>JGI25327J35509_1002657_pt1 | contig 12098 bp, 9 predicted proteins | sample HigsolmetaAR202D_FD_35509 | JGI IMG/M metagenome (IMG submission 35509)
ACGCCGAGCCGTACACGGTCGGGGCCGGTCCCCGGCCGCACGCCCGCGCCGGCGGCGGGACGCGGGGCGGCTCGCCGGTCTCGGTGATCCTCACCCCGGCCCCGGCCCGGCCGCTCCCGGACGAGCTGCTCGGCGCGGTCGACGTGCTCGTGCCGAACGAGCACGAGGCCGCCGCGATCACCGGCGTCGCCGACCCTGAGCGTGCCCTCGACGCCCTGCTCGAGCGGGTGCCCGAGGTGGTGATCACCCTCGGCGCCCGGGGCGCGCTGTACGGCTCGCGCGACGGCGAGCGGCTGCACGTGCCCGCGGTCGAGGTCAAGGCGGTGGACACCACCGCCGCGGGCGACACCTTCGCCGGGGCGCTCGCCGTGGCCCGCGCCGAGGGCAGGCCGCCCGCGCAGGCCCTGCGCTTCGCCGCGGCCGCCGCCGCGCTGTCGGTGCAGCGGGAGGGCGCGAGCACCTCGATGCCGTCCCGCGCCGAGATCGAGGTGCTGCTCGCGGAGCTTGACCGGGATACGGCGAGCCGGAACGCTTGATCACCGTGCACCCTTATGTGATTTTGGACGTATTCACGGACACGCCCCTGGAGGGCAACGCGCTCGCGGTCTTCCCGNAGGCGGCCGCGATCCCGTCGGACCGGATGCAGGCGATCGCGCGGGAGATGAACCTGTCGGAGACCGTGTTCATCCTCCCCGCCGAGGGGGAGGGCGACGCCCACATCCGCATCTTCACCCCCGCCGCCGAGCTGCCGTTCGCCGGGCACCCCACGCTCGGCGCCGCCCACTTCCTCGCCGAGCGGGACGGGCGCGAGCGGGTCGTGCTCGAGACCGGTGCGGGCCCGGTGCCGGTGGTCTTCGAGCGGGAGGCGGGCGGCGACGGGCCGGGGCGGCTCGGGCGCGGGCGGATGCGGCAGCCGATCCCCACCTGGGGGCCGTACGATCGGGCGGGCGACGTGCTCGCCGCGCTCGGGGTGGCCGGGGCCGAGCTGCCCGTCGAGCTCTACGTCAACGGGCCGCGGTTCGTGTACGTGGTGCTCGACGACCCGGCGCGGGTGGCCGCGCTCCGCCCGGACCTGAACGCGCTCGCCGCGCTGGGGGACGTCGGCGTGTACTGCGTCGCGGGCTCGGGGACGCGGTGGAAGGCCCGGCTGTTCGCCCCGGCGATCGGCGTCACCGAGGACCCGGCCACCGGGTCGGCCGCGGGCCCGGCCGCGGTCCACCTCGCCCGGCACGGCCGCATCGCGTACGGGGAGGAGATCGAGATCTCCCAGGGNGCGGAGGTGAACCGCCCCTCGACGCTGTACGCCCGGGTGCTGGGGGAGGGCGACCGGATCGACGCGGTCGAGGTGGGCGGCTCGGCCGTCCTCGTCGCCCGCGGCGAGCTGCTCGTCTGACCCGGGTCGCCGGGGACGTCCGGGTGAGTAAAACCCGCGTGCGGGGACGGTGGGACGCCCGCCGATGGGCAGGTAACCGGGTGTTCACCCGCCCATCGGCGAGGAGTGCGTCATGACGAGGACAACGCGTCGGCCGACGGCCGAGGCGGTGACCTTCCCCACCGCCCGGCAACGTCCCCTTGACCCCCCCGACGAGCTCGGGCGCTGGCGGCGGGAGGCGCCGCTGCTCCGGCTCGCCTACCCTGACGGGCACCTCGGCTGGCTCGCCACCCGGTTCTCCACCGTGCGGGCCGTGCTCGCCGACCCCAGGTTCAGCAACCGCGCCGAGCTCACCCACGTGCCGGTCGGCCGGTCCGCGAGGGAGCTGTCGTTGCTGCGCTTCCCGCCCGGGATGTTCCTCCGCATGGACCCGCCCGAGCACACCCGGTACCGGCGGCTGCTCACCGGGCAGTTCACCGTGCGGCGGATGCGGCTGCTGGAGCCGCGGATCGCGCGCATCGCCGCCGGGCTGCTGGAGGAGATGGCGGCCGCCGGGCCCCCGGCCGACCTGGTACGGGCGTACGCGCTGCCGATCCCGTCCCTGGTGATCTGCGAGCTGCTCGGCGTGCCGTACCGGGACCACGAGCGGTTCCAGCGGGACTCGGCGACGCTGCTCAGCCTTGAGCGCGGCACCGAGGAGAAGCTCGTCGCCCTCGACGGGCTGATCGCCTACCTCACCGACCTGGTACGGCACAAGCGGGACGAGCCCGGCGACGACCTGCTCAGCGGCCTCGTCGCCTCCGGCGGGCTCACCGAGGAGGAGATCGCCGGGGTGGCCTGTCTGCTGCTCATCGCCGGGCACGAGACCACCGCCAACATGATCGCCCTCGGCGTGTTCACCCTGCTGCAGCACCCCGAACAGCTCGCCGCGGTGCGCGACGACCCGGACGTGGCCGGGACCGCGGTCGAGGAGCTGCTGCGCTACCTCACCATCGTGCACATCGGGCCCACCCGGACCGCGCTCGAGGACGTCGAGCTGGAGGGGCACACCATCCGGGCGGGCGAGACGGTGACGGTGTCGCTGTCCGCGGCGAACCGGGACCCGGAGTGGTTCGACCGCCCCGACGAGCTCGACGTGCGCCGCCCGCCCGCGCCGCACCTCGCCTTCGGCCACGGCGTGCACCAGTGCCTGGGCCAGCAGCTCGCCCGGATCGAGCTGCGCATCGCCCTCCCGGCGCTGCTCCGGCGATTTCCGGACCTGCGCCTTGCCGTGACGCCGGGCGAGGTGCCCATGCGCACTGATATGAACATCTATGGGGTGCACCGGCTGCCGGTCACCTGGTGACGGATTCGATCAGGAGGCGTTTGTCGATGAAGATCAGCGCCGACACCGATGTGTGCATCGCGGCGGGGATGTGCGCGCTGAACGCTCCGGAGGTGTTCGACCAGCACGAGGAGGAGGGCACGGTCGTGCTGCTCGACCCCGAGCCGCCGGCCGAGCTCGCGGACAAGGTCCGCCGGGCCGTGCAGATGTGCCCGTCCGGCGCGCTCAAGCTCCACGAGTGACCGCCCCGCCCCGGCGAGGGGGTGCCGGGGCGGTCGTCACCGCAGATCCTCCCAGAGCGAGGCGGCGAGCCGGGCGCAGGCGACATCCTGCTCCGGGGAGCCGCCGCTGACGCCGACACCGCCCACCACGGTGTCGGCGTCCCACAGCGGCACGCCGCCGGGCAGGCAGGCGAAGCGCGGCGGCAGGCCGTACGGCTCGCCGCCGGGNACGGCCAGAGGGGCGAGCTCGGCGGTGTCCCGGCGCANNGCCACCGCCGTGTACGCCTTGGCGGGCGCGAGCTCGGGGCCCGCGATGCCGGCCCCGTCCATGCGCTGGAAGGCGACCAGGTGCCCGCCGCCGTCCACCACCGCCACGGACACGAGGGCGCCGAGGCGTCGCGCCTCCCGCACGGCGACCTCGCACATCCGCAGGGCGAGCTCGAGGTTCATTGGGCGACCGCCATACCGCGAAGACTGCCACGAGGNCGGCCCGCCCGGCGAGCCGCCCCTCCGTACCGCCGCCGATCTTCCCCGGGCGCGGGTACTAGGCTGCTCGCCCGCGAGCGTCCGCAGGCGGCGGACCCCGGAGCGAAGGAGGCGGTGTGGCGGGGCGCGACCCGATCGGCGGCCTGGAGACGACGCGGGAGCACGACCTGTCGCGGCGCGAGGTGCTCGCCCGCGTCGAACGGGTGGCGCGGCGCGCGCTCGCCTGTTACGGGGCGCCGTCCGACGCCCGGGTGAGCCTGCTCAACGTCTCGGAGAACGCCACCTTCCGGGTGGACGGCCTGCGCCCGGGGAACGGCGCGGGCGGCCGTGGGGCGGGGAGCGCGGTGCTGCGGGTGCACCGGCTCGGCTACCACTCGCGCGCGGCGATCGAGTCCGAGCTCGCCTGGCTGGAGGCGCTGCGCCGGGACGCCGGGGTGCGCACCCCGGCGGTGCTGCCCGCCCGCGACGGCTCCCGGGTGGTGAGCGTGCCCGACCCGGACGCGGACGGCGGGGTACGGCACTGCGTCATGTTCGAGTTCCTGCCCGGGACCGAGCCGCCCGAGGAGTGGCTCGTCGCGGGCTTCGCCTCGCTCGGCGCGATCACGGCGCGCATGCACCTGCACGCCCGCGCCTGGCGGCGCCCGCCCGGCTTCACCCGGTTCCACTGGGACTACGACGCCGCGCTCGGCTCGGTGGCCCGCTGGGGCCGGTGGCAGGACGGGGTCGGCGTGGACCGCGAGGCGCACGAGGTGCTCTCCCGGCTCGACGCCGTGCTGCGGGAGCGGCTCGCCCGCTACGGCCGCGGGCCCGACCGGTACGGGCTCATCCACGCCGACCTGCGGCTCGCCAACCTCCTGGTGGACGGCGACCCCACCGCCGGGGACGCCCCGGTCGCGGTGATCGACTTCGACGACTGCGGGTTCGGCTGGTACCTGTACGACCTCGCCGCCGCGCTCAGCTTCATCGAGCACCACCCCCTGGTGCCGGAGATGATCGACTCCTGGGTGCGCGGCTACCGCTCGGTGCACGAGCTGAGCCGCGAGGAGGAGGCGGAGGTCTGGACCTTCATCCTGTTCCGCCGGCTGCTGCTGGTCGCCTGGATCGGCACCCACACCGGCGTGGACATCGCGCGCGAGCTCGGCGCCGGGTACACGGCGGGGACGTGTGAGCTCGCCGAGCGTTATCTGTGCGGTGCGCTCCGATAGCCCGGCGGCCGGGGCCGCGGCGGCCCGGAGAATGTTTCTGGAAATTCTCTGGGAATTGGGCTGAACCGCCCCGGCGGCGGTGGCGTATCTCGCGGCGTAAGAGGTTCGCGCGGAGCCCCGAAACCACGCGCATGTGCACCCTCTCGTGCGAACTGAAAAAGCGCATGCCGACGAGACAGGAGGCCAGATGCGGCCACGCATCGTCACGCTCTGCGCTGCGGCACTCGTCCTGGGCATCACCGGCACGGTCCCTGCGCACGCGACAACGGGAAGCACGAGCGGCGGGTCGGCGACGAGCACGACGCCCGTGACCCGCTACGCCGAGATTCCCCTTGTATCGGACATATCGGGCAAGGCCCGGCTCACCGACCCCAAGCTCGTCAACCCCTGGGGCATCTCCCTCGGCAAGGCGCTGTCGGTCACGAACGCCGGCAGCGGCACCGTCACGCTCTACACCGGCGGCGTGGACTCGATCAAGAAGGAGCAGGTCGAGATCGCGGTCCCCGGCGGCCGCCCGACCGGCCAGGTCGTCAACCCCACGCACGACTTCGTCGTCCAGGGCCCGGCAGGGAAAGGCCCGGCGACCCACATCTTCGCCAGCGCCGCCGGCGTGATCAGCGCGTTCACCCCCGAGGCCGACCCGAAGAACGCGATCATCGCGGCGTTCACCCGGCACGCCGACTACAAGGGCCTCGCCCTGATGGAGACNAACCGCGGCAACTTCCTGCTCGCCGCNGACTTCGCGAACAACCGCATCGACGTCTTCGACGCCGACTTCCAGAAGCTCAAGCTGGGGCGCCGCGCGTTCCGCGACCCGCTGCTGCCCAAGAACTACCACGCCTACAACGTCGAGGTCGTCGGCGACGTGGTGATGGTCGCCTACGCCCTGCGCGACCCGCGGACCGGCAAGTCGGTCGCGGGCAGGGGCAAGGGCTTCGTCAGCGCGTTCAACGCGTCGGGGCGGTTCCTGCGCCGCATGGTGAGCCGCGGCCAGCTCAACGCCCCGTGGGCGATGATCCTCGCGCCGAAGCGGTTCGGCAGCTTCTCGAACGCCCTGCTCATCGGCAACTTCGGCGACGGCCGGATCAACGCCTTCCATCCGCGCACCGGGCGCCACCTCGGCACGCTGCGCCACCCCAACGGCAGGCCGATCGCGATCGAGGGCCTGTGGGACCTGGAGCGCGGCTCCGCCCGGCTCGGCGGTGAGGACGCGGTGTGGTACTCGGCCGGCATCCAGAAGGCGCAGCACGGGCTGCTCGGCATCATCCGCCCGGCGCGCAAGGGCGACCCGGCGGGCGGGAGCGGCACGACCTCCGCGGGCGGGGGCGGCTCGGGCTCCTCAGGCGGCGGTTACTGATCCGGACCACCGCCGGCCCGGTCCGGCCGCGCGCCCCCGCCGGCCGGACCGGCAACGGGCCAACGGTCACGGAGGGTGACGCGGAACCCTCGTGGCCGGTACTCCGGACCGGCGCCGGAAAACATTTCCAGGACCGGACGGAAACGACTGACGGAATACCCGCGGATCCCGGCCCGGACATGATGTGAAACGCGCTGCCGAAACGATTTCCCGGTTGTGTCCCATGCTGCGGGCGGGGCCGGGCGGAACGGCCGCGCGGCCGTTCCGAAAGAGCCGACCGGTCAAGGGCGGAATAACGCGAGGAGGGATGCCGAAGGCGACATAAGAGACGATTTCGCATCATGCGTCACCGGCACCGGTGCGGGCGGGCCCGAGAGGGGCGGCAGAGCCGTCGGGCCCGCCCGCCATGCCGTCCGCATACCGTCCGCACGCTGTCCCGCCGTGCCGTGCCGTGCCGGGCGGGCGGGGCGGCTCACAGCTCGGGGAACGGGGTGGCGAGCAGCTCGCGGATCCGGTGGCGGGGGAGCTCGGCGAGGCGGAGGGCGAGCAGGTCAGGGTCCGGGGTGAGCTTCTCGACGACGGCGCGGGCCTGGTTCCGGGTGAGGGTCGTGCCCCGGGCGTCGCGGGCGGCCCGGATCAGCGCCTCGCGCCAGACGTTGCCGAGCTTTCCGTGGGCGCGGGTGAGCAGGCCGTGCCGGAGCGGTGCGGCGGGGTCGGCCGGGCCGGGGCGGACCGCGGTCGCCTCGACGATCGCGAGCCGCGGGGCCGGGGTGCTGCGGCGGAACCGCAGCGTGTACTTGGCGCCGACGAGCTCGGCGAGGGCGCGCTGGCCTTCGGCGTTCGCCAGATCGGGGTGGTTGTTCGGCACGAGCAGGGCGAGCCGGGCGGCGTTCACCGCGAGCAGCACCCGCAGCAGCCAGGGGCCGGGGTCCTCGGTCAGGTCCGCGGCGACGGTCGCGTTCGGCCGGGCGAGGACCTTGCCGGGCGCGCCCTCGGTGAGCAGGGTGCCGAGGTCGAGCCGGGCGGCGCCGGCGAGCGCGGGGTGGCCGGCGGGCAGGCCCGGGCCGGTCACCGCGGTCACCGCGGGCGGTGCGTCCGGCCGTGCCGTATCGTCCGCGTCCTTCTCGCCGGGGGTGCGGGCCGCCGCGGCGACCAGGGCGTCGATCACGGCATCGTCGAGCCGGGCGCCGGACGCCTCGAGGGACTGCGGCCCGTGCGTGTAGATCCGGGTGCGGGCCGCGCCGGGCCGTTCCTCGAGCAGCGGCCAGGTTTTCGCCGTGGGCCGGAACACGTACATGTCGCTGGCCGAGCCGATCGCCTGCGCCCCGACGTAGCGGTTGAAGTCCGGCAGCATCGCCTCGCAGGCGAGGTGGAGGTCCTGGGCCGCGCGCTGCACCTTCAGGCCGAGCGCGGGATGCCGCTCGCCGTACCCGTAGGCCATGACGAGCCTGCCGTTCTCCCGGTCGCGCAGCCCGGCGAGGCCGCGGGCGAGGAACAGCCGCACCCCCTCCGGGGTGTACGGCGGGTCGGTGACGACCAGGTCGGAGCTCTCGGCCGCGCCCGCGGGCAGGCCGAACCGCAGGTCGGCGTAGAGGCAGCGGATGCCGAGGCCGAGCCGGGCCGCCTGGCGGTCGATGAACTCGAGGATGCGCTCGTCGATGTCGACCACGGTGACGGCGAGGTCCGGCACGACCTGGCAGGCCGCGAGCGAGGTGAGGTCGTGGTCGCCGACGCACAGCAGGCGCCGCCCGGCGAGGTCGAAGGTCGCCTCCAGCCAGAGGGCGCGGCGCACCGCGGTCTCCGGCGTCGCGGCGACGTGGTCGAGCGCCTTGCGCGCCACCGGCGCGGCCGCGACCAGCTCGGCCATACGGGCGACCAGGCCGGCCGACTCGGCCAGGCGCGCGGCGAGCGGGTCCGCGGGCCGGGTCGCGGCGAGGCGGTCGTACCGGCACAGCGCGCGGTAGGCGGCGCGCCTGCCGGGCGCGATCGTGAACGCGGGCTCCGGGCCGCCGGTGCGGACCAGGTCGGGGCCGATCGCGGCGAGCAGCTCCTCGACGGTCCGGCGGGACAGCCCAGTGTCGCGGACGAGCGCCGCCAGGGTGTGCTCGTGCTCGGTGAGCCGGGCGACCGCCTCCCGCAGGGGCCGCGCGCCGACGCCGAAGCCCGCGATCACCTGCGCGACCGCGGCGAGCGGGTCGGCGTCGGGCGTCGGACGGTCATCCTGCATGCGGGCTCCCCGGGCTGGACGTACGGATCGGGCGAAGATCTGCGCGCACGTTCCGCGCACGCCGTGGCGGCGGCGTGCCGGACAGGACGCGTCACTTTATCAGCGCCGGGCCGGTCACGCCGTGCCGTACCGGGGGCGGGATCCGGCTGTGCCGGAACCGGCCTTCGCCGCGTATCCACCGGTGACGCCCCGGCGAGGGCGGCGGTGCGTTGGAGGTGTGATGGTGTCGAAGGTTTCCCCGGCCGAGCGGGCCGGCGTCCACGCCGCGGACGAGGGGCCGGTGCCGGCCCGCGCCGCGGCGGCGTCCCCGGGAGAGGCCGGCGGGCGGCCCCGGATCGCGCCGTGGGCGCTGGTCACGTTCGGCTGCGGGGCCGGGGTGCTGGTGGCGGCCCTGCTGTTCGGGCTGAGCGGGCCGCCGCGCGCGATCGTGGACCTGCCCACGGCGGGGCCGCTGGTCACCTGGTCGCTGCCGGTGGTGCGGCTGCTGCTCGACGCCTGCGGGGTGATGACCGCGGGCACGCTGCTCGCCGCCGTGGTGCTCGTGCCCGCCCGCTCGGTACGGCTCGCCCCGGCCGCGGTGCGCTGCGTGCGCGCGGCGGGCCGGTGGGCGCTGGGCTGGGCCGCCTGCGCCGCGCTGCTGCTCGTGCTCACGATGGCCGACATCCTCGGGGTGCCGCTCGGCGAGCTCGCCGCCCAGGAGGGCCTGGTCGAGCTGGCCGCGTCGTTCGCGCAGATGCGGGCGATGGTGATGGTCGTGCTGCTCGCCATGGCGATCGCGCTCGCCTGCGGCCGCGTCACCCGGCTGCGCGGCGCCGCCGTGGCGCTCGCCGCGGCGCTCGTCGCGCTCGTGCCCCCGCTGTACGCCGGGCACTCCGCCTCGGCCACCGACCACGACCTGGCGGTGTCGAGCATGATCGCCCACGGGGTGGGGGTGGCCGCGTGGGTCGGCGGACTCGCCGCGATCCTGCTCCACCTGCGCGACGCACGGGAGATCCTGCCCGCCGCGCTCACCCGGTTCAGCGCGCTCGCGCTCGGCTGCTTCGTCGCCGCCGGGGCCTCCGGGCTGGTGAACGTCGCCGCCCGGCTGGAGGACCTCACCCTGCTGTGGACCTCGCGGTACGGCCAGCTCGTGATCGCCAAGGTGGTGCTGCTCGCGGCGCTCGGCTGGTTCGGCCTGATCCACCGGCGGCGCACCGTCGCCGCGGTGGTGGCCGGCCGTACCCGGAGGCCGTTCCTCCGGCTGGCCACCGGGGAGCTCGTGGTCATGGCGGGCACGCTCGGGCTCGCCGTGGCGCTGTCCCGCACCCCGCCGCCCGCGGACGACGCCGAGACGTCGTGGATCGCGCTGCAGCTCGGCTACCATGTGCCGCCGCTGGAGGGGGCGAGGCTGCTCACCGAGGTGCGGCCCGACCTGTTCCTGGCGCTGACGCTGGCCGGGGCCGGGCTGCTGTACGCCGCCGGGGTGCGCCGGCTGCGGCGGTCCGGCACGGCGTGGCCGGTGCGCCGCGCGCTGTGCTGGTACGGCGGGCTCGGCGTGCTCGCGTTCGTCCTGCTCAGCGGCGTCGGCTCGTACGGCCGGGTGATGTTCTCGGTGCACGCGATCCAGTTCCTCGCGATCACCGTGGCCGCGCCGCCGCTGCTCGCCGCGGCCGCGCCGATCACGCTCGGCCGTACCGTCCTCGGCCTGGCCCGGCCGGAGGGCGCGGGGCGGTGGCTCACCCACCCGGCGGTGGGGTTCGTCGCGTACGCCCTGCCGGTGCCGCTGTTCTACTTCACCGACTGGTTCGTGGTGGCCCAGTGGAGCTACGCCGCCTACGTGGCGACCGTGGCCCTCTTCCTCGGCGTCGGCTTCTGCTACTTCCGGCTCGTGCTCGAGGCCGACCCGCCCGCCGTACCGCTGGAGCCGGGGAACCGGCTGCGGCTGCTCATCGCCGGGCTGCCGGTGCACCTGCTGCTCGCCGCCGCGCTCATGGACGGGCCGGTCGTGGGGGAGGGCTGGTACTTCCAGCTCGGGCTGATGTGGGCGTCCCCGGACGGTGCGGCGGGCGGCGGGCGGGCCGCCGAGACCCTCGCGCTCACCGCCGACCAGCGTGTCGGCGCGCTGATCGGCGGCATCGGCGCCTTGATGATCTTCCTTGTGGTGCTGTTCCTGTTCTGGCTGCGCGAACGGAAACGGGAGAGCGGGGCAAACAACTAGCTTTTCAGGTTGATGCGAAATTAAGTAAGTTTGTCGCATTCATCCCATTCTTGGGTGGCGACGGAAGTCGTGGGCGCGGGGCGACGAGGGCGGTGCCGTTACACTCTCATGAGCCTGCCTCATGATTCCCGTCGCCTCACCCGGCGGGGGATGCTGAACCATGCGCAAGCGTGAAAACCTTGTCACTTGGAACTATCCAGTACCAGAGATAGCGAAGTGGCGTTAGTGTCATTGGTGCGCTGGTTCCAGGTCCTCAACGGCAGGCACCCCCCACAGCCGGTCCCCTCTCTCGCGAGGACGGGATGAAGGAGATGCGACAAGCGTTCGCCCCGCGTCACAGGAGCAGACCGCTCGTGCTGATCGGGGCGTCGGCGGCCGCCGTGCTGGTCGTCGGCATCATCCTGCAGGGCATCGCGTTCCTGGTCGCGGTGCGCGACTTCCTCGAGTTCTACTCCGGGCCGTTCGCCCTCATCGCGCTGAGCCTGACGGTCATGGTGGGACTCGCCGCCACCGACCGCCTCGTGCTCACGATCCGGCTGCGCATCCTGCTGCAGATCGCCCACCGGATGATCACGATGGCCGGCCTCGCCTTCCTCGGCACCCACGTCATCCTCAAGGTGGCCATGGGCAAGGCCGCGTTCGTCAACGCGTTCCTGCCCTTCTCGTCCGACCGGGTCGCGGTCGACCTGGGGACCGTCGCGGCCCTGAGCTGGCTCGCCATCACCCTCACCGGGGTGTTCCGGGCCAAGTTCGCCACCCGGGGACAGCCCTGGATGTGGCGCTTCGCCCACAGCATGGCGTACCTGTGCTGGCCGATCGCGATCGTGCACGGCCTCACCGCGGGCCGGCCCGCCGCGCTGTGGGTGATCCTCAGCTACTCGGCCTGTCTCGTGCTCGTCGGCCTCGGCCTCGTCATCCGGCTGGTCGCCACGTTCCGCACCGGCTCCGCGCTCGAGCGCCGCGCCGGACCGGTCCAGGTACGGCCGAGCCTCGGCGCCCCCAAGACCAAGGCCAGGACCGACCTCATCGGCGACCTCGCCGCGGACGGCGCGATCGACGCCGAGTTCTGGGCGTCGCTGCGCCGGGAGGTGCGCCGCCGCGGCAGGAACGAGGTGAGACGCTGAAGCCCCGCAGGTCCCGGCCGGGCGCGTCGCGCCGTGACCGGGACCCGGGGGCTTCGGGTACGGCTCCGCCGCGGCCCGGAAGGTGCGGGCGGCGCGGAGCCCACAGGCCTCAGGAGGCCGGGACCTCCAGCAGATCGGGTCCGTTGTTGGTGCGGAACTCGAAGCGCTTGATCGCCGACTTCTCGAACGACGTGGCGCCGGTGATCCGCAGCGGCTCCTCGACCGGGCCCTCCTTGACCTTCCAGCTCGCCACGGTCTCGGTCTCACCCGAGGTGGAGACCGCGACGAGGGTGCACTGCAGCGGCCCCTTCACGCCGGTGAGCTCGAAGGNGACCTCGGTGCCCCACTCCTTGGGGGTGAGCGAGATGGAGGCCTGGACGTTCCGGCTCGCGGCCCGGAACGTCTGCGCCACGGTCTGGCCGCCCGGCTCGGGCCAGAACTGCCGCACCGCGACCGGGGTGACGGCGGTCACCACCACCGCGGCGGCGACCGCGAGCCACAGCGTCCGGGTGCGCCTGCGCCGCCGCTTGGCCACCCGGTCGAGGAGCGAGGCGACGGCCGCCTCGCCTCCCCGCCGCGGCTGGG
>JGI25327J35509_1002660_pt1 | contig 12085 bp, 10 predicted proteins | sample HigsolmetaAR202D_FD_35509 | JGI IMG/M metagenome (IMG submission 35509)
CGCGAATACGGTCCGCGCGGGATCCGCACCAATGCGGTGGCGCCGGGGCTGATCGACACGCAGCTGGTACGCGATCGCCTCAACAACGATGCTGCGTTTCGCCGGATCTGGAAGGATGGAACGCCCTTCCCCCGTCTCGGCAAACCCGAGGACATTGCGAAGGCGGTGCGTTTCCTCGCTTCGGGCGATGCCGCCTTCGTCAATGGGCACGTGCTGGTGGTGGACGGCGGGTGGAGCGCTGCCGGATAGGCAGGCCGATCTGTTGATGGGCTTGGGACCTGACAGCTTCGAGCCCAGCGCGACGATGGCCGATTCGGGTGGATAGCTACCGCTCAGCGGCAGGAAAGCGCCGCAAGGATGCCGGCGTCCTCGACCGTGTCGATTTCCCACACGGCTTCGATCAGCCGCTGCCGGCGTTCACTCGGGATGCGTGATTTTGCCAGGGCATGGAATTTCGCCTCGATATCCGCTTCGACCATCGGAGCTTCGAGGCTGCCGCGGGCGGCCCGCACCTCCTCGCTCCAGGTCCGGCCGTCGCGCGCCGTCACCACGACGCGGGCGGCGCCCGTCGGCAGATCGGGGACGACGGCGACGCTGACGCGCCTGCGCAGCTCGGCAACTGCCNGATCCCGCACCGCCGCGTCGCTGAAATCCTCAAGCCCCGGCGCACCGCGAATGAGCGTTACCGCGGCGGCGTGCTGCGCGCTCACCTGCGAAAGGCGGCCGGTGGCTACCTCTGGCCGGTCNGTCCGGTCTGCCAGCAGCCGGTCGCCCTCGACCCGCACGGAAATGATCTNGGCGAGGTCCATATCGAACCTGCCGCGCAAGGCCAGGCAGGCGTCGATCACAGCATTCAGCACCACGCCGCAGGGATAGGGCTTGAACGTGTTGTTCGGCAGTTCCCAGCGCTCTCCCAGGGCTTTAATAACCCCCGGAGAAACGNGACCTTCGCCATAAAGGCGCAGGAAGCCGCGCTCGCCCTCCAGCGGCGCGGGCGGGCCGGATACCCCTGCCTNNGCCATCAGCGCAGCCAGCAGCCCATTCCGCGCGGCATTGCCNACCGCAACGCTCTTGGCATGGGTGCCGAGAAGCTCCACCATGCCAGCGCTCTGGCCCGCCGCGATCGCCAGCGCCCAAACCAACTGCTGTTGCGATAGACCGAGCAGCCGGCCGGCGGCCAGCGCCGCGCCGAAGATGCCGCAGGTGGCCGTGATGTGCCAGCCACGCCGGTAATGATGCGGATGGAGTGCGTTGCCCAGCCGGCATTCGACCTCGATCCCAATGCCAAGGGCGGCCAGAAAGTCGCGTCCCGAAACCTTCCGGGTTTCCGCCAGTGCCAGCAGCGCCGGCGCCACGGGCGCGGTGGGATGGATGATCGTCGGAATATGTGTGTCGTCGAAATCGAACACATTGGCGCTGGCGGCATTGAGAAATGCCGCCGTCGGCGCATCGAACCGCTGGCCGCTGCCGATCACCGTCGCGTCCGGCGCCCCCGAAAAACGCGTCAGCACAGTTCGGCAGGCTACAATGGCGGGATCTTCGCACCCCACGATCGCCGTGGCAAACATGTTGAGAAGCGAGCGCCGCGCCATCGCAGCGACATGCGGCGGGAGGTCGGCGGACGGAAACGTGGCGGCAAAGCCGGCGAGCGCCCACGAGATCGCGCCATCGCTGCTCATGCGGCGGCCCATCCAGCGTCAACCGGGATGGCGGCGCCGTTGATGTCAGCCATTCCGGGCCGGCACAGGAAGACGACGAGGTCGGTCACGGCCGCGAGCGAAATGAAGCGCCCGCTCGGCTGGCGGGCCGACAGATATTCGCGCGTCGCCGTCTCGACATCCTTGCCTTCCTCCGCCGCGATGCGCGCGATTCGCGCCTCGATGTCGGGGGTCGGAAGCGTGCCGGGACAGATGGCGTTGCAGGAAATGTCGGTGCCGGCGACCTCCAGCGCCACGGTCCGCGTCAGGCCCAAGATGGCTGTCTTGGCTGTCACGTAGTCGACCCTGCGCGCCGCAGCACGGAAGCTGTAAATCGAGGCGTAGTTGACGATGCGGCCGAAGCCGCGTTGGCGCATACCGGGAAGTACGAGCCGGATGGCATGAAACGGCGCGGAAAGGTTGACCGACAGGGCACGCTCCCAATCCTCGGCGGCCAACTCCTCTACATGCGCGAAATTGCGCGTCACGGCATTGTTCACCAGTATGTCGATGGCGCCGGCCCGCGCGACCGCCGCCTCGATCATGCTTGCTACGCCCTCGGGCGAGGCAAGGTCCGCCTGCACGTAATGCGCGGAGACACCGAAGCGGGAGGCAAGGTCCTGCGCGATCCTCTCGCCCTCTTCCTGTCCCATTAGACCATGGAGGACAACATCGTGGCCCGCGCGTGCGAGCGCCTCGGCGGTGGCAAGGCCAAGCCCCGCAGTCGACCCGGTAACGAGCCCTGTTTTCCGTGAACTCATTTCACCGGCGCCTCGTCAAGCCGCACGACCACGCCTTCAAGATCGGGGGCCGGAGCGCGATAGCGGGACATGACCAGCGGATCATGCCCCGGAATGATGTGATCGGGCGAATCCGCCAGCTCGTGAAGGGTTCGGAAGCCCTCCATCATCTCGATCACGCTGCTCAGCACCGGGAACGGCCGCTGCTCTTCGAAATTCGCGTAAAGATGCGAGGCATCCGAAGCAACAACGACCCAGCCGCGCTTCGTCCAAACTCGCACCACCTGCAGGCCGGCGCTGTGGCCACCGATATGGTGCACCGACAAACCGTCTGCCAGTTCGGCCGATCCGTCATGGAAGTGCACGCGCCCGCAATACAGGCAGCGCACGAAATGGACGATGTTCTCGACATCGTAAGGGTGGTTCAGTGCATGATGGCACATGCAACGGCCAGTGGCATAGGACACCTCGACATCCTGCACATGGAGCCTTGCCCGCGGGAAATCCTCTAGCGTGCCCGCATGGTCGTAATGCAGGTGCGTAAGGATGATGTCGTCAATGTGAGCCGCGTCGAGACCGAACCGGGCAAGGAGGGGCGCGGGTCGGGAGATCAGCGTACGCTTGCGCCTCGCGGCGGCTTCCTCGCCGAAGCCCGTATCGATGACGAAGCTGCGGTCTCCGCGCCGCGCGACCCAGACGAAATAATCGAGATCGGACGCCGTCTCGTGCGCGTCGCCGAGAATGAAGTTATCGCTCGCCTTCCGGCCGCTGTGGTTCGCATAGCGGATGGCAAAGAGATCGAAAGGCTCGATAGGCTGCGTTCCCGTCCGCGGCATTTCCACCTCCTTCGAAAAGTGCCGGCAGGGGAAGCGATTTTAGCGCCGCCTGTCAAGCCGGTCATTCTGACTTGTGGTAAGATTGACTGACAGCCCGACAGAAAGGTTGCTCATCCGCAGGGACCGTGCTAATCGCCCTCAAAGACGCTCCGCGCTGCGCAGCGCCGATAACGGGTGGTTCGATGAAACGCGACGAGATCAACCTTGAAGCGCTCACCACGGCGGATCCCTATCTGCTGACGACGACGCTGGCTCACCTCACGGGCGATCTGACGCTTGTGGACCAGGCATGGAACGCTTCGCAGAAGGTGGATCGCTCGGTCGAGGATTTTCCTCAGGGCACAAGGGCAGAAGCGATATCGCGGATGAGCGCATTCCTGCGCTCCGCAAATAAGCCCGCGGCGGTCACTCAGGATGTTCTCGCAAAACTCGTGCAGTTCTGTGCCGGCGAAGCGGTTCCAACCGAATATCTACCGATGCTGCTCGAGGAATCAGGCATCGTCACTCGCGAACTCGACAAGGCGGGGCCTGTTGCCGTGGAACATGGGGATGCGAGCCTGCCCGAGGTGGCGATCATCGGCGCGGGCCTGTCGGGGATCGCAACGGCCATCTATCTCAAGAAAGCCGGCATACCGTTCACTCTCTATGAGAAAAACGCCAGCGTTGGCGGCACCTGGTACGATAACCGCTATCCCGGTGCGCAGGTCGATACGGCAAGCCATTTCTATGCCTATTCCTTCGCCATCAATCCCGCTTGGCCGCGCTATTTCGCGAAGCAGGGCGAGGTGCTCGCCTATATCCACCGCTGCGTGGAACAGTTCGGCCTCAAGGAGCACATCCGGTTCGGCTGCACCATCGATCGGGCCGCGTGGGACGACAATGCTTTGCGCTGGCGCTGTCGGGTCACGCCGGCCGAAGGCACGCCGTTCGAGATCACGCCCAGCGTACTGGTGAGCGCCGTCGGGCAGCTCAACGTTCCCGCAATCCCCTCGATCCCGGGTCTTGACCGGTTTGAAGGCAAGGTCGTGCACACGGCACGCTGGACGCCCGACGCCGACTACCGTGGAAAGCGGGTGGCTCTTATCGGAACGGGAGCCAGCGGCGTGCAGGTCGGGCCCACCATGGCGTGCGAGGCAAAGCGGCTTTTCGTCTTCCAGCGCTCGGCGCAGTGGCTGTCGCACCGGCCGAACTACCATCTGCCGGTGCCTGAGGATCAGCTTTGGCTGTTCGGGAACGTGCCCTTCTTCGCCAATTGGCACCGGCTCCAGATCATCTGGCAGTTCGGCGACCGGCTCTATCCGGCTCTCCTGAAGGACGAGAACGGGGAGGTGTCGGCGGCAAACGTCAAGCTCAGGCAGCAATGGACCGAATACATCGAGCGNAAGCTCGCCTCCCGGCCCGACCTGCTGGCGAAGGCAATGCCTGATTATCCGCCGCTCGCCAAGCGCGTGCCGGTCGATTTCGGCTGGTTCGACATGCTGCTGCGCGACAATGTCGAACTTGTCCGGACGGCCATCGACCGGGTCGAGAGCGGCGCCATCGTCACCCGCGACGGGGAACGGCGCGAGGTGGACCTGATCGTGCTGGCGACGGGCTTCCAGGCCACGCGCATGCTGCACACGATAGACATTTGCGGGCGCGGCGGGCGCAACCTGCGCGATCTGTGGGGCGAGGACGATCCCCGCGCCTACCTCGGCATTACGGTGCCCGGCTTCCCCAATTTCTTCATCATGTACGGCCCGAACACCAATCTCGGGCACGGCGGCAGCCTCATCTTCCAGGGCGAATGCCAGGCACGCTACATCGCCCAGGCGGTGCGCCACCTCGCCCAGTCCCAGGCGGCTGCGATCGAGGTCGATCAGCGGGTCTTCGAGGCCTACAACAGGGAAGTGGACGAGCAGCTGTCCCGAATGGTGTGGGGCGCGCCCGGCGTCTCCAACTGGTTCAAGAACAGCAAAGGCCGGATCGTCACCAATTCGCCCTGGCGGGTTGTCGATTACTGGCAGCGCACCCGCACATTCTCCCCCGCCGACTATCGCGAACTGTCTGACTGCGCGATGCGGCAGGCAGGCTGAGGCGGCGATTTACGACCGGGGCGCCAGCGGAGGCGCCCTCNAGATCCCGAANCCTGTTCATGGGAAATGAGGAGGAACGAATGAGCAAACTCGNCGGAAAGTCCTGCGTCGTAACCGGTGCGGGCGGCGGCATCGGNTATGCGATCGCTGCGCGCTTCGCCGAAGAGGGCGCACATGTCGCCATGCTCGACATAAAGGAAGACATGGTGAAGGAGGCAGCGGCGAAGCTGCCCGGGGGCCGGGGCCACGCCTATGTGACGGACGTCTCCGACCGGAAAGCGGTCAAGCAGGCGATCGACGATTTTGCCGAGAAGCAGGGCGGCCTCGACGTGCTCGTCAACAACGCGGTGATGTTCTACTACGCGCCGCTGACGGATATGCCCGAAGATATCGTCGACAGGATGCTCGATGTGGGCATCAAGGGCACGTTNTGGGCCCTTCAGGCGGCGACCCCGCATNTGATCCGGCGCGGNGGCGGCTCCGTGATCAATCTTTCCTCGGTTGCCGTCTCCTTCGCNGTCAAGCATGCCGCCGTCTACAGCTCCATCAAGGGAGCGCTCGACGCNCTGACNCGCCAGCAGGCCGTNGAGCTTGGCGCTCACGGCATCCGCGTAAACGCGCTCGCGCCCGGGCCCGTCTCAACGCCCGGNGCCAACTCGGTCATCGATCCGGAAGGCTGGAAGAACCGGCAGGCGCGGACGCCGNTGCGGCGCCTGGCGACGGCCGAAGAGATCGGCGCGGCCGCGCTCTTCCTCGTCTCGGACGAAGCTGCCTCAATTGCCGGCGTCACCCTCAAGATCGATGCCGGAATCACCGTCGCGGGGCCGTGATTTTTCGGTCTGTCTCGACATCCCATCTCCCACCACAGCAAGGTAACCGACTATGGCAAAAGAAGTATTCGATCGCGGCCTTTCCATTCGCAAGAAGGTGCTGGGGGCAGAATTCGTCGAAGCCTCTTTCAAGAGCGCCGACGAATTCAACATGCCGATGCAGGAACTCGTAACCGAGTATTGCTGGGGCGCCGTGTGGGGACGCGAGGAACTCAGCCACAAGACGCGCTCGATGCTCAACATCGCCATGCTGGCGACCCTCAACCGCCCGCATGAGCTGAAGATGCACATTCGCGGGGCGTTGCGGAACGGTGTTACGAAGGCGGAGATCCGCGAAGTTCTGCTGCAGGTCGCGATCTATGCGGGCGTCCCGGCCGGCGTGGACGCATTCCGCATCGCCCGTGAAGCCATCGAGGCACACGAGGCGGCGTAACACTTATTGCAACTGCCGGCGGTAAGGGCTCCCGCCGGCAGTTGGCTGCTCCCGCAGAAGGCACGGCGGCTGTTGCAAACTTGCGAGACGAGGCGGCCGGCCTGCCTGCTTTTTCCTTCAGAGTGAGCTCAGCGCAGTCTTTCCGGCGTTCTCGACATGCCGGCGGCTTGCCGCCGCCGCAGCGCGTGGATCACGGCGCTTCAGCGCATCGACGAGTTCCTCGATCTCCTTGATGCTGACCTTGCGCCTGGCCTCGGATGAAAGGCACACGACGCGGAGCCGGGTNACACGGGCGTTGAGCGTGCGCAGCACCTCGGCGATGATGTGGTTGCCCGATCCGCGAAACAGAACATCATAAAAATCGCGCTTGGCAACGATGATATCGGCGACCTCGCCGGTTTCATAAACTTGGCGAAGCTTTGCCGCTGCCGCATCGAGTTCGGCCATGTGAGCCTCGCTCGCATTCTGGGTGAAAAGCTTGGCGGCGAGTGCCTCAAGCGCCCCGCGCACCTGATAGATGCTGGCGGCATCCTCCGCCGTGAGTTCCGTGACCACCGGCCCTCGATTAGGTATCGAGGAGATGAGGCCCTCCGTTTCGAGTTCGCGCAGCGCCTCGCGCAGCGATGGACGGCTGACCCCGAGGGTCTGGCACAGGTCGCGCTCCACGAGGCGCTGGCCGGGCGCCAGTCGACCGCTCATGATGGCGCTGCGCAAGGTCTCCACGACCTGCATCCGGACAGGCGCGGCGATAGTGACGACCCGCAAATCTTCCAAGGCAGAAGGATCTCGCATCGTTTGTTTTCACAGGTTGAGACAATCGACGCGCGAAGCCTAGTGAATGTCAGCTAACAAGACAAGACGACAGGCAGGCTGAAAACATAGGCCGCAGACTTTGCCCGCGGCCGATGCAATTGCCGACCATGTGCGCTTTACATTCCGAGATAGGCAAGCCGGACGCGATCGTCCGCCTGAAGGGTTTCGCTGGTTCCCTCCAGCACAACCCTCCCCGCCTCGAGAACATAGGCGTGATCGGCCGTCTGAAGCGCTTCGGCCACGCGCTGCTCGACGAGCAGGATCGTCAGATTCGTCTGGCTGCGAATCTCGGCCAGCTTGTCGAAGATGAAGTCGGCTATGGCGGGAGCAAGGCCCATCGAAGGCTCGTCCAGCATCAGCAACTTCGGCGAGGAGGCAAGCCCGCGGCCGATCGCCACCATCTGTTGTTCGCCGCCGGACAGGGTGCCGGCGAGCTGGTTGCGTCGTTCCGCCAGGACCGGCATCCAGGTCAGGATCTTCTCCAGATTCTCCTTCCAGTCGCCTCGGCCTGCCTCGGTATAGGCGCCCATTTCCAGGTTCTCCATCACCGAAAGCGAGGGGAAGACCTGCCGCCCTTCCGGAACGTGCGCGATGCCCATATGCGCCCGCTGCGGCGGCGGTACCGCGAGCACGTCCCTGCCTTCGAAGCGGATTTTTCCGCTCAGCGGTGTAACGATGCCCGATATCGTCTTGAACAGCGTCGACTTGCCCGCCCCGTTCGGGCCGACGATGGACACGAACTGCCCCGCCCCGACTCGGATGGTGACGTTCTCCAGCACCGGCACGTGCGTATAGGCGGCGGTCAGACCTTCGATCTCAAGCATGGGCGGCGCTCCATTTCGCACCGAGATAGGCTTCAACGACCCGCGGATCGCGGGTGACGGACTCCGGCTCGCCCTCGACGAGCATTTCGCCGTGATCGAGCACGAGGAAATGATCCACAAGCTGCACCATCGCCTTCATAGTATGCTCGATGATGACGATGGTCGCACCCTCCTCGGCCAGGCTGCGGATGACGGCCATGACCTCGCCGACTTCAGCAGGACCCAGCCCGGCCAAGGTCTCGTCGAGCAGAAGGATGCGCGGTCGGCCCGCGAGGGCACGCGCCAGCTCCATGAGTCGCAGTTCCTTGGTGGTGAGGTTGCCGGCGATCTTGTCCTGGATGGCGGCGAGGCCGACGCGCTCGATCGCCTGACCGGCANGGGCTCGCGCCTCCGCGTCGGTGGCGGCATGGACGTAGGCGCCAACCACCACATTGTCCGCGACGCTCATGCGCGCGAAAGGCCGCATCACCTGGAAGGTCCGGCCGAGGCCGGCGGCGCACATGACGTGCGGCGGCTTGCCGGCCATGTTGACGCCGTCCAGCAGCACCTCGCCCGAATCGGGCCGAACGAACCCGCAAAGCAGGTTGAAAAGCGTGGTCTTGCCGGCGCCATTCGGCCCGATGATGCCGAGAATTTGCCCCTCCTTCACGGAAAAGGTCACATTCTGGACCGCCTTTAGCCCGCCGAAAGCCTTCGATAGGCCGCGCACCTCCAGGATCGGCTTTCCCTCGGGAGCGCGCCTCGCCGGCGCGGCGGTTGCCGGAAGGGGAGCCGCGGCCGCCGGTGCTCTCCTGGACACGGCTCTGGCGGTTTCGGCCCGCTCGCGATGCTTCAGCACGAAATCGCGCGCTTTCCAGAAAATGCCTTCCGGCGCGACGAGGATCACCACCACGATCGCGAGGCCGTAGATGACGCCCTGTATGCCGGGAAGCCAGGACCCTATCTCCGCATGCAGCGTCTCGCTGAGTGGAATCAGGATCAGCGAGCCGATGACCGGCCCCCACACCGTGCCCACACCCCCAAACATGGCGACGGTGAGCGCCTGGGCCGAGACCAGCACGCCAAACACGGCCTGCGGCGTGACCACCAGCAACACGACCGTGTAGAACGCGCCGACAGCGCCGGCGATCCCCGCCGAGAGCATCATCGCACGCAGTTTCCAGCGGGTGGTGTCGATGCCGGCTGCCTCCGCCGCTGCCTCGTTCTGCTTGATGGCGAGCAGCGCCATGCCGAAGCGGGAGCGCTCGACCATGCGGGTGATCACGATGACTGCGAATGCAAGGGCGAGCGCCAGCCAGGTATAGATCCGCTGATCCTCGAACTGCATATAAAGCAGCTGATGGTCGCGCTCCATCGGAACGGACACTTCCTGATAGCCCAGCCACTCGAAGACGTAGAGAAGCGCCAACGGATAGGCGAGCATGGACAAGGCGAAGTAGTGGCCGCGCAGCCGGAAGGTCGGAATACCGACAACCAGACCCGCCACGGCCCCGAGAGCACCAGCAAGCGGGATAGCAAGCCAGGGCGAGAGGCCGAAATGAACATGACCGAGCACGCTGAAATAGGCACCTAGCCCGAAGAAGGCCGCATGGCCGAAGGACATGAGCCCGGTGTAGCCGCTCAGCATGTTCCAGGAGAGGCCCATGACGGTCCACACCAGCACCAAGGTCATCATCAGCTGGTAGTAGGAGTTGGTGACCAGTAGCGAAATGACGAAGTAGACGGCGACGAACAGGATCGCCGGTGCCAGAGAGCGAAGAANGGCCATGTCAGGTCCTCTCTGCCGAACGGCCGAGGAACCCCTGCGGCCTGAAGAACACGATCACCAGGAAGATGACGAAGATCGCTGTGTTCTGCAGCTGCGTGGGCAGGACCAGCGTCGACATCTGCTGAATGAGGCCGATGGTCATGCCGCCCCAGAAGGCGCCCATGATGGACCCCATACCGCCGAGCACCACCCCGGCATACATCACGATCACATATTCGAGCCCGACATAGGGATGGAACGAATAGTTGGTGGCAAGCAGGCCGCCTGCGATCGCCGTGATGGCGATACCGAGGCCGAAGGCAATGCGATGGCTGCGGTCGACGTCGATGCCCATGTAGATGGCCGCGGTCGGATTGTCGGCCGAAGCGCGCAGCGCCTTGCCGAGTCGCGACCTTGCAACCAGCCAGCCGAGCGCCGCTATGGTTGCGACCGAGATCAGGGCCGAGACCGTGCGCGACTTGTTGACGAATACGGACACCCTGTCACCCCACAGCGGCCCGATCTCCCAGGCGCTGATGGCAAGCGGCGAACGGACCGAGAAAGGCTGCGAACCGAACAGGATCATGGCGCCATTCGTGAGAATCAGCGCAAGGCCGAGCGTGAGAATGAGCTGCGCGTAATGGCCCTCGCCTTCGAGAGTGGCGGTATTTGTGCCGCTCACGCGCGAGACGAGGAAGAGATGGACGAGATAACCCGCCACGAACAGGACGGGACCTGCCAGGATGGCGGCCACATAGGGCCCCACGACATTTCCAAAGAGGGCGGAAATGCCGAATGGGCCGAAGATAAAGAAGGCGCAGTACATGCCCGCCATCATGAAATCGCCCTGGGCGAAATTGATGACGCGCATGATGCCGAAAATCAGCGCAAGCCCCACGCACATGAGGCCGTAGATGGCGCCGATCAGAAGTCCTGCGACGAGTGCCTGCAGGATGTTTTCGATCAGGATCGCGGCCGTCATGGGCGCGCGCCCCTGTGCGCGGTCTCTCCCGCTGCGCCGTCGCGCAAGTGGCGGTCGATCATCATCAAGAGCATCCTCCCCTCCTGCCGTCGATACGGCTTGCGTCGCGGCGTCACGTCAGGCCCGTTGGCCCCGCGCTGTTTCTTGTCGGCGCACAAAGGCCCGCCAGCCTTCCCGCGTTCGGCTGTTTTTCGATATTGTCGATGAAGTCCTCGATCACCTTCGCGCGCCTCGCGCCGAGCACGGCGCCCGATGCTTCGCGGAAGCGGAAGCGNATCTCGGCTTCCGTCGCGGGCGTAACGTCGGCAAGGCTGATCCGCGGGCGCCGCCCGTTGGCCAGTTCCAGCTCCAGCTCCGCNCCCTGCGCGGCAGGAAAAGCCGCGCTCAATTCGTCCGAGCTTTCCAGCCGCGAGACCTCAATGAGGCGCAACACCTCGGGATCGTCCAGTCTGGCATAGTTCGACTCTGCGATCCTGCGGTTGGCAAGCACGGCCGCAACGCCGAACTGAATGCTCATCTTCGCCTGAAGGGGCCGCTCGAAGGGTCCGGTGAAATCGCAGCCCGGATAGTAGGCGGCGGCACGTGGCACTCTTATGTGCACAGCATTGATCATGGTGCCTTCGGGAAGGTCCACCGCCAGGCGCAGCGCCGCCTGGCAGGCCGTCTGCGCGAAATTGCACGCTGGAGCCGGCTTGTTGTAGACATTGAGGATGTCGGCCTGCCCGTCGGGAAACAGCGCGATGGCGCCCGGTGCAGGGCGCCGGGCGAAGGCCGCAAAAAGCCCCGCCTCGCCCTCGAAGATGTCGCGGGAGCCATAGGCGCCCTGCTGTGCAAGCAACACGGCCGTGACAGCGGAGCGGGCGGCATGACCGGGATGGAAATACATGTCCGAGCCGCCGCTGTGAGGCCATTGGTTGAGCCCGCCCGAGGCATTGGCAGCAAGCGCAAGCGCCGAGGCGATCTGCCTTTGATCGAGCGCGAGCAGATATGCGCCGCCCGCGGCCGCACCGATGGGTCCTACGAGCCCTGTGGGGCGGAAAAGCCGGGCAAGCTCCGCATCGAAAAGCGCCCGACCGATACGGCACCCCACTTCGTAGCCGATGATGGC
>JGI25327J35509_1002690_pt1 | contig 11982 bp, 10 predicted proteins | sample HigsolmetaAR202D_FD_35509 | JGI IMG/M metagenome (IMG submission 35509)
AAGTCCTATAGATTGGGATAAAAAATATGAATCGCAGGGAACCATCAGACGTCATTTTTATGCCTACACAGTAGACAGTATACAGCAATTATTGCACTTGCACAATAAAAATGCACATTATCCTGCCGATACTTTTACATTGCATTACGCACGACCGGATACTAATACGATAATCTTGCAGGGCAGGATTAACAATACTGATTCTATATATACTGTGCTTACAAAAATTCCTAAAAAATATCTGCTAATTGAAGGCCGACGCAAGCCACAAACACTTTAATTACTCACCTTATTATAACATGCTATGGCAAACGTATTAACTGACTTACAAACTTCGCCTGCTACAGATGCTAATGGGAGCACCCATACGGTCTCTTGCAGACGCCAATAAGTATCCCTATATATGGAGCCCGCTTCAGAAAACAGCGTTCAGAATTGTTTTGTTTTCTTTATTATTATGTGTATTCCGGGTTCTGCAAGTTGGTATAAAACGGTTTTCAATATCGACTGGACACACTTACATTATCGTGATTTATATGATGTCGCCCGTTTCAACCCCATAAGGATCTGGACGGTTCGAAGTGAAAGTGGAAGATGGGGGCTGGCATCATGGTCTAATTGGGTCGCTATCCTCGGCATTGCTATTGTAATAGGTCTAATATGGGGGTGGGTTGATAATAAGAGAAAAAGCTACAATATTGCCTATTACTGGCTTCAGGCCATTGTAAGATATCGAGCAGGCATTGGTATTATTGGATTTGGATTCACCAAATTATTTCCGGTACAGATGCCTTATCCTTCCATTAGCCTGCTCAACAATAATTTTGGGGATCTTACCGGGCACAAGGTATTCTGGCTTTCGATAGGTATCGTACCTTGGTATCAGGTTTTTACGGGAGTTGTGGAAGTAGCGGCGGGGGCTTTTCTATTGTTTCGAAAAACAACCGCCTTTGGTGCAGCTTTGCTAATTGGGGCTTTGGCTTCTATTACAGTTGTAAATTTGGGATATGATGGAGGTGTACATGTGTATGCTTCTTACTTTGTGCTGTTGGGCTCTTTTGTACTAGCTTATTACATTCCACGTGTTTACAGACTGCTTATTCTGAAGCAGGATGTAACGCCTATTGATATAGTTCCAAATTTTTCAGAAAAATGGCAACGTTGGTTAAGGATAGGCATTAAAAGTCTGCTAGTATTTTTGTTTTTGATTGTACTTTTCTACTTGCAGTGGATGAACTATCTCTACGATCCTTATAAGCAGCCCTCTTCACCGGGGGTAAAGACACTGCGCGGCTATTATCATGTTAAGGAATTTAAAATTAACGATCGCATCATCCCCGAGGATCCTACCGATACTACGCGCTGGCAAGAAGTGATATTTGAAAAATGGAGTACATTAGCATATAAACAGAACCGCAAGGTGCCGTTGGAGCTTTCAAATGGTGGGGGTGGTCCCATGAAGGATATCAATAAAACGTTTGAAGTGTCCGGTGTTGCTGGCGGGCGACGTGTGTTTCATTATCTAGCCGATACAGTGAATCAGGTTTTATATCTACAAGATAAAAATATCATGACGGCCAAGAAGAAGATTCATTCTCGAGGGGGAGGTGATGATATTATCAATCCGGCATATGTAGTGAAAGATTCCTCTAAATTTTGGATTCCTATTGAGGCATTGCGTAATATCGGGGATGAAAATAAGACTATTCACCCTAGAGCTTCCTCCACACGCAGAAATAGGGTATTTGGTGTAGGGCTCGTAGATGAAGGAAGACAAAAGATGATATTGTCTTATCAAACTGAGGATGGGGGCAAGCGTGTGTACCTGCGCGGGATTAATGAAGATAAAGATTCCATATTTGTAGTACTGGATCGGGTAGACCGTAAGTATGCGGTGTCGGAAAGTACGCTCAGTGCTGGTAGTTATTAGAGTGATTGAACAACAATGAATAAATCGTTCGATGCAATTGTAGTGGGATCGGGGCCCAACGGCTTGGCTGCAGCTATTACGCTGCAAATGGCTGGTGTAGAGGTGTTGCTGATAGAAGGGCAGCATGAAGTAGGGGGGGGCTTGAGAACCAAGGAGCTCACACTGCCGGGTTTTTTGCATGATGTATGTTCGGCTGTGCACCCCATGGCTATTCATTCGCCTTTTTTTGCTGCACTTCCTTTAGAACAGTTCGGATTACGTTATCTACATTCTCCTGTTACACTTGCACATCCTTTTAGTGCCACGGAGGCTGCCGGTATTGTTGCCTCTTTGGAAGATACAGCAGCATCTTTTGGAGCCGATAAGCAGGCTTACCTTGATTTAATCGGGTCGGTGGTAGAACGCTGGCCACGTATTATTAATGATTTATTACGACCACTGCGATTTCCCAAGGATCCTTTTGCTCTAGCAGGATTTGGTTTGAAGGCCTTACAGCCTGCTTCGCAAATTGTAAAGCGATTTGCTACGCGCGAAGCTAGAGGCGTATGGGCAGGCATGGCCGGACATTCCATTCGATCCTTGGATGGCTGGGCCACAGCATCCATAGGGCTGGTACTGAATGCGGCAGCCCATATTAAAGGTTGGCCTGTGCCGGCGGGAGGTTCGCAAAGTATTGCTAAAGCCTTGAGCGACTATTTTGTGTCACTAGGGGGTGTTATTGAAACGGGCACGATGGTAGAGCGGATTGAAGAGCTACCTCCTGCAAAAGCTTTTGTTTTTGATGTGACACCGCGTCAGCTGTTGCGTATTGCAGGACATCGCTTCTCCTCTTTTTATCGCTGGCAGTTGGAGCGGTTTCGCTACGGTATGGGCGTTTTCAAAATAGATTGGGCGTTGCGCGCACCGATTCCTTTTGGGGCAACATTGTGCAGGCAAGCCGCTACTTTGCATTTGGGAGGTACTTTTGAAGAGATTAGTTTTTCTGAAAAGCAAAATGAAATGGGGCATGCTGTTTCNAAGCCTTTTGTTTTGTTGGCGCAGCAAAGTATTGTGGATCCGCAACGGGCTCCTGATGGGCAGCATACGGCTTGGGCNTATTGTCATGTTCCGCATGGCTCCAACCAGGATATGACTGCNGCGATAGAGAATCAGGTAGAAAGATTTGCACCCGGTTTTAAGGAACTAATTTTGGCTAGACATACGATGAATGCACGCCAGATGGAATCGTACAATCCTAATTATGTGGGTGGGGATATCGGCGGCGGTATTATTAACTTATCACAATTGTATACGCGGCCTTCTTTTCGTTTAACGCCCTATCGTACTTCGGATAAACAAATTTTTATATCTTCCTCCTCCACTCCGCCGGGTGGAGGTGTACATGGCATGTGTGGTTATCATGCTGCAAGAACAGTATTGAAAGATATTTTTCATAAAAAAGATAATCTTGATTTATAATGACAGAAACAATTAAGCGCAGGTTTTTACTTACAGAAGATTGGTCAGCAGTTGTGCTGGGATTTGCTATTATTATTCTTACGATTGCAGGTTTAGGTCTGCCGTCTCCGTCATTTAAGTGGCAAAATGCAAGTGATTTAGCTCAAGCAGTTTTTGCTGCAGTAAATCTCAAAAACATTTTGCTCTACTTTTTATTTTTTTATGCTTTTGCGCTCTTAGGCGCTCGCATCACCGGTAAAGATATATCGGGTGTGGCGAAAAGCTTTCCTGTAGTTTATGTACTGACGTTGCTGGCTTCCTTAGCGGGTGGTTTTGAAGGCATTAAATCCTTAAATCTGGAAACAGTAATCTTTTGTTTGTTTTTGGGGTTGATTGTGCGGAATTTTATNAAATTACCTGNGTGGTTTTCTGAGTCATTGTCTTCTGAATTCTTTGTGAAAATAGGATTGGTATTGCTGGGAATCAGTGTTATTTTTTCTGATATTCTTAAGGCCGGTTCCTTGGGGTTGATTCAGTCATTGCTGGTAGTATTATCAGTATGGTATTTCTCCTTCTGGCTTTGTAAGAAGATGAAGGTAGATAATGAGCTCACCATGATGCTGTCCAGTGCAGTATCCATATGCGGCGTTTCGGCAGCTATAGCAACATCCGGTGCCATTAAAGGCGACCCGAAGAAATTATCAGTAGTTGTATCGCTGGTATTGATAACCGCTGTACCGATGATGATATTTATGCCGTGGATAGCTCATCAGTTAGGACTGAGTGAGGAAATAACCGGAGCCTGGTTGGGAGGAACCATTGATACAACAGGTGCCGTGGTGGCTTCCGGCACATTGGTAGGTGAAACGGCTTTGAAGATAAGTACTATTGTAAAATTTTCTCAGAATGTATTGTTGGGNATTGCAGCATTTGCCATATCTGTGTATTGGTCTTATACCAAGAAAGAGGTAGAGCAGGAGCAAAAACCTACTTTAAAAGTGATCTGGGAGCGCTTCCCCAAGTTNGTATTGGGATTTGTAATTGTATCTCTTGTATTCTCTTTTCTGGTAGCGCCCGATGTTACCGAAAGCATTAAACCTCAGTTAAAAAATATTCAAGGATTTTGGTTTTCATTAGCTTTTACCTGTATTGGCCTTGAAACCAGCTTTAAGGATATTTTCGGCAAGCAAAACAGAAAGCCTTTATTAGCCTTCTTAGGNGCTCAGGGTTTTAATATTATTATTACGCTAGTAATTGCATATTTGTTGTTTGGATATTTTAAATAATAGGTATTCTAAAAGTGACCATAGATATCTCTTCGATATGCATACCTTCCATTTAAGGGGCTGTCGCAGAATCTTAAGAAGGATTTGTTAAATAAAGTTTTAAATAATAATCTTCGACAAAGCCAACTCAAAAAATTAGTAATGTACACTCTGTACTAAACAAAAAAGCCATGATCATAAAATCATGGCTTTTAATATGTTGGTCGGGATGACTAGATTCGAACTAGCGACCACACGCCCCCCAGACGTGTACTCTAACCGGACTGAGCTACATCCCGATCCCTACTCGAGGGTAACTCGAGCGGGGAGCAAATTTATAAAAAAAAAGTTCAAAAAAAACAATAATTACTTCTTTTTAAATTCAAAATCCGAAATCATGTTTATATCTTACTGTTGCTTATCTTCGCAACTTAATGAACCTTATCATTAAGCAAGCAAAAATTGTAGATCCCACTTCTTCTCATCATGGGAAGGTTGTTGATATTCATATCTCAAACGGGAGAATTATTTCCATTGGTAAAAATTTGAAGGCAAAAGGGGCGAGGGAAGTTGCGCTGCCTCAGTTGCATGTATCGCCCGGCTGGGTAGATATTTTTGCCGATTTTGCCGATCCGGGTTTTGAGTTTCGCGAAACAATCAGCAGCGGTGCTAAGGCAGCAGCAGCCGGAGGGTTTACTACCGTATGCGTAATGCCCAATACAAACCCCGTAGTGGATCAAAAAGCGGTTGTGGAATATATCATACAAAAAGCCAAGGGACTGCCGGTTACCGTATTGCCATTGGGAAGTATTACCCGTAATGCGGAAGGTAAGGAACTGGCCGAGATGTATGATATGAAATTGAGTGGAGCGGTAGCCTTTACCGATGGTAAAAACCCCGTGCAGTCTTCTGGGTTGTTGGTAAAAGCGTTGCAGTATATCAAATCCTTCAATGGCGTAATCATTCAGGTACCCGATGACAGAAGCATTAATCCTCACGGAGTAGTGAATGAGGGCATTACTTCAACGCAAATGGGGCTTCCCGGGCGACCCGATATCGCTGAGGAAATTGCCGTAGCAGGCAATATCAAGTTAGCAGCTTATGCGGAGTCGGGTTTGCATTTTACTGGTGTGAGTACGGAGGCTTCTTTAAAACTGATTAAGGATGCCAAACAGAAAAAACTGGATATTACTTGTTCTGTAACGCCTTATCATCTGGTCTTCTGTGATGAGGATATTACCACTTACGATACCAATCTAAAAGTAAATCCGCCGTTGCGCAATAAAAAAGACCGTAAGGCTTTGCAGAAAGCGGTTGAGGAGGGATTGGTTGATTGTATCGCATCGCATCACATTCCGCAAGACAAAGATCATAAAATTGTGGAGTTTGAATATGCAAAGAACGGAATGCTCTCTTTACAAACAGTATATGCAGCACTCAATACCACACTGCCCGATGTGACACAGGAACGTTGGATAGAGCTGTTGGCTATCAATCCGCGGAAAATATTAAATCTGGATATTCCTTCCATTGAAGAAGGTAATATTGCTTCCATCACTTTATTCAATCCGCAAGAGGAGTGGGTATTAGATCAGGGAGCAGTGTTGTCTATCAGTAAAAATACTCCCTTTATAGGTAAAGCCTTCAAAGGCAAACCTCTGGGTATTTATCACAATAATCAGCTTGTATTAAACTAAGAGAGATTGAAATTGAATGCTACTATAAAAGGTTTGATCACAGGTGTGCTGATGGTGGTACTGGGGCTAATATTATCTGTAATGGATGATAATAAGGCAACGGTATTACAGTATGCAGGTACATTTATTTATGGGTTAGGTATTGTGTGGAGTGTAATGTCTTTTGCATCAGCCACAGGAATTTCGCAATTTGGAATATTATTTCAGCAGGGGTTCAGATGTTTTGTAATGGCTACGCTAGTACTGGCTATTTACACATTTGTTTACTGGAAAACAAATCCCGAGAAAATCGATCAAATAATAGAAGCTTCCAAAGTGGAACGTCTTCAAACTGCCCAACATAGAACCCCTCAAGAAATAGAAATAGAAGCCCAGCAAACGAGAAAATATTTTATTCCTATCAGTATATCCGGACAGATATTCTCCAATTTGCTAGTAGGGGCGGTAGTTACTATGGTTGTTTCTGGTGTATTGTATTTGAGAGGTAGTACTAAATAACCCTAATGCAGCGCTATTGATTTCAAAATTTATCTTTGCGTAACAAATAATAAAATGGATTTGTCAATTGTTATACCGTTATTGAATGAAGAAGAATCGCTACCGGAATTAACGGAGTGGATCGAGCGCGTCATGCGGGATAACAATTTTTCTTACGAAATACTGTTTGTGGATGACGGTAGTACCGATGATTCGTGGGAAGTGATTCAGAAGCTGCGTGCCCAAAACAGTAATATAAAAGGTATCAAGTTTCAACGTAATTACGGCAAGTCAGCAGCGTTGAACGAGGCTTTTAGAGTAGCCGAAGGAGATGTAGTGATTACGATGGATGCAGACCTTCAAGATAGTCCTGATGAAATCCCCGAATTGCGCCGTATGATTGTTGAGGATGGATATGATCTGGTGAGTGGGTGGAAGAAAAAACGCTATGACAATACACTGACTAAAAATATCCCTTCTAAGTTTTTTAATGCCGTTACGCGCCGCGTTTCAAAAATCAAGCTCCATGATTTTAACTGTGGTCTTAAGGCATATAAAAAGAAAGTGGTGAAGAGCATAGAGGTTTACGGCGAAATGCATCGCTACATACCTGTTATTGCTAAGTGGGCCGGATTTAGAAGGATTGGTGAGAAGGTAGTGGAACATCGTAAGCGTAAGTATGGCGTGACGAAGTTTGGTTGGGACCGCTTTGTAAATGGTTTTCTAGACCTAATGTCCATCACCTTTGTGGGCAAGTTCTCCAAAAGACCTATGCACTTTTTTGGGCTGATAGGATTGGTCTTTTTTCTTGTAGGATTCATCACATCGCTTATTCTTATTATTTCAAAAATTTCCTTTGCAGACTATACCGTTACAAACAGGCCTGCTTTTTATATAGCACTCACATCCATTATTATTGGTGTACAGCTCTTTCTGGCTGGTTTTTTAAGCGAACTCATTTCCCGTAATGCTCCCGGCAGAAATTCCTATCTGATAGAAGAAAAAATCGGGCTATATTGATTTTAACTTAAAAGTCACGAATCACCGATAATTTTCCTAATTTTAGTAAAGCATTGTTTTATCTAAAAAAGAGAGGAGATGAGTATTGTCCGGTATTTACTTATAGGTTGCATAGTATTTTTCTGTATAAATGTAGCCTCTGCTCAAATCCGTACCAAACAGGAAAAGGGATATTTCAATATTACTAACCTTGCAGAAATACAGTATTTGCAATCGTTGGATTCTTCATCATTAGAAGATGGGCTCGCCTATGTAAAAACTTTTGGGTATAGCGTCAGTACCATTAACGGTTTCTTTGTAAACAATCATTTGTCTATTGGGGTAGGTGTAGGGTTGCAAACGTCCAGATATAAAGCATTTGCAGGATCAAGTACCACAGATTCTGCGATAGCTAGCGGCTACTTTGGCAAAAATCATAATATAACTCTATTGCCTGTTTTTGCTGATTTTCGTTACTATCCCTTTAATTATAGAAACGATGTTATGTTTTTGCTGAATGTAGGTTATGCTCCACTTTTGAAAATAAATTATAAGGCGGATAAGCCCCATTTAAATGGAGGCCCCTTTATTAAACTTGGAGCGGGATATAAATTCGAGATTAGCGAGTTTGTGTCTTTTGCTCCTGCTATTAATTTTAATGCACAGCGTTTTGGAGATAATACCGTATTGGGCGGGGGTATTGCACTAGGGTTGATGTTTTAGCTACGACAGTTTTTTGCGTAACTGTTCAGCCTTCTTGCTGATTAACCAAAATGATATTGCCAGCAATGCAAAGAAAAGCCCCTTGTTAGTCCTGTTCCAAAAATATTCAAAATAGCGGGTATAAATATTCAATAGGAAGAATATAATTGTAATATCTCTTAATGTTTCTTCTTTATTTCTGATAGCATATGCCAGTACTATTATAAGTAGCACGGTATAGGCTATGGCCCACATAAATAATTTCCCTTGTCTGATAGCAGACCACACCTCGTAACTTAGATTTCCTGAAACGGAGAGAAATAAAGCTGAGGTAAACAAAAATATCCAGCTGAAATGCCAGGTGAAGGAATAATACTTTTTGAAATAGGGTTGCTGCCGTAAAAGCCAGGAACAGCCTACCATTGCCGCACCTAGAAATGTCATGCGCAGTGGGTAGTTCATTCCTAAGAAATAAGTTTTATAAGTATCCTGCGACCATGCATATGTCTGAGCACCCCAACTACTAATGAGAGCTAGTAGAGCACAGCACCATAAAAGTTTTGTATTTAGATAAAATGCCACAATACCGTACAGCACAGCTGTGATGAATATAGCAATACCATAATAGTCTGTACTAATGGAAAGGCTTTTGGAAAAATAAGTCACAGATACGCCCAGCGTTAGCGCTATCAAAATGGTAAAACTTTCATTGGCTAAGGAAGCGTAAGGATATTTTCGGTTACGCCTTCGAGCTATCCATATTAATAAGCCGGAGCATAGAGCAAATGCAAGACCTATGGCAAATTCGGAAAAGGCGAAATATTTTCTAATACGTTCAATCCATTTCTCATCCAGTACTAATGCTCCAAAAGCCAGAATAGCGCATGAAACGGCGGCTATAGCTGCATAAAATGCAATTGTATCAAATTCGCTTCTGTAAGGAGATACGGTGTCCCTAAGTTTTTGAGCTGTAGTTTTGTCAATAAGGGCATTGTTTTCCCATTCCTCAATGGCTTCCTTCAATAACTTACTCTCTTTTTTGTTTACCCTCATGATTACGATTATGTGTCAAATTTAGGTCAATTAGCTATACTGTTGCAGTTACCGTCCCCCTTGTGGCTTTATAGGTGCAATGAATTAGTATAAATAAGCATATATTTTGTGTTATTTCTTAAAAAGCCTTTGTATTATAAGGTGTAAGTGCAGTAATCATGGTATATTTGCACCCCATAAAAACAAGGTTTTTATGACAACAGACCCACTAAGATATGAGGCTGTTGTTGGGACGAAGAATGGTTGAAAATAAGTTTATATAGTTAAAATCTTAATACATTAAAGAAATGTTTCGGACACATACCTGTGGCGAGTTAAGAATTGCTGATGTTAATAAAAGTGTTACCCTGTCCGGATGGGTACAGGCCGTACGTAAATTCGGTAGTATCACTTTTGTGGATTTGCGCGACCGTTATGGTATTACCCAATTGCTGTTTTCAGAATCTTTAAATGAGCAACTGGATGCTAATCCACTGGGGCGGGAGTATGTATTGCAAGCTACCGGTATGGTACGAGAGCGTAGTAATAAGAACCCCAATATCCCTACTGGCGATATTGAAGTGCTGGTAGATAGCTTTACTATACTGAATAAAAGCGTCACACCTCCTTTTACCATTCAAGATGATACCGATGGAGGCGACGACCTGCGTATGAAATATCGCTTTTTGGATTTACGCCGAAATGCGGTGAAGAAGAATCTGGAGTTACGATATGCAGTAAACCGTGCTACGCGTGAATATTTGCATCAGNACAACTTTATGGATATCGAAACTCCGTTCTTGATTAAATCTACTCCGGAAGGTGCTCGTGACTTTGTGGTACCCAGTCGTATGAATCCAGGAGAATTTTATGCATTGCCGCAATCTCCCCAAACATTCAAGCAATTGCTGATGGTGAGTGGGTACGACCGCTATTATCAGATTGTAAAATGTTTTAGGGATGAAGATTTGCGTGCAGACAGGCAGCCTGAGTTTACACAGATAGACTGTGAAATGTCTTTTGTGCATCAGGAGGATGTATTGGAGATTTTCGAAGGTTTAATAAAGTATATTTTTAAAACTGTTAAGGGTATTGATTACACAGAGCCCGTAGAGCGTATGCCCTGGCAAGAAGCTATGTGGCAGTATGGCAACGATAAGCCCGATACCCGTTTTGGTATGAAGCTGCTGAACCTGAAATATCCCAAGCATGTTTTTGCGGATAAGGAAGATAATGCACATCTGATTGAGGGAGCGAATTTTCAGGTGTTTGAAAGTGCAGAAACCGTATTGGCTATTGCAGTTCCTGGTTGTAGTGAGTACACTCGTAAGCAATTAGACGAGCTCACGGAGTGGGTGAAGCGTCCGCAAATCGGTATGAAAGGGCTTGTGTACATTAAGTGTAATACCGACGGTACGTATAAAAGTAGTGTCGATAAATTTTATAGCGAAGAAAGGCTCAAAGCTATTGCCGATGCTGCNGGTGCTAAAGCTGGAGACCTTATCTTAGTGCTGGCAGGTACGGAAGCGCTTACGCGCAAAGCTATGAGCGAACTACGTTTGGAAATGGGTAAAAGATTGGGGCTGCGCAAAAGTGATGAGTTTAAATTATTATGGGTGGTAGATTTNCCATTATTTGAATATTCTGAAGAAGACAATAGATGGGTGGCGCGTCACCATCCGTTCACTTCGCCCAAACCATCAGATATTGAAGTGATGATTAATAACAGCCCTGTTATTGAAAATCCTGCCGAATATCTTAAGCATCCTTATGCNAATATCAAAGCCAATGCTTACGACATGGTGTTGAATGGTAATGAAATTGGAGGTGGTAGCATTCGTATTTATCAGAAGGAACTGCAACAGAGGATGTTTGAAGCGTTGGGTATGGATGAACAGGAGCAGCAGCATAAATTCGGCTTCCTTCTAGGTGCTTTTGAGTATGGTGCTCCGCCACATGGTGGTATAGCTTTTGGTTTGGACCGTCTTTGCTCTATTCTAGGAGGCAGCGAAAGTATTCGCGATTTTATTGCCTTCCCCAAAAATAATAGTGGTAGAGATGTAATGCTGGATGCGCCTTCTGCAGTTGATGATAAGCAGCTTGAAGAACTGTATATTCAGCTGAATCTCCCGAAGGAGTAAGTTTTTACATGTTGTTGTATGCATAAAATATACTGATNGGCAAAATTGCCTTTGCGGAAGCCGGACACACGATACTCGCTTTTCTTTGTAAAGCTGTCGTATCTAATTTTGCCTATCGCGCAAGGCTTCGTCTAAAAAGCCGCATCGTAGACACACAAATAAAAGAACTTTCATTAGGCAAAGTCAACTTTGCCTATCATTGGTAACTGTTGCACAACTCCCTTAAAAATGCAATAAAGAAAAAATTTGACTTCATTACAGTCGTTTTAAGCGACCGTATTTTTGTTGTGAGAGAAAAAAAT
>JGI25327J35509_1002711_pt1 | contig 11904 bp, 9 predicted proteins | sample HigsolmetaAR202D_FD_35509 | JGI IMG/M metagenome (IMG submission 35509)
CGGCCGATCACGACGCACCTCGAGATCGAGACCTACACCTGGAGCGTGCTGCCGGGATCGCTGAAAATCGATCTGCTCGACTCAATCGCCCGCGAGTACGAGTGGGTGCTCGGCGTCGCCCGGCGCTGACACGACGGACGTGGTCGTGCGGACGTGATGAAGAAGACGGTCGTTCTCAATGTCGTAGCGCTGACCCCACGGCTGCTGGCGAGCGGTCAGATGCCGCGGCTGGCAGCGTGGGCCTCGCGCGCCCGGCTTGCCACGATCGAGCCGGCCTTCCCGGCCGTCACGTGCACCGCGCAGGCGGACTATCTCACCGGCACCCGTCCCTCGAGCCACGGCATCGTCGCCAACGGCTGGTACTCGCGCGAGGATTGCGAAATCCGCTTCTGGAAACAGGCGAACCCGCTCGTCCGCGGACCGAAGATCTGGGACACGGCGCGGTCCGTCGATCCGTCGTTCACGTGCGCGAACCTGTTCTGGTGGTTCAACATGTACTCGACGGTCGACTACTCGGTGACGCCGCGACCGATGTATCCGGCCGACGGGCGCAAGCTGCCCGACGTGTACTCGCAGCCGTCCCACCTCCGCAACGAGCTGCAGGAACGCTTCGGTCAGTTTCCGCTGTTCGAGTTCTGGGGTCCGCGCGCGTCGATCCGATCGACCGAGTGGATCGCGTCGGCCTCCCGCTACGTCGAGGAGGCGTACGACCCGACGCTGACGTTCGTCTACCTGCCGCACCTCGACTACAACCTCCAGCGGGTCGGTGTCAGCACGCCGGCGATTCACGGCGATCTGCACGACATTGATCGCGTGGCCGCCGATCTCGTGGAGTTCTACGAGGCGCGCGGCGCGCAGGTCGTGGTGCTGTCGGAGTACGGCATTACCGATGTCTCGCAGCCCGTCCACCCGAACCGGGCGCTGCGCGAGCGCGGACTGCTGGCCGTGCGTGAGGAGCTCGGCCGGGAGCTGCTCGACGCCGGCGCGAGTGCCGCCTTTGCGGTCGCCGACCACCAGGTTGCGCACATCTACGTCAACGACGCCTCGAAGCTCGCCGACGCGCGTGCGATCGTCGCCGCGCTGCCGGGCGTCGAGCGGGTCCTCGATCGCCAGGAACAGGCCGCGCTGCACATCGATCACCCGCGCTCCGGCGATCTCGTCGCCATCGCCGAGCCGGGAGCCTGGTTCACCTACTACTACTGGCTCGACGACAGGCGCGCGCCCGACTATGCGCGGACGGTCGACATCCACCGCAAGCCGGGGTACGACCCGGTGGAGCTGTTCATCGATCCCGCGATCCGCTGGCCCGCGCTCTACGTCGGCTGGCAGCTCTTCAGACGCGCGCTCGGCCAGCGCGTGCTGCTCGAGACGACGGCGCTCGACGCGACGCTCGTGCGTGGCTCGCACGGGCGCCCGGAGGCCGATCCCGAAGCCGGCCCGCTCTTCGTCAGCACACGCGGCGATCTCATCCCGGCCGATCGCCTCGCGTCGACCGACGTGCACGACATCATCCTGCACCACCTGATGACGTGAGGGTCCATGTCCGCTCCTGAACCTGCTCTCGAGGCCCGGGCGCGCGCGCTGGCCATCGACGCGCGCTGGGACGACGTGCTGGCGATGGCCATCGAAGCGCTTGCGGCGGAAAGCGGCACGCTGCACCTGCTCGGCCGCGATGGCCAGCTCCACCTGGCGGCCAGTCGCGGGATTCCCGACCGCGTCCTCGACACCATCCGGACGATTCCCGTGGGCAAGGGCATGGCCGGCCTGGCGGTCGAACGATGCCGTCCCGTCGACGCATGCAACATCCAGACGGACACGACCGGCGACGTCCGTCCCGGAGCGCGTGCCACGGGGCTGCAGGGCTCGATCGTCGTGCCGCTGCTGGATGGGACAACACCCTGCGGCGCACTCGGCGTCGGAACGCGCCGAGAGCGGACGTTCGACGCCGACGAGCAGAATCGACTACTGGGAATCGGCCGCGTCGTGGCCGCGGTGCTCGCCGGGAGCCACCCGGCGTAAGAACGGCTGCGCGACGAGCCATGCCACGGCGGGCAGCAGGATGGCGCCGGCAAAGGCCGCGAGGAACGAGTCGAGCCGCATCGAGTAGGCGCCGACCGCGGCATACGCCACGGCGACGCCGAGATTGGCGAACGTGGTCACGGCGAGGAAGCGGCCGAAGGGCAGCTTCGTCATGCCCGCGAAGATGACGCTCGCTTCGGCCAGGACGGGCACGGGCCGGCAGAACACCAGCGCCAGCGCGCCGTAGCGCGACGCCAGCCGTGATGCGCGCAACAGCCCGTCCTCGCCGACGATACGCCGCGTCAGCGTGACCGAGCAGGCCCCGATCGCGTACGCGATCAGGCACGACACGGTCATCGCCACCCAGACGACGGTGGCCCCCAGCCAGAAGCCGAGCAGCACACCGGCAGCCGCCGAGACCACGCTCGACGGCACGGGCAGCAGCACGTCGACCGCCAGCAGCCCGGCGATGATCGTGACGGCCCACGGAACCGACACGTCGCCGCTCACGGCGCGATCGGCAAGACCTGTGAAGTAGTCCTCGAACAGGAAGAACGGGACGAGGATGACGGCAACGACAATCAGCGTCAGCCAGAGCCAGCGCATCGCGTCAAGCCTAGCAGAGGGAGCACGGCGGCTCCCGTGGAGAAGACGTCGGCCCGGGGCGACGCTCCGTGATCACCCCGGGCCGACTGCAGGCAAGCCCGCTGCTGTTCCTCAGCGGAAAAGCAGTGGCGCCACCTCGTGCAGGTAATGCCGCCACACCACCCATTCGTGCCGGCCTTCGGTGATCCGGAACGTGTGGTTGATGCCCGCATTCTTCAGCGACGTCGACAGCGCCTGCGACCCGTTCAGCGCGAAATCGTCCTTGCCGACGCCGACCCAGATGAGCTTCATCTTCCGGTTGATCTCGTCGGGATTGGCGAAGAAGGCCGGGAAGTTCTGCTCGGCATCCTGCGCGCCGGCGCTCATGACGACGAGCGAATGGAACAGGTCGGTGTTGTTGAAGCCGATCTGCACCGTGTGGCCGCCCCCCATCGACAGGCCGCCGAGCGCGCGATTGTCGGCGTCGGCGAGCGTCCGGAACTTCGACTCGATGAACGGATCACGTCGTTGAGCAGGTCCGCCGCAAAGCCGGCCGTCTGCTGCGGCACGCCGGGCGGCGGCGTGATGTCGGCCCCCGGTGCCGGCGTACCGGCAATCTCGGGTCCGAGACCGACGCCCTGACGCGCGTAGCCGAGCGGGTTGACGATGATCATCGGCTTTGCCCGTCCCTCGGCGATGAGGTTGTCGAGGATCAGGTTCGCGCGGCCCGTCATGACCCAGCTCGACTCGACGTTGCCCGCGCCGTGCAGGAGGTAGAAGACGGGATACCGCTCGTTGCTCGTGTCGTAGCCGGGCGGCGTGTACACCCAGACCTGGCGCGGCACGCCGAGCGACTTCGAGTGATAGGTCTCGATGCGCACCGAGCCGTGCGGCACGTCCTTCGCGTCGTAGAAGGTCCAGTCACCGTTTTCGGTCGGGACCTCGACGAGGTTCGCGGGCGGGAACGCGCCGAAGCCGAGCTTGACCGACGGGTTCACCGGGTCCATGGCAATGACACCATCGACGTTGAACTGGTAGTTGTAGACGTCGGGCGCCCACGGTCCCACCGTCACCGTCCACACGCCGTCGTCACCCTTCGTCATGGGATAGGTGCGGCCGTCGAGCTCGCCGACGAGCGTCACCTCCTTCGCGTCGGGCGCGCGGAAGCGGAACGTCACCGTGCGGTCGGCGCGCACCTCGGGCGACACGAGCGCCGGTCCCCGCCCCCGGCCCACGCCGGGCGCTCCCTGATTCGGTCCGGCCCCACGACCGGCCGGCGCCTGCGCCAGCACCGGCGCCGCCGCCAGCGCGAGCGCCAGGCTCGTCAATAGAAACGTTCGCTTCATCATCCACCTCTCAGTCGGCGCCCCTGCGCCACCGTTGGCCGAACAGCATTCGCCCAACCCAACATTGTATGCATCCGAACGTGCCGCCAGACTGTCGATTGCCGGCAGCGAACCAGAAACCCGCTTCAGCAGGAAGATCTGCATCCGTCGGATGACTCTGAGTGTATGCAGTCCACAGACACGTCAGGGTGCGTCCGGGCAGCCTTCAGGGTTCGCCGCTGGACGGAATTGCACGACACGCCCGAAACAGGGCACCATGCAGCCAATGACCGCCCGCAAGCCGTCGCCCGCGCGGCGGCCACGGTCTTGCAAGCCAGACGGGCGCTCCCGCACGGCCGCCTGATGCCTTCGTCTCCGGATACGCCTCGAACGCCCAATCCGCTGCAGTTCTCCGATCGCTTGGCTGCGCGTCTCGCCTGGTTCCTGGCCGCGGCCACGTTCGTCGTCGGCCTCACCTGGGCCACGACGGCCGCGAGCGGCGCCGATGCGTACGGCTACGTGAGTCAGGCCGACCTGTGGCTCGAGCGCCGGCTCACGATCGACCAGACCTGGCTCGCGGCAGCCGAGTGGCCCATGGCGCGCTGGACGCTCGCCCCGCTCGGGTACCGGCCGAGCAACCTGGTCGAGCAGGCCTGGCACCTGGTCCCCATGTATTCGCCCGGCCTGCCGCTGCTGATGGCTGCCGCCAAGGCCATCGGCGGACAGGAGCTGCTTTTCTGGATCGTCCCGCTCTCGGGCGCCGGGCTGGTGCTGGCGACGTTCGGTATCGGCCGCCGGCTGGCGTCGCCGGGCGCGGGCCTGGCCGCCGCCTGGCTCGTCGCCACCAGTCCCGCCGTGCTCTTCATGCTCATGGCGCCGATGAGTGACGTTCCAGTGGCGGCCGCCTGGGCCGCCAGCTTCTACTTCCTGCTGAATCGCGGCCGGAAGGCGGCCGTCGCCGCGGGCCTTGCGGCCGGCCTGGCCATCCTGATCCGGCCGAACCTCGTCTTCGTCGCGGCACTGTTCGGCCTCTGGTACCTCGTCCGCATCGTGAAGGCGCACAGTGACGCCCGCCGCGCAGAATTTGTCGATGGCGCGCTGTTCTCGATTGGCGTCGCCGCCGGCGCGACGGTCGTCGCGCTCGTGAACCGGGCGCTCAATGGCTCGCCGCTCATCTCGGGCTACGGCTCGCTCGCAGGCGCCTTTTCAAGCGAATTCTTCTGGCAGAACCTCACGCGCTATCCCCGCTGGCTCGTCGAAACCCAGTCGCCGATCGTGCTGCTCGGCATTGCAGCGCTGGCGGTACCGGCACGCGCGCTCTGGCCGGCAGCCCGTGACCGCACGCCGATCCTGCTGATGCTGCCCGCGGCCGTCGCCGTCTGGCTGTTCTACCTCTTCTACCGCGTGTACGAAGAGTGGTGGTTCCTGCGCTTCGTGCTGACCTCGTGGTCGTTCTTCATGGTCGGCCTGGGCGCCGTGCTCGCGCTCGCGGCGCGGCGCGGCGGACGGCTGACGACCGCGCTGCTCGTCACCGGCGTCGTCGCACTCGGCACATGGCAGGTCACGGTGGCGATCGACCGCTCGGCCTTCAACCTGTGGAAGGAAGAGCGCCGCTACGTCACCGTCGGACGCGCGGTCCGACGCATCACCGACCGCCAGAGCGTCGTGTTCGCCATGCAGCACAGCGGGAGCGTGCGCTACTACGGCGGCCGTATGACGCTGCGCTACGACGGCTTTACGGGTGCCTGGATCGACCGCGTCGTCAGGTGGCTGGGCGATCGGGGCATTACGTCGTACATGCTGCTCGACGACTGGGAGGTACCGATCGCCCGCGAGCAGTTCTCACAGCTCGAGACCGGCCGGCGACTGCTCGAGCCGCCGCTGCTCCGCTACCGCGGCACCTCGGAAGTCTTCCTCTGGAAGATCGGCGGCCCGGGCGAGCCGCTGACCGACGGCGAGAGCATTTACGACGACTACGTCGGCACGCGGAGCGTCGAGCCGGTCGCCTTCGTGCCGCCGACGCTGCTGCCCTACGACGGCCCGCCGGGCTTCCCCGACTTGACCCCCCCGGAATAGCCGGCCTATACTTCAGGGATTATGTCGACCGGCGGTGCCACCACCATCACGACGACGACGAAGCGGATCATGCGGATCCGCAAGGCTGGTGGCGGTGTCGCTCCGGTTGCCTGGTAAGCACAGCCCGAGAGCACGAACAGCGCGCCGGCCTCGAAACGAGGGCCGGCTTTTTTTTTGACCGCCCGGCATCCATGAACCGGCGCCGGTTCGCCGACGCCATCGTCTGCACGTCATGACCGCACCTGCCCGAGCCGCGGGCCGCGAAATCATCGTTCCGGGGTCGATCGCCAACCTGGGCCCCGCCTTCGACGCGCTGAGCGTCGCCGTCGACCTCGATCTGCGGGTCCGCATCGAGGAAGTCGGTGCCCGGCCCGCCGACGCGCCGGACATCGCGCTCGAGGGCCAGGTTCCGGCCACCGGCGAGAACCGCATTGCCACCGCATTCCTGCGCGCCGCCTCGATGCTCGGAGAGGTGCCGCCGCCGGTCCGCGTGTCGGTCCGGAGCGCCATCCCGATGAAGGGAGGCCTCGGCAGCAGTGCAGCGGCCACCGTCGCCGGGCTCCGGCTGTTCGAGGCGCTGACGTACCCGCGCGACGTCGATACCTGGCTGCGGCTGGCGACCGACATCGAGGGCCATCCCGACAACGCGGCGGCCGCGCTGCTCGGCGGCCTGACGCTCAGCTGCCAGACCGCCGACGGACGCGTCCTGGCGTCGAGCTGGGCGTGGCCGGACGACCTGCGCTTCGTCGTGGCCACGCCGGAAGCTGAGCTCGAAACGAAGTTCGCCCGCACCGTGCTGGCGCCCGAGATTTCCCGCGCCGACGCGATCTACAACCTGCAGCGCGCCCTGCTGCTGGTGCGGGCACTGGAGACGAGGCGCTACGACCTGCTGCGCGAGGCGCTCGGCGACCGCTGGCACCAGCCGGCGCGGATGCAGTTCGTGCCGGGACTGGCCGATATCCTCGCTCTGGAGCATCCGGCGGTGCTCGGCGCCTGTCTGAGCGGTGCCGGCCCGTCGGTGGCCGTGCTGGCCACTGACCCCGACGCGGCGGCCGCCGAAGTGCGCCGTGTCTACGATCGTCTTGGAATGCCGTATACGATCAGGATCCTGGCGGCTCGTCCGCCCGATGCCGCGGCGCTTGCTGCACCTTCGCGTCTTCATCAGGAAACACCATGAACTTCAGCCTTCGCTGCCACGTCTGCCACGCCCCGTTTCCCGCCACTGCCCTGTACGTCTGCGACAAGTGCATGGGGCCGCTCGAGGTTCACTTCGACTACGACGCCGTCAGGCGCACGATTTCGCGCGAGCGGATCGAAGCCGGTCCGCGCAGCATCTGGCGCTATCGCGACCTGCTGCCGATCGAGGGGGAACCGCGGACGGGGCTGCACTCCGGCTGGACGCCGCTCGTCAGGGCCGATCGGCTCGCCGCGCGGCTGGGCGTCCGCGAGCTGTACGTGAAGGACGACTCGGTCAACCATCCCACCTGTTCCTATAAGGACCGCGTCGTCTCGGTGGCGGCCACGCGGGCCGTTGAGCTCGGCTTCACCGTGTTCGCCTGCGCGTCGACCGGCAACCTGGCCGGCAGCGTCGCGTCGCACGCCGCGCGGCTCGGCCTCGACTGTTCGGTGTTCATTCCCGACAACCTCGAGCCGGGCAAGGTGGCCGGCGCTGCGGTCTACCAGCCGCGCATCATCGCCGTGCGCGGCAACTACGACGACGTGAACCGGCTGTGCACGCAGGTGGCCGATCAGTACGGCTGGGGGTTCGCCAACATCAACCTGCGCGCCTACTACGCCGAAGGCGCCAAGACGTTCGGCTACGAGATCGTCGAGCAGCTCGGCTGGCGCGTCCCGCGCCATATCGTCTCGCCGGTGGCCGGCGGCACGCTGCTGCCGCGCATCCTGAAGGGCATCAACGAGCTGCGCTCGCTCGGCCTCGTCGACGGCGATGAGCCGAAGATGTACGCCGCGCAGGCAGCCGGCTGCGCGCCCGTCGTCAACGCGCTCGAACAGGGCCTCGAGTTCCCCGACCCGGTCAAGCCCGACACGATTGCGAAGTCGATCGCGATCGGCAATCCCGCCGACGGCTTCCAGGTGGTTAACGCCGTGCGGGCCACCGGCGGCGCCGGCGCGAAGGTCGGTGAAGAAGAGATCCTTGCCGGCATCGAGCTGCTGGCCGAAACCGAAGGCATCTTCACCGAGCCTGCCGGCGGCGTGACGGTGGCCGCCACGAAGCAGCTCATCGAGCGGGGTGTCATTCCGGCCGACGAATCGATCGTGATCTGCGTCACCGGCAACGGCTACAAGACGGCCGACGTGCTCGCCGGCCGCGGCCCCGTGCCGATTCACATNGGCCGCTCGCTGGCCGACTTCGAGGCCGCCGTCCCNGGTGGCCAGACCGTGGAGCAGTCGTGAGCNCCCCCGAATTCAAGGCGGTCTTCCGCTGCTCGGCCNGCTGCCCGGGCGATCACTCCATCTGGCAGCCGCTCTACAACTGCCCGACCTGCGGCGACCTGCTGCAGGTCGTCCACGACATGGACGCGCTCCGGCGCCTCGGCCCGACGGCGTGGATGCGCCTGTTCGAAGGGCGCTACAAGCACACCGCGTGGCCGTACGGCTCGGGCGTCTGGGGCAAGAAGGAATGGGTCTGCCCCGAGATCCGCAACGACAACATCGTGTCGATGGACGAGGGCGGCACGAACCTCTTCTGGGCCGAGCGCTACGGGCGCGAGCTCGGCGTCGAGGACCTGTGGGTCAAGATGTGTGGCAATTCGCACACCGGATCCTTCAAGGACCTCGGCATGACGGTGCTCGTCTCCGTCGTCAAGCAGATGATGGCCGACGGGTCGCCGATCCGCGCGGTCGCGTGCGCGTCGACCGGCGACACGTCGGCCGCGCTCGCCGCCTACGCGGCGTGGGCCGGCATTCCGGCCATCGTGATCCTGCCGCGTGGCCTGGTCACGCCCGCCCAGCTGGTCCAGCCGCTGTCGAACGGCGCGAAGGTGCTCGCCGTCGACACCGACTTCGACGGCTGCATGAAAATCGTCCAGCGGCTCGCGCGTGAAGAGGGCGTCTACCTCGCCAACTCAATGAACAGCCTGCGGCTCGAGGGCCAGAAGACGATCTCGATCGAGATCGTGCAGCAGTTCGACTGGCAGGTTCCCGACTGGGTGATCATCCCGGGCGGCAACCTCGGCAACGTGAGCGCGCTCGGCGCCGGGTTCGACATGATGTTCGACCTCGGCCTGATCAACAAGCGTCCGCGGATTGTCGTCGCGCAGGCCGAGGCGGCCAACCCGCTCTACCGGGCGTTCAGGAACAACTGGACGTTCGAACCGATCACCGCCGGCCCGACGCTCGCGTCGGCAATCCGCATCGGCAACCCCGTCTCGATCCGCAAGGCGATCGCCACGCTGCAGCGTTACGACGGCCTTGTCGAACAGGCGAGCGAGACCGAGCTGGCCGACGCCGCGGCACGCGCCGACCTGACCGGCATGTTCAACTGCCCGCATACCGGCGTGGCGCTCGCCGTGCTCGAGAAGCTCGTCGCCCGCGGCGAGATCCGCAGCTCTGATCGCGTCGTCGTCATCTCGACGGCCACGGGCCTGAAGTTCACCGAGTTCAAGATCGCGTACCACACGGCCGACGCCGGCGTGGCGAATCGCCGGTACGCGAACCCGCCCATCGAGCTGCCCAACGACTACGACGCGGTCCGTCGGGCGATCGACGCCGCGGCAGGTACCAGCCAGGTGGCCCGATGAAGCGGACGACACGTTCCGGGCGTCGGAGCCCGGCCCGCTCCAGCGCCCCTCGCAGGGAGCGCTCCCTCGTCGTCTGGAAATTCGGCGGCGCCTCGCTCGCCGACGCCCCGGCCATCCGCAAGGCCGCCGAAATGATCGCGGCCTGCGATGGACCGCTCGTCGTGGTGTGCTCGGCGATGGCCGGCGTCACCGACGAGCTGCTGCAGGGTGCGAGCCTCGCGCTCGCAGGTGATCAGAAGGGCGCGGCGCGCATCGCCGATCGCATTGCGGCAAAGCATCGCAAGGTCGTCACCGATCTGGTCCGGCAGGCACCGGCCCGTCGACAGCTGTCGGCGGCCATCGATGCGGCGGTCCAGGAGTACCGCGACCTCTGCACGGCCATCCAGGTGCTCGGACACGTCGAGCCGCGCGCGAGCGACGTAATGGTCTCGCGCGGCGAACGGCTCTCGGCCGCGATCCTGGCGGCCGTGGTCGCCGGCCTCGGCCGGCGCGCGACCTACGTCGATGCGGTCGACGTTGTCGTCACCGACGGCCACCATGGCGGCGCCGCGCCGCTCATCCCCGAAACCACGCGAGAGGCACGGCGAACGCTGAAGCCGCTCGTCGACAAGCGCGTCGTGCCGGTCGTGCCCGGCTTCATCGGACGCGCGCTCGACGGAACCGTCACGACGCTCGGCCGCGGCGGATCGGATCTGACCGCTACGACGATCGCGCGCGCTCTGCGCGCGCCCGAGGTCGTGCTGTGGAAGGATGTCCCCGGCATTCTCACCGGTGATCCGAAGGTCGTGCCGGACGCCCGGCTCATTCCGCAGCTGCACCACCGCGAAGCCGCCGAAGTGGCCTACTACGGCGCCAAGGTCCTGCACCCGCGTGCGCTCATCCCGCTCGACGGGACGCGGATCGTGCTGCGCGTCCGGTCGTTCATCGACCCGTCGCTGCCCGGCACCGAGGTATCGGCGCGCCGCGGNGACCCGGGCCACCCGGTCAAGGCCGTCGCCGTGGTCCGCGACCAGGCGGTCGTGACCGTGTCCGGCAAGGGCATGGCCGGCGTACACGGCATTGCCGCGCGCACGTTCGCCGCAGTCGATGCCGAACGGCTGTCGGTCTCGACGATCTTCCAGGCATCNTCGGAGAGCTCGATCGGCTTCACGCTGCCCGCCTCGCAGGCGCCGCGCGCGGTACGGGCCATCGAGCGCGCCTTCCGCGACGAGATCAGCAGCGGCCTGATCGACAACGTCTCGTTCCGTGGCGGGATGGCGGTGATCGCCGTCGTCGGCGACGGCATGGTCGGCACGCCCGGCATCGCGTCGCGCGTTTTCACGGCCCTCGCGACGGCCGGCATCAGCGTCGTTGCCATCGCGCAGGGTTCGTCCGAGCGCAACATCTCGTTCGTCGTCGCTGAACCGGACGCCGCCGAGGCCGTCCGGCGCATCCATACGACGTTCCAGCTGTCGAAAATCGGCGGCGGGCGGCCGCTCACGCGTCCGCACACCGACGTCGTGCTGCTCGGCTTCGGGCGCGTCGGCCGCGAGCTGGCCGACCAGATTGCCGCGGCGAACGGGGATCGGGAAGTGCGCGTCGTCGGACTGCTCGATCGCTCGGGCTACATCTTCGATCCGCGCGGCCTGTCGCGACGGCGGCTGATCGATCTCGCCCGGAAGAAGGACCAGGGCGCGCTGCTCGCTTCGCTCGGCGGCCAGCGGGCCACGGCGGCCGAAGCGCTCACGGTGATGGCGAGCCACGCCGTGTCCGACCCCGTCCTCGTCGACGTGACGAGCGAGGAGACCGGCGACCTGCTGCGCACCGCGCTCGGTCACGGCTTCCACGTCGTCATGGCGAACAAGAAGCCCGTCGCCGGATCGTGGGAAGACTACGAAGGGCTGATGGCGGCCGCCGCGAAGGCCGGACGGCAGATCAAGCACGAGGCGACGGTCGGTGCCGGCCTGCCAATCATCGACACCTACTACAAGCTCGCCGAGACGGGCGACCGTGTGCTCCGGATCGAAGGCACGGTCAGCGGCACGCTCATGTACATCGCCTCGGCGGTGTCGGAAGGGACGCCGTTCTCGGCTGCCGTCCGGGAGGCCGTCCGGCTCGGCTACGCCGAGCCCGACCCGCGCGAAGACCTGTCGGGGGCG
>JGI25327J35509_1002725_pt1 | contig 11851 bp, 8 predicted proteins | sample HigsolmetaAR202D_FD_35509 | JGI IMG/M metagenome (IMG submission 35509)
TCTGGGCGAGCTCGTCGGCCAGGGCGCCGGCCGCGGCGGGCGCCAGCTCGAACCACAGGTAGGGCTCGACGAGCTCGACCTCGACGATGCGGGGGCGGCCGGCGTCGTAGAGCAGGTCGACCCGGGCGTAGGCGGGCGTGGACGGCAGCGCCGCCATCGCCGCGGCCGCCACCTCCAGCTCCTCGGGGCCGGCCTCGACCAGCTCGGCCGTGCCGCCCCACTCCTCGTGGATGCGGAACTCGCCGTCGGCGGGCAGCTTGTGCACGGCGTGGGTGGGCCGGCCGCCGACGAGCACGACCGACACCTCGCCGCGCTGCTCGACGTCGGGGAGGTAGGGCTGGACGACGGCGTCGACCGGGTCGGGGCCGAGCGTCAGCCGGTCGAGGTCCTCCTGCGTGGCCCGCCGCACGGCGCCCTGGCCGCCCACCCCGACCGCCGGCTTGACCACCGACGCCGCCCAGCGCAGGCGGCGCAGGTCGACCGTCATGCCCGCGGGCACGACGACGGTGGGCACGGCGAGGTCGCCGAGGTCGGCGAGGTACCCCTTGTGGAGGTTGCCGAGCACGAGGTTCGGCGGGTTGACCAGCCGGGTGGCGACCGCGGGCGAGCGCACCCAGGACCGGAACCGCTCGACCCGGGCCGGGTAGTCCCACGTCGCCCGGATGACGACCAGGTCGAAGCCCGCCCAGTCGACGACGGGGTCGTCCCAGACCGCCCAGGTCACCCGCATGCCGCGGGCGGTGAGGGCGTCGACGAGGAGGTGCTCGCCGCCGTGGCCCTCGGGGTGGTCGGCGGAGGTGGCGAGGGCGATGTGGGCCGACACGTCAGCTCGAGGACGACACCGCAGGTGAGGGGCCGCTGCGCACGGCCGACAGCTTTCCACAGCCCGTCGGCCGCGCGTCGTGATCGCGCCGGCACGCAGCGGCCCGAACGTGCGAGACGCCCGCCGCGGCGGCCGGCGCGGGGCGGGCCGCCGGGCGGGCGTGGCGCGGCTGCACCGGGACGGTCCCGGCGAGCCTCAGCTCGCGAGCTCGCCCTCGGCGAGCTGGAACATGGCGTACTCCTCGCCGGTGTCCGGGTTGTCCTCGAACCCGATGACGCCCAGCTCGGTGAACTTCTGGCGCAGCCAGCCGCCGTTGGCGTCGAGCAGGCCCAGCTTCTTGCAGTTGGGCACGATCTTCGAGAACAGCATCGTCTGGAAGAGCTGCCGCTGCGGCGAGTGCATGACGAGCGGCAGGACCTCCTTGACGTTCAGGCCCATGCGGTCCCAGACCTCCTGCTGGAGGAAGCGGTCCCGCATGCGCACCGCCGCCTCGAAGGCGAACTCCTGGCGCTCCTTCAGCTCGGCGTCGGTCAGCTCGGCGTAGTACTCCTTCAGCGAGATCACGCCGAAGGCCACGTGCCGGGCCTCGTCGGACATGACGTAGCGCAGCAGCTGCTTCAGCAGCGGCTCGGTGGTGAGCTGGTGCATGAAGCCGAAGGCGGCCAGCGCCAGGCCCTCGACCATGATCTGCATGCCCAGGTAGGTCATGTCCCAGCGGCTGTCGTTGACGATGTCGTCGAGCAGCAGCCGCAGGTGGGCGTTGATCGGGTAGTGGCCCGACAGCTTGTCGTCGAGGTACTTGGCGAAGACCTCGACGTGGCGGGCCTCGTCCATCACCTGGGTGGCGGCGTAGTACTTGGCGTCGATCCAGGGCACGGTCTCGACGATCTTCGCCGTGCAGATCAGGGCGCCCTGCTCGCCGTGCATGAACTGCGACAGCGTCCAGCTGTCCATCTCGATGGACAGCTTGATGAAGTCCTGCTCGCTGAACTTCTCCAGCGGCGTGCCGCTGACGTCGCGCTCCATCTCGGCGAACTGCATGCGCTGCAGCGCCGCGTTCTTCTCGAGGTCGACGTCGGTGTCCCAGGGGAGGTCGGTCTCACCGTTCCACTGGGCGTGCTTGGCCTTCTCGTAGAGCTTGTTCAGCCCCTGCCGCGCGCCCTTCTCGTAGTCCCAGGTGAAGATCGCCTCGGCGTTGTCGGTGACCGTGTGGATCGCCTCGTCGACGTCGGTGTTCGTCACCGACAGGATGGCCTCGAGGTCGTTGACGTCGTCACGGCCGATGATCTCGGCGTTGCTGGCGTACTCGTCGAGAGCCATGTGGATCCCCTCCGTCGGGTACCTGTCGGGCGGCGAGCGGCCGCTGGGTCGATAACAGGCATTATCGACCAGGCCCGCGCGGGACGGAAGGCAAGGTTACGTGACCTTGGTCACACCGTCGCCGGCGGTCGGGGCCTCAGCCCCCCAGCGTCAGCGCCGCGTCCAGGATCGCCTCCTGCTCCTGGACGTGGATGGCGTGCGACCCGGTGGCCGGGCTGCCCGACTCGGGCCGGCTGACCCGGCGCAGCTCGTGGGAGTCGCCGAACAGGTCGGTCAGGCGGCTCTCGACGAACGACCAGGGGCCCATGTTGGCCGGCTCCTCCTGGAGCCAGACGAGCTCCCGGGCGTTGGGGTAGCGGGCGACGGCCTCGGCGAGCTGCTCGCCGGGCCACGGGTAGAGCTGCTCGACCCGGACCACGGCGACCGGCGCGCCCCGCTTGTCCCGCTCCGCCAGGGCCTCCATCGCCACCTTCCCGCTGGCCAGGACGACGCGGCGCACCGCCGCCGGGTCCTCGACCCGGGGGTCGTCCAGGACCTCGCGGAAGTGCCCCCGCTCGAGCTCGCCGATCGGCGACCGGCTGGCCCGGGCCCGCAGCAGCGACTTCGGCGTGAACACGACCAGCGGCTTGCGGACCTCGCGGCGCATCTGCCGGCGCAGCAGGTGGAAGTACTGGGCCGCCGTGGTGGCGTTGGCGACCTGGATGTTGTCGTCGGCGCAGAGGAGGAGGAACCGCTCGATGCGGGCCGAGCTGTGCTCCGGGCCCTGCCCCTCGTAGCCGTGGGGCAGGAGCATGACCAGGCCCGAGGTCTGGCCCCACTTGTCCTCGGCGGCCACGACGAACTGGTCGATGATGATGCTGGCGCCGTTGGCGAAGTCGCCGAACTGGGCCTCCCAGCAGACCAGCGCGTCCTTGTTGGCCACCGAGTAGCCGTACTCGAAGCCCAGCGCGGCGTACTCCGACAGCAGGGAGTCGTAGATCCAGAACTTCGCCTGGTCGGGGCCGAGGTGCGCGAGCGGCGCCCACTCGCGGCCGGTGACCTGGTCGACCAGCACGGCGTGGCGCTGGCTGAAGGTGCCCCGGCGGGAGTCCTGGCCGGCGAAGCGGATGTCGGTCCCCTCGAGCAGCAGCGACCCGAAGGCCAGGGCCTCGGCGGTCGCCCAGTCGACCTGCCCCTGCTCGCGGACCATCGCGTCCCGGGCCTCCATCTGCTTGAGCAGCTTGGGGTGGACGTGGAAGTCCTCCGGCCACGAGCTCAGCGCGTCGTAGACCCGGTCGAGCACCGCCCGGTCGACGCCGGTCTCGACCGGCGGCAGCACGCCCCGCGGGGGCGGCGGCTCGGCCGCCCGCAGGCTGGACGGCGGCGCCGACTGCCGGGTCTCGTCGAGCGCCTGCTGCAGCTTGGCCCGGAACTCGTCGAGGGCCTCCTCGGCCTCCTCGAGGGTCAGCTGGCCCCGCTTGACCAGCGACTCGGTGAACAGCTTCCGCACCGACCGCCGCTGGTTGATCTTGGCGTACATCAGCGGCTGCGTGTAGCTGGGGTCGTCGGCCTCGTTGTGGCCGTGGCGCCGGTAGCTGACGAGGTCGATGACCACGTCCTTGTGGAACCGCTGCCGGTAGGCGTAGGCCAGCCGCGCCACCCGGACGCAGGCCTCGGGGTCGTCGCCGTTCACGTGGAAGATCGGCGCCTGGACGATCTTGGCCAGGTCGGTGGCGTAGATGCCGGAGCGGGCCGACTCGGGCGTCGTCGTGAACCCGATCTGGTTGTTGACGACGACGTGGATCGTGCCGCCGACGCGGTAGCCCTTGATGTCGCTCATGTTGAGCGTCTCGGCGACCACGCCCTGGCCGGCGAACGCGGCGTCGCCGTGCATCAGGATCGGCAGCACCGAGAAGGCGTCGGGCCGGTTGATCTGGTCCTGCTTCGCCCGGACCATGCCCACGACCACGGGGTCGACCGCCTCGAGGTGGCTGGGGTTGGCGGCCAGCTCGACCGTGATCTGGTTGCCCGACCGGCTCTGGAACTTGCCCACCTGGCCGAGGTGGTACTTGACGTCGCCGGAGCCCTGGACCGCGTCGGGGTCGACCGTGCCCTCGAACTCCTTGAAGATCTGGTCGTAGCTCTTGCCGACGATGTTGGCCAGGACGTTGAGCCGGCCCCGGTGCGGCATGCCCATGACGACGCCGTCGAGGTGGTCGTCGGCGGCCTCCTCCAGGATGGCGTCGAGGATGGGGATGAGGCTCTCGCTGCCCTCGAGGCCGAACCGCTTCTGCCCCACCCACTTGGTGCCGAGGAACCGCTCGAAGGCCTCGGCCGCGTTGAGCCGGCTGAGGATGTGGCGGAGGTCCTCGGTGTCGAGCTCCTGGCGGCTCGGGCGCTCGACCTGCTCCTGGATCCAGCGCTGCTCCTCCAGGTCCTGGATGTGCATGTACTCGATGCCGATGGTGCGGCAGTACGCGTCGCGCAGGATCCGCAGGATCTCGCTGAGCGGCGCCCGGTCCCGGCCGCCCAGGCCGCCGGTCAGGAACTCGCGGTCGAGGTCCCAGATGGTCAGCCCGTAGGTCGCCGGGTCGAGCTCCGGCGCCATCTGCGGTTCCTTCCACCGCAGGGGGTCGAGGTCGGCGATGAGGTGGCCCCGCACCCGGTAGACCCGGATGAGCGTCGCCACCGCCATCTGCTTCTCGAGCGCCGTCTGCTCCCGGACGACGAGCGGGTTGACGTCCTGCCGCCACCGGACGGCCTCGTAGGGCACGCCGAGGCTGGCGAAGATCTCGTCGTAGAAGCCGTCGGCCCCGAGCAGCAGCTCCTCGACCCGCTTGAGGAAGAGGCCCGACTCGGCGCCCTGGATGATCCGGTGGTCGTAGGTCGAGGTGAGCGTGATGGTCTTGGACGCGCCCAGCTCGGCCAGCATCGCCGGGTCGGCGCCCCGCCACTCGGCGGGGAAGTCGATGGCCCCGACGCCGACGATCACGCCCTGGCCCGGCATCAGCCGCGGCACCGACTGCTTGGTGCCGATGGTGCCGGGGTTGGTGAGGGTGACGGTGGCACCGGCGAAGTCGTCGGGGCTGAGCTTGTTGGACCGGACCTTGCGGATCAGCTCCTCGTAGCGGCCCCAGAAGCTGCGGAAGTCGAGCGTGTCCGCGTCCCGGATGACCGGGACGAGCAGGGTGCGGGAGCCGTCGGGCTTCTCGACGTCGACGGCCAGGCCGAGGCCGATGTGCTCGTGGCGGACGATGCGGGGCTTGCCGTCCTCGCCCTTGACGAAGGTGGCGGTCATCTGGGGCACGGTGTCGGCGATGGCCCGGACGACCGCGTAGCCGATGATGTGGGTGAAGCTGACCTTCCCACCCCGGGTGCGTCCCAGGTAGCCGTTGATGACCCGGCGGTTGACCTCGAGCAGCTTGGCCGGCACGTCGCGGAAGCTCGTGGCCGTCGGCACGCCGAGGCTGGCCTCCATGTTGGCCACGATGCGGGCGGCGGCGCCCCGGAGCGGCTCGCCGGGCTCCTCGCCACCGTCCGTCGGGGCCGCGGTGCCGGAGGGGGGCGCGGGCCGGGGTGCAGCGGCGGGTGCCGCCGGCGCCGGGGCCGCGGGAGCCGGGGTGGGCGCCGCAGGTGCCGGGGCGGCGGCCTCGCCGCCCGGTGCGGTGGCCGCCGGTGCCGGGGCGGCCGGCGCCTCGCCGTCGGCCGTCGGGGCCGGACGGGTCGCGTGGTCGCCCTCGCGGCGGTAGTCGGCGAAGAACTCCTGCCAGCTCTCGCTCACCGAGCTCGGGTTCTCGAGGTACTGCTCGTACATCTCGTCCACGAGCCAGGCGTTGGGACCGAGAGCGGCGGTCGACGGCGGTTGATCACCCACGGAGGCGATCGTACCGGGGGAACCCCGAGGTCCTACCCCGGCCACCAGGGGTTCGGGCCCGGACCGGTGACCCGGTACCGTCCCTGCGCATGAGCGCGCAGTTCATCTTCACCATGCGCAAGGTGAGCCGGTTCCACCCCCCGGACAAGGAGGTGCTGAAGGACATCTCGCTGTCCTTCTACCCGGGGGCGAAGATCGGCGTGCTGGGCGCCAACGGGGCGGGCAAGTCGTCGCTGCTGCGCATCATGGCCGGGCTCGACGACGGCTACACCGGCGAGGCCCGCCTCACCCCGGGGTACACGGTCGGCCTGCTCGAGCAGGAGCCGCAGCTCGACCCCACCAAGGACGTGCAGGGCAACGTCATGGACGGCGTCGGCCACGTGGCCGCCCTGCTCCAGGAGTACGACGAGGTGATGGCGGCCTGGGCCGACCCCGACGCCGACTACGAGAAGCTGGGGGCGCGCCAGGCCGACCTGGAGGCGAAGATCGAGGCCGCCGGCGCCTGGGACCTGCAGCGGACGATCGAGGTCGCCATGGACGCCCTGCGCCTCCCGCCGGGCGACGCCGACGTGACGACGCTGTCGGGCGGCGAGCGGCGCCGGGTCGCGCTGTGCCGGCTGCTGCTGTCGCGCCCCGACCTGCTGCTGCTGGACGAGCCCACCAACCACCTCGACGCCGAGTCGGTGGCCTGGCTCGAGCGCTTCCTGCGCGACTACCCCGGCACGGTCGTCGCCGTCACCCACGACCGCTACTTCCTCGACAACGTCGCCGGCTGGATCCTGGAGCTCGACCGCGGGCGCGGCTACCCGTTCGAGGGCAACTACTCCGCCTGGCTCGAGCAGAAGCGCGCCCGGCTCGAGCAGGAGGAGAAGGCCCAGACCGCCCGGAAGCGCACGCTCGAGCGCGAGCTCGAGTGGGTCCGCATGGCGCCCAAGGCCCGCCAGGCCAAGGGCAAGGCCCGCCTGAAGGCCTACGAGAAGCTGCGCGCCGAGGCCGAGGCGGCCGAGTCCGCGCCCGAGCGCCTGCAGATCCAGATCCCGCCGGGCCCCCACCTCGGCGACCTCGTCATCGAGGTCGAGCACCTGTCGAAGGGCTACGGCGACCGGCTGCTCATCGAGGACCTGTCGTTCTCGCTGCCCCGGGCCGGCATCGTCGGCGTCATCGGCCCCAACGGCGCCGGCAAGACGACGCTGTTCCGGATGCTGACCGGGGCCGAGCAGCCCGACAGCGGCACCATCCGCATCGGGCCGTCGGTGAAGCTCGCCTACGTCGACCAGTCGCGCGACGCCCTCGACCCCGACAGGACGGTCTACGAGGAGATCACCGACGGCCAGGACGTGCTGAAGCTCGGCAACCGGGAGGTCAACGGCCGGGCCTACGTGGCGTCGTTCAACTTCCGGGGCTCCGACCAGCAGAAGAAGGTCGGCGTGCTCTCGGGCGGCGAGCGCAACCGCGTGCACCTGGCGAAGATGCTGCGCACCGGCGGCAACGTGCTCCTGCTCGACGAGCCGACCAACGACCTCGACGTCGACACGCTGCGGGCCCTGGAGGACGCGCTCGAGGCCTTCCCCGGCTGCGCGGTCGTCATCAGCCACGACCGCTGGTTCCTCGACCGCATCGCCACCCACATCCTCGCCTTCGAGGGCGACAGCCAGGTGCGGTGGTTCGAGGGCAACTTCAGCGAGTACGAGGCCTTCCGCCGCAAGCAGCTGGGCGCCGAGGCCGACCAGCCGCACCGCATCCGGTACAAGCCGCTCGTGCGCTGACGGCCGCGGCCGGCCCGTCGCCCGGTCGCGGCCGCGGCTACCGTCCCCGCCGTGCCGACCGTCCGACCGCTCGCGCCGGCGCACGAGGCCGCCGCCGAGGCCCTGCTCGACGCCACGGTGGCCGGGCGCCACCAGGCGCGCCTCGGCGAGGTCGTCGACGTGCTCGCGCTGCCGGGCGCGGGCGCCTGGGAGGGCGACCGCCTCGTCGGCGTCGTGACCTGGTCGCCGCCGGGCCCGGACGGCCGCGCCGAGCTCGCGGTCCTGGCCGTGGCGCCGGAGCACCAGGGGCGGGGGGTGGGCGCCGCCCTCGTCGAGCACTGCGCCGCCGAGGCCGGCCGCCTCGGGGCGTCGACGCTGTGGTTGCTGACGACCAACGACAACCTCGACGCGCTCCGCCTCTACCAGCGCCACGGGTTCCGCCTCGCCGCCCTGCACCCGGGCGCGATCGACGCCGCCCGCCGGGTCAAGCCCCAGATCCCCGTCGTCGGCCGCCACGGCATCCCGCTGCGCGACGAGCTGGTCCTCGAGCGGTCGCTCTGACCGCTCCCCCGCGAGATCACGAACGTCCAAGCCGGGGCCGGGGCACCGGTCGTACCGTGCCGGTCATGGGCACCGACGTCACCATGCACCCCGTCCTCCACTACCGGGACCCGGAGGCCGCGCTGCGGTTCCTCGCCGACGCGTTCGGCGTCGAGGAGGGCGCGGTCCACCGCGGCCCCGACGGCCAGGTCGCCTACGTGGAGGCCCGGCTCGGCGACTGCTGGTTCGGGTTCGGCCGCACGACCGAGGGCGGCCCGTTCGACCTCGGCCCGACGGTCGTCTACGTGGCGGTCGACGAGGTCGACAGCCGCTTCGAGCGGGCCGCCGCCACCGGCACGGAGGTCGTCATGCCACCGACCGACCAGGACTACGGGTCCCGCGACTTCGCCGTGCGCGACCCCGAGGGCAACGTCTGGTCGTTCGGCACCTACCGGCCGGGGCCGCCCGCCTGAGCGCGACCGCCCGGCGCGGCGGTGTCGAGCAGCGCCAGCACCCGGGCGGCCTGGGCCCCCGGGTCGCCGTCCTCGGGCGTGAGCCGCAGGTCCGGGCGCTCCGGGGGCTCGTAGGGGTCGTCGATGCCGGTGAACCCCCGGATCTCCCCCGCCCGGGCCCGGGCGTAGAGGCCCTTGGGGTCGCGGGCCTCGCACACCTCGAGCGGCGTGTCGACGAACACCTCGAGGAAGGGCAGCCCGACCTCGTCGTGGATCGCCCGGGCCCGGGCGCGGTCGGCCCGGTACGGGCTGATGACCGGGACCAGCGCGACCACCCCGGCGTCCGCGAACAGCCGGGCCACCTCGCCCACCCGCCGGATGTTCTCGCTCCGGTCGGCGGCCGAGAACCCCAGGTCCGAGTTGAGGCCGTGGCGCAGGTTGTCGCCGTCGAGCAGGTAGGCCGGCCGCCCGGCGGCGACCAGCCGCCGCTCGACCTCGGCCGCCACGGTCGACTTGCCCGACCCCGACAGCCCCGTGAACCAGACCGTCGCGCCCGCCGAGGGCCGGTCGGCCCGGTCGACCAGGCCCGCGTGCCAGACGACGTCGCCGGTCACGGCCGTCAGTCGATGCCGCTCGGCCCGAGGATCATGCCGGCGCCGACGGTGTTGTTGGTGACCTCGTCGACCAGCACGAAGCTCCCGGTGGCGCGGTTGCGCCGGTAGGGGTCGAAGAACAGCGGCACCGTCGTGCGCAGGCGGACCCGGCCGATCTCGTTGAGCGACAGGTGGTCGGCCGACTCGTCGCGGTGCAGCGTGTTGATGTCGAGCCGGTACTGCAGTTCCTTGACCAGCGTGCGGCCCCACCGGGTGGTGTGCTTGATGGCCAGCTTCTGCCCGGGGCGCAGGTCGCCCTCGGTCGTCATCCAGCAGACCATGGCGTCGATGTCCTGCCCGACGTGGGGCCGGTTGCGCACCCGGCAGATCATGTCGCCCCGCGACACGTCGACGTCGTCGGCCAGCCGCAGGGTCACCGCCATGGGGGCGAAGGCCTCGGCGACCGGACCGTTCGGCGAGTCGATGGCCTCGATGGTCGTCGTCAGCCCCGAGGGCAGGGCGACGACCTCGTCGCCCGGCTTGAACACGCCGCCCGCCACCGTGCCGGCGTAGCCCCGGTAGTCGTGCAGGTCGTGGTTGGCCTGGTCCTGCGGGCGGATGACGTACTGGACCGGGAAGCGGGCGTCGATGAGGTTGCGGTCGCTCGCGATGTGCACCTCCTCGAGGTGGTGCAGCAGCGAGGTGCCCTCGTACCAGGGCATGTTGGCCGACCGCTCGACGACGTTGTCGCCGTGCAGCGCCGAGATGGGGATGAAGGCCAGGTCGTGCACGTCGAGCTTCATGGCGAAGCTGCGGAACTCGGCCTTGATCTCCTCGTAGCGCTGCTGCGACCAGTCGACCAGGTCCATCTTGTTGATGCAGACGACCAGGTGCGGGATGCCGAGCAGCGAGGCCAGGAAGGCGTGGCGGCGGGACTGCTCGACCACGCCCTTGCGGGCGTCGACCAGGATGAGCGCCAGGTCGGCGGTCGACGCCCCCGTGACCATGTTGCGCGTGTACTGGATGTGGCCCGGGGTGTCGGCGATGATGAACTTCCGCTTGGGCGTGGCGAAGTAGCGGTAGGCGACGTCGATCGTGATGCCCTGCTCGCGCTCGGCCCGCAGGCCGTCGGTCAGCAGGGCCAGGTTGACGTAGGCGTCGCCTCGCTCGAGGCTCGTGCGCTCGATCGACTCGAGCTGGTCCTCGAAGATCGACTTCGAGTCGTAGAGCAGCCGCCCGATCAGCGTCGACTTCCCGTCGTCGACCGAGCCCGCGGTCGCGAATCGCAGGAGCTCCATGGCTCAGGTCCACCTCACTGGTCGGCCTGCCGGGCTGCCGCCCGCCACCCGGGCGGGCATCAGAAGTACCCCTCCCGCTTGCGGTCTTCCATGCCCGCCTCGCTGATGCGGTCGTCGGCCCGGGTGGCGCCCCGCTCGGTGATCCGGGTGGCGGCGACCTCGTCGATGATCTGCTCGACGGTGGTGGCCGTCGACTCGATGGCCCCCGTGCAGGTGGCGTCGCCGACGGTCCGGAAGCGCACCATGCGCTCCTCGACCTCCTCGCCCTCCCGCCGGGTCACCCAGGGCGACTCGGCCAGCCACATGCCGTCGCGCTGGAAGACGCGGCGGGTGTGGGCGAAGTAGATCGACGGCAGCTCGATGCCCTCGGCGGCGACGTACTGCCAGACGTCCAGCTCGGTCCAGTTGGACAGGGGGAAGACGCGGATGTGCTCGCCCTTGCGGTGGCGGCCGTTGTAGAGGTTCCACAGCTCGGGCCGCTGGTTCTTCGGGTCCCACTGGCCGAACTCGTCCCGGAAGCTGAACACCCGCTCCTTGGCCCGGGCCTTCTCCTCGTCGCGGCGGGCACCGCCGAAGACGGCGTCGAAGCCGTTCTCCTCGATGGCCTCGAGCAGCGGCACGGTCTGCAGGCGGTTGCGGCTGGCGCCGGGGCCGGTCTCCTCGACGACCTTGCCGGCGTCGATGGCCTCCTGGACGCTGGCGACGATCAGCCGCAGGCCCAGCTCGGCCACCCGGCGGTCGCGGAACTCGATGACCTCGGGGAAGTTGTGCCCGGTGTCGACGTGCATGACCGGGAACGGCACCTTCGCCGGGGCGAAGGCCTTGACGGCGAGGTGCAGCATCACCGCCGAGTCCTTGCCGCCGGAGAAGAGGAGCACCGGGCGCTCGAACTCGGCCGCGACCTCCCGGATGATGTGGATCGCCTCGGCCTCGAGCGTCTGCAGGTGGGTCAGCTGGTAGTGCGGCGTGGGCGGGGCGGACGTCGTCGGGGTCGTCATGCGGGGCTCCAAGCTAAATCCCGACCAGATAGGTAAGCAATACGACCCGCCTGGTATGCATGGAGGATGCCGCAGGCGACACCCGATGACCACACCCTGGCGGCTCGCCTCGCCACGCAGGCGGGTGAGCTGCTGGTCGGTCTGCGCGAACGGGCGGCTCGCGACGGCGGGCCCACCGGGCGGGCCCTGGGTCGGGAGGGCGACCGGCTCGCGCACGAGCTGCTGGTGA
>JGI25327J35509_1002731_pt1 | contig 11827 bp, 9 predicted proteins | sample HigsolmetaAR202D_FD_35509 | JGI IMG/M metagenome (IMG submission 35509)
AGCGCGACCTGCCGGTCTACGTGGTCTCGGTGGGCCGCACCTTCCGCACCGACGAACTCGACGCCACCCACACCCCGGTGTTCCACCAGGTCGAGGGTCTGGCGGTGGACAAAGGGCTGACCATGGCGCACCTGCGCGGCACGCTGGACGCGTTCGCGCGCGCCGAGTTCGGGCCCAACGCCCGCACCCGGTTCCGCCCGCACTTCTTCCCGTTCACCGAGCCGTCGGCCGAGGTCGACATCTGGTTCGAGAACAAGAAGGGCGGCCCGGGCTGGGTCGAGTGGGGCGGTTGCGGCATGGTGAACCCGAACGTGCTGCGCGCCTGCGGCATCGACCCGGAGGAGTACTCCGGCTTCGCCTTCGGCATGGGACTGGAGCGCACGCTGCAGTTCCGCAACGGCATTCCGGACATGCGTGACATGGTGGAGGGTGACGTGCGCTTCTCGCTGCCGTTCGGGGTGGGCATCTGATGCGGCTGCCGTACAGCTGGCTGCGGGAGGTCGTGCAGGTCGGCGCCCCGGGCTGGGACGTCCCGCCCGCCGAGCTCGAACAGACCCTGATCCGCATCGGCCACGAGGTCGAGGAGGTCATCACCCCGGGCCCGGTCAGCGGGCCGCTGACCGTCGGCCGGGTGGTCGAGATCGAGGAGCTCACCGGCTTCAAGAAGCCCATCCGGGCCTGCAAGGTCGATGTCGGCGAGCCGGAGCCGCGTGACATCATCTGCGGGGCAAGGAATTTCAAGGTCGGTGACCTGGTCGTGGTGGCGCTGCCCGGCACCGTGCTGCCCGGCGACTTCACCATCACCAGCCGCAAGACCTACGGGCGGGTCTCCGACGGCATGATCTGCTCGGCGGCCGAGCTGAACTTCGGTGCCGACGCCTCGGGCATTCTGGTGCTGCCGGCCGGCACCGCCGAGCCCGGCGCCTCGGCGATCGAGGTGCTCGGCTTCGACGACGTGGTGTTCCACCTGGCCATCACCCCCGACCGCGGCTACTGCCTGTCGGTGCGCGGTATGGCCCGCGAGATCGCCTGCGCCTACGACCTGGACTTCGTCGACCCGGCCGAGCGGGTCGCGCCGCTGCCCGCCGAGGGCGAGGCGTGGCCGCTGACCATCCGCCCCGGCACCGGGGTGCAGCGCTTCGGCCTGCGCCCGGTCACCGGCATCGACCCGGCCGCGGTCAGCCCGTGGTGGCTGCAGCGGCGGCTGCTGCTGTCCGGTATCCGCGCCATCTCGCCGGCCGTCGACGTCACCAACTACGTGATGCTCGAGCTCGGCCACCCGATGCACGCCCACGACCGCAGCCTGATCACCGGCGGCTTCACCGTGCGGTTCGCCGAGCCGGGGGAGAAGGTGGTCACCCTCGACGACGTCGAGCGCACCCTGGACCCGGTCGACGTGCTGATCGCCGACGACGTCGCGGTCGCCGCGATCGGCGGCGTGATGGGCACCGCCACCACCGAGGTCCGCGACACCACCACCGACGTGCTGCTCGAGGCCGCGGTGTGGGATCCGGCCGCGGTGTCGCGCACCCAGCGCCGGCTGCACCTGACCAGCGAGGCGGGCCGCCGCTACGAGCGCACCGTCGACCCCGCCATCTCGGTGGTCGCGCTGGACCGCTGCGCGGCGCTGCTCGCCGAGATCGCCGGTGGCACCGTCGAACCCACGCTCACCGACTGGCGCGGCGAACCGCCCCGGCAGGACTGGACCCACCCGCCGGTCGGCATGCCGGTGGACCTGCCCGACCGCACCGCCGGGGTCGACTACGGCACCGACGCGGTGGTGCGCCGGCTCACCCAGATCGGCGCCCGGGTCGACGTCGACGGCGACCGGCTCACCGCGGTGCCGCCGAGCTGGCGGCCCGACCTGGTGCAGCCGGCCGACCTGGTCGAGGAGGTGCTGCGGCTGGAGGGCCTGGAGCGGATCCCGTCGGTGCTGCCGGCCGCGCCGGCCGGGCGCGGGCTGACCCGCGCCCAGCGGCGCCGCCGCGCGGTGAGCAAGGCGCTGGCGCTGTCCGGCTACGTCGAGGTGCTGCCCACCCCGTTCCTGCCCGCCGGGGTGTTCGACCAGTGGGGCCTGGCCGACGACGACCCGCGCCGGGTCACCACCCGGGTGCTCAACCCGCTGGAGTCCGACCGCCCGCAGCTGGCCACCACGCTGCTGCCGGGACTGCTGGAGGCGTTGGTGCGCAACGTCTCCCGCGGTGCGGTGGACCTCTCGCTGTTCGCCGTGCAGCAGGTGGTGCAGCCCACCGCGCAGACCCGCGGCATGGCGCGCATCCCCACCGACCGCCGGCCCACCGACGAGGAGCTNGCCGCGCTGAACGCGTCGCTGCCGCACCANCCGCAGCACGTCGCGGTGGTGCTCGCCGGGCTGCGCGAACCGGCCGGGCCGTGGGGTCCGGGCCGGCCCGCCGACGCCTACGACGCGTTCGAGGCGGTGCGCATCATCTGCCGGGCGGCCGGGGTGGAGCCCACCCTGCGGGCCGCGCAGCGGCTGCCGTGGCATCCGGGCCGGTGCGCCGAGGTGCTCGTGGACGGGGCCGTGGTCGGCCACGCCGGTCAGCTGCACCCGGCGGTGATCGAGCGGTCCGGGCTGCCCAAGGGCACCTGCGCGGTGGAGCTGAACCTCGACGCGATGCCGATCGTGGAACACAATCCCGCCCCGCGGGTGTCGCCGTTCCCGGCGGTGTTCCAGGACATCAGCCTCGTGGTCGATGCCGACGTGCCGGCCCGGGACGTGGTCGAGGCGGTGCGCGACGGCGCCGGCGAGCTGCTCGAGGACGTGCGGCTGTTCGACGTCTACACCGGGCCGCAGATCGGCGAGGGCCGCAAGTCGCTGACGCTGGCGCTGCGGTTCCGGGCCGCCGACCGCACGCTCACCGAGGACGAGGCGAGTGCGGCGCGGCAGGCCGCGGTGGCCACCGCGGCCGAGCGGGTCGGCGCGGTGCTGCGCGGCTGAGCCGCAGGTTATGGATTTGCATCGGACTGCATAATCATGCATCATGGCTCCATGATTTCCGTGGCCGTCGCCGGCGCCAGCGGCTATGCCGGCGGCGAGATCCTGCGCCTGCTGCTCGGACATCCCGCCTACGCCGACGGTCGCCTGCGTATCGGTGCGCTCACCGCCGCCTCGAACGCCGGTTCGCTGCTCGGCGCACACCACCCGCACCTGCTGCCGCTCGCCGACCGGGAGCTGGCGCCCACCGAGGCCGCCGTGCTGGCCGGCCACGACGTGGTGTTTCTCGCGCTGCCGCACGGGCATTCGGCCGCGCTGGCCGAACAGCTCGGGCCGGACGTGCTGATCATCGACTGCGGGGCGGACTTCCGGCTCACCGACGCCGCCGACTGGGAGCGGTTCTACGGCTCACCGCACGCCGGCAGCTGGCCCTACGGGCTGCCCGAGCTGCCCGGCGGGCGGGACCGGCTGCGCGGCGCCAAGCGGATCGCGGTGCCCGGCTGCTATCCGACCGCGGCGCTGCTGGCGCTGGTCCCGGCGGTGGCTGCCGGGCTGGTCGAGCCGAAGGTCACCGTGGTCGCGGTGAGCGGCACCTCCGGGGCCGGCCGGGCCGCGAAGGTGGACCTGCTGGCCAGCGAGGTGATCGGGTCGGCACGGGCCTACAACGTCGGCGGCCGGCACCGGCACACCCCGGAGATCGCCCAGGGGCTGCGGGCGGTCACCGACGCCGAGGTCACCGTGTCGTTCACCCCGGTGCTCATCCCGACCGCGCGCGGCATCCTGGCCACCTGCACCGCCCGCACCGAGGCCACCGTCGACGAGCTGCGCGCCGTCTACGAGAATGCCTACGGCGCCGAGCCGTTCGTGCACCTGCTGCCCGAGGGCCGGCTGCCGGCCACCGGCTCGGTGATCGGCAGCAACGCCGCCCAGCTGGCCGTCGCCGTCGACGCGGCGGCGCACACCTTCATCGCGCTGGCGGCCATCGACAACCTGGTCAAGGGCACCGGTGGGGCCGCCGTGCAGTCCATGAACATCGCGTTGGGTTGGCCGGAGACGGAAGGGCTTTCGATCGTGGGAGTGGCGCCGTGAGCGAGACCGCGAAGACCGTTCGGCTGGTGCGGACCCAGGGCGTGACCGCCCCGGCCGGCTTCCGCGCGACCGGGGTGTCGGCCGGGATCAAGGCCTCCGGCGCGCCGGATCTGGCCCTGGTGTTCAACGAGGGCCCGGACTACCACGCCGCCGGGGTGTTCACCAGCAACCAGGTCAAGGCCGCGCCGGTGCTGTGGACCCGGCAGGTGCTCAAGACCGGGCGGCTGCGCGCGGTGGTGCTCAACTCCGGCTGCGCCAACGCCTGCACCGGCCCGCAGGGCTTCCAGGACGCGCACACCACCGCCGAGGCGGTGGCCCGCGAACTGTCGGAGTGGGGCACCGAGACCGGCCCGATCGAGGTCGCAGTGTGCTCCACCGGGCTGATCGGCGATCTGCTGCCGATGGAGAAGGTGCTCGCCGGGGTCAAGGACGCGGTGCACGAACTCGCCGGCGGGCTGACCGGCGGCGAGGAGGCCGCCCGCGCCATCATGACCACCGACACCGTGCCCAAGCAGGTCGCGCTGCACCACCCGGGCAAGTGGAACGTCGGCGGGATGGCCAAGGGCGCGGGCATGATGGCGCCGTCGCTGGCCACCATGCTCGTGGTGCTGACCACCGACGCGGTCGCCGACGCCGCGGCCCTCGACGCCGCGCTGCGCAAGGCCGCCGAGCGGACCTTCAACCGGCTCGACATCGACGGCAGCTGCTCGACCAACGACACCGTGCTGCTGCTGGCCTCCGGCGCCAGCGAGGTCCGGCCCAGCCAGGACGAACTCGAGGACGCGGTGCTGCGGGTCTGCGCGGACCTGTGCGCGCAGCTGCAGGCCGACGCCGAGGGCGTGACCAAGCGGATCAACATCACCGTCACCGGCGCCCCCAGCGAGGCCGACGCGCTCACCGCGGCCCGGATGGTGGCCCGCGACAGCCTGGTCAAGACCGCGATGTTCGGCTCCGACCCGAACTGGGGCCGGGTGCTGGCCGCGGTCGGCATGGTGCCGTTCACCATCGATCCGGACCGGATCACGGTGTCGTTCAACGGATCCCCGGTGTGCGTCAACGGCTACGGCGCGCCCGGCGCGCGCGAGGTGGACCTGTCCGGCGCGGACATCGACGTCGTCGTCGACCTGAACCTCGGTGACGGCGAGGCCACGGTGCGCACCACCGACCTGTCGCACGCCTACGTCGAAGAGAACTCGGCCTACAGCTCATGAGCGCCCCCGTCGAACGCCGGATCAAGGCCGAGGTGCTCGCCGCCGCGCTGCCCTGGCTCAAGCAGCTGCACGGCCGCATCGTCGTGGTCAAGTACGGCGGCAACGCGATGACCGACGACGCGCTGCGCGCCGCGTTCGCCGCCGACATGGTGTTCCTGCGCAACTGCGGCATCAAGCCCGTCGTCGTGCACGGCGGCGGCCCGCAGATCAGCGCGATGCTCAAACGGCTCGGCATCCCGGGCGATTTCAAGGGCGGCTTCCGGGTCACCACCCCGGAGGTGCTCGACGTGGCCCGGATGGTGCTGTTCGGGCAGGTGGGCCGGCAGCTGGTCAACCTCATCAACGCGCACGGCCCGTACGCGGTCGGCATCACCGGTGAGGACGCCAACCTGTTCACCGCGGTGCGCCGGCAGGTCACCGTCGACGGGGTGGCCACCGACATCGGCCTGGTCGGCGACGTGGAGCGGGTGAGCACCGACGCGGTGCTCGACCTCATCGACGCCGGGCGGATCCCGGTGGTGTCCACCATCGCCCCGGACGCCGACGGCGTGGTCTACAACATCAACGCCGACACCGCCGCCGCGGCGCTGGCCGCCGCGCTCGGCGCGGAGAAGCTGGTGATGCTCACCGACGTCGAGGGCCTCTACACCGACTGGCCCAACCGGGAGTCGCTGGTGAGCGAGATCGACTCGGCCGCACTGGCGCAGCTGCTGCCGCGGTTGGAATCCGGCATGGTGCCCAAGGTCGAGGCCTGCCTGCGGGCGGTCGACGGCGGCGTGGGCAGCGCCCACATCATCGACGGGCGGGTGGAGCACTGCGTGCTGGTGGAACTGCTGACCGACGAAGGAACCGGCACGAAGGTGGTGCGTTCATGACGCTGTTGGAGCGGTGGCAGGCCGTGATGATGAACAACTACGGCACCCCGCCGCTGGCGCTGGCCGCCGGGGAGGGCGCGGTGGTCACCGACGTCGACGGCAAGCGCTACCTCGACCTGCTCGGCGGCATCGCCGTCAACGTGCTCGGGCACCGGCACCCGGCCGTCATCGAGGCGGTCACCCGCCAGCTCGACACGCTGGGCCACACCTCGAATCTGTACGCCCACGAACCGGGCGTGGCGCTGGCCGAACACCTCGTCGCCCACCTCGGCGTGCCGGCGCGGGTGTTCTTCTGCAACTCCGGCACCGAGGCCAACGAGGTGGCCTTCAAGATCACCCGGCTGACCGGCCGGACCCGGATCGTCGCCGCCGAGGGCGCCTTCCACGGCCGCACCATGGGCTCGCTGGCGCTGACCGGCCAGCCGGCCAAGCAGAAGCCGTTCGAGCCGCTGCCCGGTTACGTCAGCCACGTGCCCTACGGCGACGTGGCGGCCCTGGAGCAGGCGGTGGACGCGCAGACCGCGGCGGTGTTCCTGGAGCCCATCATGGGGGAGGGCGGCGTGGTCACCCCGCCGGCGGGCTACCTGGCCGCCGCCCGGGAGATCACCAGCCGGCACGGCGCGCTGCTGGTGCTCGACGAGGTGCAGACCGGCGTCGGGCGCACCGGCCGGTTCTTCTGCCACCAGTACGACGGGGTGACCCCGGACGTGATCACCCTGGCCAAGGGGCTGGGCGGCGGGCTGCCGATCGGCGCCTGCCTGGCCGTGGGCGCGGCCGGCGACCTGCTCACCCCGGGCATGCACGGCAGCACCTTCGGCGGCAACCCGGTGTGCACCGCCGCGGCGCTGGCGGTGCTGCGGGTGCTCGACGAGCAGGGCCTCGTCCCGCGCGCCGAGGTGCTCGGCAAGACGCTGCGCGACGGCATCGAGCAGCTGGGCGACCCGCTGGTCGACCACGTGCGCGGCCGCGGCCTGCTGCTCGGCGTGGTGCTGACCGCCCCGGTCGCCAAGGCGGTGGAGGCCGCCGCCCGGGAGGCCGGGTTCCTGGTCAACGCCGCCAACGACGCGGTGATCCGGCTGGCCCCGCCGCTGGTGATCACCGAGGCACAGATCGACGAGTTCCTGGGCGCCCTGCCCGCGATTCTGGCGAAGGGACGCGGATGAGCCGGCACTTCCTGCGCGACGACGACCTCGACCCGGCCGAACAGGCCGAGGTGCTGGCGCTGGCCGCCGAGGTCAAGCGCGACCCGTTCAAGTACCGGCCGCTGGACGGCCCCCGCGGCGTGGCGGTGATCTTCGACAAGAACTCCACCCGCACCCGGTTCTCGTTCGAGCTCGGCATCGCCCAGCTCGGCGGGCACGCCGTCGTCGTCGACGGCCGCAGCACCCAGCTCGGCCGCGACGAGACGCTGGAGGACACCGCGCGGGTACTGTCCCGCTACGTCGAGGCGATCGTGTGGCGCACCTTCGGCCAGGACCGGCTGGACGCGATGGCCGCCGCGGCGACCGTGCCGGTGGTCAACGCGCTGTCCGACGACTTCCACCCCTGCCAGGTGCTGGCCGACCTGCAGACCCTCGCCGAGCGCAAGGGCGGGTTGGCGGGCCTGCGGCTGGCCTACTTCGGCGACGGCGCCAACAACATGGCGCACTCGCTGATGCTGGGCGGGGTGACCGCCGGCATCCACGTCACCGTCGCCGCGCCGGAGGGGTTCACCCCGAACCCGGACGTGCTGGCCGCGGTGCGGGCCCGCGCCGAGCGCACCGGCGCCTCGGTCACCGTCACCACCGACCCGCAGGCCGCCGCGGCCGGGGCCGATGTGCTGGTGACCGACACCTGGACCTCGATGGGGCAGGAGAACGACGGTCTGGACCGGGTCGGGCCGTTCCGGCCGTACCAGGTCAATGCCGAGCTGCTCGCCCGGGCGGATTCGGAAGCCGTTGTGCTGCACTGCCTGCCGGCGCACCGCGGGGACGAGATCACCGACGAGGTGATGGACGGCCCGGCCAGCGCGGTGTGGGACGAGGCGGAGAACCGGCTGCACGCCCAGAAGGCGCTGCTGATCTGGTTGCTGGAGAAGTGGCGATGACGGCCTCGGCGCCCACCCGGGCGGCCCGGCAGGCGCGCATCGTCGCGCTGCTGAGCACGCACTCGGTGCGCAGCCAGGCCGAACTGGCCGCCATGCTGGCCGCCGAGGGCATCGAGGTCACCCAGGCCACGCTGTCGNGGGACCTCGAGGAGCTCGGCGCGGTCAAGCTGCGCGGCGCCGACGGGGGCAGCGGGGTCTACGTCGTTCCCGAGGACGGCAGCCCGGTGCGCGGCGTCACCGGCGGCACCGACCGGCTGTCGCGGCTGCTGGGGGAGTTGCTGGTGTCCACCGACGCCAGCGGCAACCTGGCCGTGCTGCGCACCCCGCCCGGGGCGGCGCACTACCTGGCCGCCGCCATCGACCGCGCCGCCCTGCCCTACGTGGTCGGCACCATCGCCGGCGACGACACCATCCTCGTCGTCGCCCGCGAACCCATGACCGGCGCCGAGCTCGCCGAACAGATCGAGAAGCTGAAATAGGCCTGCGCAAAGGCTTGAACACAAAGGAGAACAGGTAAATGTCGGACCGCGTCATCCTGGCCTACTCCGGTGGCCTGGACACCTCGGTGGCCATCAGTTGGATCGGCAAAGAGACCGGCCGCGAGGTGGTGGCGGTGGCCATCGACCTCGGCCAGGGCGGCGAGGACATGGAAGTGGTGCGCCAGCGGGCGCTGGACTGCGGCGCGGTCGAGGCCGTCGTGGTCGACGCGCGCGACGAGTTCGCCGAGGAGTACTGCGTCCCGGCCATCCAGTCCAACGCGCTCTACATGGACCGCTACCCGCTGGTCTCGGCGCTGTCCCGGCCGCTGATCGTCAAGCACCTGGTCAAGGCCGCCCGCGAGTACGGCGGCTCGATCGTGGCGCACGGCTGCACCGGCAAGGGCAACGACCAGGTCCGCTTCGAGGTCGGGTTCGCCTCGCTGGCACCGGATCTGCAGGTCATCGCCCCGGTGCGGGACTACGCCTGGACCCGGGAGAAGGCGATCGCCTTCGCCGAGGAGAACGGCATCCCGATCAACGTCACCAAGCGCTCGCCGTTCTCCATCGACCAGAACGTGTGGGGCCGCGCGGTGGAGACCGGCTTCCTCGAGCACCTGTGGAACGCGCCGACCAAGGACGTCTACAGCTACACCGAGGACCCGACGGTCAACTGGAACACCCCCGACGAGGTCATCGTCGGCTTCGAGCGGGGCGTGCCGGTCTCGATCGACGGCCGCCGGGTGACCGTGCTCGAGGCCATCGAGGAGCTCAACCGCCGCGCCGGCCAGCAGGGCGTGGGTCGGCTCGACGTGGTCGAGGACCGGCTGGTGGGCATCAAGAGCCGCGAGGTCTACGAGGCCCCGGGCGCGATGGTGCTGGTCACCGCGCACACCGAACTGGAGCACCTGACCCTGGAGCGCGAGCTCGGCCGGTTCAAGCGGCACACCGACCAGAAGTGGTCCGAGCTGGTCTACGACGGGCTGTGGTTCTCGCCGCTGAAGACCGCGCTGGAGGCGTTCGTCGCCAAGACCCAGGAGCACGTCACCGGCGAGATCCGGATGCTGCTGCACGGCGGGCACATCACCGTCAACGGCCGGCGCAGCCCGGAGTCGCTGTACGACTTCAACCTGGCCACCTACGACGAGGGCGACAGCTTCGACCAGTCGATGGCCAAGGGCTTCGTGCACATCCACGGCCTGTCGTCGCGGATCGCCGCCCGCCGCGACCTCGGCCTGTGACCGTTTTCGCCCAAACGCACCAACGGGCGGGAAAGTGCGAGTAGAACTCGCCCGAACGTCGATCTCGGCGATCGGGATCTCGGCAGTGGGGACTGACAGGTGAGCACCAACGAGGGATCGCTGTGGGGTGGCCGCTTCGAGGGCGGCCCGTCGGACGCGCTGGCGGCGCTGAGCAAGTCCACCCACTTCGACTGGGTGCTGGCGCCCTACGACATCGCCGCCTCCAAGGCGCACGCCCGGGTGCTCCACCGGGCCGGGCTGCTGACCGAGGAGCAGCGCGACGGGCTGCTGGCCGGGCTGGACCGGCTCGCCGCCGACATCGCCGCCGGCAGCTTCGGCCCGGCCCCCACCGACGAGGACGTGCACGGCGCGCTGGAGCGCGGCCTCATCGAGCGGGTGGGGGCCGACCTGGGCGGGCGGCTGCGGGCCGGCCGGTCCCGCAACGACCAGGTGGCCACGCTGTTCCGGCTGTGGCTGCGCGACGCGGTGCGCCGGGTCGGGGCCGGGGTGCTGGACCTGGTCGACGCGCTGGCCACCCAGGCCCAGGCGCACCCCACCGCGATCATGCCGGGCAAGACCCACCTGCAGTCCGCCCAGCCGGTGCTGCTGGCGCACCACCTGCTCGCGCACGCCCACCCGCTGCTGCGGGACGTGGACCGGCTGCTCGACTTCGACCGGCGGGCGGCGGTGTCGCCGTACGGCTCCGGCGCGCTGGCCGGTTCCTCACTGGGCCTGGACCCCGACGCCATCGCCGCCGAGCTCGGCTTCAGCGCCGCGGCCGACAACTCCATCGACGCCACCGCGGCACGTGACTTCGCCGCCGAGGCGGCCTTCGTGTTCGCCATGATCGGCGTCGACCTGTCCCGGCTGGCTGAGGACATCATCCTCTGGAGCACAACCGAATTCGGCTATGTGACGCTGCACGACTCGTGGTCGACCGGCAGCTCGATCATGCCGCAGAAGAAGAACCCGGACATCGCCGAACTGGCCCGCGGTAAGTCCGGCCGGCTGATCGGCAACCTGTCCGGGCTGCTGGCCACGCTCAAGGCGCAGCCGCTGGCCTACAACCGGGATCTGCAGGAGGACAAGGAGCCGGTGTTCGACTCGGTGGCGCAGCTGGAGCTGCTGCTGCCGGCGATGACCGGCCTGGTCGCCACCCTGCGTTTCGACGTCGACCGGATGGCCGAGCTGGCCCCGCTGGGCTACACCCTGGCCACCGACATGGCCGAGTGGCTGGTCCGGCGCGGGGTGCCGTTCCGGATCGCCCACGAGGCGGCCGGTGCGGCGGTGCGCACCGCCGAGGCCCGCGGGGTGGGCCTCGAGCAGCTCACCGACGAGGAGCTGGCCGGCATCCACCCGGAGCTCACCCCCGAGGTGCGCGAGGTGCTCACCGTGGCGGGCTCGGTGGCCGCCCGGAACGCCCGCGGCGGCACCGCTCCCGAGCAGGTGGCGCGCCAGCTCGGTGTGGTGCGGGAGACCACCGCGGCCCTGCGGGAGCGGCTGGGCTGATCCACCGGCGGTTGTCGGTGCCGTCCCCTACCATTCGGCTCGTACGTCGCCGGGGGAGATTCGCGACGTGCATCGTCGAGGGGAGGAACGATGACACGCATCCTGGGGGTGGTCGCGGCACTGTTCGCCGTGGCCGTCGGGACGGCCGGGCCGGTGGCGGCGCAGCCGGACCCGTACGTGCCGATCCCGCCGTTCTGGTGTCCGGGCAACCCGCACGGGGCCATCTCCGGCAGCGGGTACGGGGGCTACTGCGAGGGCAAGACGTTCCCGGACGGCACCCGGTTGAACACCTGGCGGCTCGGGGCGTTCTGGCAACCGATCCGCTGCATCATTCCCGACGGCACGCCCAACCCGCCGCTGGCTGGCCCGGGCGGGTGCGGCGGG
>JGI25327J35509_1002740_pt1 | contig 11781 bp, 8 predicted proteins | sample HigsolmetaAR202D_FD_35509 | JGI IMG/M metagenome (IMG submission 35509)
TACGCACCCGAACCCCCTTCGACGGGTTGTGCTGCAGAACCGGGCCGCTCGCCTTCACTCCGCTACGAACGCGAACTCCCTTCGTCGCGTTGTGGTTCAGATACAGCCCGCCAGCTCCGAAGCCTGGACCAGCCTTCACCCCGCTACGCACCCGAACCCCCTTCGACGGGTTGTGCTGCAGAACCGGACCGCTGGCCTTCACCCCGCTCCGAACGCGAACACCCTTCGTCGCGTTGTGATTCAGCATCAGCCCGCTCGCTCCGAAGCCCCCGGGACCGGCCTTCACCCCGCTCCGAACGCGAACCCCCTTCGACGGGTTGTGCTGCAGAACCGGACCGCCAGCCCTCACCTGGGTCCGCACGCGGATGCCGGTCCTCCCCTCCTGCGCGTGGTGGGCCTTCTTGTCCTTGTTCGAATCGACCTTCATGTGCCTCCTGTGCCGGCGTCTCGTGGCCGGCGCCCCACCATCAGCAGGCGGCGTGCCACCCGAATTCTTCGAATTTTTCGGCATGTCCTCGCCCCGAGACTCGCGAAAAACCAAAAGTGGAGAGGGCGGTCACAAATTCCTGAGAGCGACCGAGCCACCGTGCCCGAAGCCTCCCCCCTGGAGCCCGGAGCCTGGGGCTTGGAGCCCGGAGCCTCCGCGCTGGTCTGCTCGTTGCTAAAAGGGAGGGCCGTGTCTGCACCCTTCGCTCAGTCGATGCGAGCGCTGTCCGCCGACCGGGCGCGCTCGCCTCGCGTCGGCATCCTGGCCGTCCTCCTGTTGCTCGGAGCGTGGCTCGCCTGGTTCTTCGGCGTTAAGGTCAGCGTGTACGAGGTGAGCGACGCTTCGCGACTCGAGACCGAGCGCGCGGCGCACACGGTCGACGCGCTCGTGTCGGGTCGGATCAAGGTGTTCGACATGCGGCTGAACCAGGACGTCGAGAAGGGCGACGTCCTCGTCGTGCTCGACTCGGAGGCGGAGCAGCGCCGGCTGAACGAGGAGCGCACGCGGCTCGCGACGCTCACGCCGGAGATCGAAGCGCTCGAGCGCGTGCTGAAGGCCCTCGAGCGGTCGATCCAAGACGACAGGATCGCGACCGCCGTCGCGATCGAGGGCGGCAAGGCGAAGCAACGCGAGGCCGAGACCGCGGCGCGCCTCGCGAGCGAGGAGGCCGCGCGGGCGCAGCGTCTCCACGAGAGCGGCGCGATCTCCGCGGCGGAGGCGGAGCGGGCGCGGGCGCGCGCGGAGGAGACGCGCGCGGCGGCGCAGGCGCGGGCGCTCGAGGCCGATCTCGAGTCGCGGACGCAGCGGACGCGCGAGAGCCAGAACATCGCACGGCTCGAAGGGCTCGAAGCCCTCCGGCGCGAGCTCGCGACGCTCGAAGGCCGGCGGGCGACGTCGCTCGCGATCATCGCCCAGCTCGAGCACGACATCGAGCTCCGGACGATCCGTGCACCGGTCTCGGGCCGCATCGAGGACGTCGCCAAGTACACGGCCGGAGCGTGGGTGAAGGAGGGCGACAAGCTCGGCGTGATCGTGCCGCGCGGAGAGCTGCGCGTCGTCGCCGAGATGCCGCCGCACACGACGATCGGACGCGTCCGTCCCGGTCAGAACGCGCGCGTCCGTCTCGATGGGTTCCCCTGGACGCAGTACGGCACCCTCGGGGCGCGCGTCGTCTCGGTCGCGAGCGAGCCCCGGCAGGGTCACGTGCGCGTCGAGCTCGACGTCACGCAGGATCTCTCCGGTCGGATCCCGCTTCAGCACGGGATGACGGGGACGACCGAGATCGAGGTGGACCGTGCCACGCCCGCGGAGCTCGTCCTCCGCGCCACCGGGCAGCTCCTCGAGCGACCGAAGGCGGCGAGCGCCAAGAGCGCGCCGGGCGTCGCCGGAGCGACGTGATGGCGGAGAAGATCCGTCGGCGGTGGCTGGTGCCGGAGGTCGTGCAGACCTCCGCGATGGACTGCGGGCCCGCGTCGCTCAAAGCGCTGCTCGAGGGCCACGGCATCTCGGTGAGCTACGGCCGCCTCCGCGAGGCGTGCCAGACCGACGTCGACGGCACCTCGATCGACACGCTCGAAGACGTCGCCGGACAGCTCGGGCTCGAGGTCGAGCAGACGATGCTCCCGGTGGACCATCTGCTGCTCCCTCGATGCGGCGTGTATCCGGCGCTGATCATCGTCCGGCTGCCGAACGGCCTCACGCACTTCACCGTCCTCTGGCGCAGGCACGGTCGCATCGTCCAGGTCATGGACCCTGCGAGCGGGCGCCGCTGGATGTCGGCCGAGCGCCTGCTCGAGCAGCTCCACGTCCACACCGCGGAGCTCGAGCGCGAGACGATCGCCGAGTGGCTCGTCTCGCCCGACTTCACCGAGGCGATCCGCGAGCGGCTCGAGCGGCTCGGCGCGGCGCGCGCCATGGGGCCCACGCTGCAGCGGCTCGCCCGCGAGGGAGACTGGCGAAGCATCGCGACGCTCGACGCGTCGGTGCGCATGGTCCAGTCGATCGTCGACGGCGGCGGCCTCCGCCGCGGACGCGAGGCCGCGACCGCCGTGGCCTCGATCCACGAAGGCGCGCTCGCACGTCGAGACACCGTCCCCGAGCGCTTCTGGAGCATCCTCCCCAGCGGGCTCGAAGACGACGCCGAGACCGTCCAGCTCCGCGGCGCCGTCCTGCTCGCCGTGCGCCGTGTCCGCGAGCAGGACGCCGAGCGCGAGCTCTCTCCCGAGCTGTCGCTGGCGCTCTCGGAGCCGAAGGCGCGCCCCGGGATCGAGCTCCTGCGCATGCTCCGCGAGGACGGCGCGCTCGGACCGTCCGTGCTCGGCCTCGGGCTCGTGGCGGCGGCGGGCGTCGCGACGCTGCAGGCGCTCCTGCTGCGTGCGCTGCTCGAGATCGGGCGCGATCTCGGCCCCGTCGAGCAACGCATCGGCGCCATCGTGGCCCTCCTCTGTCTCCTGCTCGTCGGCATCGGCCTCGAGCTCCCCGTCGCCTCCGGCATCTTCGGCCTCGGCCGGCGCCTCGAGGCGAGGTTCCGGCTCGCGTTCCTCGCGAAGATCCCGCGCCTCGAGGATCGCTACTTCGCGAGCCGACCGACCTCCGACATGGCCGAGCGCAGCCACATGGTGCACATGCTGCGCGACCTGCCCGTGATGGCGGGGCAGCTCGTCCGGTGCGCGGTCGAGATGCTCGTCACGACGTGCGCGATCGTGCTGGTCGATCCGCGGAGCGCGCCGTTCGCGATCGCGATCGCGCTGGCGGCGATCGCCGTCCCCCTCGCCGCGCAGCCCGTGCTCGTCGAGCGCGAGATGCGCGCGCGCACGCACCTCGGCGCGATCACGCGCTTCTACCTGGACGCGATGCTCGCCGCCGTCCCGATCCGCGCGCACGGCGGCGAGCGCTCGGTCCGCCGGGAGCACGAGTCGCTCGTCGCCGAGTGGACGCGAGCGGCGCGCGGCATGGTGTCCGCCTCCGTCGGCGCCGAGGGCGCGCAGGCCGCGATCACGTTCGGTCTCACGATCGCGCTCGTGTTCGCGTACCTCGCGCGCACGTTCGAGCCCGCGTCCGTGCTGCTGCTCGTCTACTGGGCGCTCAGCCTTCCGGTGCTCGGGCAAGAGCTCGCCGTCCTCCTGCGGCAGTATCCCGCGCACCGGAACGTCGCGCTCCGTCTGATCGAACCGCTCGGCGCGCGCGAGACGGAGACGTCGGAGGAGACGCCGGTGGATCGCGCGGCGTCCGCCACCAAGGGCATGGCGCTCTCGTTCCAGGACGTGGGCCTCGTCGCCGCGGGCCACACGATCCTCGAGGGCATCTCCGTCGACATTCGTCCCGGCGAGCACGTCGCCGTCGTGGGCGCTTCGGGCGCGGGCAAGTCGAGCCTCGTCGGCGCGCTGCTCGGATGGCATCGCGCCTTGTCGGGCCGCATCCTCGTCGACGGCGCGCCGATCGAGACGCAGCTCGAGCGCGTCCGCGAACAGACGGCTTGGATCGAGCCGGGCGTGCACTTGTTCAACACGTCGCTGCTCGAGAACCTGCGCTACGGAAACGGTGAGCACGGCGTCTCGCACGCCGCCGTGCTCGATGCCGCCGATCTCCACGGCGTGCTCGCGAACCTCCCCGAAGGTCTCCAGACGCCGCTCGGAGAAGGCGGCGCGCTCGTGAGCGGCGGTGAGGGGCAGCGCGTGCGCCTCGGACGAGGCCTCGGCCGCCGCGACGCTCGGCTCGTCATCATGGACGAGCCCTTCCGCGGGCTCGACCGCGGAACCCGACGGCGACTGCTCGCTCGAGCGAGGGAGTGGTTCGCCGACGCCACGCTCGTCTGCATCACGCACGACGTCGGCGACACGCAGGACTTCGCGCGCGTGCTCGTGCTCGACCAGGGACACCTCGTGGAGGACGGGGCGCCGAGCGAGCTCGCCGCGCAGGAAGGCTCGCTCTACAAATCACTGCTCGACGCGGAGCGCTCCGTCCACGAAGAGCTGTGGTCGGGCGACGTCTTCCGGAAGCTGCGGCTCGATCGCGGCCATCTCGTGCCGCGCGAGCCCGCGCAGGACCTCGTCGAGCGCGGCCTTCGGGAGGTGGCGGAATGACCGGGACGGTCTCCACCTCGAGCTCTCGCATCGACGCGCTCGCATGGCCGGCGGCCCGCGTCGGCGACGCGCTCGCGGCGCTCGCCTCGTCGGCGGGCCTGCCCGTGGCGCGCGTCGCGCTCCCGACGCCTTCGGCCGAGGTCGTGTCGGCGCCCGATCGCCTCGGGCTCTGGATCGAGCATGCGAGCGCGCGGCTCGGCATCGACGCCGAGCCCGTGGGCGCGTTCTATCCGGAGCTGCCGGCGCTCGTGCGGGGCGCGGCGCCGGCGCTCGTCGCGCTCGACGGCGGACGACTCCTCGCGGTGGCGGCCGTCGCTCGCGCCTCGGCGCGGCTGATCGCGCCGGACGGGAGCAGCCATCGCGTCTCGTTCGAAGCGCTCTGGGAGTACCTCGTGGCCGGCATCCCCGGCGCGAACGACCCGGAGCTCGACGCCATCCTCGAGCGCACGGGCGTGCCCGCTCGCCGTCGCGCCCGCACGCGGGAGAGCCTGCGCCGGACGCGGCTCGCGGCGTGCTGGGTCGGCGGTTGGTGGATGATCCGCCCGCGGCCGGACGCGCCGCTCTCTCGGCACGTGAAACATGGACGGCTCGCCCGGCGCCTCGCCTGGATCGTCGCCGGGCACGCGCTCGTCTCCGCGCTCGGTCTCGGCGCGTGGTGGCTCCTCGGGCGCGGCGCGCTCGAGGGTCGGCTCGATCGCGGCTGGCTCCTCGCGTGGGCGCTGCTCCTCGCGTCGCAGGTGGCGCTGCAAGTCTTCGTGAGCCGAGCGCAGTCGCTTCTCGCCATCGACGGAGGCGGCGTGCTCAAGCTGCGGCTGCTCGCAGGCGCCATGGCGCTGTCGCCCGAGCACGTCCGTTCGCGCGGCGCCGGGCAGCTCCTCGGCATGGTGCTCGAGTCCGAGGCGATCGAGTCGCTCGCGCTGACCGGCGGCTTCCTCGGCCTCGTCTCCGTCGTGGAGCTGATCACCGCGGGCGCCGTGCTCGCGTGCGGCACGTCGGCCGCTTGGCAGCTCCCGGCGCTCGCGCTCTGGCTGTTTCTCACCGGCCTGCTCGTCGTCCGCTACTGGCGCGCGCGACGCGACTGGACGGACGAGCGCATCGACATGACGCACGTGCTCGTCGAGAAGATGGTCGGCCATCGGACGCGCCTCGCGCAGGAGCGTCGCTCGATGCGCCACGCAGGCGAGGACGAGACGATCACGCGCTACCTCGCTCGCGCGCGCCGCATGGACCGGCGCGCGGCCCTGCTGACCGCGCTCGTCCCGCAGGGCTGGCTCGTCGCCGGCATCGCCGCGCTCGCGCCGGCGTTCGTCGGGTCGGGCTCGTCGCCCGCCGGCGTGGCGGTCTCCGTCGGCGGAGTGCTCCTCGCCTACCGCGCGCTGCGCAAGCTCGTCCTCGGCCTCACGAGCCTCGTCGGCGCGCACATCGCATGGCAGCGCGTCCGCTCCATCGTGCGGCAGGCGAACGAGGACGTCGCGCCCGATCCGAGCCTCGTCCTCGACACGCCGCCGGCGGAGCGCGCGGCGATCCTTGACGCGCGCGAGGTCTCGTTCTCGTACCCGCGCCGCAACGATCCCGTCCTCCGCCGCACGAGCCTCGCGCTCCACGAGGGCGATCGCGTGCTCCTCGAAGGCAGCTCGGGCGGCGGCAAGTCGACGTTCGCGTCGCTGCTCGCGGGCCTGCGCGATCCCACCGCGGGCGTCCTTCTGCTCGGCGGGCTCGATCGGCGCTCGCTCGGTCTCGCGGGATGGCGCCGGCGTGTCGCGCTCGCGCCGCAGTACCACGAGAACCACGTGCTCACCGGCACGTTCGCGTTCAACCTGCTCATGGGCCGCCGCTGGCCTCCGCGCCCGGAGGACGTCGCAGAGGCCCAGGCGATCTGCGAGGAGCTCGGCCTCGGCCCGCTCCTCGCGCGCATGCCCTCGGGCATCGAGCAGATGGTCGGCGAGACCGGCTGGCAGCTCTCGCAGGGGGAGCGGAGCCGCCTCTTCCTCGCGCGCGCGCTGCTCCAGGGCGCGGACGTCCTCATCCTCGACGAGAGCTTCGCCGCGCTCGATCCACACACGACGCGCGCTGCCTTCTCCTGCGTCCTCAAGCGCGCGAAGTCCCTGCTCGTCGTCGCGCACCCGTGAGCGAGCGGTCGGTCGTCGCACGTCGCCCCAGCTCGACCGCACGGTCGTCGCGTCGTTCCGCCGAAATCGTTCGATCACTCGAAGGCACTCGACCCAACGAAATGACCATTGAGGCTGGAACCCGAAAAAAGAACGATCGACGACAGATCCAAGCGGAATACGTCGATGCGCCAGTCGTCCTCGAGTATCGGAATGCGGAAGGCGCTCGCCTTCCATTACGTCGAGCTCCGGGGCCAGTACCTCTCGGAGAACGTCGACGAGAAGGGCTGCCCGACGCTCACGTGGAAGACGGACCACCGGGCCGCCACCGGTTACTACAGCAAGCGGCTGGCGAACAGCGCGCTCCGGGTCGTTCGGCGGTTGATGCGAGGGCCGAAAGACGAGGCGCGCGTCGTGCGCCTCGGCAGGGCGTGACGTCCTACGGCAAGAAGACCACGCGCGGGCCGATCGTGAGCCAGTAGTGGAACGCGCGTCCGGAGATGTCGCCCGCGACGACGTCCGTCGCGGTCTCGATGCGGCGTGACGCGTACTTGCCGACGGTGAAGTCGACGTACGGCCCGACCCCGACGACGCGCGAGATCCGGACGTCGAGCCCCGCGGCGAAGCGGCCGAAGTCGAAGCCGCGGTAGGTGACGTCGGCCCCGTCGTCGCCGACCGTGAGCGAGGAGTACCCGAGGCCGTAACGGATCCACGGATTGAACCGCTCGTCCGGGGCGATGGCGTACGCGATCTGCGCCCCGAGACGGAACGCGAACGAACGGCAGTCGCGACGGAGCGCGTCGCACGAGGCGGAGAGGTCACCGGCCGCGAGGCCGAGCCCGAAGTCNACGTATCCGCCCAAGAAGATCCACTTGTTCACCTTCCCGCCGATGTCGGCCGCGAGCGCGAGCTGCGGGCCGACGAGATCGCTCATCGACGTCCGCCCGCCGACGATGCCGACGTCGTCGTTGTCCTTCGCCGATCCGAACGGCAGCGCGACGCCGCTCCGGATGGCCGCCTGGAAACCACGCCGCCCGAGCGGCGGCGGCTTCGGGAGCGGCTCGTACGCGTAGGCCGGCGGCGCCTCGCGCGGATCGCCCGCGTACGGAGGCGGCGCGGAACGCGGAGACGACGGCTCGCCGTCCGCACGAGCCACGCCGGAGACGAGCGCCATCGAGAACGCGACCAACGGCACGAGAGCGGATCGGGTCACGCCTTTCAGTCTCGACCGATGTCGAGGATCACGCAACTCGAGCCAGCGTGAACGAGAAACACGCACCCTTGCCCGGCTCGCTCTCGGCCCAGACGCGGCCGCCGTGCAGCTCGATCACGCGCTTGACGATCGCGAGGCCGACGCCCGTGCCCTCGAGCTCGTCGGAGGCATCGAGGCGCTCGAACGCGCGAAACAACCGCTCCGCATGCGCAGGATCGAAGCCGACGCCGTTGTCGGCGACGAAGTAGACGATCTCGCGCCCTCGTGTCCGGCGTCCGATCTCGATCCTCGCGTCGGTCCTCTCGTTCGTGAACCGCCATGCGTTCCGCAGCAGGTGCTCGAGGGCGAGCCCCAGCAAGTGAGCATCGCCGTCGGCCCTCAGGTCCTCGGCGATGACGACCTCGACGGAGCGATTCGGATCGCTGCGCCGCAGCTCGGCGACGATGGGCCGCGCGATCTCGGCGATGTCCAGCGGGCGGATCGCCGGGCGAGAGCGCCCGATCCGCGAGAGCCGCAAGAGGTCGTCGATGATCCGTTCCATGCGAGCAGCCGCGGACGAGATGCGTTGGAGGAGACGGCATCCTTCTTCGCCGAGCCTGTCCGCTTGCTCCTCGAGGAGGATCCTGCTGAAGCCCTGGAGCGGCCGGAGCGGCGCGCGCAGGTCGTGCGAGACCGAGTAGTTGAACGCCTCGAGATCGGCGAGCGATCTCTTGTGCGCCTCGATCTCGTTCGCGAGCCGACGGCGGCTCCGATGGAGCTCAAGGTAGACGGAGACCTTGCTCAGCAGGATGTGCGCGTCGACCGGCTTGAACAGGACGTCGACCGCGCCGCTGTCGTAACCCCGGAAGACGCTCTCCTCCGTCTCGAGCGTCCCGGTGACGAAGAGGATCGGCAGGCTCTGCGTCCGCGGCTCCTGCCGCGCGCGCCGCGCGACCTCGAAGCCATCCATCTCGGGCATCTCGACGTCGAGCAGCATCACGGCGAACTCGCGCTCCGACAGGCGCGCGAGCGCGTCCGGCCCCGACGTCGCCTTCACGACCTCGCAATCGAGCTCGCGGAGAAGCCCCGCCATCGCCGCGAGGTTCGCCTCGACGTCGTCGACGACGAGGACCGCTGGCTTCGGTTCATTCATGCCCGCCCACGTCCCAGCTTATCGCCGGCGGGCCGCTCGCCATAGCCGTCCGTCACACGGGGATGACGCCGCGCTTCTTCGCGGGTCGCTCGACCTTCTTGTGCCGTGCGAGCTCGAGGCCCCACGCGATGACCTTCCGCGTGTCGCGCGGGTCGATGACGTCGTCGACGAGGCCCCAGCCCGCGACCTTGTAGATGTCGATGTTCTTCTGGATCTGCTCGACGATCGCCTTCTTCGCCTCGGGCGGAGGCTCGGCGTCGCCGAAGAGCTTGCGCGCGGCGATGCCGACCATGCCCTCGGCGCCCATCACGGAGATCTCGCCGGTGGGCCACGACACGATGAGGTCCGGCTCGTAGGCACGCCCGCACATCACGTAGTAGCCGGCCCCGTACGCCTTGCGGACGACCACGGTGATCTTCGGCACCGTCGCGGCGCTCATCACGTGGAGCATCTTCGCTCCGTGGCGAATGATGCCGGCGTGCTCGACCTTCGAGCCGACCATGAACCCGGGCACGTCTTGCAAGAAGACGAGCGGGATGTTGAACGCGTCGCAGATCTGGATGAAGCGCGCCGCCTTGTCCGCCGAGTCGTTCTCGAGGATGCCGCCCAGCCAGTTCGGCTGGTTCGCGACGATGCCGACGCTCTTGCCGCCGATGCGCGCGAGGCAGGTGATGATGCTCCGGCCGAAGCGCGGCTTGATGTCGAGGATCTCGCCGTGATCGACGATTGCGCGGATGAGCTTGTACATGTCGTACGGCTTCCGCGGCGAGTCGGGCAGGAGATCGAGCAGCGACTCCTCGCGGCGATCGACGGGATCGGTGACCGGCAAGTCGGGAGGCAGCTCGTCGCACGACGACGGAAAATACGAGAGGTACTTCTTCGTCGCCTCGATCGCGGCCGCGTCGCTCTCGTACTCGCCGTCGCCGACGCCGCTCACTTCCGAGTGCACCTTCGATCCGCCGAGCTCCTGCTCGGTGATGTCCTGCCCCGTGACCGCCTTCACGAGCGGCGGCCCGCCGAGCGCCAGCGAGCCGATGTTCTTCACCATCGGCACGAAGTCGGCGAGCCCGGGGATGTACGCGGTGCCGGCGGCGCCGGGACCGACCATCGCCGCGACCTGCGGGACGACGCCGCTCATGATCACCTGCTCGCGGAACAGGTGCCCCGATCCGGCGAACAGCGAGATCATGTCCGGATGCGTCGAACCGGGATCGATGCGCGCGCCGGCGGAGTCGATGAGCCACACCATCGGCCAGCGCCCGCGCAGGCTCATCTGACGGAGGCGCGTGACCTTCTCCTCGCCCGTGTAGCCGATGCTGCCGCCCTTCACCGTGAAGTCGTAAGCGGCGCAGCAGACCATGCGGCCGTCGACCTTGCCGAACGCGGTCACGACGCCGTCCGCGGGCGGCTTGTCCTTCCCGTCCGGACCGGCGGCGAGGCCCATCTGCGTGCCGTGGGCGCCGATCTCGAAGTAGACGCCGTCGTCGAAGAGAAGCGCGAGCCGCTCGCGGGCCGTCAGCTTCCCGCGATCGTGCTGCTTCTTGATCTTCTCGGGTCCGCCCATCTCGCGGACCTTCGCGCGACGGGCCTCGAGGTCGGCGACGAGCTCTCGCATGTTCGGCATGGCGGCGAGATATTTCGCACGCGAAACATTTCCTGGCAAGCGGCTCTCCTCGGCCGCCCGCCTCCGCGGGGCGCGAGCGCAGCCTTGCGACGGGATTCGGGCTCTGCGAAGGTCCGCCCCGATGACGGACCTGTACTTGATGTCACCGCCGGGCAAGGACTGGCAGCTCCGTGGGCGCGCCAATTTCCGGAGCCGCGAGGCCGAGCCCGTCGACGCGATGAAGGCTCGGAAGGAATGGCTCGGGCTCGCGGAGGCGATCGAAAAGACCGGCGCCGTCGTGGTCGTCGCGCCGCCGGTCCCGGGCCTCACCGGGATGCCGTACGCGGCGGAGTGCGGGCAGGTCGTGCGCGACGGCGACAAGACGCAGTTCCTCCTCCCGCGCATGTTCGCCGAGCATCGCAAGGGCGAGGCCGAGCACTGGGCGCCGCTCGCGCGCCGGCTCGGCTGGGAGGTCGTCGACCTCGGCGGAGGGACGTGGGAGGCGCAGGGCGACGTCGCCTTCTTCGATGGCACGACGCTCCTCTTCTTCGGCGGACGCACCGATCGCGAAGGCTACGAGCGCGCTCGCGCCTACTTCCGAGGAGAGGTGATCCCCGTCGAGGTGCGGGAGCCGGCCTTCCACGGCAACATGGCGCTGCTCCCCCTCCCCGCGGTCAACCGAATCCTCGTCTGCCCCGACGTGCTCGTCGGCGACTCGCTCGCGCGGCTCGAGGCGCGCTTCGGCCGCGAGCGGCTCCTCCACGTCACCGAGGCCGAGATCCGGAGCTACGCGACGAACGGCTTGCCGATCGGTCGCACGCTCCTCGCGCCGAGCCTCGTGCCCGAGCGCGTGCGCGATCTCGTGAGCGGCCTCGGGATGACCGTGAAGCTGCTCACGATGGACGAGGTCTGCGGCAAGGCGGGCGGCGCCTCGCGTTGTCTCGTGTGCCACGTGCCCGACATGCCGGACGCGTTCGTCGCGACGATCCCGGAGGAGAACCGGCTGGCGCGCTTCGCCGCCGAGATCCGCGCGGAGGGTTGATGAGCGACGACGCCACGCGTGAGCGGAAGGACGCGGAGCGCGAGCCGTCCCTCGAAGACCTCGCCGCCGACTTCTTCGCGCGACACCCCGAGCTGCGGCTCGCCGCGCTCGGCG
>JGI25327J35509_1002744_pt1 | contig 11772 bp, 10 predicted proteins | sample HigsolmetaAR202D_FD_35509 | JGI IMG/M metagenome (IMG submission 35509)
CCCAAGGGTTGGGCTGTTCGCCCATTAAAGCGGTACGCGAGCTGGGTTTAGAACGTCGCGAGACAGTTCGGTCCCTATCCGCTGCGCGCGTAGGAGACTTGTGGGGGGCTGTCCCTAGTACGAGAGGACCGGGATGGACGAACCTCTGGTGTGCCAGTTGTGCCGCCAGGTGCATGGCTGGTTGGCTACGTTCGGTGTGGATAACCGCTGAAGGCATCTAAGCGGGAAGCCGTCCCCGAGATGAGGTCTCCCGCCCCGTGAGGGGGTAAGGTCCCCACGAGATGAGTGGGTTGATAGGCCGGTGGTGGAAGCTCTGTGAGGGGTGGAGCTGACCGGTACTAATAGACCGAGGACTTGACCGCATGCGGAGCATGCGGCGCCGCATGGGTGGTGGCGTGTTCCGCGGTTTGCAGGGCGTTTCGTGTTCGCTGTGTGGTTCTCGAGCAGCAACCGGCTGGTTGTTGTTCTGTGGGTGTCGTTTCGGTGGTTATGGCGGAAGGGAAACACCCGGTTACATTCCGAACCCGGTAGTTAAGCCTTCCTGCGCCGATGGTACTGCACCTTGGCGGGTGTGGGAGAGTAGGTCGCTGCCGGACGACTTTATGTGGAGCGCCCCCGGTCTTTTGTGGCCGGGGGCTCTCGCGTTTTTGGGGTGTTTTGGTTGTGGCTCTGGGGGTTCCCAGAGCCTTTTTCGTTTGTGTGGTGGCAGGTCGACCTCGGGCGTACGGCGGGCTCGTTCGCGTGCGGGCTGGGGGCGTTCGGCGGGACGGGCGCCGGAAGATCGGCCTCGGCGGTTGTCGGGCCTTGCTAGGCTGGTATGGCCGGGCCACCCGAGGGGTGGCCTTCATCGCGTCAGACCAGTCAAGGCGGGACGGCGTCGAGCGAACGGGGCCAGGCACCCCGCGGCCAAGTCCACCCGCATCCAGATAGACGGCTGCCCGCGCACGTATCACCGAACGCTTACGTGCCGGCGGGCGATGAAGGACAGAAGTGAACAGAGAGAACGGGCGCGAGGACGCAGGACGGCCCGACAAGGGCGGCTCCCGATCGGGAGGCGCGAACTCCGGCCGCAACCGCGGGTTCCGCAACGATCGCGCGGGCGAGGGTCGAGGGAGGCGCGAAGGAGACGTGAGCCGTTCCGGTGAGCGCCCGGGCCGGCGTCCGGGGAAGGCCCCGCGGCAGGGCGAGCGATGGGAAGGCCGCTCGGCCTACGACCGTGGCCGGGGCCGTGACGAGCGTAATGGCCGCTACGGCGATCGCCGGGACGACCGTGGCGGCGACCGTGGCTACGGTGGCGGCCGACGAGGCCGTGACGACAACGAGTTCAGGCGAGGACCTGGCGGCGATCGCAGGGGTGGCCGCGACGACCGCCGCGAGTACGGCTACCGCGACCGAGACGACCGGAACCGTCCCGGCCGGTATCGCGAGACCGCCGCCGATGACCGGCGGGCCGCGCGCCGCGACCGGTGGGACCGGGACGACCGCCCCCGGCGTTACTTCGACGACCGTGAGCCGGGCCGCCGGGAGTTCGGGCGCGGCCGGGAGGACCGCGACTCCCGTGACCGCAAGGCCCGGCCGTTCACCCGGGAGGGGTATCGCGAGCGGGAGGAGGCCCGTGGCCTCCGGGCGCGGTACGGCCGCGCCGAGACGCACCCCGAGCCCGCCGCGGACGCCAAGGACGAGGTGCCACCGATTCCGGAGGGCATCACGCCCAAGGACCTCGACAAGGAGGTCCGGGAGCGTCTCATGACGCTGCCCAAGGGCCTGGCGAACCTGATCGCCGTACACCTGGTCGCGGCCGAGCGCGCGCTGACCGAGGACGACCCGGACCGTGCGTACGAGCACGTCAAGGTCGCCCGCCGCTTCGGCAGCCGGGTGGGCGTGGTCCGCGAGGCCGCCGGCATCGCCGCCTACCGGGCCGGGCGGTACGCGGAGGCCCTCAACGACCTGCGCGCCGCGCGCCGGCTCATGGGCTCGGACGACCTGCTGCCGCTCCTGGCGGACTGCGAGCGCGGTCTCGGCCGCCCGGAGCGGGCGCTCGAGCTGATCCGCTCCGTGGAGCAGGAGCGGCTCGGACGGGCGGTACGGATCGAGCTGGCGATCGTCGAGTCGGGTGCGCGCCGCGACCTCGGCCAGAAGGAGGCCGCCGTCGTCACCCTGCAGCGTGTACCGGAGCTGCGGGACACCGAAGAGCGGCCGTGGTCGGCACGGCTCGCCTTCGCGTACGCCGACGCGCTCGCCGACGCCGGGAAGACCGAGGCGGCGATCGAGTGGTTCGCCAAGGCGATGATGTTCGACGAGTACGGCGAGACCGATGCGGCCGTGCGGTACGCCGAGCTCACCGGCACCGACGTGCCCGGCTACGAGATCGAGGACATCGAAGAGGACGTCGACGACCTCGAAGCCGGAGACGACGTCCAGCCGCCGGTCCCGCATGCCCGGGCCGACCGGGCGGACACGGAGGCGGACGGCGACGCGGCCCGCGAGAAGGCCGCCGCCCCGGCCGGGCGGGATGACGTGCACGACGAGCCGGAGCACGGCCCTGCCCGAGGGGACGCCGACGCCGAACCCGCCGAACAGGCACCGCGGGTGAGCGACGAAACCGAGGACCCGAGCGCGAAGACGTCGACCGATCACGAGCCGGACGACACCGCGGACGAATCGCCCGCCCCCGAGCCTGGCGATGCCGCCGTGCGCCCCGAGCCGGCCACGAAGCCGGCGGAGACCGCGACCCCTGCGGACACGGTGGAATCGGGTGAGGCCGAGGACCTCTCCGCGGCCAAGGACGCGCGGAGCCCGGACGACGCCGCCGACGCCACGTCCGAGCCGACCGCAGGCCAGGCCGGAGCCGCGGCTCCGGAGCAGCTCGACGAGGAGCCGGGCCTCTTCGAGGAGACCGACGAGCCGGTCGACCCGGGTCCCGACGTGCAGCCGCGGAGCGAGCCGAACTCCGGCGGCGATGCGGCCGGGCAGGATGCCGCCGCCTCGGCGAACGAGGCCAGAAAGGGCGCCGCGGACGAGGCTGCGGTGCCGGACGACGCCGTCGCGTCGACGCCCGAGGAGGCGCCTGCCGCGTCCGCCCCGGTACGGCACGAGGCCTGAGCCGAACGCGGAAGCGGCGGGCACGCGGAAGGCGGCGGATCACCGCCGCCGCCGAACCGCCTGCCCGCCGCTCACCCATGCCGTGCGGCGGAGCGCCGCGTCAGGACGGCGTCTCCGGGCTGATCTTGTTCAGCCAGTGGAGGATGCCCGCGACGTTCGAGGGCGCGCCGCTGAGCAGCTCGAAACGCTCGGCGGTCTCCGGGTCGTCGGTGGAGAGCGCGGCGTAGCGTTCCCGGGTGCGGTCGCGCACCATCGCCACCGCGTGGTCGAGGTCGAGGCCCTCGGCGTGGGCCTGCTTGGTGACGTCCACCCACACGCGCAGCTCCTCGGCCGACCGCTCCAGGGTCGCGGTCACGTCGTCGACCGGCCCGTAGTGGCTGAACAGCAGACGCTGCGGGCCGAGATCGCCGAACAGCTTGATCGAGTTGAGCGCGGTCTGCAGGTCGAAGTCCGGCGGCGGNGTGGCGGGACGCAGGTCGCCGGTCTCCGGCAGGTACACGCCCGCGGCGTCACCGACGTACAGGTCGCCGGTCTGCGAGTCGAGCAGGCCCACGTGGTGCTTGGCGTGGCCGGGGGAGTAGTGGCTGTCGAGCCGCCTGCCGCCGCCGAGGTCGATCGACCCGGTGTCGCCGAGCGCGCGGATGCGCGCGGCGTCGGTGGGGGTGAGCGTGCCGAACAGCACGTCGAGCTTGTCCCCCCACACCATGCGGGCGCTGGCCATCAGGCGGCTGGGATCCGCGAGATGCCGGGCGCCCTTCTCGTGCACGACGATCTCGGCGTTGGGGTAGTGCCGGGCGAGGTCGCCGACGCCACCGGCGTGGTCGAGGTGGATGTGGGTCACCACGATCGTGGCGAGGTCCTCGGGGCCGACCCCGAGCGAGGCGAGCGCGTCGATCACCGTCGGCGCGGAGGTGGAGGTCCCGGTCTCGACGAGGCAGGGCCGATCGCCGAGGATCAGGTATCCGGCCGTGATGCCGGAGAACCCGGCCATCCGCGTGTCGATCTCGTAGACGTCGCCGCCGAGCGCTTTCACGTTGTCCACAGCGCACCCCTGGGTGTAAGCCGTCCCACGTTGGCGATCAGATCATGCCCGTTTCAGCGTCTCTGACCGATCCAAGTGATCCTACTCACCACCGCCTGCCGGGGGCAGTGACGAGTCACCACGTCGGCCCGCCCGCGGCGGTACGGCGGGCATGCTCGGCACCTGAACCGGACGCCGGCCGGCTCGAGGGACGCGTGTGGAACTGCGAGGCCGCACCTCGCCCGCCTGATGACGGCCCTGCGGCGGGTACGGCGGGCGCGTCCGTGAACGGCGGCCGATGACTCGGTGTCGGCGGTTTCCCCGCACCTGGCCGCTCGGCCCGAGGCGGTCCCGGCCACCACGTGAGGGCGGCGCATCGGTGAGGAAGGCCCGTCCTGGGCCGGTACGGCGGACCGTGGCCTGCCGGCCCCGCTACAAGGGCACCCGATGCCCCCACGAGCCGCCGAAGGGCGCGATGACCGCACATCGGCCGGAAGGCGACCCGACCCCGCGGAGAGCCAATTGGGGGCGCGTCTTTGCGGGTGGCGCCCATAACCCGGGCGTGCGCCGCGGTTCGCCCCGTCCGTGAGGGGCCACGCGTGGCCGCCGGACGCGCGGCCCGCCACCACGTCAGTCGGTGAAGAACGTGCGCAGGACGAAGCCGGTGCGCGGCTTGGGGCCGAACGAGGTGGACTTGCGGGGCACGAGCTCGCCCTGCGCGGCCACGGCGAGCACGTCGCCGACGGACAGCGGCCGGAGCAGGATCGCCGTCCCGCCGGTCGCGTCGGCCCGCCGTAGCGCCTCGGCGTGGTCGTCGTGCACGACGAGCACCGAGGGGTCGTCGTCGGGCACCCCGAACACCCGTGGCAGCAGGAACTCGCCGAGCACCGCCGGGTCCAGCGACCGCCAGCGGCGGGAGCGCTCCTTCGGCATCGCGTGCTCGAGCTGCAGCGGATCGGGCTCGGTGAGCAGGTGCGCGTGCCCGCCCCCGGCGAGCACGAACGCCGGCCCGGCCGCGTGGGCGAGCGCCGCGAGCGCGGCGGACAGGTCGGTGAAGTCCTGCACCCGGCAGGCGCCCTTGGCGCGGGCGGCGGCCTCCTCCGGCGTCAGCCCGGTCACCACGCGGTGGATCGCCCGCACCTGCGGCGGGTAGGCGGAGGAGTCAACGAGCATGGCGAGCCCGTAGTCCCACGGGCCGTCGCCCGCCCCGGCCTCGCGCCGCTCCCGCTGCAGCAGCCGGTAGGTGGCGTATCGGTGGTGGCCGTCGGCGATGAGCGCCCGCCGGCCGCGCAGGTCGGCCGCGACCGCGTCGATCTCGTCCGGGTCGGTGACCGCCCACAGCCGGTGCCGGATCCCGTCGCGGGTCCGCACGTCGGCCAGCGGCAGGCGCGACTCGGCGACCTCGCCGACGAGCCGGGTGGCCTCCCCGCCGCCGTCGTACAGCAGCAGGATCGGCTCGAAATTCGCCTCGGTGGCCCGCATCAGCCCGAGCCGGTCGGCGACCACGGCGGGCACCGTCTCCTCGTGCGGCAGGATGATCCCCTGGCCCGGGCCGGCCAGGCCCACATTGCCGATGACGCCCCGCTGCAGGTGGCCGTTCCCGTCCTGTTCGTAGACGTACAGCGCGGGCAGGTCGTCGGTGGTGAGCACGCCGGTGGCCAGCCAGTTCCGGAGGGTCTCGCGGGCCTCGCCGTACCGGTGGCGGTCCGCCCCAGGAAGGATCAGGCGCACCACGTTGTTGGGATGGAGGCTGAGAAGGTTACGCAGATCGTCCGGCGAGATCAGGTCGTACGGCGGGGAGGTGACCTCCGCGAGCTCGGGAACCGCGTAGCGCACGCCACGCAGCGGTCGCAGCAGCAGGCCGTCCGGCAACGGCACCTCGGTGCTCGGCATGTCGGGCACTCTCCCCTGTTTGCCTGATTGATCCTGATTGTGCCCCGATGGTGAAGTGGTACCTGATTGGCCCGAAACTCGGGAGCTTTTACCGTACGAAGGAGGTCCCACGTAATGGTGCAAGGACCAAACCCCGCGTCTGATTCCCCGGGGCAGGGACCGGGCGTGCCCAGCGGCGACGTCTACGACTGGTTCCAGCGCGGGGTCCGGCTCCTCGAGGAGGGCAGCCCGGCCGCGGCCGCGGCGCTGCTCGAGCACGCCGCCACGGCCGAGCCGGAGTCGCGGAGCATCCGCGAGGCACTGGCGCGCGCCCAGTTCAACTCGCGCCGGTACGCGGAGGCCGCCGAGAACTTCCGCTGGATCGTGTCCGCCAACCCGACCGAGGACTACGCCTACTTCGGCCTCGGCCTGTCCCTGTGGCGGAGCGGCGACATGGAGGCCGCCCAGGAGCCGCTCGCGATCGCCGTGGCGATGCGCCCGGATCTGCGGCACTATGCCAACGCGCTGCGGCAGGTCCGTGCCACGCTGAGGGCGAGGCGCGGGTGAGCCGGGAGGTGGAAGTGACGGAGACCGAGACCAAGGATTCCGACGTACCGGATGCAGGGGCGCCGCTGATCGCCGGGTACGACGCGCTCCTGCTCGACCTCGACGGCGTCGTGTACCTCGGCCGCGGGGCCGTGCCGGGCGCGCCGGAGTCGCTGACCGCCGCGGCCGAGCGCGGCGTGCGCCTCGCCTACGTCACCAACAACGCATCCCGCACCCCGGCGGCGATCGCCGACCACCTCGCCGCCCTCGGCGTACCCGCCACGCCGGACGACGTGGTCACCTCGGCGCAGGCCGCCGCGCGGCTCGTCGCCGAACGGGTGCCCGCCGGCTCCCCGGTGCTCGTGGTGGGCGGCATGGGCCTGCGGCAGGCCCTGCGCGCGCACGGCCTGCGCCCGGTGTCCACGGCCGCGGAGAACCCGGTCGCGGTCGTCCAGGGCATCGCCCCCGACCTGTCCTACCCGCTGCTCGCCGAGGGCGTGCTCGCGGTACGGCGCGGCGCCTGGTTCGTCGCCGCGAACGGGGACCGGACGATGCCGACGCACCGCGGCGAGCTGCCGGGGAACGGGTCGATGGTCCGGGTCATCGCCACCGCCACCGGCGTCGAGCCGGTCGTGGCGGGCAAGCCCGAGCCGCCGCTGCACCGGGAGTCGATCCTGCGCACCGGGGCGCGGCGCCCGCTCATCGTGGGCGACCGCCTCGACACCGACATCGCCGGGGCCAACCGGGCCGGGACCGACAGCCTGCTCGTGCTCACCGGGGTCACCACGCCGCTCGACGTGCTCACCGCGGACCCGATCCACCGGCCCACCCACATCGGCGCCGACCTGCGCGCCCTGCACCGGCCGGTGGCGCCGCTCGTGCGCGACGCGACGGGGTGGCGGTGCGCGGGCTGGACCGCGCGCTGGGAGGACGGCCGGCTCCACCTCGGCCGGGACGAGACCGCCGCCGACCCGGTCGACGGGCTGCGCGTCTCCTGCGCGGCGGTGTGGGAGGGCGTCGGCGACGGGCGGGCGGACGACGACGCGGTCAAGGCCGCGCTCGCCGCGCTCGACCGCTGAGCGCCGGCGTCCCGGCGGGGGTCACAGCAGCCGGCGCAGGCGGAGCAGGTCGCCGAGGCTCGCGTCGATCTTCACCCGGCCGCCGAGCAGGGCGCGGGCGAGGTCGAGCTCGCCGTTCACCAGCNGGAGCAGGTCGTCGCTGGTGAGGGTGAGCCTGATCTCGGGNCGGCGGCCGTCCGGGAACGGCGTCTCGGTGAAGGGGTCGAGGCCGTCGGGGTGGATCCGGCCGTAGAAGACCACGTCGATGTCGGAGAGACGGCAGCTGAGCGTCCGCTCCACGACGTGCTTGGTCCGGATCTCCTCGTCGAGCTCGTGGAACCGCTCGACGAGCTTGTCCAGCGCGGCGCGGCACTCCTCGACGCTCGCCATTCGGTGGCCCTCACTTTCTGCGGCCGCTCGAAATGTTCCTACCTACGGACCGTAGCGGTTCCCGGCGGTGCCGCGCGCGGCCCGCCGGGCGAACACTTGCCCACCGGCATCCCGGCGCGAAACCCCTTTCACCCGCCCCACACCCGTCCGCCGCGCATCTCGCGAGGCGGCCCCCGCGCCCGGCCCGCCGTGCCGTACCGGAGACCCTGAACCAGTTGATCACCGTGCGCGTAGCCCATCACACGTAGCCGGAAGACGGATCGCGTCCACAGGGCGGCATCGGCCGCGCCTACCGGCCCGCGGGACGGCTAGGGTCGGGGCAGGCACGATGCGCGGGCCGCGAGGCCCGCCGTCCGATGCGCCTACCGACGACGGCACCGGTGATCGAAGGAGAAGCATGATCGCAAGCGGCGGCGACGGCGCGGGACCCGCACAGGTCCCACGGCTTGCGCAGGCCACCCCGGACCGGCACCAGGCCGGCCCGCCCGGCGGCGGCCGTCCCGGCGGCGGGACGGGCGGCTCCGCGTCGGCGCCGGTCGAGGCCGCGCTCGCCCCGCTGCGGCGGCTGGAGTCGCTGCCGGTACGCGAGCACGTCGCCGTGTACGAGCAGGTGCTCGCCGGCCTGGAGGCCACGCTCGCCACCGTCGCGGCCGATCCCGCCGCGCCCGGCGGCGGGCGCGACGACCGGGCCGGTGAGACGGACGGGGCCGCCCGGCCGTGAAGCGCACCCGTCTCGACACCGAGCTGGTCCGGCGCGGGCTGGCCCGCTCCCGCGAGCACGCGGCCGAGCTGATCCGGGCCGGGCGGGTCACCGTGCAGGGCCGCGCGGCGAGCAAGCCGGCCACCCAGGTGGACACCGCGGCGGCGATCGTGGTCAAGGAGGCCGAGGAGGGGCCGGACTACGTCTCCCGCGGCGCCTACAAGCTCGCCGGGGCGCTCGAGGTCTTCGGCCCGCTCGGGCTCACCGTGCGCGGGCGGCGCTGCCTGGACGCGGGCGCCTCCACCGGAGGCTTCACCGACGTCCTGCTGCGCAACGGGGCCGCGCACGTGATCGCGGTCGACGTCGGGTACGGCCAGCTCGCCTGGTCGCTGCGCACCGACGACCGGGTTACCGTGATGGAACGGGTGAACGTGCGCGACCTGACGCCCGAGCTGGTGGGCGAGCCGCCCGACCTGATCGTCGGCGACCTGTCGTTCATCTCGCTGCGGCTCGTGCTGCCGCCGCTGCACGCGTGCGCGGCGTCCCAGGCCGACTTCGTGCTGCTGGTCAAGCCGCAGTTCGAGGTGGGCAAGGGAAAGGTGGGCCCCGGCGGCGTGGTCCGGGACCCGGAGCTGCGCGCGCAGGCCGTGCTCGACGTGGCCGAGGCCGCCCAGGGGCTCGGCATGACCGTGCGGGGCGTGACGGCGAGCCCGCTGCCCGGGCCCGCGGGCAACGTTGAATACCTCCTGTGGCTGGGCAAGGGCCCCGGTGCCCCGCCCGTCCCCGACGTACCGGCGGCGGTGGAGCGCGCGGTCGCGGAGGGGCCGCGGTAGGCGATGGCGCGGTAGGCGATGACGGTGAACGGACCCCAGCAGAGTTTCGTCGGTTCGGGAGCCGGACCCCGGGGCGCGTCCCCGTCCCGGGGCCGGGCGCCCGCTGAGCGGTTGGAGTCGGCTTGACGTTAACCCACGACCGTTCCCAACGGCCGGGTTCCGGGCGACCGCGGTCCCCGCGGCCGGAGCCGGGCGCACCCGGCCTCCGCGGCCCGGCGCCGGCGCATCCCCCGGCGCCCGCGGCCAGGGCTTTCCAGGCTTGGGAGGTTCGATGAACGCCGAACGGTCGGTCCTGCTCAACGTGCACACCGGACGGGGGGCGGCCGTGGAGAGCGCGCGCCTCGTCGTCGAACGGTTCCTCCAGGCCGGCGTCGCCGTCCGCGTCCTGCGCGAGGAGGCCGAGCACATCGCCTGCGCCGGCGCCGAGATCGTGCCGTCCGGCCCCGAGGCCGTGGACGGCGCCGAGATGCTCATCGTGCTCGGCGGCGACGGCACCCTGCTGCGGGCCGCCGAGCTCGCCCGGCCGTCGAAGACGCCGGTGCTCGGCGTGAACCTCGGCCACGTGGGGTTCCTCGCCGAGGCCGAGGTGGAGAACCTCACCTCGGTGGTGGACGCCGTGGTGGGCCGCGACTACCAGGTCGAGGAGCGGATGACCGTCGACGTCACGGTGCGCAGCAACGGCACCGTGCTCGCCGCCACCTGGGCGCTCAACGAGGCCACCGTGGAGAAGACCGGGCGCATGCTCGAGGTCGTCGCCGAGATCGACGGCCGCCCGCTGTCCCGCTGGGGCTGCGACGGGGTGATCTGCGCCACCCCGACCGGATCCACCGCGTACGCGTTCTCCGCGGGCGGCCCGGTGGTGTGGCCCGAGGTCGAGGCGCTGCTCGTGGTGCCGATCAGCGCGCACGCGCTCTTCGCCCGCCCGCTGGTGGTCTCCCCGCGCTCCACGGTCGCGATCGAGGTGCTGCCCGGCGGCCCGCCCGGCGTGCTGTGGGCCGACGGCCGCCGCCGCATCGACCTGCGCCCCGGCGTCCGGGTCGAGGTCTGCCGCTCCGCCACCCCGGTACGGCTGGCGCGGCTGCACGGCATCGAGCACAGCGGGGCCCTGTTCACCGACCGGCTGGTGCGCAAGTTCGGCCTGCCGGTGGAGGGGTGGCGCGGCCGGGCCCGCCCCTGACCCGCGCCCGCCGGGCCGTACCCCCGGGGCCGTCCTCAGGGCCGCACCGGTCATCGAGAGTCTTCGCGACAACCGCGTAGGATCGAGCCGGCACGAGCTGAGATCGTGGCGGAACGGGAGGGACCAGTGCGGCCCAGGGTCGAGGAGGTCCGGATCCGGGGGCTCGGCGTCATCGACGAGGCGGTTCTGGAGCTGTCCCCGGGACTCACCGTCGTGACGGGGGAGACCGGGGCGGGCAAGACCATGGTGGTCACCGGGCTCGGCCTGCTCTTCGGCGGCCGGGCCGATCCCTCGCGGGTACGGCCGGGCGCCGACCGGGCCCTGGTCGAGGGCACGATCGTCGTCGACCCGGACGGCAAGGTGGCCCGCCAGGTCGAGGAGGCCGGGGGCGAGATCGAGGACGGCCGCCTGATCATCGCGCGGAGCGTGTCCGCCGAGGGGCGGTCCCGGGCCTGGCTCGGCGGCCGTACCGTGCCGGTCGGCACGCTCACCTACCTCGCCGACGACCTGGTGGCCGTGCACGGCCAGATGGACCAGCAGCGGCTGCTGCAGCCCGGCAGGCAGCGCGCCGCGCTCGACCGCTACGCGGGCCCCGAGCTCGCCGAGACGCTCGCCGCCTACCAGGAGGTGTACCGGCGGCACCGGGAGGTCACCGAGCTGCTGGCCGAGCTCACCACCAAGGCGCGGGAGCGGGAGCAGGAGGCCGAGATGCTCCGCTTCGGCCTGGAGGAGATCGAGAAGGTCGACCCCCGGCCGGGCGAGGACGTGGCGCTGCGCGAGGAGGAGGAACGCCTCTCCCACGCCGACGCGCTCCGCACCGCCGCCGAGACCGCCCACCTCGCGCTGCTCGGCGACCCCACGACCGCCCAGGTCGCGCAGGACGCCGCCACCCTGATCGCCCAGGCCCGCTCGGCCGTCGAGGCGGTGCGCGGCTTCGACCCGGCGCTCGGCGCCATCGCCGACCGCCTCGCCGAGGCCGGCTACCTCGTCTCCGACGTCGCCACCGACCTCGCCGCGTACGCCGAGTCGGTCGACGCCGACCCGGTACGGCTCGCCGCCGTGCAGGAGCGCCG
>JGI25327J35509_1002757_pt1 | contig 11742 bp, 15 predicted proteins | sample HigsolmetaAR202D_FD_35509 | JGI IMG/M metagenome (IMG submission 35509)
CCCGCCGCAAACGCCGACGATGACCTCGCGGCCCTGGAGCGTCGGCTGAACGGGTTGATCGGCGGGGGAAGCCATAGCATGGGAACCGGCTGAGCCGCGTCCTTACGGTCGCGGCTGGTTGGTGTGCGCCCTGCGGGTCAGTTTTCCGGGAGGCGCAGGCCGGAGGCTTCATAGTCGATGGCGATCTTGTCCTGGAGGATCTCCTGGACGACGATCTCCAGGTCAGTCATGTTGCCCGGCTCGACCAGCGGGCGAGCGCCGTTCATGAGCTCCAGCATGCGCTTCTGGATCAGGGCGGTCAGCTTGAACCGGCCACCCACCTTGTTGACGATCTCGTCGCTCTTGAGTGCTTCGATCATTGTTGTCCTTCAGCTAACTGTCCTTGTCACTTGTTACCTTGTCACTCGCAGCAGCCCCTGGTCGGGGGGACGCTCGCTTGAGACGGCGCCGCTTCAGCCTCGGCGCCCGGCGAGTGATCAGTGACAGATGACCAATGACACTTTCCTAAATTCCGCCCGAACGCCTGTGGCGGATGATTTTAATGACCTCATCGACGCATTTGTCCAGGTCATCGTTGATGACCATGTAGTCGAACGCCCGGCTGCCCTTGGCCATATGGATCTCGCGCTTGGCGGCCCGCAGACGCTTCTGGATCTCCTCACGGGGATCGCGGGCGCGGTCGGTCAACCGTTGCAGCAGCGTCGANTCATCCGGTGGCAGGATGAAGATCGTCAGTGCATCGGGGTAGTGATGGCGGACCTGCAGCGCCCCCTGGACGTCGATCTCCAGCAGCACGTCGCGGCCATCCTTCAGATGGTCCATCGCCGGGTGCTTGGGGGTGGCGTAATAATCGCCGTAAACCTGAGCGTATTCAAGAAACTCGTCGTTGTCCAACCGCCGGAAGAACTCCTCGCGATCGACATGATCGTAAGTCTTGCCCTTTTCTTCATTTGGGCGCCGCGGGCGGGTCGTGACCGAGACGGTGTACCAGACGTTGAGCTTCTCCGCCAGCCGGCGCGAAATCGTGCTCTTGCCGACACCGGACGGGCCGCAAAGGACGATCAGAAGGCCGAGATTGGGGGGAGAGGATTCGCTCATCTCTGGATTTGTTGCCTGGCGGTTGTCAGTTGTCACTGGTCACGTGTCACTCGCCGGCGCTCGAAGATTGGCAAAATCTTGCGATGCTGGCGACTTGCGCCTGTCCGGTGCCAGGCGAGGAACTGGCAACTGGGAATCGATAACCTTACTCCACGTTCTGCACCTGCTCCTTCAGCCGATCGATAGCGCCTTTGATCTCGACGATATGCGACGCGATCGTGGCATCGTTGGCTTTGCTGGCGATGGTGTTGGCTTCGCGGAGCATCTCCTGGGCGATGAAATCGAGCTTGCGGCCGGCATGCTCGCTGGTGCGGCAGGCATGCTCGAAGGCCTTCAGGTGCTGGTTGAGCCGCTGGATTTCTTCGCTGATGTCCGCTCGTTCAGCGAAGACGGCGATTTCCTTGAGCAGGTCCGCCTGATTGACCTCCAGCTCGGCTTTGCTCATCAGGGCATTGACGCGGGCTGAGAGCTTCTTGTGATACTCGTCGATGACGCTGGGGGCGCGGGTGGCGATGGCCTGCAGGCTCTTGTCGATGACCCAGATGTGGCGCATCAGGTCCTCGAAAAGCGCCCGGCCCTCGGCTTTGCGCATCTCGATCAGCTTGGCGATTGCCTGACGCGTCAGGTCGCGGACGATCGCGCCGTGCTTCTCGATCTCGTCACTTTCATCCCGCGGCTCGCTGAGCACGCCGGGCAGTTGCAGCAGGGCACCCAGCTCGATCTCCGTGCCGTTGTTGCGGAAGGCCTTGAGCTGGTTGAGGTAGGCTTCCAGTGCTCGCAGGTTGATGTGGTAGGCGGCTTCAGCCGTATCCACACGCATCTTCAGCACATACGTGATCGAGCCGCGTCCCAGCTCGGCGCGCAGGAGGCTTTCCAGCTCCGGCTCGAGGCCGGACAGGTTGTCCGGAAGCTTGATGACGGCTTTGAAGTAGCGGTTGTTGAGCGATCGGATTTCGACGGAGTAATGCGCGGAGTTATGCTCGGCCGCGGCATCGCCAAAACCGGTCATGCTGAGGATCATGCGAGGACGCCTCGTGCTGCGGTGTTACTCGGAGCCACTGTTGCCGGGGGCCGGGGTCTGCGCGCCCGAGTCGGGCGGGGGGGCCTGGCCGGCCGCGTCGTCGGCCAACTGCTGCCGCTGGGTCGCCATGCCCTGCGCAGCCAGGCGTTGCTCATGCACGTGGTTGGCCAGCAGGTTCAGTGCGACGGCAAGCAGCAGGAAGATGCCGAAGATGACACTGGTCGCCCACGTCAGCACATCGCCCGTCTTCGACCCGAAGGCCGTATTGCCGCCGGCGCCGCCGAAGGCGCTGGACAGCCCGCCGCCGCGGCCTTTCTGGATGAGGATCACCAGCATCAGCAGCAGGCAGACGATGATGAAGATGACGATGCACAGATAGAGCAGGAATGTCATGTCAGTTATCCGTTGTCAGCCGTCCGTTGTCCGCAGCCAGCGCGTCAGCACATCTGACTACGGACAACGGACCAACGACGATTTGCTACTTCGCCGCGTTCACAATCGCCAGGAAGCTGTCAGCCTTCAGCGACGCGCCGCCAATGAGGCCGCCGTCGACGTCCGGCTGGGCCAGCAGGCCGGCGGCGTTCTCCGGCTTCATGCTGCCACCGTACTGGATGCGGACGCGATCGGCAAAATCCTTGTTCCACATCTTGCCCAGTGACTGGCGGATGTACGCATGGACCTCCTGAGCCTGGGCATCGGTGGCGTTGCGGCCGGTGCCAATGGCCCACACGGGCTCATAGGCGATGACCAGCCGCTGCCGATGACCAGCCGCTGCGGATCGTCGATCTTGCCCGGCTGAAGCTCGTCGAGCTGCTTCTGCACGACCGCCAGCGTCTGGCCGGCATCGCGCTCCTCAAGCTTCTCGCCGACGCAGTGCACCAAGGTCAGCCCGCCATCATAGATGGCAGCCGCCTTCTTCGCGACCAGCTCGGACGGCTCATTGATGATGTGCCGGCGCTCGCTGTGGCCCGTCAGGCAGAACTTCACGCCCAGGTCCTTGAGCATCTCGACGCTGATCTCACCGGTAAAGGCACCATTCTTCTCAAAATAGGCGTCCTGGGCTCCCAGCAGCACGCTCGAGCCGGCGATGGCTGCCGCGACCGCGTCGATGTAGACGAACGGGACGGCAATCCCGACATCCACACCCGCGGGCGCGCCCGCGGCAACGCCCTTGGCCAGCGCCACCGCGCCAGCCTTGTTGGTGTTCATCTTCCAGTTACCAGCAACAAACTTCGTGCGTGCCATGAGATCCTCTGAGAATGACTGTGGAACCACGGAGACGTGGAGACGAAGAGGCTTGTTTTGATCGAAGGGCGGGATCGTGAGTCGTGAACAACACGGAACAGATGGCTGTTACGCACTAATCACTGATCACGACATCATCTCCGCGCTCCGTGCCTCCGTGGTTCCCTAAACTATGCCTGCGCAACCTTCTCAGCCGTTTCGGCGAAGGTTTTGCCTGTGATTGCCGCGACCTGCCGCAGTTGGCCGAGCAGCTCCCGGAACATCTCCGGCAGCAGCGCCTGGGGGCCATCGCACTGGGCTTCGGCGGGGCAGTAGTGTACTTCAACGATCACGCCGTGCGCCCCCGCAGCCATGCCCGCCATCGCCAGGGCACCGACATAGTCCCGTTTTCCGGCGGCGTGCGAAGGATCCACGATTACCGGCAGGTGGCTCCACTGCCGAAGCACGGGGATTGAGCTGATGTCCAGCGAGAAGCGGATCGAATCCTCGAACGTTTTGATCCCTCGCTCGCAGAGGATCACACCCTGGTTGCCCTGGCTGAGGATGTACTCGGCGCTCATCAGCCATTCCTTGACGCTCGCCGACAGGCCACGCTTCAGCAGGACGGGCTTGTGGGTCTTGCCGACCTCGCGGAGCAGGTCGAAATTCTGCATGTTGCGGGCGCCGATCTGGAAGGAATCGACCAGCGGCTCCATCTGCTCGACCTGGCGGGTGTCCATGACCTCGACGCAGATCGGCATGCCCAGCTCGTCGCCGACCTGCCGCATCCAGCGCAACGCGTCCATCCCCAGTCCCTGGAAGGAGTAAGGGCTGGTGCGTGGCTTGAAGACGCCGCCGCGGAGGATGGTGGCGCCGCCGGCACGGACCTCGCGGGCGATCCGCCAGAGCATCTGCTCGTTCTCGACGGCGCACGGGCCGGCGATGCAGACGGCATGTCCATTACCGACAGACACTTGCGGCACGCTGCCGCCGCCGATGACGACGGTGGTGTCTTCCTCGTGGAACTCGCGGCTGGCGAGTTTGTACGGCTTCATGATGGGGACGACTTTTTCGACCCCATCGAGGGCGGCCAGATGGGTTTGGTCGATGATACCTTCCTCGCCCATGGCCCCGATGATGGTGCGGAACTGACCCCGCGACAGATGCGGCGTGGCGCCCATACGCTCGATTTCCGCGACAACGCGGTCGATCGACGCCTGCGTCGCGTTGGGATTCATGACAACGATCACGGCAGATGACTCCTGGGAAGCAAAGCCCCGGAAAAGGGGGATAAGTCTAGCACAAACCGTCCGGCGGGCAAGGGATGTGCAGCGGCCGGGTGGGGCGGGTGTTGAACCGTGGGCCGCGTTGGGTTAAAGTACGCGGCTCGACCTGAACCTCCACCCGGTTCGGGTCGTCTTAATTCCGGCTAATTGCGAACACAGGTGACGTTATGGCACATAAGAAGGGTCAGGGTTCTTCCAAGAACGGTCGTGACAGCAATCCGCAGTACCTTGGCGTCAAGGTGTACGGCGGCCAGCGGCTGACGGCTGGTTCGATCATTGTCCGCCAGCGCGGCACGCGCTTCAAGCCCGGCTTCAACGTCGGCATCGGCAGCGACGACACGCTGTTCGCGCTGACCGACGGCGTGGTCGAGTTCCAGGGCCGCAAGGTGCATGTCCGTCAGGACGCAGCGGTCTAGGACGTTTCGACCGGCCCAGACAATCCTCCGCGAAGCCGCGGCGACATTCGCTTGCGCCTTCGCGTTTTTCTTGCGCGGATCATAGGCTCACTCTGGAGATGCAGAGAATGCACAGCAGGCGTGAGTGGCCGCCCTTGCGGTTAGCATCCTCTGCGACCTCGGCGTCTCCGTGGTGAACGATCAATATGTTCGTCGATGAAGCCGAAATCTTCGTGAAAGCCGGCGACGGCGGCCCGGGAGCCGTCTCGTTCCGACGGGAAAAGTACGTCCCCAAGGGCGGTCCCGACGGCGGCGACGGCGGGGATGGCGGCAGCGTCTACTTCGAAGCCGACGCGGCTGAGAACACCCTTCTCGACTTCGCCTCCAAGCACCACTGGCGCGCCGGCAACGGCAAGCCGGGGCAGGGCAAGAAAATGTATGGCCGCAGCGGCGATGACCTGATCATCCGCGTCCCGCCCGGCACGCTCATCTACGACCTGGAGCATGGCATCCTCCTGGCGGACCTCGATCAGCCGGGCAAGCGCGTCCTGATCGCCCAGGGCGGCAAGGGCGGGTTGGGCAATTGGCATTTCAAGAGCTCGACCAACCAGACCCCGCGCTACGCCCAGCCGGGCACGGAAGGCCAGCAGCGGCATCTGAAGCTTGAGCTCAAGCTTATCGCCGATGTCGGTCTGGTCGGCATGCCCAATGCCGGCAAGAGCACGCTGCTGCGGTCGATCTCCGCCGCCCGGCCGAAGGTGGCGGACTACCCGTTTACCACCCTCGAGCCGCAGCTCGGCATCGTTGACCTGATCGGCGACCGCCGCATGGTCTTTGCTGACATCCCCGGCCTGATCGAAGGCGCCCAGAAAGGGGCCGGCCTGGGCCATGCATTCCTCCGCCACATCGAGCGGACCAAGATCATCGTCCACCTGCTGGACCTGTACCCGACCGACGGCTCAGACCCAGCCGAGAACTACCGCATCATCCGCGGCGAACTCGAAGCCTTCAGCCCGAAGCTGGCAGAGAAGCACGAGATCATCGCCGCCAACAAGATGGACCTGGCCATCGACAGCGAAGCCATCGACGCCCTGCGCGCAAAGCTCAAAGGCAAAGAGATCTTCCCCATCTCCGGCGTCAGCAAGCAGGGGGTCGAACCACTGCTGGAAGCGATCTGGCAGAAGCTAAACCCGAGCCCGGACGAGTGACGGCCCAGCGCCTGCCCCTTGTCATTTGTCACTTGTCCCGCGCCGGGCGCTGAAAGGCCGGTGGGCGCCCGCGATTGCGATCGGATCACAGCCCACCGGTTGCGGCGAGTGACAAGTGACCAGTGACAGATGACAAAATAACCAGTACCAATTGGAAGGTAGCGATGCTGCCCCCCGAACTTTCCATCGCCCTCAAAGAATGGTCCGTCGTCTGCGACGCTCTTGCGGACGGCCGGCAGATCGTCCTGCTGCGGAAGGGCGGCATCTACGAGTCAGCCGGGGAGTTTGAGGTTGAGCATCGGCAATTTGTGCTCTTTCCGACCGTCGTCCACCAGAAAGCCGAGCATCTCAAGGAGTCCGAGCGATCCAAGGTCATGCCGCAATCGGCTGAGCCCGATCGCATCTTGATCCGCGCGGCCGGCGAAGTCACCGACATCATCGAGTTGCGCGATCGTGCGCAAATGGACGCCATCGACGACGCCCACATCTGGGCGCCGCCGCTGATCGACATGCGGTTCAACTACCGTCCGGAAAATCCGCTCTATCTGCTGATCGTGCGCGCCTGGCGGTTGCCCCAGCCGGTTGAGATCGCCAACACGATCGCCTACGCCGGCTGCAAGAGCTGGGTCCCGCTGGATCAGCCGGTCCGTCTGTGCGATGCCGTTCCCGCCCTCGACGATGCTGCCTTTGAATCCCGTCGCGCCGACATCCGCCAGCGCATAAAGTAGGGGCGGATGCACGCCTCCGCCCCGGATAGCGATTGGATTGGTTCGATCCGTTACTTGCCACCCTTCTCGTATTCCTTGAGGAAGCCTTCGAAGGTGCGCATGTGCTCTTCCTCATCGCCGAGGATGGTCGTGACCATGTCGGCTGTGACGGGATCGATCTCGCTGGTTACCTCGATGATCTTGCGATAGTGATCGATCGCGCCCTGCTCAGCCTCGATGACGCCGCGGATGACGGCTGCGACATCGGTCGAATCCGCCGGCGGCTGGAGGTAGGTCTGCGTAGCCTTGAACTCCTTGCTGCCCGGGACCTTGCCGTACAGCACCTTGATCCGCTGAGCGAACTGCTGGGCGTGGCCGAGTTCCTCGGTGACGTCGGATGCCAGGCTCTTCTTGATCTCCTCAGCCCGCACGCCGTCGAGGTTAACCGAGTTGGCGATGTAGCTCATCACCGTCTCGATTTCCATCCAGTAGGCCTGCGTCAGCAGATCGACGATTTTCTTACGCTTGGATTCATCGCGGATGATGGGCATGGATTGCTCCTTCTGGAAGTAGGGGTCTTTTCTTGAGGATAGGGTAGGATGTGCTGAAACGGCAACGTCCAACTCGGGCTAGCGGACCTCCGACATGAGACTATGGCTGCAACCCGCGGGAAAATGCCGCTTCCGGTGCCGTTCAACACCCCCTCCCGTGACGTGTACTTATCCCAGACGAAAGGCTGACTCTATGAAGCAGATTGCCCGTTTTGCGATCCTGAGTGTCGTTCTCCTGGGGCTGGTGGCGCTGCTGCATGCCCAGGAGCCCATCGCACCGACGGATACCCCCCAGACCACCGAATCGACCGATGCCAGTGCATCCGCCGATTCCTCTGCATCCGCTGACCAGGCTGCCAGCGACCGGGGCGCCGTCGGTACGCTCTTCGACAAACTCAAAGCCGGCGGCAATACCGTCCTGGTGCAGGTGCTAATCTCCATTGGCGGCCTGGCCTTCGCGGTCGAGCGCTTCATCAACCTCCGTCGCGGCAACATCGTGCCGGCGGCTTTCTTCGAACGCGTCGATTCCCTCTGGTCCCAGGGCCGCGTCGAGGAGATTGAGGCCGTCTGCAACGCCCATCCCAGCACGCTTGCCCGCATAGTCAAGGCGCTGGTCGCTCATCGCAACAGCGCCGCAAGCGATGCTTCCACCGTGGCCGGCGACATCGGCGCCCGCGAGCTGAAGCTGCACCTGCAAAAGGCCTATCCCATCGCCGTCGTCGCGACGATCGAGCCGTTGCTGGGCCTGTTTGGCACGGTGTGGGGCATGATTCTCGCCTTCGACAAGGTCGCCCTCATGGGATCGATGGGTAACGCGGCGGCCCTGTCCAGTGAGATCTCGCTGGCGCTGGTGACCACAGCCGTCGGTCTGGCCATCGCCATCCCGATGCTCATCCTCTACCACTACTTCAAGAGCCGAACGAACATCATGGCCATCAGCCTTGAAGAGCAGGTCAACGAGCTGATCAGCCGCCACATCATCCGCAAGTCCCAGCCGGAGGCTGCCCATGCGCATTGAACTCCAGGATGAGGACAACCTCGACGTCCCGATGGCGCCGCTGATCGACGTCGTCTTCCTGCTGCTGATCTTCTTCCTCGTCGCCTCGCAACTGAAGGAGATCAAGCGAGAGCTGAAGCTCGAGCTGCCTGAGGCGACCGCAGCCGCCGAAGTCGTCGTGCCCGACGATCTGCTGATCATCGCCATTGACCGCGCCGGCCAGGCCTACATCGGCAGCGAGCCCGTGACGACGACCATGCTGCTGGACGAGATCCGCCAACGCTCTGCACAGCAGCCGGATCTGCGCGTCCGCATCGATGCTGACCGCGAAACGGCCTATCACAACGTCGTGCGCGTCCTGAACGAACTTCAGTTCCACGGGTATACCAATGTCGGACTCCAGGTACATCAGGAACCGCAGCGATAGCCCGAGCGTGTCGCGGCAGCTCACCGAGGGGTTGTCGATCGGCTGGATCGTCTCGATCGTCGTACACGCGGCGATCATCTGCCTGACGATCTTCTACAAGCCCTTCCGCGACGCCATCTTCAGCCCGCCGCGTCAGGAGACGCGCATCTCCGCCCCCACGCAAACCATCCGCGAAGTCAGCCAGGTTGTCCGGGACACCAGGAAAGAACAGATCCTCCTTAACCTCCAGCGGATGCGCACGGCGCTCTCGGAGATCGAGCGACTGCGACGCCAGCGCCTCGATGCCTATCAGCAGTACAAGCAACAGATGGCCACCACCGCGCCCCAGCGCGTCGACCTGGCCATGCAGAAGGCGCTGGAAGCTCAGCTCAAGACCCTCGACCAGCAGAAGCAGGATCAGCACGAGCAGGCGCTGCTCTCGCAAGCCGAGGTCGACGGCCAGCAGCAGGTTGCCCGGCGCTTCCTCGACATGGGTGGGCTGACGAAGACACTCGAATCGCAGCAGGCCGCTATCGCCGCACAGGCCGTCGCCAATGAGCGGCAGATCCACGCCAAGCGGCTGCTCGATGAGCTGCCCAGTCTCGAGCAGCGCATCAGCCGCCTGCAGCAGCAGATCGAGAAGAGCTACCAGCCCGACGTCGACACCGAAGAGGCCCGTCTGAAAGATGCCCTTCAAGCCGTCGAGCAGCGCAAGGCTGAGCATAAGCAGGCCGTCGAGACGGCTGAGGCTCATCAGCCAGCCGTCGCCAGTGCGAAGCAGGCGGTCGAAGCGGCGACGCAGGCCCTGGCCGCGGCCCAGGCCGGCGAGGACCGCAAAGCCATCGACACCGCCGACAAGAACCTCAAGCGTGCCCAGCGCGAGCTGGAACTCGCCGAGTCGCGCGCCAAACGCCATGCCGAAGCCGTCGAACGCGCCGCCGCGCGCATCGGCTCAGCCGAGTCGCAGGCGGATCGCCATCAGCGAAACCTCCAAATCAAGCGGGAACGTCTCGAAAAGGCGCAGCAGGAACTCGCCGATACGCAGGCCAAGCTTCAATCGCTCCGCCAGGAGATTCCCCAAGCCGTCGCCGCCGCACGCGATGCGCAAGCCGACGCGGCTGAGCAGCAGAAGCACGCCATTGCCGCGCTTGTCTCCGAGATTCGCGAGCTGCAGGAGCAATCCCAACCTGTCGTCGCTGATGCCGACCAGACCGACACCATCGATCCGCCACCCGAGCCGCTGCTTCTTCCCTCGCGTTCGCTCTCCCAGCTCAGCCTTGCCGAGCTGTACGAGCTGGCCCGCGTGGCTGAGGCGCAGGTCACCGAGCGCTATCGCGAGCTGCGGGCGGCTGATCTGGCGATGGTCCGCGAGATCTCGCTTGGCGAAGCCATCGAGCAGACGGACGTGCCTCGCCCGATCCGTCCGGAACTCGATACGGCGCTGCTCAACGCCACGGCCGACGATCCCGGTCGCCTCGAGCTACAGAAGTCCGAGATCGCCGCCGCCATCCGCGAGACCGAGTCGATGGCCAGCCTCGCCGATCAGCTCATGGGCACGGCGCTGGCGGCTGAGGCGCGCGCCCAGCGGGGAGCGGATATTGCGATGATCACGATCCCCGCCAGCGAGGATCGCATCCAGGCCGTCACCGACACGGGACAGGCCTTCCTCGATCTGCGCGGCTTGATGGCAGGCAGCCCGCAGGCGAGTGCTGCTGGGCCGGGCGGCGTGCCTGACCAGGTGCCCATCATTCCCAAGGAGCTGCTGCGGACATTTCAGCCGTCACGGCGGGTCGCGAGCACCGGTGTGCCCGCGAAGTACATTTTTGTCGACACCTGGTATGTGATCGGGCCATTTCCCAACCCTGAGCGCAAGTACATGGACCAGGCGTACGAGCCTGAGAGCGTGATCGATCTCGATGCCGTCTACTTCAAGGACGGCCGTGAACTGCGATGGCAGTTCACGCAGAACAACGACGCGCGTATCGAGCCGGTCGTCGTTCATCAGGACGCCATCTACTACGCCTATACCGAGCTCTACTTCGATCAGCCGCAGGAGCTGATGATGGCTGTCGGCAGTGACGACTATTCCAAGATCTGGATCAACGGTGAGCTGGTGTATGTCAGTGGCCGGCAGCAGAAGAACTGGAATCCGACGGAGGCCTGGCGTCTGGTACGTTTCCGTCAGGGCGTCAATCGCATCCTCTATCGCGTAGAAAACGGCTGGAAGGGTATGGGCTGGTCGATGGTGCTGGCGCTCGACCCGTCATGATCGAAGCCCATGGCAGGGCCCGATCTGCCGGTTTGTGCGCTACGCACAAACGCCGTTGCGCCGTAGGCTGATGGATATGACCCAACCGATTCATGTGGAGGCGGTCCGCGGCCAGCCGCGGCTGGATGTGGAAGCCGATCTGCGCCGCATCCGCCGATTGGCCAAGCTGCTGGATGCGCGCTTCAGTCTCGGGGGTGTGCAGTTCGGGTATGACGCGATCGTCGGCCTGGTGCCGGTGGTGGGGGATATCGTGACGGCGCTGCTGGCGCTGTATCCGGTTTACCTGGCGCGGCGGCACGGTCTGGGGGGCATGCTGGTGGCGCGGATGGTCGGCAATGTCCTCCTCGACTGGCTGATCGGCGCGGTCCCGCTGGTGGGCGACCTGCTGGACGTGGCTTACAAGGCAAACCTCCGTAATCTGGAGCTCTTCGAACGCGCTTTGCGGCGCACCCCTCGCTCGTAGCCCTGTGAACCGACCGATTGCGGGCGTTCTGCGGCGCAAAGTGCAAGAAACGACCCCGCCAAGCCGATGCTGATGCTGGCGGAATCTCAACTTGCGACGATTACCGGCCTCTTCTAC
>JGI25327J35509_1002766_pt1 | contig 11713 bp, 8 predicted proteins | sample HigsolmetaAR202D_FD_35509 | JGI IMG/M metagenome (IMG submission 35509)
GATCAGGTGTGGGCCAAGACGGCCTACACACGACAAGTCTTCGAATCGCTCGGGTGCAATGTCGCCTACGTCGGCTTCGATAGCGAGGATCGTTTCGATCCCAGCGTCGCCAAGCAGCGCACGTACTTTCACCTCGCCGGCAAGAGCACGATGAAGGGCACGGATCGTCTGCTGCAGGTTTGGAGCAGACATCCGGAGTGGCCGACGCTCACGGTCGTGCGCAGCGGCCCTGCCGCTCCCGAGGTCGCGAATGCGCCCAATATCGAATACATCAGTGGCTACATCAGCGACGACGCGGTAAAGCGCCTGCAGAACGAAAAGCTGTTTCATGTTTGCGTGTCGCTGGCGGAAGGCTGGGGGCACTACATCGTCGAGGCGATGAGCGTGGGGGCGGTCACCATCACGATCGATGCACCGCCCATGAACGAGCTCGTGACGCCCGAGCGCGGCGTGCTGGTTGCCTACGCTGCAAGCGGCAAGCAGAAGCTTGCAACGACGTATCAGTTCGATGAGGCGTCCTTTGAAGCAGCAATCGCGCGCACGCTTGCCTTGAGTGATGTAGAGTGCGCTCAGCTCTCCGCGAATGCGCGTAACTGGTTCCTCGAGAACAAGCGCGGCTTCGGGGGCAGGCTCGATGCGGCGCTGCGCGCTTTGCCTCTTTGATCGATCGCAGCTGCGGTATATCGTCCTGCGCGGCTAAACTTCGCCCTTCTGCCGGTACTTCGAGCCGCTCCGAGCGATGACACATCCAAGGATTTTCCGTGGCGCGCACCGTTGGTTCTGCGCGTCGGTGGCGATTGTTGCTGCGCTGCTCGCTGACAGCGTGTACGCGCGCGGCGTGAGCCCCTATCTGCCGCTCGATCTGCCGCCGTCCCTTGAGCAGGACATCCAGTACGTGTTGCTCCTCGGCGGGCGGCCGCTGACGCGCCGACCAATCTGCAGCCACGGTGCTCGACGCGCTCAGCGATGCGTGCCCGATCGATGCGTCGTTGTGCAGCCGCGTGCGCGCGTATCTCGATGCTTACATGGATACGTACGGCCTCACGCATGCCGCGGCGGAGCTCGCAGCGACGCGCGATTCCGAGCGGACGTTGCCGAATCGTCGCGGCATGGGGGTAGAGGATGAATGGGCCCTCTCGCTGCAGGGCTACTATCAGCTCGGCGATTACGTGCTGCTGCAGCTTGGCGGAATTGCGTATCCGGGCGAAACCTTGCCTGTCGGCTCCTGGCTCAGCATCGGCTATGAGTACGCCCAGCTGGATGTCGGATATCGCGAGCATTGGTGGTCGCCGCTCAGGGACAGCAGCATGCTGATCGGCACGCAGACGCAGCCGATGCCCGGTCTTACGCTCTCGAATTACACACCCATCTCGCGGCTCGGTCTGCAATACGAAGTCTTTCTAGGACGCATGTCCTATACGGACAACATCGCGTATCAGGGGCGCACGACGAGCGGTTATCCGCGACTGGCGGGAGTGCATGTGTCCATCGAGCCCGTCCCCGGTTGGTCGCTCGCGGCGACGCGTGTGATGCAGTTCGGCGGCGGCGAGCGCAAGCGTTCCTTCCGCGATTTCCTCAATGCATTTTTTCAACCGGCGCGCTACGACAATGTGAGCGACGAGCTGACGAGCGACGAGGAGTTCGGCAATCAAGCCGCGGCGTTCAGCTCGACGTTTCTCGTGCCGACGCGGCGGCCGTTCGCCATCTACTTCGAATACGCCGGGGAGGACGGAGCGCGACGCGAAGGTTGGCGACTCGGCAACTCCGCGCTCTCGATCGGAGTCAGTCTGCCGCAGCTCACCGAGCGAGTCGGTCTGCGTTATGAGGTGACCGATTGGCAGAACGGGTGGTACGTGCATGGCATTTACCCGCGCGGCTTGTCGAGCGACGGTCATGTCATCGGTCACTGGGGGGGCGACGAGCGAGTGCTCCGCGACGGCGTCGGTGCGCAGAGTCATACGCTGATGCTCGATTGGCAGCCTTCCTTCGGCGGGCTCATGGAGCTGCGCTATCGCACGCTCGAGAACGAGCGCTATTCCGCCTACGACTACGAGCGCGGCCACGACGTGTCGCTGCGTTACTCGCGGATCTGGCAAGAGCTCGTCTACGGTGTGGAAGCGAATCTCGGTCGCGACGTATTCGGCGAGGAATTCAGGCGTCTCGGCGCATTTGTCTATTACGCTCCGGGTCAACGCGAGCACGCGCGTCAGCCGTACCAGCCGCTGCCCGACCGCGGAGTGCGTCGCGCGGAGCTCTTCGTGGATGCAGGCCTGAGCGCGGTTCGGCTGCAGTACGATCCTTCGGATGGAGGCGTCACGCCGAAGAGCGAAGAATCGTCGGTCGCGCCGCACATCGGCGTCGGTGTCCGTCGGCGCGTCTCGCAACGCAACGACATCGGCGTGCGTGTCGAATTCGAGGAAGTCGACGGCACCGCGGTGCTCGGGGTGCGCGCACTCGATTACCGTTTTCGCGCCGGCGAGAAATTGGCTTTCTCGGCATTCATGGGAGCCCTACGGTACGACGGGCCGACGGCGGCTTACGGCTACTACGGCGGGCTGGGCGTGCAGTGGCGCGAGCTCTTCCCCGGCGTGACGCTCAACCTGGATCTAAAGGGCACCGACAAGGTGCTGCGTGATGCGCTCTTGCCCGACGATCCAAAGAGCGTGTGGGGGGATGTGCTCTACAAGCTGCACTCGGCGAGCTTGTATCTGAGCTACAGCTTTCGCTAGCGGCAGGCTCGGGGCGATGTGACTTACGCCCCGAGCCGTCAGGTTTACAGCGTCGCGAACGCGCGCTTGGCCGCCGCGATCGTCGCGTCGATAACGTCGTCCGTGTGTGCGGCGGAGACGAAGCCCGCTTCGAACGCCGACGGCGCGAGATACACGCCTTCGGCAAGCATGGCGTGGAAGAACTTGTTGAAGCGATCGACGTTGGATGCCGTCACTTCGCGGAAATAGCGCACCGGCCCCTTGTCGGTGAAGAACAGGCCGAACATGCCGCAGACCTGATTGGCCGTAAGCGCGATGTTGGCGGCGCGGGCGGCGTTGAGCAGCCCGTCGACGAGCCGGTTCGTTTTGGCCGCAAGGCGCTCGTGAAAGCCCGGCTCGCTGATCGCTTCGAGAGTGGCAAGGCCGGCGGCCATTGCCACCGGATTGCCGGACAGCGTGCCTGCTTGGTAGACCGGGCCAAGCGGCGCGATCTTCTCCATGATGTCGCGCCGACCGCCGAATGCGCCGACGGGCATGCCGCCGCCGACGATCTTTCCGAGCGTCGTCAGATCGGGCTTGATGCCGTAGAGCGCTTGGGCGCCGCCGAGCGCCACGCGAAAGCCGGTCATGACCTCATCGAAGATGAGCACGGCGCCGTGCTGATCGCAGAGCGCGCGCAGCGCTTCGAGGAATCCAGGGACCGGCAGCACGCAGTTCATGTTGCCCGCGATCGGCTCGACGATGACGCATGCGATCTCATCGCCGCGATCCGCGAACAGCTGCTGTACCTGCGCGATGTCGTTGTAGGCGAGCGTGATCGTGTGCGCGGCGAGCTCTTTCGGGACGCCCGGGGACGTCGGCACGCCGAGTGTTAGGGCGCCGGAGCCGGCCTTCACGAGGAGCGAATCGGAGTGGCCGTGATAGCAGCCCTCGAATTTCACGATGCGGTCGCGGCCGGTGAAGCCTCGCGCCAGGCGGATGGCGCTCATGGTCGCTTCGGTGCCCGAGCTCACCATTCGCACGAGCTCGATCGAGGGCATGATCTCGCAGATCTTGCGCGCGAGCTTGGTCTCAATCTCGGTCGGGGCGCCGAACGACAGGCCGAGCGCTGCGCGTTCCTGCACCGCCCGCACGACGTTTGGATGGGCGTGGCCCAAGATCATGGGGCCCCAAGAGCCGACATAGTCGATATAACGCCGGCCGTCGTGGCCGAACACGTACGGACCTTCGGCTCGTTCGATGAAGATCGGCTCGCCGCCGACGGCACGAAAGGCTCGGACCGGCGAATTCACGCCGCCCGGAATGTAACGGCTGGCTTCGGTAAAGAGGGACACGTCGCGACTCCGTTTGAGCTGGCGGCGAAGTGTAGTGCCAACGCTCGTGCCGGTACACGGCCGGCGGGTCGGCTTGCAGCACGCGGCGCTTCTCGGTATTAATCGCGGCCCTCAATTGGACCCGGCTGACGACGATGAAATCCTACATGTGCGTGATCTGCGGCTTCGTCTATGAAGAGGAGAAGGGCGATCCCGCCTCTGGCATTCCGCCGGGCACGCGTTGGGAAGACGTGCCGCTGTCGTGGCGTTGCCCGGACTGCGGCGCGGGCAAAGAAGATTTCGAGATGATCGAGGTCTAACAGACCTTACTGCCACGCGAGGCGCGCGGTCCCCGATCGCAGCGCGATCTTGTCTCTTTTGGGTTTGGCGGCCGAGTGCCGGCCGCGTCAGTGTTGCGTGACGCGGTGGCCCTTCTTCTCGAGCATCTCGATGACGCTGTCTTGGCCGACCAAGTGCAGCGTACCGACGACGACCAAGTAATCCTCTTTGTCGTCGAGCAACTTTTCGATGCTGGCGATCCACTTACGGTTGCGCTCGACCGTCAACGGGCGATAGACGTCAGGGTAGCGCAGCATTCCTTCGACGAGGATCGCCTCGAGCGCGGCGACATCGCCCGTGCGCCACGCGGCGAGCAAGGATTCGATCTCGCGCGTCATGTTGTCGGAGTCTTCGAGGCTATAGACGAGGAATTCCCGCTGCTGCGCCTCCGGCAGACCCGCGAGCACACCGAGCTGCTCTTCGATCGTCTCCAAGCCGTGAATCGGTTTGCCGTCCTCACGCGCACGCTTGGTCAGACGCTGCTCGATGCCGGCGTTCGAGTCGAGTCCCATACTGGCGAGATGCGCCTGCACGAGGGTGAGCCCGGCCAGCCATGGACGGAAGCGTTCGAGCACGGCGATGTTGAGCCCAAACTCCCTCGCTTTGTCGGCGACCTTGGCAAAGGCATCGGCTCCTACCACGTTCGAGAGAGTCTCGCCGGCAGGCAGCAAGCCGAGCTCCAACGTGAGCTTCTGAACCAACCGCTGATCGAGATCGTCCATGTCGATCTCCATGTACAGCGTTTCGGCTTCCTCGTAAGCCGCTTCCATTGCGGCCGGCAACGGCTCGCTCGGCTCGAGCAGATGCACCGAACCGAGCAGGTAGACAGTGTTCTGCTTGCCCTTGACCGACCAGAGGGTGCTGCGTTGAGCAGCCTCGTCGGCGAGCGCGGAGGTGGCGGATTGGAAGCTGAGAACGAACGCAAAAAGGAGGGCTGCGGTCAGACGCGAAACGCTCATGCGGATTCTCATCCTTGTCCTCGTCGTCAGGCGAATGAGGCTGGGGCTCAGCCTACCGCCTGCGGTCCAGCTAGGCGACGCTGCGCTCGGCGTAGCTTTCCAACCAGCACACTTCCGTCGCAATGCTACCGTCGTGCATCAGCTCCAGGAAGCGATAACCGGGCGGCCGGTTGTCGAGCGCGAACTGTGCGCTGCCGGGCAGGAATTGTGCGCAGGTCGACGGCGTCGCCATGAAGCGCACGCCGTAGAAGAAGCTGTCCAGCGATTGATGCACGTGTCCCCAGAGCACGCCGCGCACGTTCGAGTGCTCGTGCACGACGCTCAAGAACGCGTCGGCATCGCGCAGCCCGACATGGTCGAGCCAGTCGCTGCGCATCCGGATCGGATGGTGATGGAGCGCCAAGAGGACGTGCTGGTCGCGATGCTCGCGCAACGTTTGACGCAGCGACGCGAGCTGTTCGGCGCCGAGCTCGCCGCTGGCGCTGCCCGCCAGCCACGAGCTCAGCATGATCACGGTCCAGCGCCCGAAGCGCGTGGCGCCGCCGATTACGAAGGGCGGCTGGTTGAGCGTCGCCTTCATGTGATCGGGCAGGTCGTGATTGCCTGCCAGGCACAGCACGGGGACGGGCGAGCCGCCAAATACATGGCGGATCCAGCGATAGCCGCCAGGATCGTCCTGTACGAGATCGCCGGTGAGCAGCACGCCATCGATCCGATAGGCGCGCCGGTAGGCGTCGGCGACCGCTGCTTCGAGGGCGGGCAAGCACTCGACGCCGCGCAGGCGACCTGCCGCGTCGCCGAAGAGGTGCATATCGCTGAATTGTAGGAGCCGGACCGTTTGCATCGCCTGAAGCTTTCCTCAGTGCTCTCGTACGGGCTCAGACCGCAGGAGCTCGTTCACGAAAGGAGACCTGATATGACAAATCAGTCCAGCCGAAGCCGCGTTGCAACTCAGGGTCACCTTAGCGCTTGGGCATGCTAGCAATGTGGCCCAGGGTGAAAAGTGATTAGCGTCTAATCCTTCGGTTGGGAGCAAAAACTGCGCTGAATCTTTGCGCTCCGTCTCATTCCGCGCCTGTGTCAACGCGACGAATCGACGGCGGTTCCCCAGCGCGCGACGACATGGCACCTGCTTATGTCGCTGCACTGCGCGTGGTCGATCCTCGGGCAGGCGCGCGGCGGGCGAGCGGCGCTTGGAGGCCTTCGAGGACTTGGCCGAGAGGAAGCGATAGTCCAAAATGCAAGGCTTTCCCAATTTTTCTTCCCAGGATCATCCACTAATGACGACGTCGCACCGCCGGCAGCTTGCCAATGCCATTCGCGTCCTTGCGATGGACGCTGTTCAGAAGGCGAATTCGGGCCACCCCGGAATGCCCATGGGCATGGCGGACATCGCCGAAGTGCTGTGGAACGATCATCTCAAGCACAATCCGAACAATCCGACGTGGGCGAACCGCGACCGCTTCGTGCTCTCGAACGGTCATGGCTCGATGCTGCTTTATGCATTGCTGCACCTGACGGGCTATCCCCTGCCCATCGAGCAGATCCAGGCGTTCCGCCAGCTCGGCTCGCACACCGCCGGACATCCCGAGCGCGATCTGCATATCGGCATCGAGACGACGACCGGCCCGCTCGGTCAGGGACTTGCCAATGCGGTCGGTATGGCCATCGCCGAGAAGGTGCTGGCGGCGACCTTCAACCGCCCTGGCTACGAGATCGTCGATCACTACACCTGGGTGTTCCTCGGCGACGGCTGCCTCATGGAAGGCGTCTCGCACGAGGCCTGCTCGCTCGCCGGTACGCTCAAGCTCGGCAAATTAATTTGCTTCTACGATGACAACGGTATCTCGATCGACGGCGAGGTCCACGGCTGGTTCACCGACGACACGCCGAAGCGCTTCGAGGCCTACGGCTGGCACGTCGTGCCGGGCGTCGACGGGCACGATCCGGCCGCCATCGCGCGCGCCATCGAGGCTGCCAAGGCGGAGAAGGATCGCCCGTCGCTGATCTGCTGCAAGACGATCATCGGCTGGGGCTCGCCGAACAAGCAGGGCACCGAGGCGACTCACGGCGCTGCGCTCGGCGTCGAGGAAGTCGAGGCCACGCGCAAGAACCTCGGCTGGGAGCACCCGCCGTTCGTGATCCCGGAAGACATCCGCAAGGGCTGGGATGCGCGCGAACGCGGCGCCAAGGCCGAAGCGGCCTGGCGCGAGCTGTTCGAGCGGTATCGCGCCGCGTTCCCCGAGCTGGCGGCCGAGTTCGAGCGGCGCATGCGCGGCGATCTGCCGGCCAACTGGCCCGAGAAGTCGCGTGCCTACCTCGAGCAGGCGGCGCAGGCGACGGGAAGCCTCGCGACCCGTCAGGCGTCGCAGCAGGCGCTGAACGGGCTCGGTCCGCACGTGCCCGAGCTGCTCGGCGGTTCGGCCGACCTGACCGGCTCGAACAATACCAATCGCAAGGATACGCGCCCGTTCACGGCCGAGGATCCGACGGGCAACTACCTGCACTACGGCGTGCGTGAGTTCGGCATGAGCGCGATCATGAACGGTATCGCGCTGCACGGCGGCCTGATCCCTTACGGCGGCACGTTCCTGGTGTTCTCGGACTATGCGCGTAATGCGCTGCGCATGGCCGCATTGATGAAGCAACGCGTGATCTTCGTGCTCACGCACGATTCGATCGGCCTCGGCGAGGACGGCCCCACGCACCAGCCCGTCGAGCACGTTGCGAGCCTGCGCATCATTCCGAACATGACCGTCTGGCGCCCGTGCGACGCGGCCGAGACGGCGGTGGCCTGGATCGACGCCATCGAGCGCAACGACGGGCCGACCTGTCTTGCCCTGACGCGCCAAGGCGTGCCTGCGCAGCCGCGCACGCCGGCGCAGCTCGAGGCCATTCGTCGCGGCGGCTACGTGCTCAAGGACTGCGAGGGCACGCCGGAGGTGATCCTGATTGCGACCGGCTCGGAAGTGAGCCTCGCCGTGGAAGCGGCCGATGCGTTGACCAAGCAGGGCCGGCGCGTGCGTGTCGTCTCGATGCCGAGCACCAACGTGTTCGATAAGCAGGACGCCGCGTACCGCGAGCAAGTGCTGCCGAAGTCGGTGCGCTGCCGCGTCGCGATCGAAGCGGGGGCGCCCGATCTGTGGTGGCGCTACGTCGGCGACCAGGGGGCGGTGATCGGCATGACCACTTTCGGCGCATCCGGGGTCGCCAAGGAAGTGTTCAAGCATTTCGGGTTTTCGGTTGAAAACGTGGTGAAAGTGGTCCAGTCAATCCTCTGAAGCTTGACGGCCTGAAATTTTTTCATTGGAGCAGTTAATGAGCATCAAAGTCGGCATCAACGGGTTCGGTCGCATTGGACGCATGGTGTTTCGCGCGGCCGTGCAGTACTTCCCGGACATCGAGATCGTGGGCATCAACGACCTGCTCGAGCCGGATTACCTTGCCTACATGCTGAAGCACGACTCCGTGCACGGCCGTTTCAAGGGTGAGGTTGCGGTCGAGGGCAATACGCTGATCGTCAACGGCAAGAAGATCCGTCTAACGGCAATCAAGGATCCGGCCGAGCTGAAGTGGAACGAAGTGGGCGCCGACATCGTCGTCGAGTCGACGGGCTTGTTCCTGACGAAGGAAGCCGCGCAGAAGCACATCGACGCGGGNGCCAAGAAGGTGATCATGTCCGCGCCGTCGAAGGACGACACGCCGATGTTCGTCTACGGCGTCAACCACGACACCTACGCGGGCCAGGCGATCATCTCCAACGCCTCGTGTACGACCAACTGCTTGGCGCCGATCGCCAAGGTGCTGAACGACACCTTCGGCATCAAGCGCGGCTTGATGACGACCGTGCACGCGACGACCGCGACGCAGAAGACCGTCGACGGCCCGTCGAACAAGGACTGGCGCGGCGGCCGCGGCATCCTCGAGAACATCATTCCGTCGTCGACCGGCGCTGCGAAGGCCGTCGGCAAGGTCATTCCTGAGCTCAACAAGAAGCTCACGGGTATGGCGTTCCGCGTGCCGACCTCGGACGTCTCGGTCGTCGATCTGACGGTCGAGCTGAAGACCGAGGCGACCTACGAGCAGATCTGCGCCGCGATGAAGGCTGCTGCGGAAGGCCCGATGAAGGGCGTGCTCGGCTACACGGAAGAGAAGGTCGTGTCGACGGACTTCCGCGGCGATCCGCGTACGTCCATCTTCGATGCGGAAGCCGGCATCGCGCTCGACGGCACCTTCGTGAAGATCGTNTCCTGGTACGACAACGAGTGGGGCTACTCGTGCAAGATCCTGGAAATGGCGCGCGTCATTTCCTCCAAGTAAGTCGCTCCACGGCTGATGCGTGCGGGTCCAGGGCGAATCCCTGGACCCGTNCGCTCAGGACGACGGCCGTGCGCAGGGACCTCGGCGCGCCGGCCTGCCAGGATGGCAAGAACACACAGGTTTGAACCTCCATCGATTACTGCGCGGGACAAGAACCATGCCCATTCTTCGAATGACCGACCTGGATTTGAGCGGCAAGCGCGTGCTGATCCGTGAAGACTTGAACGTGCCGGTGCAGGGTGGCGTCGTAACGAGCGATGCGCGTATTCGTGCGGCGATACCGACGATCCAGGCAGCGAAGAATGCGGGCGCGCGNGTGCTCGTGATGTCGCATCTCGGACGTCCCGAAGAGGGCGTTTACAACGAAGAGTTTTCGCTTGCGCCGGTGGCGCAGCGCTTGTCCGAGCTCCTCGGCTACAAGGTGCGTTTCGAGAAGAACTGGCTCGACGGCGTCGAGTGCGCGCCGGGCGAAGTCGTGTTGCTCGAGAACGTGCGCTTCAACAAGGGCGAGAAGAAGGACAACGAAGACCTCGCGCGCAANATGGCCGCGCTCTGCGACATCTTCGTGATGGATGCCTTCGGCACCGCCCATCGCGCCGAGGCGAGCACGCACGGCGTGGCGCGTTTCGCGCCGGTGGCCTGCGCAGGTCCCCTGCTCATGAACGAGCTCGAAGCGCTCGAAACCGCGCTCGAGAAGCCGAAGCGTCCGCTCATCGCCATCGTGGCCGGCTCTAAGGTGTCGACCAAGCTGACCGTGCTCGAGACGCTGCTCACGAAGGTCGACAAGCTCATCGTCGGCGGCGGCATCGCCAACACGTTCCTCGCCGCACAGGGCCATGCCGTGGGCAAGTCGCTCGTCGAGGCCGAGATGATCGACATCGCCAAGGGCCTGCTCGCGCGCTCCAAGGAGCTCAATGTCGAGATTCCGCTGCCGACCGACGTGGTCGTGGCGAAGGAGTTCTCCGCGAGCGCCGAAGCGGACGTCAAGCCCGTGACGCAAGTGAGCGCGGACGAAATGATCCTCGACATTGGTCCCGATACGGCCGAGCGCTTCGCGCGCATGTTCGCCGACGCGGGCACGATCGTCTGGAACGGTCCCGTCGGCGTGTTCGAATTCGATCAGTTCGGCGAGGGCACCCGCACGCTCGCCCAGGCCATCGCGCGCAGCTCCGCGTTTTCGATTGCGGGCGGCGGCGATACGCTGGCGGCCATCGAGAAGTACGGCGTCGGCGAAGACATTTCGTACATCTCGACCGGCGGCGGCGCGTTCCTCGAGTTCCTCGAGGGCAAGAAGCTGCCGGCCGTGGCCGTGCTCGAGGAGCGTGCCCAGCAATGAGCTGACCTTACCGGCGATGCGAGCCGAGCAGGGGGCGGCTCGCATCGGCGCCCTTACGGGCGAATAGCGCTCGCAAGTTTTCGCAATCTCATTACACTGTCCGCCGCTGTCAGGCCGAGCCCAAAGATCGTCCCTGACGACCCTACAACCCAATTGCGATTCGCGTCCTCCTATGCTTCGCCGTACAAAAATTCTGACAACTCTCGGCCCCGCGACAGACGACCCGAAGGTGCTCACCGAACTGATTCGAGCGGGAGCGGATGTCGTTCGTATCAACTTCTCGCATGGTGAGCCCGAGTTTCATGCCAAGCGCGTGCANATGGTGCGCGAGGCCGCCGAGCAGGTCGGCAAATGGGTGGCCGTCCTCGGCGACCTGCAAGGGCCGAAGATCCGCATCGAGCGCTTCGTGGAAGGCAAGGTGTTCTTGAACGAAGGCGACNCCTTCACGNTGGACACTTCNCTCGATTCGAATGCCGGCACGCAGAAGTCCGTGGGCGTCGCCTACAAGGCGCTCGCGCAGGACGTGCGGCCCGGCGATACGCTGCTCTTGAACGACGGCCTGATCGTGCTCGACGTGACCGACGTCGACGGTCCGCGCGTGCACACGCGCGTGGTGGTCGGCGGCGAGCTGTCGAACAACAAGGGCATCAACAAGCAGGGCGGCGGTCTGTCGGCGGGCGCGTTGACCGACAAGGATCGCGAGGACATCAAGCTCGCGGCGAAGCTGGGCGTCGACTA
>JGI25327J35509_1002785_pt1 | contig 11652 bp, 8 predicted proteins | sample HigsolmetaAR202D_FD_35509 | JGI IMG/M metagenome (IMG submission 35509)
GTCGGATTTATGTCACTAGTAGTACCGATTATGCACTTCTCTTAGGGTGCACTTGGCCATCGGCCCGGTTTCGGTGCGCCGTTTCCTGCACGAATCCGCAGTTCATGTCCGTGAAGTCAGCCCGAAACACCGGATTGTGTGGTGTTCGTCACGTGTCAAGAACGTCATTCTTAAGAAGATTGGCGGTCTAATGAACCGCTCCCGGCGCGCCCGTCGATTGTTCGCTATTACCAATCACGCCGCTTCGGTTTTCACCCGCTTGACGATGAAGTCCGCAGTTCAGGGCCCTAGGCTGTATCCATGGCTCTCCGGTCCGACACCGACTACCCCGCCGACTACGACGAACACGCGGTTCAGGTCACCGCCCCCGAGGACCACGCCGCCGGCGTGAAGGCCGTCATGGTGGCCATGAAGCACGGGCTCACCGCGATGGGCCCGGTACGCACCGCCGAGTCGCTGCTCAAGGTCAACCAGCGCGAGGGCTTCGACTGCCCGGGCTGCGCCTGGCCCGAGCCGCCAGGCGGCCGCAAGATCGCCGAGTTCTGCGAGAACGGTGCCAAGGCGGTCGCCGAGGAAGCCACCAAGCGGCGGGTCACCCCGGAGTTCTTCGCCCGCCACTCGCTGGCCGACCTGGCCAACCGGCCCGAGTACTGGCTGTCCCAGCAGGGCCGGATCACCCACCCGATGGTGCTGCGCCCCGGCGACGACCACTACCGCCCGATCGGCTGGGACGAGGCCTACCGGATCATCGCCGACGAACTGCACGCCCTCGACGACCCGAACCAGGCCGCCTTCTACACCTCCGGGCGCACCAGCAACGAGGCCGCCTTCGTCTACCAGCTGTTCGTGCGCAGCCTGGGCACCAACAACCTGCCGGACTGCTCGAACCTGTGCCACGAGTCCTCCGGCACCGCGCTCACCGACGCCATCGGCATCGGCAAGGGCTCGGTGACCGTCGAGGACATCACCAACGCCGACCTGATCCTCATCGCCGGCCAGAACCCCGGCACCAACCACCCACGCATGCTGTCGGTACTGGAGCAGGCCAAGGCCAACGGCGCCAAGGTGGTCGCGATCAACCCGCTCAAGGAGGCGGGGCTGATCCGGTTCAAGGACCCGCAGAAGGTGCACGGCGTGCTCGGCCGCGGCGTGCCGATCGCCGACGAGTACGTGCAGATCCGCATCGGCGGCGACATGGCGCTGTTCGCCGGCCTGGGCCGGCTGCTGCTCGAGGCCGACGACCGCACCGGCGACGTCGTCGACCGCGACTTCATCGCCGCGCACTGCCACGGCTTCGCCGAGTACGAGCGGCGCACCCGCGCGATCGACCTGGACACCGTGCTGGAGGCCACCGGCATCGGCATCGACCAGCTGCGCCGGGTGGCCGCCATGCTGGCCGCCTCCAAGCGCACCATCATCTGCTGGGCGATGGGCCTGACCCAGCACAAGCACGCGGTGGCCACCATCCAGGAGGCGGTCAACCTGCTGCTGTTGCGCGGGATGATCGGCAAGCCCGGCGCCGGGGTGTGCCCGGTGCGCGGGCACTCCAACGTGCAGGGCGACCGCACCATGGGCATCTGGGAGAAGCCGCCGGAGTGGTTCCTGGCCGCCCTGGACCGCCGATTCGGCATCACCAGCCCGCGCGAGCACGGCTTCGACGCCGTCGACACCATCCGCGCGATGCGCGACGGCCGGGTCAGGGTGTTCATGGCGATGGGCGGCAACTTCGCCGCGGCCACCCCGGACACCGAGGTCACCGAGGCGGCGCTGCGGGAGTGTTCGCTGACCGTGCACGTCTCGACCAAGCTCAACCGCAGCCACGTGGTCCCGGGCCGCACCGCGCTGATCCTGCCGTCGCTGGGCCGCACCGACCGCGACATCCGCAACGGGGTCAAACAGGTCGTGTCGGTGGAGGATTCGATGTCGATGGTGCACCTGTCCCGTGGTGGCCTGACCCCGCCCAGCGACCAGGTGCGCAGTGAGGTGGCCATCGTCTGCGAACTCGCCCGCACCGTCCTCGGCCCGGACCACCCGGTGCCGTGGGAGACGTTCGCCGACGACTACGACACCATCCGCGACGCCATCGCCGACGTGGTCCCCGGCTGCGAGAACTACAACGAGCGGGTGCGCCAACCCGACGGCTTCCTGCTGCCGCACCCGCCGCGGGACCGCCGCGAGTTCCCCACCCGCACCGGCCGGGCGAACTTCTCCGACGCCCCGCTGCAGTGGGTGCCGGTGCCGGCGGGCCGGCTGGTGCTGCAGACACTGCGCAGCCACGACCAGTACAACACCACGATCTACGGGCTCGACGACCGCTACCGCGGGGTGCACGGCGGCCGCCGGGTCGTGTTCGTCAACCCGCGCGACATCGAGCGGTTCGGGCTGCGCGGCGGGGACCGGGTGGACCTGATCTCGGAATTCCCCGGCGCCGACGGCGATGTCGAGGAACGGCGCGCCAAGGACTTCCTGGTGGTGCCCTACGACACCCCCGAGGGCAATGCCGCGGCCTACTACCCCGAGACCAATCCGCTGGTGCCGCTCGATCACACCGCCGACAGGTCGAACACCCCGGTGTCCAAGGCGGTGGTGATCCGGCTGGAGCGTGCATGGGGCGGGTGACCACCCGCCGCCGGGCGCAGCACCTGCGCGCCGGCGCCGGCGTGGCACGGCCCGAGACCCTGGCGGTCGAGGAGCCGCTGGAGATCCGGGTGAACGGCCGGCCGGTGACGGTCACCATGCGCACCCCGGGTGCCGATGTCGAACTCGCCCAGGGCTTTCTGCTCACCGAGGGCGTGATCACCCGGCGTGACGACGTGCTGGCGGTGCGCTACTGCCGGGGCGCCACCGCCGACGGCGCCAACACCTACAACGTCCTCGACGTCACCCTGGCGGCCGGCGTGGCCCCGCCCGACACCGACATCACCCGCAACTTCTACACCACCTCGTCGTGCGGGGTGTGCGGCAAGGCGTCGCTGGAGGCGGTGCGGCTGGCCAGCCGGCACGCCCCCGGCGACGACCCGGTCCGGGTGCCGGCGACCACGCTGACCGCGTTGCCGGACCGGTTGCGCGAGGCGCAGAAGGTGTTCGCCGCCACCGGCGGGCTGCACGGGGCGGNCCTGTTCNCCGCCGCCGGCGAGACCCTGGTGGTGCGCGAGGACGTCGGCCGCCACAACGCCGTGGACAAGGTGATCGGCTGGGCGCTCGAGCACGACCGCGTCCCGCTGGCCGGAACCGTGCTGCTGGTCAGCGGCCGGGCCTCCTTCGAGCTGACCCAGAAGGCCGTGATGGCCGGGATCCCGGTGCTGGCCGCGGTGTCGGCGCCGTCGTCGCTGGCGGTGGACCTGGCCGCGGAGTCCGGGGTGACCCTGGTGGCGTTCCTGCGCGGGGAGTCGATGAACGTCTACACCCGGCCGGACCGGGTCGAGCTCACCGCGCCCTGAAGCGGCGCCCCGGCCGTCTCCCGCAGCCGCAGCACGCAGGCCAGGCTCAGCGACGCCACCGCGCCCATCGTCACCGCGATCGCCCATCCCCCGTAGTCGTTCAGCAGCGCCGGGGAGATCACCGGCGGCACCGCGCCGCCGAGCACCGCGCCGAAGGTGTGTGCCAGCGCCGCGCCGGTGTAGCGGTACCNGGGGCGCGAAGATCTCCGGCAGGAACGCGGCCAGCGGGCCCATGCAGACGCCGATCAGTGCGTAGGTGGCCACGATCGCGACGGCGAACAGCGGCCGGCTGCCGGTCTGCACCAGCGGGAATAGCGCGAACGACCACGGCACCGCGCAGCCGAACCCCACCGCCGCCACCCGCCGGCGGCCGTGGGTGTCGCTGAGCACGGCGGCGGCGACCACGCACCCCAGCTCGACCAACCCGCCGATCACCCCGACCAGCAGCACGAAGTTCGTCGAGAAGTCCAGGTGGTCGGTGGCGTAGTGAGTGAAGAAGGTGCCGGCCTGAAAGACCAGCATGGGCGCGCACGCCGCCACGCCGGCGGCCAGCAGCAGCTGCCGGCCCTGGCGGCGCAGCAGGGCCGCGATGGGCGCGGCCGGCGCCTGACCGGCCGGCTCGGCGAACGCCGGTGACTCCTCGACGCGCAGCCGGATGTAGAGCGCGGTGACGATGAGCACGGCCGACAGCAGGAACGGGATGCGCCAGCCCCACTGCAGGAACGCCTCGCTGTCGGTGCCGAAGCCGAAGTGCACCAGCAGGAACACCAGGTTCGCCAGCACCACCGCGGTGCCGAGGCCGAGCTGGGTGAACATGCCGTAGAAGCCGCGCCGGTGCGCGGGCGCGTGCTCGGCACTCATCAGCACCGCGCCGGCCCACTCTCCGCCGACCGCGAAACCCTGGATCAGCCGCAGCGCGATCAGGATCAGCGGGGCAGCCACGCCGATCGTGTCGGTGGGCGGCACCAGCCCGACGCCGACGGTGGCCAGCCCCATCATCAGCAGCGTGACCACCAGGGTCTGCTTGCGGCCGATCCGGTCGCCGTAGTGCCCGAACACCGCCGCACCGAGCGGCCGGGCCAGGAAGGCCGCCGCGAACGCCCCCAGCGAGGCCGTCGTGGCCAGCACATGGCCGAGGTCGGGGAAGAACACGGTCGGGAACACCAGGGCCGCGGCCGTGCCGTAGATGACGAAGTCGTAGAACTCGATGGCGGAGCCGACGTAGCCGGCCATCGAAACACGCCGCAGCGCTGCGGATTCGGGAGGATTCATCGAAATGGGCATGCTGGGGATGTCCGCGGGCGGCTCGCGCCGCCGGGGCATCGGTGGGTCGCAGGATCAGAACAGGCAATCCAGCATGCCCGCCGAACCGTCGTCCGCGCGGGAAATTGACGATCTTGATAGAAAACCCGCGTCGTCGTCGTTAAGCGGGACCTGTTGCGCTCAACTCCTCGACCCGGCTCGCTGCGCTCGCCGCGTCGTCGTCGTTAAGCGGGACCTGTTGCGCTCAACTCCTCGACCCGGCTCGCTGCGCTCGCCGCGTCGTCGTCGTTAAGCGGACTTGTCCCGGCGCTCGGCCCGCGAGGGCTTGCGCGGCACGATGGTCGGCAGCACGTTGTCCAGCACGGTCTCCTTGGTCACCACGACCTTGGCGACGTCGTTGCGGCTGGGGATGTCGTACATCACCGGCATCAGCACCTCTTCCATGATGGCCCGCAGGCCACGGGCGCCGGTGCCGCGGTGGATGGCCTGGTCGGCGATGGCCTCGAGCGCGTCGTCGGTGAACTCCAACTCCACGCCGTCCATCTCGAACAGCTTCTTGTACTGCTTGACCAGGGCGTTCTTCGGCTTGGACAGGATCTGCACCAGGGCGTTCTTGTCCAGGTTGGTCACCGANGCCACCACCGGAAGCCGGCCGATGAACTCCGGGATCAGCCCGTACTTGATCAGGTCCTCGGGCATGACCTCGGCGAAGTGGTCGGTGGTGTCGATGTCGGCCTTGGACCGCACCTCGGCACCGAAGCCCAGACCGCGCTTGCCCACCCGGTCCTGCACGATCTTCTCCAGGCCCGCGAACGCGCCGGCCACGATGAACAGCACGTTGGTGGTGTCGATCTGGATGAACTCCTGGTGCGGGTGCTTGCGCCCGCCCTGCGGCGGCACCGAGGCCTGGGTGCCCTCNAGGATCTTCAGCAGCGCCTGCTGCACGCCCTCGCCGGAGACGTCACGGGTGATCGACGGGTTCTCGCTCTTNCGGGCGATCTTGTCGACCTCGTCGATGTAGATGATCCCGGTCTCGGCGCGCTTGACGTCGTAGTCGGCCGCCTGGATGAGCTTGAGCAGGATGTTCTCGACGTCCTCGCCGACGTAGCCGGCCTCGGTCAGCGCGGTGGCGTCGGCGATGGCGAACGGCACGTTGAGCATCTTGGCCAGCGTCTGGGCCAGATACGTCTTGCCGCAGCCGGTCGGGCCGAGCATGAGGATGTTGGACTTGGTCAGCTCGACGTCCTCGCCCCGGGCGTCGCGGCCGCCCTTCTCGGCGGCCTGGATCCGCTTGTAGTGGTTGTAGACCGCAACCGCCAGCGTCCGCTTGGCGTTCTCCTGGCCGACGACGTAACTCTCGAGGAAGTCGTGGATCTCCGCCGGCTTGGGCAGGTCATCGAATTTGCGCTCGCTAGTGTCGGCGAGCTCCTCCTCGATGATCTCGTTGCAGAGATCGATGCACTCGTCGCAGATGTACACGCCGGGGCCCGCAATGAGCTTCTTGACCTGCTTCTGGCTCTTCCCGCAGAACGAACACTTCAGCAGGTCACCGCCGTCTCCAATGCGCGCCATGGTGGTGAGGTCCTACTTCCTGTTGGCAGTCGTTGGTCTTCGGGTCTCGGGTTGCTGGGGACTTGTGGCCCTGACGCTACCCGTTTACCACCACACGGGGCGACCGATAAAGCCGAATCCGGTGGCGTTTCGGTTGTGTCCGCCGAACATAGCGCCTGACCGCCCCGCCATCAGCGGAATGGCCGTCGTGTCGTCCCGGCGTGTCGCGACCGTGCCCGGCACGGCCTCCGGCGGCGCCCCAGGGGTTTGCCGCCCCCGGGGATTGCCGTCCGAGCCCACGCTACCCGCCGCGCGGACCGGCCACCGGGATGGCGAGGCGGGTCACAGCGGGGCCCGGCGCGAGCCCCGGCCGGTCAGGAGGCGCTCTTCTCCTTCTGCGCCGACAGCTTGCGGTACTCGAGCACCGTGTCGATGATCCCGTACTCCTTGGCCTGCTCGGCGGTCAGGATCTTGTCGCGGTCGGTGTCCTTGCGGATCTGCGCCGGATCCTTGCCGGTGTGCCGGGCCAGGGTGTGCTCCATCAGGGTGCGCATCCGCTCGACCTCGGCGGCCTGGATCTCCAGGTCGGAGAACTGGCCCTGGATCACCCCGGTCAGCGCCGGCTGGTGGATGAGCACCCGGGCGTTGGGCAGCGCCATCCGCTTGCCCTTGGTGCCGGCCGCCAGCAGCACCGCCGCCGCCGAGGCGGCCTGCCCGAGGCACACCGTCTGGATGTCGGCCCGGACGTACTGCATGGTGTCGTAGATCGCCATCAGCGACGTGAACGACCCACCCGGCGAGTTGATGTACATGGTGATGTCGCGGTCCGGGTCCATCGACTCCAGCACCAGCAGCTGCGCCATGACGTCGTTCGCCGAGGCGTCGTCGACCTGCGTACCGAGGAAGATGATGCGCTCCTCGAACAGCTTGTTGTACGGGTTGGACTCCTTGACGCCGAAGCTGGAGTGCTCGATGAACGACGGCAGGATGTAGCGCGCCTGCGGCTGGACGCGCGGGTCCAGGTGCGGCGGCAGCGGCGGGTTATGCATTGGAGACTCCATGGTCGGCGCGGGTGATGATGTGGTCGACGAAGCCGTACTCGAGGGCCTCCTGCGCGGTGAACCAGCGGTCCCGGTCGGAGTCGGCCTCGATCTTCTCGACGGGCTGTCCGGTGAACTCGGCGTTCAGCCGGAACATCTCCTTCTTGATGAGGGCGAACTGCTCGGCCTGGATGGCGATGTCGGCCGCGCTACCGGTCACCCCGCCGAGCGGCTGGTGCATCAGGATGCGGGCGTGCGGCAGCGAGAACCGCTTGCCCTTGGTCCCCGCGGCGAGCAGGAACTGGCCCATCGAGGCCGCCATCCCCATCGCGTAGGTGGCGATGTCGCACGGGACCAGCACCATCGTGTCGTAGATGGCCATACCCGCGCTGATCGACCCGCCCGGGGAGTTGATGTAGAGCGAGATGTCCTTGGTCGGGTCCTCCGCGGCCAGCAGCAGCAGCTGAGCGCAGATCCGGTTGGCGACGTCGTCGTCCACCTGCGAGCCGAGGAAGATGATGCGCTCGGCGAGCAGCCGCTCGTACACCGAGTCGGTCAGGTTGAGCCCTTGGCCGACAGCACGCATGTGAGTCACGACTGGATACCTGCTTTCTGGAGTCCTTGATCCGCGGCGTTCATCCTCACCGACACTATCCAACCCGACCGGTCGGACACGCGCCGACCGGGGACAGTTCGCTCACAGCGTCACTCGGACTGCTCGGCGTCCCCGCCCTCGGCCGGCTCGCCGGCCTGCTCCGCCGTCCCGAAGAACTCGGTGGTGTCGACCTCGTTGCCCTCGGAGTCCTTGACGGTGGCCCGCTGCACCACCGCGGCGATGGTCAGGCCGCGCCGCACGTCGGCGAACACCTGGGGCAGCTGGTTGTTCTGCTGCAGGATGGTCAGCAGCTGCTGCGGCTCCAGGCCGTACTGGCGGGCCATCAGCACCAGCCGCTCGGTCAGGTCGTTCTGGCCGACCTTGATGTCGAGCTTGTCGGCGATGGCGTCCATCACCAGCTGGGTCTTGACGGCCTTCTCGGCGTTGGCCTTGTTGTCGGCGTCGAACTGCTCACGGCTGCTGCCCTGCTCCTCGAGCAGCTTGGCGAACTTCTCCTCGTCGTGGTCGAGGGCGTGGATCGCGTTGTGCAGGGTCTGGTCGATCTGGGCCTGCACGATCTGCTCCGGCAGCGGCACCTCGGTCTGCTCGAGCAGCAGCTCGAGGGCCTTGTCCCGGATCTGCTCGGCCTGCTGGATCCGCTTGAACCGGCGGACCTGCTCGGCGAGGCTGTTGCGGAGCTCCTCGATGGTGTCGAACTCGCTCGCGAGCTGCGCGAACTCGTCGTCGGCCTCGGGCAGCTCGCGCTCCTTGACGGAGTTGACCTTGACGGTCACCTCGGCGTCCTGGCCGGCGTACTCGCCGGCGACGAGCTTGGTGGTGAAGGTCTTGGTCTCACCGGCCGACATGCCGATGATCGCCTCGTCGAGGCCCTCGATGAGCTGGCCGGAGCCGACCTGGTGGCTGAGCCCCTCGGTCTTGGCGTCCGGCACCTCCTTGCCGTCGACGGTGGCCGACAGGTCCAGCGAGACGAAGTCGCCCTCGGCGACCGGGCGCTCCACGCCCTTGAGGGTGCCGAACCGGGCCCGCAGGTTCTCCAGCTCGGCGTCGACGTCGGCGTCGGCGACCTCGATGGCGTCCACGGTGATCTGCAGCGCGTCGAGGTCGGGCAGGTCGAACTCGGGCCGCACGTCCACCTCGGCGGTGAACGTCAGGTCCTTGCCGTACTCCTTCTGGGTGACCTCGATCTCGGGCTGGCCCAGCGGGGCGAGCTCATTGCTGGTGACGGCCTCGGTGTAGCGCAGCGGCAGCGCGTCGGCCACCACCTGGTCGAGCATGGCCTGCTTGTCGATGCGGTGCTCGAGCAGCTTCACCGGCACCCTGCCGGGCCGGAAGCCGGGCAGCCGGACGGTCTTGGCCAGCTCCTTGTAGGCCCGGTCGAAGTCGGGTTGCAGCTCCGCGAAGGGCACCTCCACGTTGATGCGCACCCGGGTGGGGCTCAACTTCTCGACGGTGCTCTTCACGCGCGTACTCCTTGTTGTCTCTGGCTGGTGGGTATGTGGTTGAGTCTGGTTGTACCGGTCGGTCGGGGTGACAGGATTTGAACCTGCGACCTTCCGCTCCCAAAGCGGATGCGCTACCAAGCTGCGCTACACCCCGGTCTGTCGCGGTCGGTCTGCAGGCAGGCGTACAGAACCGGCCACGCGAGATACTACGGGTAGGTCACGCGAAGCCTTCAATTGGATTTGGGTTGACGCTCCCCGGTACAGTCTTGTGCTGCGCAAGCGGGCGTAGCTCAATGGTAGAGCCCTAGCCTTCCAAGCTAGTGACGCGGGTTCGATTCCCGTCGCCCGCTCCGACGACCGGAGGCGGGCCGCTCCTGCGGCCCGACCTCCGGTTTTGCGTTTCCGGGCACCGGGTCAGGCCGCCGTGGTCGGTTGCACCGTCGTCACGCCGCCGGGCGACACCGCCGCCGGGTCGGCGGTCGGCACCGTCACCTCGATGGCGTGCACGTCGAGCACCCCCATCCCGGGCAGGATCCGCTCGTAGGTGCCCGAGGCCGCCACCAGCTGCAGGGTCACCGACTGCCCGGCCGGCAGGGTGTGCGCGACGGGCTCCAGCGTCACCGTCACCTGGTGGGTCTGGCCGTCGAGGGTGACCGGGATCGGCGTGATCAGGCTGCCCAGCACCAGACCCGTGCTGTCGTCGACCAGCTGAGCGTAGACGTGCCGGCTGGTGCCCACGCCCGAGTAGGTCAGCGTCAGCACCGGCGCGCCCACGATGAACGTGGTCTCGGTCGCCTCCGGCAGCCGCACGTTCACCGCGACCGGCGCCTGCGCCGCGTAGGGCAGGAACGGGATCCCCGACCCGCCGACGTACGGGACCAGCGGCAGCCTGGCCGGCCCGCCGGCGGCGACGATCGGTGTGGCCGCCCGGACCGGGTACTCGTCGGAGGCCCACCACTGGCCGCGCTGGTCCACCCACTCGAAGGCCGGGCCCGTCGCCACACCCGGGTCGCCCTTGACGTAGCGGTCGAGCCACTGCAGGGTCCGCTGCACGATCAGCTCGCCGTCGCTCATGTCGTGCGGGTTGTTGGTGCACACCCCGTGCCCGCCGCAGAACCACACCACCTTCACCGGGACGCCGTTGGCCATCAGGATCCGCGCGGTCGCGTCGGCCTCGGCGGGCGAGAACAGGGTGTCGACGGTGCCCTGGATCAGCAGCGTCGGCACCGTGATGTGCTCGACCCGCGGGTTGCGCGACTCGAGCAGGTCCCGGTCGGACGGCAGCATCTGGCCGGTCACCGCGCCGTAGATCGCGGCGGGCAGCACCCGCGGGTTGAACCTGGCGAGCGTGATCAGCAGGACGTTGCTCAGCAGCGCGGCCCAACTGTTCTTGAACGCGCCCTCCTTGTACAGCGAGCTGATCAGGCTGTGGTAGGCGATGGCGGGCACAATCGCGTCGACGCGGTGGTCGGTGGCCGCGGTGGCCAGCTGGATGCCGCCGCCGTAGGAGACGCCCGTCATACCGAGCCGGGGATCACCGGCCGCGTCGAGCAGCGCCTCGGGCTGGGTGGCGATCCAGTCGATGATCGCCGCCATGTCGCGGGCCTCGAACTCGGCGGCGTTGAGCTCGGCACGGCCGCCGGAGTTGTACTCGCCGCGCGGATCCCAGGTGACGACGTTGTAGCCGGCCCGGCGCAGCGTGCCGACGTCGATCATGCCGAAGATGTCGGCCAGCCAGCCGTCGAGGAAGGTGCCGTCGAGGTTGGTCGCGCCGGGCATCCCCAGCCCCGGGCCGTTGAGCACCGTCGGCGCCTGCTCCCCCGGCGCCAGGCCGGCGGCCGGCATGAAGTGCACGTAGATCGCGGTGCCGTCCGGCGAGATGATCTTCACATCGCGCGGTGCCGGCTCGCCGGGCCGCAGCGGGAAGCCGACCAACGGGTGCAGCATGTCGCCGAGGATCGGGATCCGGTGGATGAACTCGACGATCGGCGTGATCAGCGTCGGCCCGAGGCCCGGAATCCGCTGCAGGAACTCCAGCGGCGCGACCTGCGGGATCACGGTCACCCCGGGCACGGCGGCGGCCGTCGGCGTCGGGTCGGTCCGGCCGGTGGTGGTCTGCTGCGCCGCCGGCCGGTCGTGCTCGCCGCCGTCGGCGAGCTCCCGGCGCGCGGCCGCGGCCACCGTCCACGCCGCCGCCGTCACGATCGGCGACGGCACCTGCCGGCCGCGTCGGGAGAACTCGTCGCCCACCGCGACCGTGGTCGCGGGAGCCGGTGCGGGCACCACCGCCGGCCCCGGCG
>JGI25327J35509_1002790_pt1 | contig 11640 bp, 9 predicted proteins | sample HigsolmetaAR202D_FD_35509 | JGI IMG/M metagenome (IMG submission 35509)
ACCGGTCAGGGGCGCGGCCCAGTGGAACATCGCACTGGTCGGGGACACGTTGTACAGGTACCGGCCGGACAACCAGCTGCCGAACGCGGGGCCGTCGGCGTAACCGAGCCGCAGCCCGGCGAACCAGGCCGCCGCGACGCCGAGCACCGCGGCCGCCAGCCGCACCCAGCGCACCGTCCGGACCGGTTTCGGGTACTCGATCGTCCGCCCGGCCAGCGTGAACAGCACCACGGCCACGCCGATGAAAAGCAGCGCGGTGGGGTGGAAGAACAGCCAGACGAAGAACCGCAGGTCCGACGGCGACGCCAGCGCGGCCGCCGACCCGCCGAACAGCAGCGGGACCCACACCGCCAGCGCCGCGGCCGTCCGAACCCGGTCGGGGGCGTCGGTGCGCGCCCAGAGATAGACGTGCCGCACCGCGGTCCACGACAGCCACAGCGTGCCGGGCGCGATCGCCAGCACGGCCGGCATCGGCAACGCCGACAGCAGCCGCGGCTGCACGGTGAGCGACACCGGCACCACCAGCACGAGGGCTGCGGCGACCAGGTCACGCCGGTAGCGCCGCCACACCGCCACCGCGAGGTTCGGTTCGGCCGTGGCCGCACCCGGTTCGTTCATTCGATCCCCCTCCAGGTCGGCGGTGCCGCGCCAACGGCAGCCTAAGCGCCGATCCCGGGGCTCCGGCGCACCAATTACGCTGCGGGGGTGCTCATCGCGATCGAGGGTGTCGACGGTTCCGGCAAACGCACGCTGACCGAGGCGCTGCGCCGGGAGTTCGAGAGCCGCGGGCGCACCGTCGCCGGCCTGGCCTTCCCGCGCTACGGCCGGTCGGTGACCGCCGACCTGGCCGCCGAGGCGCTGCGCGGCGGGCACGGCGACCTGGCGGACAGCGTCTACGCGATGGCGGTGCTGTTCGCGCTGGACCGGGCCGCCGCCCGCGACGAGATCGCCGGGTTGCTGGCCGGCCACGACGTCGTGCTGCTGGACCGGTACGTCGCCTCCAACGCCGCCTACAGCGCCGCGCGCCTGCACCAGGGCGCCGACGGCGAGGTCGTCGAATGGGTGCGCGCGCTGGAGTTCGACCGGCTGGCACTGCCGCGGCCGGACTGGCAGATCCTGCTCGCCGTACCCACCGAACTGGCCGCCGAGCGGGCCCGGCACCGCGAGGCGACCGAGGCCGACCGGGTGCGTGACGCCTACGAACGCGACGCGGGGCTGCAGCACCGCACCGGGGCGCTCTACGCGGCACTGGCGGCCGCCGACTGGGCCGGCCGGTGGACCGTCGCCGGCCCGGACGTCGACCCCGCCGCGCTGGCCGAGTCGCTGCTGGCGGGCTGATCGGCGCGCTGTGGGCGACACCCCCGCGTCGTACCCGCGATTTGTCGCGTTTCGATGACACCATGGTCACCATGAGGCAGAGGATTCTGGTCGTCGATGACGACCCGTCGCTGGCCGAGATGCTCACCATCGTGCTGCGCGGGGAAGGCTTCGACACTGCGGTCGTCGGCGACGGCAGCCAGGCACTCTCGGCGGTGCGGGAGCTGCGGCCCGACCTGGTGCTGCTGGATCTGATGCTGCCGGGGATGAACGGCATCGACGTCTGCCGTGCGATCCGCGCCGACTCCGGCGTGCCGATCGTGATGCTGACCGCCAAGAGCGACACCGTCGACGTCGTCCTCGGGCTGGAATCCGGAGCCGACGACTACGTCGTCAAGCCGTTCAAGCCGAAGGAGCTCGTCGCCCGGGTGCGGGCCCGGCTGCGCCGCAACGAGGAGGAGCCGCCGGAGATCCTGACCATCGGCGACATCGAGATCGACGTGCCGGCGCACAAGGTCACCCGCAACGGCGAGACGATCCAGCTCACCCCGCTCGAGTTCGACCTGCTGGTGGCGCTGGCGCGCAAACCCCGGCAGGTGTTTACTCGGGATGTGCTGCTCGAACAGGTGTGGGGCTACCGTCACCCCGCCGACACCCGCCTGGTGAACGTGCACGTGCAGCGACTGCGGGCCAAGGTCGAGAAGGACCCGGAGAACCCCCAGGTGGTGTTGACCGTTCGAGGCGTGGGATACAAGGCCGGCCCACCGTGATCGAAGGGACCCCGGTGGCCGCGATCCACCGATGATCTGGGGTTCGAGGAGACGCATACGCGGTCGCGCCGGCCCGCTGCTGCGCGGGTTCGGCGCGCTCAGCCGTGCCATGGGGCACCTGTGGCGCCGGTCGCTGCAGCTGCGGGTGGTCACCCTGACGCTGGGGCTGTCGCTGGTCGTCATCCTCGTTCTCGGCTTCGTCCTCACCAGCCAGATCACCGATCGCATCCTCGACGTGAAGGTGCGGGCGGCGACCGAGGAGATCGAGCGGGCCCGCAGCACGGTCAGCGACCTCGTCGGCGGTGAGGAGACCCGCTCGCTGGACAGCAGCCTGCAGCTGGCGCGCAACACGCTCATCGACCGCACCGCCGAGGCGGGAGCCGGGCTGGCCGGCACCTTCGACGCGGTGCTGGTCGTGCCGGGCGACGGGCCCCGGGCGGCGACCGCGGCGGGCCCGGTCTCGCAGATCCCGGCGTCGTTGCGCGACTTCGTCAAGGCCGGGCAGGTCAGCTACCAGTACGCCACCGTGCAGACCGAGGGCTACTCGGGGCCGGCGCTCATCCTGGGCAGCCCGACCACCTCGCCGGTGACCAACCTGGAGCTCTACCTCATCTTCCCGCTGAACAACGAGGAGAGCACCATCGCGCTGGTGCGCGGCACCATGGCCGGCGGCGGGGTGGTGCTGCTCGGGCTGCTGGCGGTCATCTCGTTGGTGGTCGCGCACCAGATCGTGCAGCCGGTGCGGCAGGCCTCGCGTATCGCCGAGCGGTTCGCCGAGGGCCACCTCACCGAGCGGATGCCGGTGCGCGGCGAGGACGACATGGCCCGGCTGGCGGTGTCGTTCAACGACATGGCCGAGAGCCTGCACCGCCAGATCACCCAGCTCGAGGAGTTCGGCAACCTGCAGCGGCGGTTCACCTCCGACGTCAGCCACGAGCTGCGCACCCCGCTGACCACGGTGCGGATGGCCGCCGACCTCATCCACGACCACGCCGAGGACCTCGACCCGTCGCTGCGCCGGTCCATCGAGCTCATGGTCAGCGAGCTGGACCGGTTCGAGTCGTTGCTCAACGACCTGCTGGAGATCTCCCGCCACGACGCCGGTGTGGCCGAGCTGTCGGTCGAGCAGGTCGATCTGCGCTCCACCGTGCAGAGCGCGCTGGACAACGTCGGCCACCTCGCCGACGACGCCGGTATCGATCTCGTCGTCGAACTGCCCGAACAACCGGTCGTCGCCGAGGTGGACTCCCGCCGGGTCGAGCGCATCCTGCGCAACCTCATCGCCAACGCGATCGACCACGCCGAGGGCAAACCGGTGCGCATCCGGATGGCCGCCGACATCGACACCGTCGCGGTCACCGTGCGCGACTACGGCGTGGGGCTGCGGCCCGGCGAGGAGAAGCTGGTGTTCAGCCGGTTCTGGCGGGCCGACCCGTCCCGGGTGCGCCGCTCCGGCGGCACCGGGCTGGGCCTGGCCATCAGCATCGAGGACGCCCGGCTGCACCACGGCCGGCTGGAGGCCTGGGGCGAGCCCGGCAAGGGCGCCTGTTTCCGGCTCACGCTGCCGCTGGTGCGCGGCCACAAGGTCACCACCAGCCCGCTGCCGCTCAAACCCGTCGAGCCCGACCTGCCGCCCCCGCCGCGGTCGGACCGGGGTCGCCGTCCCGCTGAGGAGAGCGTGTGAGACGCGTGCTTCCGGTGGTGTGGGCGCTGCTGTTCACCGTCGCGGTGGCCGGCTGCGCCGGGGTGCCGAGTTCCTCGCCGCCGCAGGCGATCGGCACCGTGCAGCGGCCCGCCCCGCCCAGCCTGCCCACCCCCTCCCCGGACATGGCGCCCGACGTGCTGTTGCGCGAGTTCCTCAAGGCCACAGCCGATCCCGCCAACCGGCATCTGGCCGCCCGGCAGTTCCTCACCGAGTCCGCGTCGGCCGCCTGGGACGACGCCGGCAGCGCGGTGCTGATCGACCGGGTGGTGTTCGTCGAGGACCGCGGCCGCGATCCGAACCGGGTCTCGGTCGGCATGCGCGCCGACATCCTCGGATCGCTGTCGGACATGGGGGTGTTCGAGACCGCCGAGGGCGCGCTGCCCGACCCCGGCCCGATCGAGCTGGTGCGCACGCCGGCCGGCTGGCGGATCGACCGGCTGCCCAACGGGGTGTTCCTGGACTGGCAGCAGTTCCAGGAGACCTACAAGCGGCACACGCTCTACTTCGTCGACCCCACCGGCAAGACGGTGGTGCCCGACCCGCGCTACGTCGCGGTCTCCGACCCCGACCTGCTGGCCACCGAACTGATCACCAAGCTGATCGCCGGGCCCCGGCCGGAGCTGGCCAACTCGGTGCGCAACCTGCTCGGCCCGCCGTTGAAGCTGCGCGGCCCGGTCACCCGCGCCGACGGCGGCCGGACCGGGGTGGGCCGCGGTTACGGCGGCGCCCGCATCGAGCTGGAGAACCTCACCACCACCGACCCGGCCAGCCGCCAGCTGCTGGCCGCCCAGATCATCTGGACGCTGTCGCGGGCGGGGATCAACGGCCCCTACGTCATCACCGCCGACGGGGCGGCGTTGGACGACCGGTTCGCCGACGGCTGGGACACCGCCGACGTGGCCGCCACCGACCCGGGCGCCGACGCCGGCGCGGCCGCCGGCCTGCACGCCCTGGTCGGTGGATCGATGGTGTTCGTCGACGGCCAGCGCGCCCCGCGGGTCCCCGGCCCGTTCGGGGACACCCCGAACCAGGTCTCGGCCGCGCTGTCCCGGGACGGACAGCAGGCCGCGTCGGTGGTCGTGCAACGGCCGGGCGCACCGGACGCGGTGGCCACCATGTGGGTGGGCCGGTTGGACGGCTCCCCGACCAAGGCCCTGGAGGCCCGCAGCCTGACCCGGCCGAGTTGGGCGCTCGACGGCGCCATCTGGGTGGTCGTCGACGGCAACGCGGTGGTGCGGGTGGTGCAGGAGGCCGCCACCGGACAGCCGGCCAGCATGCCGGTGGACACCACGGCGGTCTCGGCGCGGTTCCCGGGCGCCATCACCGAGCTGCAGCTGTCCCGGGACGGCACCCGCGCGGCGATGGTGATCGACGGCAGGGTGGTGCTGGCCGGCGTGGAGCAGACCCGCGACGGTCAGTTCGTGCTGTCCTACCCGCGCCGGCTCGGTTTCGGGTTGGGCGACACCGTGGTGTCGCTGTCCTGGCGCACCGGCGACGACATCGTGGTCAGCCGCACCGACGGCCAGCACCCGGTGTCCTACGTCAATCTCGACGGGGTGAACTCCGACGCCCCGGTGCACAACCTGCTCATGCCGGTCCGGACGGTGGCCGCCAACCCGTCGACGGTCTACGTCTCCGAGGCCCGCGGGGTGCTGCAGCTGTCGGCCGCGACCGCCGGCGGCGAGCTGGCCTGGACCGAGGTGCGGCCGCTGATGGTGCCCGGGGCGATCCCGGTGCTGCCCGGCTGAGCTCCCGGGCCGGTGTTGTCGGGGGCGGGGCGCACACTGCGGGCATGCTGGATCTGGTGCTGCCCGTCGAGTGCGGCGGCTGCGGGGCGCCCGGGCGGCCGTGGTGCGGCGGCTGCGCCCGCGCGCTGGCCCTGGGCCCCGACGACCCGCAGTTGATCAGCCCGCGGATCGATCCCGGGGTGCCGGTGTTCGCGCTGGGCCGCTACGCCGGGCCGCGCCGGGCCGCGATCGTGGCGGTCAAGGAGCACGGCCGCACCGACCTGCTGCCGGTGCTGGCCGCGGCCCTCGGGCAGGCCCTGGACCGGCTGGTGCACTGGGGGATGGTGGGCCGTCCGCTGCGGCTGGTGCCCGCGCCCACTCGCGGCACCGCGGCCCGGCGGCGCGGCGGGGACCCGGTCACCCGGATGGCGCGCGCGGCGGCCGACGGCCGGGCCGGGATCGGGGTGGCCGCGGTGCTGCGGATGCGGGCGTTCACCCGCGACTCGGTGGGGCTGTCGGCGGCCGGGCGGCAGCGCAACATCGCCGGCCGGGTGCGGCTGCGCGGCCCGGTCACCGGTCCGGTGGTGCTCGTCGACGACGTCGTCACCACCGGGGCGACGGTCGCCGAGTCGGTGCGGGTGCTGCGTGCCGGCGGGGCTGATGTGGCAGCTGTCGTCGCCGTGGCACACGCGTGAATAAACAACATGCAACCCATCGGCGAAATCACTGGCACTCCCGGCTGAACGTGACTACCNTCGGCATCGAAGCGATCGGCTCACGCGGCGCTCCGCCGAGACGCCGCTTCGCCGCACAACGGTAGGAGGTGAGTAGTCGACACCTTGCGCCGGTGGGCGAAGCGAATCGAACGGCCCGTCGGCGCTCCCTGCGAGAACACGCCCGGCACGCAGAGCGCGTGCGACTCTAGAGAAACGAGTTGCCAAGCATGTCAAGCCGTTCCGAGAACACAGGCCGCACCATGGTGATCGAGGATGACCGTCCCGATTCGGCCACCAGCACCCGCGCCGAGATCGTCGTCAAGGGTCGAAACGTCGAAATCCCCGACCACTTCCGCACCTACGTTTCCGAGAAGCTCTCACGCCTCGAGCGTTTCGATCGCACCCTCTACCTGTTCGACGTCGAGCTGAACCACGAGAAGAACCGCCGACAACGCAAGAACTGTCAGCACGTGGAGATCACCGCTCGGGGCCGAGGGCCGGTGGTGCGCGCCGAGGCGTGCGCGAACAGCTTCTACGCGGCGTTCGAGTCGGCCATCGACAAGCTCGAGGAACGCCTGCGGCGCGCCGCCGACCGGCGCAAGGTGCACTACGGCGACAAGACCCCGGTGTCGGTGGCCGAGGCGACCGCGACCGCCGCGGTGGTCGAGTCGAACGCGGAGCCGGCGGGCGAGCCCGACTCGCAGGTCGACGACGGGCCGGGCCGGATCGTGCGCGTCAAGGAGCACCCGGCCACCCCGATGACCGTCGACGACGCGCTCTACGAGATGGAACTGGTGGGGCACGACTTCTTCCTGTTCCACGACAAGGAGACCGACAAGCCGTCGGTGGTCTACCGGCGCCACGCCTACGACTACGGGCTGATCCGCCTGGCCTGAGGCGGGCCGACGCGGGCCCTGCGCACCCCGCGGTGTGCAGGGCTTTCGCGTGTCGACCAGGCAAAACGCCGCCGCACCGGCGCGGGCCGGCGGGTGCGGCCGTCCGGATCCACCGGTAGGTCGGTTACGTCACCTACGATGGATGCCGGCTGCAGGGCCCAACGATCCGTCCAACCCACAGGGGAAATTAGCGTGCTGTCGAAGTTGCTCCGGCTCGGTGAAGGCCGCATGGTCAAGCGCCTCAAGGGGGTGGCTGACTATGTCGACTCCCTCTCCGACGAGGTCGAGAAGCTCTCCGACGCCGAGCTGCGGGCCAAGACCGCCGAGTTCAAGGAGCGGGTCGCCAAGGGCGAGAGCCTCGACGACCTGCTGCCCGAGGCGTTCGCGGTGGCCCGCGAGGCCGCCTGGCGGGTGCTCGACCAGAAGCACTTCCTGGTCCAGATCATGGGTGGTGCGGCGCTGCACTTCGGCAACGTCGCCGAGATGAAGACCGGTGAGGGCAAGACCCTGACCGCGGTGCTGCCGTCCTACCTCAACGCGCTGTCCGGCAAGGGTGTGCACGTCGTCACCGTCAACGACTACCTGGCCAAGCGCGACGCCGAGTGGATGGGCCGCGTGCACCGGTTCCTCGGCCTGGAGGTCGGCGTGATCCTGTCCGGCATGACGCCGGAGCAGCGCCGGCGCGCCTACGCCGCCGACATCACCTACGGCACCAACAACGAGTTCGGCTTCGACTACCTGCGCGACAACATGGCCCTGTCGCTGTCGGACCTGGTCCAGCGCGGCCACAACTTCGCCATCGTCGACGAGGTCGACTCCATCCTCATCGACGAGGCCCGGACCCCGCTGATCATCTCCGGCCCGGCCGACGGCACCTCCCAGCACTGGTACCGGGAGTTCGCCCGGCTCGCGCCGCTGATGGAGAAGGACGTCCACTACGAGGTGGACCTGCGCAAGCGCGCCGTCGGCGTGACCGAGCTCGGCGTGGAGTTCGTCGAGGACCAGCTCGGCATCGACAACCTCTACGAGGCCGCCAACTCGCCGCTGGTCAGCTACCTGAACAACGCGCTGAAGGCCAAGGAGCTGTTCCAGCGCGACAAGGACTACATCGTCCGAAACGGAGAGGTGCTCATCGTCGACGAGTTCACCGGCCGCGTGCTGGTGGGCCGCCGCTACAACGAGGGCCTGCACCAGGCCATCGAGGCCAAGGAAGGCGTGGAGATCAAGGCCGAGAACCAGACGCTGGCCACGATCACCCTGCAGAACTACTTCCGGCTCTACGACAAGCTCGCCGGCATGACCGGCACCGCCGAGACCGAGGCCGCCGAGCTGCACGAGATCTACAAGCTCGGCGTGGTGCCGATCCCCACCAACAAGCCGATGGTCCGCAAGGATCACCCGGACCTGATCTACAAGACCGAGGAGGCCAAGTTCCTCGCGGTCGTCGACGACATCGCCGAACGGTACGAGAAGGGCCAGCCGGTGCTGATCGGCACCACCAGCGTCGAGCGCTCGGAATACCTGTCGCGGCTGCTGCAGAAGCGGCGCATCCCGCATGCGGTGCTCAACGCCAAGTACCACGAGCAGGAGGCCGCGATCGTCGCCGAGGCCGGCCGTCGCGGCGCGGTGACGGTGGCGACGAACATGGCCGGCCGCGGCACCGACATCGTGCTGGGCGGCAACCCCGACTTCATCACCGACAAGCGGCTGCGTGAGCGTGGCCTGGACCCGGTGTCCACCCCGGAGGACTACGAGAAGGCCTGGCACGAGCTGTACCCGCAGGTCAAGGCCGAGTGCGCCAAGGAGGCCGAGGCCGTGCGCGAGGTCGGCGGCCTGTACGTGCTCGGCACCGAGCGGCACGAGTCGCCGCATCGACAACCAGCTGCGCGGCCGGTCCGGCCGGCAGGGCGACCCCGGCGAGTCGCGGTTCTACCTGTCGCTGGGCGACGAGCTGATGCGGCGGTTCAACGGCGCCACCCTCGAGGCGCTGCTGACCCGGCTGAACCTGCCCGACGACGTGCCGATCGAGGCCAAGATGGTCACCCGCGCCATCAAGAGCGCCCAGACGCAGGTCGAGCAGCAGAACTTCGAGATCCGCAAGCAGGTGCTCAAGTACGACGAGGTGATGAACCAGCAGCGCAAGGTCATCTACGCCGAGCGCCGCCGCATCCTCGAGGGCGAGAACCTGCGCGACCAGGCGCTGAAGATGGTGCGTGACGTCATCACCGCCTACGTCGACGGGGCGACGGCGGAGGGCTACGTCGAGGACTGGGATCTCGACGAACTGTGGTCGGCGCTCAAGCAGCTGTACCCGGTCAGCCTGGACTACCAGGAGCTGATCGACTCGCCGGAGCTCGGCGAGCCCGGCGAGCTCACCCGTGATGACCTGCTCGAGGCGCTCGTCGCCGACGCCGAACGCGCCTACGACGAGCGGGAGCGCCAGATCGAGGAGCTCGCCGGCGAGGGCGCCATGCGCCAGCTCGAGCGCAACGTGCTGCTCAACGTGCTGGACCGCAAGTGGCGCGAGCACCTCTACGAGATGGACTACCTCAAGGAGGGCATCGGGCTGCGGGCGATGGCCCAGCGCGACCCGCTGGTGGAGTACCAGCGCGAGGGCTACGACATGTTCATGGGCATGCTCGAGGGCCTCAAGGAGGAGTCGGTCAGCCTGCTGTTCAACGTGACGGTGGAGCCGGTGTCGGCCCCGACCGTCGCGCCGGTGCCGACCCCGGCCGGGCTGCAGCAGCTCGCCGGCGGCCAGGCCCAGCCCGCCGGCGGGGCGGTGGCCACCGAGCAGCGGTCCGCACCCGCCCTGCGCGCCAAGGGGATCGAGAACAAGCGGCCGCCGCTGACCTACACCGGCCCGGGTGAGGACGGTGCGGCCGAGATCCAGCGCGCCAACGGGGCGCCGGTCGGCGGCAGCCGGCGGGAACGCCGCGAGGCGGCGCGCCAGCAGGCCCGGGACATCCGCCAGGCGAGGCACCGCCGCTGAGCGGCGAATGAGGCCTGTGCCGCTGAGCGGCGAATGAGGCCTGTGCCGCTGAGCGGCGAATGAGGCCTGTGCCGCTGAGCGGCGAATCTGGCCTGTGCCGCTGATCAGCCGATCTGCAGCGCCACCACCTGCCAGCGGTCGGCGCCGGGCACCCGCTCCACCCGGGCGGCGATGACCCGGATCCGTCCGCCCCTGCTGTAGGTGGCGAACACCTCTGCGGCTCCCGGCTCGGCCGTGCCGGAGTGGCCGGGGCAGCGCAGCCGCACCCGGCGCAGCACCGCGGCCGGCCGGCCCCGCGGCCGGGTGCCGAGGTGGGTGAGCACCTCGTCGAACACGGTCGGCGCGAGCACCGCGCGCAGGTGGGTGACCGGCCGGCGCCGGTCGATGACCTCCAGCACCCGCCGCAGCGCGGCATCGGCGAAGCGGGCGGCGGCCGGTGGCGGGACCGGTTCGCGGTGCGGCGGTGCGACGGCCCGCAGGGCGCGTGGCCGCTGGGGCGGGATGCGGATCGCGGGCAGCGAGACCGGCGGCAGTGCCGACAGCGCGACCGCCGGGGGCTCGTAGTCGACGATCTCGATCCGCCGGGCGGGCGGGATCTGCGATGCGGGCACGGGCACCCTCCAGCGTCGACGGGACGGACGACGTCTGCTGGAGAGTGGCAGACAACACGATGATCACACGGCCGCCGCGGGCGCGGCTGCGCGAATTCGCCACGCCGAGACGCCGACATGGCACGGCTCGCCGTGCGTCCGCGAGGCCCCGACCGATACCGTGTCCGAAAGGATCGGGGTCCGAACGGATCGTGGAACCAACGGGGGTGCGAACCGCAGTGGTGGCGAGGTTGTCAGCGGCGGATGCGGAGTTCTTCCGCCTCGAGGACACACCCACGCCGATGTACGTGGGATCGCTGGCCATCCTGCGCAAACCCCGGGCCGGGCTGAGTTACGACACCCTGCTGGCGACCGTCGAGCAGCGGCTGCCGCAGATCCCGCGCTACCGGCAGAAGGTGCGGGAGGTGTCCTACGGGCTGGGGCGGCCGGTCTGGGTCGACGACCGCGATTTCGACATCACCTACCACATCCGTCGCTCGGCGCTGCCGTCGCCGGGCAGCGACGCCCAGCTGCACGACCTGATCGCCCGCCTCGGCTCCCGCCCGCTGGACCGCACCCGGCCGCTGTGGGAGATGTACCTCATCGAGGGTCTGTCCGGAAACCGGCTGGCGATCTACACCAAGTCGCACCAGGCACTGGTCAACGGGGTAACCGCGCTGGAGATCGGCCACGTCATCGCCGACCGTACCCGCAAGCCGCCGGAGTTCGGCGAGGACCTGTGGATCCCGCGCCGCGAACCCGGCAACGCCGAACTGCTGCTGAGCGCGATCGGGGAGTGGCTGACCCGGCCCACCGCCGGGCTGCTGGCGGTGCGCGACGCCGTCGTCGACGTCGCCACCAACACCTCCGAGCTGGCCGACGTCGGCCGGCACGCCCTGGACGTGGTGCGCACCGCCGCCCGCGGCA
>JGI25327J35509_1002809_pt1 | contig 11606 bp, 10 predicted proteins | sample HigsolmetaAR202D_FD_35509 | JGI IMG/M metagenome (IMG submission 35509)
GGCTTGCCCCCCGCGACCTTTGCAAGCGCCTCGGAGGACACCGTCACCGTGTCGTTGTTGACGAGCCGTTCCAGGCAGCGCTTGTAGAGAGACAGGCGATAGACCGTTTTGCGCGGAATGGGCCCTTTCATGAACTTTGTGAAAAAGAGCAATCTCTCTGCGGAATTGTCAATCGGCGCCTAGAGAATCGCCGGGTCGCCATACAACGTCGAGCCGCTCGCCCGCGTGATCCGCACGTTCATGATCTGGCCGGCATGTCGTGGCGCGCCCTCGAACACCACGATCTTGTTGGTCCGCGTGCGGCCGGAATAGCGCTCGGCATTGTGCCGGCTGAGCCCTTCGCAGAGGATTTCGACCTCGCGCCCGACATGCGCCTCCAGTTTGCGCGAGACATTCCGGTTCACCAACGCGAGAAGTTCCTGGTTTCGCTCCTCCTTCACCGACTCCGGCACCTGGTCCTCCATGGTCGCCGCGGGCGTATCGCGGCGCGGCGAGTAGCGGAAGATGAACGCATTGTCGAAGTCCGCCTCGACGACCATCGACTTCGTCTGCTCGAAGTCCTCATCCGTCTCACCGGGGAAGCCGACGATAATGTCCGTCGTAATTGCCATGCCTTCGCGGGCGGCGCGCAGTTTTTCGACCAGCGAAAGAAACCGCTCGCGCGTGTAGGCGCGATGCATGCGCTTGAGAATGCGGTTAGATCCGGACTGCAGCGGCAGGTGCACATGCTCCATGAGCCGCGGCAGATACGTGAAAGCGTTGATCAAATCGTCGCGATATCCAATCGGGTGCGGCGACGTGAAGCGCAGCCGCTCCAGCCCTGGCACGGCATGCACCGCCTCGAGCAATTGCACAAACGGGCTTTTCCCATCGATCTTCGGAAACTCGTGACGCCCGTAAAGATTCACGATCTGGCCAAGGAGCGTCACTTCCTTCACGCCACGCGCGACCAGCCCGCGCACTTCTTCGACGATGTCCGCAATGGGTCGCGACCTTTCCGCGCCGCGCGTTGAGGGAACAATGCAGAACGTGCAGTGCATGTTGCAGCCCTGCATGATCGAGACAAATGCCGAAGCCTGCCCTTCGCGCAGGGTGTGTTCGCGAATCTCGTTCTGCGAACCCTCCTCCTCGTCGGTGTCGACGATTGCGAGCCGCTCGTTGTCGATCCGCGCCTCGAGCTTCCGCCGCAGCAACTCATCCACGTAGTCCGCCACGCGGTGAAACTTCTGTGTGCCGACGACGAGATCGATGTGATCCGACGACTCCGCGAGTTCCGCGCCGCGACTTTGCGCCATGCAGCCGAGATAGCCGAAAACGAGATGCGGCCGCTTCTCGCGCAATCGCCGCAGCATGCCCATTTTTCCAAGGGCCTTCTGCTCCGCCATGTCACGCACGCTGCAGGTGTTCAACAGGATGACATCGGCGTCCGTCTCGTCGCGAGTGAGACGGTATCCGCGGTCGGCCAGCATCTGCGCGACCTGTTCGGAGTCGCGTTCGTTCATCTGGCAGCCGTAGGTTTTGATATAAACGCTGGGCATGAGGAGTCGGGGAGGCTACACCGTCGCGGGCCGGATTTCCAGAGCGCATCGGCCACCCAAAAAACCACTTGTTTTCCTGACCATAGCCACACGAAGTTGAAAGCAATGTCGACTCCCGTCCCCGCCAAACTCGGCTATTCGATGCCCGCAGAATGGGAGCTTCACGAGGCCACATGGCTTTCCTGGCCGCATCGCGATGGCATCAGCTTCCCCGGATCCTACGACCGCGTCATTCCGACGTTTGTGAAGATGGTCGAAGCCCTCGCGGAATCGGAGATCGTGCGCATCAACGTCCGCGACAAGGAGCAGGAATCCGAGGTTCGCCGCCTGCTCAACGGCACGCCGCCCGAGCGCGTGGAATTCTTCCACATCCCCGCCAACGAACCGTGGTGCCGCGATCACGGCCCGATTTTTCTCAAGCGCCGGCAAAGCCCGACGCTCGCGATCGTCGACTTCGGCTACAACGCCTGGGGCTGGAAGTATCCGCCCTGCGACGATGACGACGAGGTGCCGACGAAGATTGGAAAGGCGCTCGGCATCGAAGTGTTCGACAGTGGCGATTTTATTCTCGAAGGCGGCTCGATCGACGTGAATGGCGAGGGCGCCCTGCTCACGACCGAGAGCTGCCTGCTGAACGAAAACCGCAACCCCGACCTCGACAAAAAGGACATCGAGCAACGGTTGAAGGACTACCTCGGTGTGCACACGATCATCTGGCTCGGGGATGGCATCGAAGGCGACGACACCGACGGCCACATTGATGATCTCACACGCTTTGTCGCCCCGAACACGGTGGTCACCGTCATCGAGGAGGACGAAAGCGACGAGAACCACGACGCGCTCAAGGCCAATCTCGAGAGACTCCAGTCCGTGCAGCTCAAAAAGGACGAGCCGCTGGAGATTCACACGATCCCGATGCCGTCGAAGATCATTCGCGACGGACAACGCCTGCCGGCAAGCTACGCGAACTTTTACGTGGCCAACGAGGTCGTGCTGTTGCCGGTGTTCGGAGAGCGAAACGACGCGTGGGCGGAGTCCGTGATGAAGGAGGTTTTCCCGACCCGCCGGATCGTTCCGATCGACTGCCGCGAGCTCATCTGGGGCCTTGGCGCCTTTCATTGCCTGACGCAGCAGCAGCCAAAGGCCTGAGCGGAATGGAGACGTTCCTCGCGCAGCTTCGGGATCCTGCGTTTCAACACGTCCTCATCAATCACCTCCCGATCACCGGCCTCGCCGCCGGTGCGCTCGCGCTCCTCATCGCGGTCTTCATGCGCAGCCGCCGCGCACAGATCGCCGCGCTGAGCACCGTCCTGGCAATGTCCGCGTGCGTCTTCCCGACCTACGTCACCGGTGAGGACGCCTACAGACAAATCCGCCGCATCGCCGACGACGCCGGCGCCGACTGGCTCGACGCCCACCTCGACCGCGCCGATCGCGCCGTGGGTGCCTTTTACGCACTGGCCGGCCTCTCGCTTGCAGCCCTGGCCATTCCGCTCAGGTGGCCGCGCACCGGCACTCCCCTCGCCGCGCTCACGCTGCTTGGCGCGATCGCCTGCGTGGCGCTCGGTGGCTGGATCGCCGATGCCGGCGGCCTCGTGCGGCACCCGGAGCTGCGCCCGGCGCCTCAAACCCCGGCCATTCTCGAAACGCCGTAAACTCCGGCGGCGCCACACTTTTCCGCTTGCGCCAGTCGGAAAACCGTGCACAATTCCCGGTTCCTTATGGCTAAGAAATCATGGCTCGAACGCGACAAGCGCAAGCGCAAGACCGTTGAAAAATACGCGGAACTGCGCGCTGAGCTGAAGGCCCGCGGTGACTACATCGGGCTTTCCCAGCTCCCTCGCGATGCCAGCCCGACCCGTCTCGTAAATCGCTGCAAGCTCACCGGGCGTCGTCGCGCATACATGCGTCGCTTCAAAATTTCCCGCATCACCTTCCGTGAGCTCGCCTCCGCCGGCCTCATTCCCGGCGTCACAAAGTCGAGCTGGTAGTCGAAAACGCCAGACTCGCGTCCTCCGGAGCAGTCTGGCAGTATGAACGGCTCGGGAGGCAATAAAACCGATGCCGATCTACGAATACGAACCCATTGACGGGGACTGCAGGACCTGCGGCGGACGTTTCGAACTTCGACGTCCCGCAGATCGCGAGCCTCTTAAGCAGTGCCCGCTTTGCAAGAAGCCGGTGCGCAAGTTGATCTCCCAGGTCAACACCCCCCGGCTTACCAAGCCGCTCTCGGTCTCCGACGCCAAAAAGGCGGGATTTCAGATCCTCAAGCGACGCGACAAGGGTGTTTACGAGAAGCTTTAGCTTCCCGACGATGGACGCCGCGTAAGCCTCATGGAAATCTTCACCATCCTGTTTGCCGCCGCCGCTTCAGCCGGCGAGGTGGCCACCTCGTGGGACAGCTCCGGCGTCATCATGCTGAAGCTGCTCGGCATCGTCGCGCTCGTTTTGCTGAACGGCTTTTTCGTCGCGTCGGAATTTTCCATCGTCAAGGTCCGCAGCAGCCAGCTTGAGGCGTTGATCGAACAGGGCAACAAATCCGCGGCTGCCGCCCGAAACGTCGTCGCCCATCTCGATGAATACCTCTCCGCGACGCAGCTCGGCATTACGCTCGCCTCGCTGGGTCTCGGCTGGCTCGGCGAGCCGTTCTTGGCGGCAATGATCGAGCCCGCCTTCCACTACATCGGCATCGAGAGCCCGGTCGTCATTCACAGCATCGCGTTCGCGATTGCGTTCAGCATCATCACCTACCTGCACATCGTGCTCGGCGAGCTCGCGCCGAAATCGCTGGCCATTCGCAAGGCCGTCGAGGTCACCCTGCTGGTCAGCGGTCCGCTCAAGCTCTTTTACCTCATCTTCAAGCCCGCCATCTGGTTCCTGAATGGCAACGCGAATTTCCTGCTCCGGCATGCCTTCAAGATCGAGCCCGCCGGCGAGTCGGAGCTTTTTCACAGTGAGGAGGAACTGCGCCTGATTCTCGCCGAGAGCCAGAAGGCCAACGAGGTTTCCTCACTCGGCAAGGAAATCGTGATCAACGCGCTCGACCTCAAGCGCCGCATTGTCCGCGACATCATGACGCCTCGCGGTGAGGTTGTTTACCTGGATATCGAGGAACCGTTCGACGAGCAGCTCGACACCGCGATGAAGTCGAGCCACACGCGCTTCCCTCTTTGCCGCGAGCATCTCGACGACGCGATCGGCCTCGTTCATATCAAGGACCTCCTCGCCCTCGTTCGCTCCGGGCAGAAAAATCTGGAGTCGATCAAGCGTGAGCTGCTGCACGTCTCGGAGATGATGCCGCTCGAGAAATTGCTGCGCTTTTTCCTCACCAAGCACGCGCACCTCGCCGTGGCGGTCGACGAATACGGCGGCGCGGTTGGCATTGTCACCCTCGACAACGTGCTCGAGGAGATCGTCGGCGCGATCCAGGACGAGTTTGACGTCGCCGAAGAAGAGGTAAGGCAGATCAACGAAACCGAGTTCGAGGTCGAAGGCACCCACGCGCTCTACGAGCTGGAGGAGACGCTCGACCACAAGTTCGAGGATGCCGATGTCACGACGATCGGCGGTTACATCACCGCCGAGCTGGGCCATCTGCCGACCAAGGGAGAATCCGTGCGGATCGATCATTGGGTGGCCACCGTCACTGACTCCGACGGCCGCCGCGTGCTTCGCGTCCATTTAAAGAAGGATCCCCTCCCTGCGGCCGAGCCCGCCACGGCACGATCCGACTCCGAAGAGGACGTGTAAGGCACGGCGCCTTTGTCTTCGGGCCCGGATCACGCTAGCTTTCCCTTTTCCACCATGAACGACGCACGATTCGACGCCCTATCCAGTGTTCTCACCCGCCATTCGACCGCCCTCAAACCGGGCGAGAAAGTGCTCATCGACGCCTTCGACATTCCCGATGAGTTCGTGATTTCGCTGGTTCGGGCCGCGCGCAAGGCGAAGGCCACGCCGTTTGTTCAGATCCACCGCGCACGCATCAGTCGCGAGCTGGCGCGTGAAGCGTCCGCCGATCAGCTCACCATCAGCAGCTCCGTCGAGCTGGCGCGGATGAAGAAGATGGACGCCTACATCGCCATTCGCGGCAGTCACAACATCACCGAAATGTCCGACGTGCCCGAGGACCGCATGCAGCTCGTCATGGAAAAGATGCGGCCCGTGCTCGACTGGCGGATCAACAGGACGAAATGGGTCGTGCTCCGCTGGCCGACTCCCTCCATGGCGCAGCAGGCGCAGATGAGCACCGAGGCGTTCGAGGATTTCTTTTTCAAGGTCTGCACCCTCGATTACTCGCGCATGAAGCCGGGCATGAACGCCCTCAAGGCCCTCATGGACCGCACCGACAAGGTCCACATCAAGGGTCCCGGCACCGACCTGCGATTCAGCATCAAGGGCATCGGCTCCGTGACCTGCGGCGGCGATCGCAACATCCCCGACGGCGAAGTTTTCTCCTGCCCCGTGCGCGACAGCGTCGAAGGCGAGATTACCTTCAATGCGCCAACGATCTATCAGGGCATCGCATTCGAAAACATCCGGCTCGTCTTCAAGAAAGGCAAAATCGTCGAGGCAACCGGCAGCGACACGCGCGCCCTGAATCGCATTCTCGATAGCGACGCCGGCGCGCGTTACATCGGCGAGTTTTCGCTCGGGTTCAACCCGCACATTCTCCACCCGATGCGCGACATTCTCTTCGACGAGAAGATCGCCGGCTCGTTCCATTTCACGCCCGGTCAGGCCTACGCGACCGCCGGAAATGGCAACAAGAGCAAGATCCATTGGGACATGGTGAACATCCAGCGTCCCGATTACGGCGGCGGCGAGATCTGGTTCGACGGCAAGCTGATTCGCAAGGACGGCCTCTTCGTGCTCCCTGCGCTGAAGAAGCTGAACCCCGATTACCTCACGAGGTAAACGAGCAGCCACCGTTCGAGCATCGAATTTGCAACTCCTGCCTTCGGCGCGAGTTTAAGCTAGAACGCCGGACAAACAGAGGCTGCTCATCGCGCCATCAACCGACGGGAATCCATCGTGGCAAGCTCGCTCAAGCAATCATCCCCTCCACCCTCTCGTCATCGGCTCGTCGATTTTGCCGCCGGCATCCTCGCCGTCGGGACGATCGCGCTGCTCGCCGGCGGTTGCGGTGACAGAAAGTCCGAGGGACAACGGGAGGCCTCTCCCGTTCCCGTGGAGGTGACGAGCGTCGTCCGGGAGGACGTTCCCGTGGAAATCCGCTCCGTGGGCACCGCGACGCCGATCGCCACCGTGCAGTTGAAATCGAAGGTCGGTGGCGAAGTGCAAAAGGTCGCCTTTGCCGACGGGGCCTACGTGAAAAAGGGGCAGGTTTTGTTCGAGATCGATCGCAGCCGGTATCAGGCATTGCTGGATCGCGCGAAGGCAAATCTCGCCATCGCCAAAGCCCAGGAGAAGAATGCGGAGGATCAGCTGACGCGCTACACCACGCTCAGCACAAAGGGCGCCGCATCCGAGGAGCAATACTCGCAATTTGTCTCGGCCGCCCGCCAGCAGCAGGCGGAGGTCAAGGCACGCGAAGCCGAACTTGAGGAGGCCCAGTTGTCCCTCGACTGGGCGGTCGTCCGCTCGCCGATCGATGGCCGTGCCGGCGCCGCGCTCGTGAAGGCCGGAAACATCGTGCAGGCGGAGACGGAGGTCCTCACGATCATCAATCAGCTCAAGCCGATCTACGTTTCATTTTCCATTCCGGAATCGGACCTTCCCGATGTGCGCCGAAAACTGAATGAAGGCGCCATTCCCGTGACGGCCACCGACGCCACCACAAGCCGCATCCTTCAGCGCGGGCAGCTCACCTTCATCGACAACACCGTCGACACCACATCCGGAATGGTCTCCCTGAAAGCCACGTTCGCCAACGAAGACGAATCCCTGTGGCCCGGCCAGTTCGTCGACGTGCTCGTCGAGCTCGACAAGCAACGCGGGGCATTGCTCATTCCTACCGTCGCGGTGATGGAAAGCCAGAGCGGACCGAAGGTATTCGTTGTTCACGAAGGCACGGTGTCGCTTCGCGACATCTCCATTCTCGGAACCTATGAGGACCGCACGATCGTCGAATCCGGCCTCGAGGAAGGCGAGCAGGTCGTCACGAAAGGCCAGCTTCGACTCACTGACGGCGCGAAGGTGAGCGTGCAGCAAACCGCGGCGGAGCCCGCCAGCTCATGAACCTCTCCGAGCCATTCGTCCGACGGCCGGTCATGACCACCCTGGTCACGCTGGCCATCCTCGGTTTCGGCTGGCTTGCGTTCGAGCAGTTGCCGGTCAGCGACCTGCCGAACGTCGATTTCCCCACCATCAATGTTTCCGCGAGTCTCCCCGGCGCAAGCCCGGAAACGATGGCCTCTTCGGTCGCGATGCCGCTGGAAAAGGAGTTCTCGACCATTCCCGGCATCGAGTCGATGACCTCCACGAGTTCGCTCGGAAACACCAGCATCACGATTCAGTTCGATCTCAATCGAAACATCGACGCCGCCGCCCAGGATGTGCAGGCGGCCATTTCCCAGGCGCAGCGCGACCTTCCGATCGACATGCCGGCTCCTCCGTCGTTTCGGAAGGTGAACCCCGCAGAGCAGCCCATTCTGCTCCTCGCCGCGTCGTCCGACTCGCTGCCGCTCAGTGCGGTGAATGAGGCCATCGACACGCTCATCGCACAACGACTCTCGACCGTGAGCGGTGTCGCGCAGGTCGATCTCTTCGGCGAACAAAAATTCGCCGTTCGCGTGCAGGTAGATCCCCGGGAGCTCGCCGTCCGCGGAATCGGAATCAACGAAGTCGAGGATGCCGTTCGCGAGGCGAATTCCAACCTCGCCACAGGAGAACTCGACGCCGGTTCAAAATCCCGCACCGTGGAAACCACCGGCCAGCTCGAAAACGCGGCGGATTTCCGCGAGCTGATCGTCACCTATCGCAACGGCGCACCGGTCCGGCTCAAGCAGCTTGCAACCGTGATCGACAGCGTCGAGGACGACAAGAATCTCGGCTGGTTCAACAAGGACCGGGGCATCGTGCTCGCGATTCAACGCCAGCCCGGGGCCAACACCGTGGCCGTGATCGATCGCATCCTCGAGCTGCTCCCCTCGTTTCGCGAGCAACTCCCGGCGGGCATCAGACTCGAGGTGCTTTACGACCGCTCGATGTCGATTCGTGAATCACTTCACGAAGTCGAGTTTACGCTGATCCTCGCCATCGTGCTCGTCGTGCTCGTGATCTTCCTGTTCCTGCGGAATGTTCGCGCGACGCTCATTCCCAGTGCGGCGATCCCCCTCTCCATCATTGGCACCTTTGCCGTGATGTATCTCGTCGGATTCAGTCTGAACAATTTCTCGCTGATGGCGCTGACGCTCGCCGTCGGATTCGTCGTCGACGACGCGATCGTCGTGCTCGAAAATATCGTCCGCCACATGGAGATGGGCTCTTCCCCCATGAAGGCAGCCCTCGAAGGCGGTCGGGAAATTGGGTTCACGATTCTTTCCATGACGCTCTCGCTTGCGGCGGTCTTCATTCCCGTGCTGTTCATGGGCGGAATTCTGGGCCGCCTGCTCAATGAATTCGCGGTCACCATCGCGGTCGCCATCATTATTTCCGGCATCGTGTCCCTCTCGCTCACACCGATGCTCTGCAGCCGGTTCCTGAGCAACGCGCCCGCCACCACCGGCCGATTCTACCGGGCTACGGAGAAAATCTTCGACGCTGCCCTCGGCGCCTACCGCTGGGCACTGGTCCGCGCCATGCGTCACCACGTCATCGTCTCTCTGCTCGCTCTGGCCATGGCGGCGGCGACCGCGTGGCTCTTCATCGTCATTCCGAAAGGCTTCCTCCCCAACGAAGACGCCAGCCGCATCATGATCACCACCGAGGCGGAGCAAGGCATCGCGTTCGAGGAGCTGGTCAGGATGCAGAGCCAGGCCGGCGAGATCATCAGCAGGCACCCCGCCGTTCAATCGTTCATGTCGCGCATTGGAGGCGGCGGTCGCACCGGTAATACCGGGCGGTTCTATGTGACGCTGAAACCGCGCAGCGAACGGGGCAACATCAACGAAATCGTCCGCGAATTCCGCGCGGCCCTCAGCGGCATCCCCGGCCTCAACGTCTTCGTGCAGAATCCTCCGACCATCCGTATCGGAGGCGCACAAACCAAGAGCCTGTATCAATTCACGATCTTCGGCCCGGAGCTGGAACCGCTCTACGAAACCGCGCCGAAATTTGAAGCCGCGCTCGCGAAGCTGCCCGGCATTGTCGACATCACGTCCGACCTCGAAATCAGCAGCCCGCAAATCCTTGTCGACATCAACCGCGACCGTGCCTCCAGTCTGGGAATCACCGCCGCGCAAATCGAACGGGCACTCGGCAGCGCCTACGGAGCCCGCCAGATTTCCACGATCTATACGCCAAACGACCAGTATCACGTCATCCTTGAAGCCTCCGACGACTTCAAACGGGAGGCTCCGGACCTCTCACGCCTTTACATCAGCGCCGCCTCAGGCCAGCTCGTGCCGCTCAACGCAGTGGCCACTTTCAAATCCCAGGTCGGCCCGCTCACCGTCTCCCACCTTGGACAGCTTCCATCCGTCACCTTTTCCTTCGATCTCGCCAAGGGAGCCGCGCTCAGCGAGGTCCTGCCCTCCATCGAACGACTGGCCCGCGAGACGCTCGACCCGCGAATCAGCACCCAGTTTCAAGGCACCGCGCAGGCTTTCGAGAGCTCCCTGCACGGGCTCGGCCTCCTTCTCATCATCGCGGTGCTCGTCATCTATCTCGTTCTCGGAATCCTTTACGAAAGCTTCATTCACCCGATCACGATTCTCTCGGGATTGCCCTCCGCAGGCTTCGGCGCGTTGGTGACGCTTCTGCTGTTCGGCGCGGAACTCAATGTTTACGGATTTGTCGGCCTCCTGATGCTCATCGGCATCGTCAAAAAGAACGCCATCATGATGATCGACTTCGCGCTCGAGGCCCAGCGCCGTGGCGGCAAGCCACCGGCGGAAGCGATCTTCGACGCCTGCCTCGTCCGTTTCCGCCCCATCATGATGACCACCTTCGCCGCCCTGTTTGGCACCCTTCCCATCGCGCTGGGGTTGGGAGCCGGAGGAGAAGTTCGCCAGCCCTTGGGACTTGCCGTCGTCGGCGGCCTCGTCATTTCCCAGATCGTCACCCTGTTCATCACGCCAATCATCTATCTCTATCTGGAGCGCCTCCAACACCTCGTCACCCCTCGGACGCGGCAGCCCCTTGCAGGGGAGCAGCCCGCAGCCGTCTAGCGGGCCATCTGCAAACTTCGCGACGCGCTTTTCCTGTCAGCCGAACGAGCATGACTTCGGTGCTGACGCGTGGAGCAAGGTCATGAACTGACCACTTGCAGGCTCTCGCTTCAACAGTGCGCATATTGAGGAAGCGAAACTCCAGGAGAACGCTTCATTCCTCCGAAGGAGCCACGGTGGCAGCATTTGCTCGCCACCAAATCGTGCGTGCGCTACCCTCAACGCTGCCATCGATGCGGGATAAACCGTCCACTCCTCGAGCGCGACCAAGGGTGGCAGCATCCTTTAGTGAGTGACTAACACATCTTTAAAGTTGAGGGCAACCATAGCCCTGCTCCTGGGCATTATCGCTCCATCCTCTCTACAGGCGGCGACCGGGGAGATCGTCGGCACTTTCGAGGGCAGCTTTCCGACCGAGAGACAGGGAGAAACCCGTTTCATCGAGATCATGGTTTCCAGGAGGATTCAAAATATGAACTGTCTGGATCGGCGGGATTCTCCTCAGGAAGGTCGACCGCCCCAGACTTTTGGGGAGAACTCGTTTCCACTACGGAATCGTCATTCGTGTTCAATTTCGAGGATTCCTTTGGAAACAAGGGGACAATGTCGGTTCTTCGCTGTTTCAAGTGGGTAGAACACGGGGGAGAGCAATATGGAGGCGAGCGGCCTTGAGCAGGGCGATGAGGCGGAAGTTCTTGAAGGAGCGGAAGCCTCTGGCCGAGCGCTTGGCGAGCTGGAGGAGGCCGTTGATAGCCTCTACCAGACCGTTGGT
>JGI25327J35509_1002842_pt1 | contig 11495 bp, 10 predicted proteins | sample HigsolmetaAR202D_FD_35509 | JGI IMG/M metagenome (IMG submission 35509)
ATATCCATGGTTGCCTGCAAAATTATGGCTAAACGGCTATAAAAGCATATTTCTATCCTATGTTCTGCGTTAATTCCGGAAATATGCTGCTTAACTCAGAACCCGTATCTTTGCCACCCAAATATTTTACTGAAATGAAAGCGTACAACTTTTTGATAAGATACAGATTGACTATTGGTATCGTGTTACTGTTACTGGGCGGCGTTACAAACTATGGAGCCGGCTTCTGGCCTGCATTTCCACTCTATTTTATAGGGGCTATTCTCATTTTTGGACATTTTTTCTTTGGGCCGCTACGCCTGATACAGGAATATATGGAAAACGGTGATTTGGAAGGTGCTGAAAAGATTTTAAACTCGATTAAGTTCCCTAATCTGTTATACAAACCCATCCGCTCTGTGTATTACACGCTCAAAGGCAATATTGCTATGAGCAAACAGGATTTTGACAGTGCAGAAGCGATGATGAAAAAAGGTTTAGATCTGGGTATTCCTATGAAGGAAGCGGAAGGCGCTAGTATGCTCCAAATGGGAATGTTGGCTATGCAGAAAGGCAATCTAAAACAAGCCGAAAGCTATATTCGTCAGGCTATCAGAAAAGGATTGCCGGATAAGGAAAACGAAGCTGCAGCTTATTTACAGATGTGCAGCATTATGATGAATAAAAGAGAGTTTCGTGCTGCAAAAGATTTTTACAGAAAAGCCAAAGCCTGCAAGCCTACTACCGTTCAAATTGTAGATCAACTGAAAGAAATAGGAAAATATATCTCCAGAATCCCCGGATAAATAAAGCGANCTGGCCAAATAGTAGATTATTTGGCCAGTTTTATTTCAAACTCTGTTTCCCAATCTGCTTTTACGACCAACTTTCTATCCAGATGCGTGACCATTTCGGGTTGTCGCTTTTCAACAAAAAACNCCCCAGGGTCCCACTTTCCATTCTGATTGGTATCGTATACTATTTCCATATCGTACTCTCCGGGCACGCAATACTGCATCTGAAACACATCGCCGGTTAGCGGAAACGAATATTTAGTTTGCTCTCCCTGGTTCAACAATAACAATGGATTCTTGGATAAATCAAGATTTACAAATGTTATTCGCACCTGACCGTAATCTTTCTGCGCTTTGGTGGTGAAAGTTATCGTATCGGCTTTCAACAGTTGCCTATCCAGACTATCTGAAGCAAAATCTTTTTGCAATACCAGATTATAGGTGGTATCCTGCAGCCACTGCACGTTCATGGTTAGGAGCCTACGCGTACTGTCTAAGGTTAATTTATAATCTCGAAAAGGCTGAAAATCCGAACCTATGCTCACCGCTATTTTGCTGCTATCGAAGTTTTTCAGAGGACTTTCAAACTTCATTTCAAATGCTTTAAGGATGTCTTGTTTGGAGGCATCTAGGTTGGTTGTAAATTTCAGGCGTTTCTCCTTTTTATTTATTTCAACAGCGGCATCGGTAGCATCCTCTTTTTTCTTTTCCGGAGCATAGGCCCATAGCTGAATAGGCTCGGGAGGAGTAGCACTCACTACCACCGGAGAATCGGCAAAAGCAAAAATTTGCTCACCGTTGTACAAATAAGAGCCGCTTTCATCTTTCAGCGCATAAATACGATAAGTGCCTGGAGCCAGATAGCGGAAGAAAAATGTACCCGATGTATCCACCCTCGTTATATATCGGGGTCGTTCCTGTACCACTGCACTGTCATCCATATTACTATGCAGCATTACCACCAGTGTGCTATCGGCCTTTCCTGTACGAGCCATTTTTACATTACCGCTCAGCTGCAAAGAATCGAAATAATTACCTGTAGAAACCACGTATAGCAGATCTTTTGCGGGATTGCCTTCATTCACATCTTTAATTACTCGTGCAAAATTGTACACGTATGTAGTATTGGGGGTAAGAGTGTCTTTGATTTTTACGGTTACAGTTTTGAGCTTACGGGTTACCTCAGGCATTACCTTGGGAAGGGGAGAAATTAGCAGATTTTTGTACACATCGTTCAATTCGACATATTCATCAAAAACGATCTTTATCTCTTTGGCATTAAAGTTTGTTGTTTCATGAGGCGGATCCACCGAAACGATGGTGGGCGGAATGGTGTCTCTTGGTCCTCCGGAAGGTGGCACCACATTGGCACAGCCCGACTCCACCAATAACAAAACCGCGGTGCAGCTTATAATCAATATAAAACAGAGAAAGCCCTTTATTTGCATATAGCAAACATAAAACGTTTTAAGCAAGAAGATTCTGAATTTTTCATTTTTTAATTTTCCATTAGCAAGCACGGTTTATCTTTGTGCGATGCAATTTTCATCTGCTTTACTGGAAGCTGCCGTCAATGAGTTTTCCCGACTGCCTGGTATCGGGAAAAAAACTGCATTGCGTTTGGTGTTGCACTTGCTGAAGCAAGATACGGAAGCTGTGCTGCAGTTCACCAATGCTATAGCTCATATGCGTCGGGAAATCCGCTTCTGTAAGCGTTGCTTTAACGTGGCTGATGAAGATTTATGCAGCATCTGTAGTAATACCTTCCGCCAACAACAGACTATCTGTGTAGTGGAAAATATCAGAGACGTTATTGCAATAGAAAATACACAGCAATACAACGGTGTGTATCATGTACTGGGCGGTATTATATCTCCCTTGGATGGTNTAGGACCCGATGACCTGAATATTGAAGCATTGCTGCAAAGGGTAGCAGAAGAAAAAATCGAGGAAATTATCTTTGCCCTAAATCCTAATATACAGGGAGATACCACTATTTACTACATTCAGAAAAAACTTAGCGGAAAAGATATTCGTATAACTACAATTGCCCGGGGTATTGCTTTTGGCGGTGAGTTGGAGTATGCAGACGAGCTTACACTCGGTCGCAGTCTTCAAAACAGATTGCCAGTAGAAAATTATATGAACCGCTAGAGTCGCTTCANCTCTAATGCTTTACCTTTCGGTAATTCTTGTTATAATTGTTATACAAACTTGCCATAATATAATGACTGCCCTTTTTAGAGTATGAACCTGTCCTGCCAAATCTACTGCTACACCTCTGTGATACTGTCTGCAGGCAGTTTCTTTCCCTCTAGCATACACGCACAGGAGCCCCTGTCACGACAAGTGCTTATCGTGACAGAGAATGACGGGATGATCTCGGCAGATAATGATGGGTATTACACTAATGGCGTAAATATCTCTTATCAATGGTACCTTCATCGACCCGAGAAAAGAAACGCAAACAGGGTGCAAGCCTTGCGGATGGGACAAAATATCTATACCTCTCGATTTTCCGGTGAACCTCGTAAAGAAAATCTGGATCNGCCCATTACCGGCTATTTATTCGCGGACTATCATCAGAAACTGTATAACGAAAAAGAAAGGTTATTGCAGTGGGGTATCGGTGTTGGAGTTGTAGGACCTCATGCTTTTGGAAAAGAAGTGCAGTCTTTTGTACACCGCGTGGTGCAAATCTACAAACCTACTTATTGGGAGCTACAACTCCAAAATGCTTTTGGATTCACGNCCGATATTACCTGGTCTCCACAGATCGGAAAACCCAACATCCATCCCCATCTGGAGTTGAAGCCGCAGCTTTCTGCAACGGCCGGAAATTTGTTTAACCATATAGGAATAGGAGGCGCACTTATCTATGGAAAAATCCATTCTAACAGTACATCGGCCTTCTGGTATAATCACAGGGGCTTTGGCAAGCAGGATCGGGAACTATTTTTATATCTGTATCCTGTTTTATATCTGAAGGCATACGATGCCACGGTGCAGGGCGGGATGTTCAAGCGAAGCCCGGAGGCTATAGAAGGAAAACTCAATCCGCTGTTTCTAAACAGCCGATGCGGAATTATGTATGCAGGAAATAAATTTAATCTGGGTGCCTCCTTCGTATATGAAAGTAGGCAATCGCTTACACAAAAATCACCTCAAGTCTACGGAAGTATACAGGCTGCATTACTTTGGTAATTGTTGAAATAAGAAGGGAGATACCAATGTTACGCAGCCTTGATTATTAAAAACCTTTTTCACCCGTAACCTGATATTTTTTCAGGTTTTCGCATTGATTCGCGGCCTCTTTATCCACCAATACATAATAAGTGGGGATTCTTTTGGCCAGCCAATCATCCACTACCTGACTTCTTTTTTGTGCCAACGCCATATCTGCTATCTTGCTATAATCATCCTGCAGATTCATGCGGTGCGCATCGGTACGAGATTTCAGGTAAATGATGCGTACACCTTTTTTACCCTGACTATTGGTAAACTCGTGTGGTTCGGAATATTCGCCTACTTTCATATTACCTACAATACGCACCATATCTCGGTCAGGTAGTTGATCTAGGGTTACAAAAGTAGAACCATCGGAATCCAACACATATGGACCATAACTTTTTACAGCCTCATCTTCACTGTATTTATAGGCTGCATCTTTGAAAGATATTTTTCCGGCGAGAATATCATTTCTTACCGAATCCAATTTAGCTTTTGCCGCATTCAGTTCAGTAGGGGTAACAGGAGGAACGCGCAATATCATTCTCACTTTGGCATTGTCACCTCTGCGGCTTTCTACCTTAATAAGAAAGAAACCGAACTTGTTGGATTTTACAGGGAGTGAAATTTCTCCAGCCTTTAGACGGAATATGGTAGAAAGGAATACGGGATCCCACTGATCCTTATCGTTTCTGTTTACTTCATACTCTCCGCCACGATCCTTACTTCCTGGATCTTCAGAGAATCTTTTAGCTGCCTCCGCAAAAGATAGCGTACCGGCTTCGATCTGCCGGCGGTAGTTCATCATTTCATTATAAATATAATCTTCTACTTCTTTTGCAGCTTTGGGATAGATATTAATTTGTCCTACCTCCATTTGCGATTCGATGAAGGGGACACTATCTGGAGGTACCCTGTCGAAGAAGGCTTTTACCTCAGTAGGTGTAATGTGTACGTTTTCTACAATCTTGCGATGCATAGCCTGTGCCAGCATCTGCTCTTTAATTTTCGGACGCATTTCGTCCTTAAACTGATAAATACTTTTACCGGCGATTTCTTCCACTGCCTCGATACTACCAAACTGCATTACCCAGCTTCTGATACGCATATCCATATTGGCCTCTACTTCATCATCACTCACTGGCAGCGAGTCTCGCTCGGCTTGCAGTGCTAGTATTTTGGAGATCAGTTTTTCTTCCAATATTTGACAGGCGGCATCAGGTGGCGGTTCCTGACCGGCTCTCAGATAAAAGTCGATGATATCGTTCTGAACATCAGACTGCAATACTATGCGATCCCCTACAGCCCCTACGATTTTATCAATCACCATCTTCTGAGAAGCACCTTGCGCCATTGCAGCAAAACTTATAGCAAAAGCCAGTACGCCAGTAAATAAATACTTGATCATATATTCAAAATTAATCAGGGCAACTGCAATAAAGAAGCCGTTGATGCCATTTAACAAAAGTTTGATAATAGCAGGCAGCAACTTTTTCAATTACTGCCTACTATAGTTTTATAGCGTTCTTTTCACTTCTTCCAGTTCGTAAGCTTCGATAACGTCGCCCACCTTTATATCATTATAGTTCTTGATGGTAAGACCACACTCCATACCCATCAACACTTCCTTAGCATCATCTTTAAAGCGTTTCAGTGAAGCCAGTTCTGCCACCGCATTTTCACCTACCGGGTAAATCACAATACCGTCGCGAATTAACCGCACTTTGTTATCGCGTTTCAGCTTACCGTCCAGCACATAACATCCGGCCACAGTAGCTTTGTCGAACTTGAATACTTCGCGAACCTCTACATTAGCCGTAACCCTTTCTTTTACGGTAGGCTCCAGCATACCTTCCATTGCACTCTTCACTTCCTCGATGGCGTTATAGATCACGGAGTATGTCTTGATTTCGATACCCGCATTTTCAGCCTGTCGGGCTGCCTGTGCAGAAGGTCTTACATTAAAGCCGATTACAATAGCATCTGAAGCCTCGGCCAGTACGATATCACTTTCGTTTATCTGACCCACCCCTTTGTGAATCACATTCACTACAATTTCTTCGGTAGAAAGCTTTTGCAGTGAGTCGCTCAGCGCTTCTACAGAACCGTCCACATCACCTTTAATGATTACGTTCAGTTCCTTAAAGTTGCCTAATGCCAGACGACGGCCAATTTCATCCAAGGTAATGTGTTTGCGGGTTCGCATTCCCTGTTCACGCAGAATCTGCGCTCTTCTATTGGCCACACTTTTTGCTTCGGATTCATCCTCATAAACCTTGAATTTTTCACCCGCTTGTGGAGCACCGTTCAATCCTAATACTACTGCGGGAGATGAGGGTCCGGCGCTGGCCAGTTTTTTATTTCTTTCATTAAACATGGCTTTTACGCGACCGTAGTACTGTCCACTCACAATAATATCCCCTTGTCTCAGCGTTCCGTTCTCTACCAGTACAGTGGCCACATAACCACGACCTTTATCCAGTGTAGCTTCGATGATGGTTCCGGTAGCATCTCTGTCAGGATTGGCTTTCAGCTCCAACATTTCGGCTTCCAGCAAGATTTTTTCCAGTAGTTTATCTACGTTCAATCCTTTCTTGGCCGATAGTTCCTGACTCTGATACTTACCACCCCACTCTTCCACCAGAATATTCATCTGCGCCAGTTGTTCATAAATTTTGGTAGGGTTGGCCCCATCTTTATCGATTTTGTTGATAGCAAATATCATGGGTACACCTGCTGCCTGAGCGTGACTGATAGCCTCTCGGGTTTGAGGCATCACCGCATCGTCTGCAGCAATTACGATTACCGCAATATCGGTAACCTTAGCACCACGAGCACGCATCGCGGTAAACGCTTCGTGACCAGGAGTATCTAGGAAGGTAATCTCTCTACCAGGGCTTACTTCTACACGATACGCCCCGATGTGCTGCGTAATTCCCCCCGCTTCACCGGCTACCACGTTAGCATTGCGGATATAGTCGAGCAAAGATGTTTTACCGTGGTCTACGTGTCCCATGATGGTTACAATAGGACTACGAGGTTTAAGATTATCGCTGTCATCTTCTTCCGCCTCACTTTCTTCAATCTCCATTTGTTTTTCTACATCGATGAACTCTACATCATAACCAAACTCAGCCGCTACTAGTTCTATCACTTCTGCATCCAGTCTTTGGTTGATGGACACCATGATACCCAAGCTCATACATTTGCTGATTACATCAGCAAAGCTTACATCCATCAGGCTGGCCAGCTCGCTTACACTAATAAACTCGGTAACTTGCAGCAGGTTATTCTTTTCATCTTGGTGCATGGCATCTTCGGCCTCATTCCTACGCTCTCGGCGCGCTTTAGCCCTTAATGCCTTCTGCTTATTACCAGCTCCACTTAGCTTGGCCTGTGTTTCACGAATCTTTTCCTGTATTTCTTTTTCGTCGATTTGTCTTTCTTCTTTGTGATGATGAGAAGACCTTCTGTCTTTGAAATGCTCCTTACGATGGTGATCGCCTCGGGACCCACCATGGAAGCCCTTCTTAGCAGCAGTATCCGTTTTTACCTCTTTTTTCTCTATTGGAATACGCTTGCGTTTGCGTTTTTCCTCTCTCTTAGGTCTTGTATCATTATCTACCGGCAGTTCAATTTTACCCAAAATCTTCGGTCCCTCTATTTTCTCTGCTTTAATTTTAGTGATTTCGGGTTCCGGAGGTGTTGTGGGTTTTTCCTCTTCTGCCTGCTGTGTTGGAGCCAACGGCGGTGGTGCAGGAGTAGCTGGTTGAGGTTCAACCTTTTCTTTGGGCGCTTTAGCTTCCGGCTTTTCTTCCTGCTGTTTGGATTTTGCAGCTTTCTTAGGGCGTGTAGACCTTTCTATAGCAGAAAGATCAATCTTGTCCAGAATTTTTGGTCCTCCAATGCCCGGTACACCTAGCTTAATTACTTTCTTTTCTTCTTTTTCCTCCGGAGCAGGGGCAGGGGCAGGAGCTTCCTCCTCTTTTGTTTCCTGTTGTGGGGGCTCGGGTTGTACTTCCACAACCGGTGGTGGTGGCGGAGGTGTTACAGCCGGTGGTTCAGGAGCTTTTTCAGGCTCTTTTTTTACCGTAGGAGTAGCAGCTTTTGCTTCTTCTTCTTTACGCTTTCTTGCTTCGCTGCCAATACCCTTGGGAAGGTCTACCTGACTACTCTTGATTTTGGCTGCTTTATCACTGTGGAAAGCTTCCTGTAAAGATTCGTACATCTCCTGAGTGAGCCTAGTTGAAGGTTTCAGCTCATCACGGGAAAAGCCTTTGCTTACAAGATACTCAATAAGTGTATCCTGCCCAATATTGAACTCTTTGGCTGCTTGTAATAATCTTGGAAGTTTAATCTCTGACATATAAATTCTCTCTGGTTTGCCCATTAGGGCGCTTTTAATTTACCATTCTGCACCTATGTATAACGACCGCCTTTGGCAAAAGGCTACTCTTTATCCAGCTCTTCTTGTAAAATTCTTCTAATTTCTGCTACGGTTTCTTTTTCCAGATCCGCTCTTTTTTCTAATTCATCGGGAGTCATTCTCATCACACTGCGTGCGGTGTCACAACCGATTCTCTTTAGTGCATCAATTACCCAGCCATCTATTTCATCACTGAATTCTTCCAGATCCACATCAAACTCTTCTTCTTCATCCTCGCTTTCTCTGTACACATCCAGTTCGTATCCGGTAAGTTCAGACGCTAGCTTAATGTTAGCGCCGCGTTTACCGATGGCCAGNGAAACCTGATCNGGTTTCAAATAGATGCTTGCGCGCTTTTTCTCGGTATCGATATTCATGCTGCTAATCTTAGCAGGCGTTAGCGCTCTTTGTATCAATAACTGGATATTATTTGTCCAGTTAATAACATCGATATTTTCATTTTTCAATTCGCGAACGATGCCATGTATGCGGCTACCTTTCATCCCCACACAGGCACCTACGGGATCGATTCTATCGTCGTAGGATTCTACAGCCACCTTCGCTCTTTCACCTGGTTCGCGTACAATCTTCTTTATGGTGATCAGTCCGTCGAAGATCTCTGGTACTTCTATTTCGAGCAGTTTTGCTAGGAATTGGGGTGAAGTTCGGGACAAAATAATTACGGGGTTGTTATTTTTCAAATCCACCCGCACTACTACTGCACGAATGGTTTCNCCCTTTTTGAAATAGTCTTGAGGTATCTGCTCACTTTTGGGAAGAATTAATTCATTGCCTTCTTCGTCAAGTAGTAAAATTTCTTTTTTCCATACTTGGTATACTTCGGCNCTGACGATTTCACCAATTCTGTCTTCGTATTTTTTGGCCAGTACGCTCTTTTTCAGGTCGCTGATACGGCCGGCAAGAGTTTGTTTAGCAGCCAGAATTGCTCTGCGTCCAAAATCTACCAAATCTATTTCTTCGTAAAGATCTTCTCCTATCTCATAATCTGGTTCCAGCTTAATGGCTTCGGAATAGGCAACTTGCTTGAGCGGGTCTACCACTTGTCCATCTTCCACAATAGTACGATGGCGTACTATTTCCAGGTCGCCTTTTTCGGCGTTTACAATAACGTCGAAGTTTTCATCACTACCGTATTTCTTACGGAGCAATGTCTTAAAAACATCTTCCACTACTTTCATCATAGTGGGTCTGTCAATGTTTTCAGCGTCTTTAAATTCCTGGAACGCCTCTATAAGATTAATACTTGCCATAGCAATTCATAATTTAAGCTTTGGGACTTCCTTTNTAAGGGAAGCCGGTTAAAATTTAATTTGAACTTGAGTTGATTTTATTTCCTGAAAAGAAATATGATGGATTATCTTTTCTGCTTTTTTCCCTTTTCCTTTTGTTTCCGATACGGTTATTTGATTGTCGTCAACGGCTTCTAATACGCCTTCTACCTTGGTGCCATCATTCTTTACTACCTCTACATATCTACCTACATTCTTTAGGTATTGTCGATGCAATTTCAGCGGTTCACCTATTCCGGGGGATGATACCTCCAGTGAAAAATCGCCATCGGGAAAAAGCTGTTCTTCTTCTAATTCCTTATACAAAGCTCTGTTATATTTTACCAAGTCATCAATACCCACACCTTTATCACCATCAATAAATACTTTTACATTATTGGTGGGCTTGATTTTTATTTCTACCAAAAAATGGTCGGGATAGTCTTGTAAGAGCTCCTGTATTTTTTGTTCAATCTTAGTTATTACAATTTCCATGCAACAATACTGAAAAATAAAGAAGGGAACGCCACCGTTCCCTTTTCCCAAAATCTCGGGCAAAGTTATGGATTTTCCTCCGAAAAAAGCTGATTTAAGGATAATTTTATAAGTTCTGGCTATTTCCTAAAACATTTCTACCTTTCACCCGTTTACCATATAACAGAAAGAAATTCGGAAAAATATTACGCATGGGTGTTTTAGGTTATCTTTTACTGGGAATTTTTTTGTACTTCTTTTACAATCTGTTCGTAAAAGTTATTTGGCCGATATATAAAACCACCAAACAAATTAGAAGACAATTTAAAAATATGTCTTCCCAAAACCAGGAACATTTCACCCCTCCTCCACAAAATAAAAATAATCGCACAACATCCTCACAGGTTGGAGAATACATTGATTTTGAAGAAATTAAAGATTAATTAGCTGGAGTGATCCTGTACTATTAGCCATTTGCCGTTAATTTTTCGGAGCAACAATGTGTAGTGCCCTTCAACATTACCTGATACTCTCGTCAGTTGCCATTTGCCCACTACATTGTACATTTTAGAGGAAAGTTGCTGTACTTTAATAATGGTAAACTGCAGGGTGCCCATGGCCGCTCTGTCGGGATAAGATTTTTTATAACGCTCCAGTGTGCGATGCCAACCGTAAGTAACGCCACTCTTACCTACGTAGAGTAGCGAATCGCTTTGCCAATAGGTTTGCATAAATCCTTCAATATCANNCTTATTCCAGCATTCGGTTTGCTTGGACAACAACTGCCTGATAGCNTTTTCATTTCGCTGGGCTAAAAGGGTAAAACTACCTCCTAAGAGAATTATTAAAAAAATGATTTTCAACCTCATGAGAGATAATGTTTAATAGTGATCGTGGTTGCAATCATCGGCATGTGCATGATTATGCCTTCGACAGAGCTTATAGTTGAACCAATGCGCCGCAACCAGCCCAATTACNGCTGGAATTAGTAATATAATATGATACTCTATAAAGATTTGCTTGAGAATCAGACAAATCATTCCCACACAAAAAAGTACCAGTGGTAGCCTATTGTGATGATGCCACTTGTATCCATGCCACAGCGCATAACACCCTATTCCAAAGGCCAGCACAATCATACCAATTTCAAAAACAACATTATCGACTATATTGATGCCGAACAAAGGCAGTGTTACCAAAAACAACGGAAGAATGGCACAATGTATGGCACAAAGAATAGAAGTCGTAATTCCCAGCGCATCCCAATTTATCTTCGGCTTCATAGTGTACAAAAGTACTAAAAAA
>JGI25327J35509_1002855_pt1 | contig 11466 bp, 8 predicted proteins | sample HigsolmetaAR202D_FD_35509 | JGI IMG/M metagenome (IMG submission 35509)
GCACCCCGGCGGCTCGCGCCGCCGCGCTCCTCGAAGCCGGATGGGCAGTGCCCATCCGGCTTTTTCCGTCTTCACGGCGTGCGCACCGGCATCCGGCAGTCGGCGCGATGCGGTACCATTGCCGTCCATGCGCAGGCTGCTCGCCCTGGTTTTCGTTCTGCTTTTCCTCGCCGCGGGCCTCTACTTCGCTGCCGGCCGGCTGCCTGGCCCGTCAATCACCATCGCCAGTCCGGGCGCCTGGGTCGGCGCCTCGACGCCGCTCGACATCGTCGTCGAAGGGGCCGACGTGGAGCAGGGGGCGCTGCAGGTGACGTTCGAGCAGGACGACCGCAGCACCGTGCTCGTCGACACGGCAAGCGGCGAGAACAGCCGGCAGGTGAGCTCCGACGGTCCCGGCCGGCTGCGCGTGACGCACCTGATCGACCGCACGAGCGTGCCGGGTCTCGCTTCGGGCCCGGGACGGGTGGTCGTGACGGCCAGCCGGCCCGTCCTTCGAGGCCTCCGCGACGTGCAGAGCACGGTGTCGCACGACGTGACGGTCCGGCTCGAACCGCCCCGCGTCTCGGTCGTGTCGACGCATCACTACGTCAACCAGGGCGGTGCCGAGCTCGTCGTCTACCGGGTGAGCCCAGAGGATGTCGAGTCGGGCGTGCGCGTCGGCGACATCGAGTATCCCGGGTACCCCGCATCGGGCATCTCGCTCGATGGCCGCAGCCCGGTTGATCCGGCCCTTCGGGTGGCGTTCTTCGCGGTGCTGCACGATCAGCCCGTCGACACCCCGATCCGGCTCTACGCCCGCGACGAAGCAGGCAACCAGGCGACGGCGGCCTTCGACACGCGCATCTTTCCGAAGCCGTTCAAGAACAGCCGCATCGCGATCGACGACGCCTTCATGTCGAGGGTCGTCCCGGCCATCCTTTCCGGCACCAGCGAGATTGCGCCGGAAGGGTCGCTGCTCGATCAGTTCCTCGCGATCAACGGCGAGCTGCGCCGGCGCAACGCGGAGCGGATCGCGTCGTTCGCCGCGGAGACCGAGCCCCGGATGCTCTGGAACGGTGTCGTCTTCCATCCGTTCACCAACACCGCGGTTCAGTCGGCCTTCGCCGATCGCCGCACGTACCTGTACGGCGGCCGTGAGGTCGATCAGCAGGTCCATCTCGGCTTCGATCTGGCATCGGTCCAGCAGGCCCCCATCCCGGCGGCCAACGCCGGGCGCGTGCTCTTTGCCGACGAGCTGGGCATCTACGGCAACTGTGTGATCGTCGATCACGGGCTCGGCGTGCAGTCGCTCTACGCGCACCTGTCGAGCTTCAGCGTGTCGGCCGGCGATGTCGTCGAGAAGGGGCAGGAGGTCGGCAGGACCGGTATCACCGGCCTGGCCGGCGGCGATCACCTGCACTTCACGATGCTGCTGCAGGGGCAGATGATCAATCCCATCGAGTGGTGGGACCCGAAGTGGACGGAGGACCGGGTGCTCCGGAAGCTGCGGGCGGTCCTGCCGGGTTCGTAGGAGCGAGGCGACCTTCCGGGGACGCAGCCGGCCGCCGATCTCGCGAGGGACGGACGTCCGTCGCGCGCAGCAGCGTGTCAGGTCAGGAGGCGACGGCGGCCGCGCTGGCGCGCACCTGCTCGCCCTCGAGCGGGGTGTAGGTCGGGACGAGCGTCTTCAGCAGCATTCGCACGCGGTCGGGATCTTCGTCTCTGGCCGCGCGCTCGAGCTCGGCGACGAGCTCCCACAGATCGGGCGGCGGGGGAGGACCGTTCACCACCTGGATCTTGCCGTCGGCCTGCGGCGTGACCTGCTCGTCTTCCGAGACCAGTTCCTCGTTGAGCTTCTCGCCCGGGCGCAGGCCGGTCACGACGATCCGGATGTCGCGCTCGGGCACGAGTCCGGCCATCGCGATCATCTGGCGGGCCAGATCGATGATGCGGATCGGCTCGCCCATGTTCAGCACGCAGAGCTCGCCGAAGCGTCCGTAGGCCGACTTCAGCACGAGGCCTACGGCTTCCGGAATGGTCATGAAGTAGCGCCGGACGTCGGGGTGGGTGATGGTCACCGGGCCCCCGGCTTCGATCTGCTGCCGGAAGAGCGGGACGACGGAGCCGTCCGATCCGAGGACGTTGCCGAAGCGGACGGCGCAGCCGCGCAGTCCGGATCGCCGCGCCACGGCGCGCGTCATCAGCTCGCCGATCCGCTTCGTGGCGCCCATCACGCTCGTCGGTGCCACCGCCTTGTCGGTCGAGATGAAGACGACGCACTCGACGCCGGTGCGCTCGGCCGCCTCGAGCACGTGGCGCGTGCCGCCGACGTTGTTCTTCACGGCCTCGCACGGCGCAGCCTCCATCAGCGGGACGTGCTTGTGCGCGGCCGCGTGGAAGACGTCCTGCGGGCGGAACGTTTCGAACAGCGTCTGGACGCGCTCGCGATCGCGGATGTCGGCGAGCTGGACGTCGATGCGCCCGTCCGGGAATTCGCGCCGGAAGCGCTGCTCGAGCAGGTAGAGGCCGTTCTCGTTCATGTCGACGGCCAGCAGGCGACCGACGCCGAGGCCCAGCAGCTGGTGGCAGATTTCGTTGCCGATCGAACCGGCGGCGCCCGTCACGAGGACGCGCCGGCCGACGAACGATTCGCGTTCGTGCTCGTCGAAGACCACCCGGCGACGCGAGAGCAGGTCCTCGGGCGACAGGTCGTGCAGCATGCTGGCCGGCCCGCGCTCCTGGAAGTAGACGAACGAGACCGGCAGGGCCTTGATCTGGACGTTCAGTCCCGCGCAGCAGTTGACGACCTCGCGGACGACCTCGTGCGAGTCGCGGGGAATGGCGATGAGGATGTTGCTGATGCNGTAGCGTTCGATCGTCCTGCGCAGCACCGACAGGCCGCCGAAGACNGGCCGGCCGCCCACCAGGTGGCTCCACTTCGTGCGGTTGTCGTCGATGAAGCCGACGACGTCGTACGGATGCTCGTCGGAGCGCTGCAGGTCGCGGAACAGCATCTCGCCGGCGGCGCCTGCGCCGACGATGAGCGTGCGCCGCGCATCGCCGCTGCGGCGCAGTGCCATGCGGCGCCAGTAGACGTGCGCCAGGCGNGGGGCGAACCGGTAGGCCGCCATGAGCGCGCCGCTCAGCAGCAGCTCCAGGACGACGACCGAGCGCGGCGGGCTCAGCAGCCGCAGCATGTAGGTGGCGACGAGGAACAGCGCCGTGCCGGTGACGGCCGAGCCGAAGACCCGGACGGCGTCCTGCAGACCCGGATAGCTGAACGTCCAGCGATGGGTGCGCGCCAGCCAGGTCGACAGCACACGGCAACCGACGAGCAGGGCGATGTACTGAGGCAGGACTGCCGCATAGGCCGGCATGACCCGCCCCTCGAAGCGCAACTGCATCGCGAGCCACAGGCTGAACGCCGCAGTTGCGGCGTCGACAGCAAAGATCGTGGCAAAGCGCAGGACCGGATTCCTGAGGGGAGGCGGCAGGACCCGCTGGCGCCGGGACATGCTGTTCACGGCTGCAGGGAAGTATAGTCCACGACGGCTGCTGCCGGCCGGCGGCCGGCCGGGCGGACTGGCCCGGGTCGTCGGCTCCCGTCGCGTCCTCGCGGTATGATTCACGGGTTTTGCCGGACGATCGACGCACACGCGAGGGTGCCCGGTCTCGCGAAACGGGATCGACATGTGCTCCGCCTGATCCAGTTATCGGTCGGGGGCAGCGCAGGAGGAGGCCCGGCCCGGAATCCGGGGGTACGGGCGTGGCCCTGGTCTCTGAGACGCCTCCGCGATTCGTCAGCGGATGGAGCGTGCGATGAGCCTCGCAATCGCGCTGACGGCAGCCGCGGCCGCAGCCGTCGTCCTGCTGGTCGAGCGCCGGGCGGCCCGCCTCCGCCTTCTCGACCGCCCGAATGAACGGAGCTCACATGTAGTGCCGCGCCCGCGCGGCGGCGGCCTCGGGATTCTTGCTGGCGTTGCCGTCGGACTCATGGCGCTCGCGGCGACAGGCCTCGAGGTGTCCCCTGAGCTGGCGACGGTGCTGGCTGCCGCGCTCCTGGTCGCTCTCACCGGCCTCTGGGACGACCTGGTTCAGCTGTCTCCCTCGGTCCGCCTTGCGGCACAGACGACAGGCGCGGCCATCGTCGTGGCCGGATGCGGCCACCTCGGTGTCCTGCCGTTGCCGGGGGGAGCGATGATCGAGCTGTCGGCCGTTCCGGGCTCGATCCTGGCAGTCGTCTGGATTGTCGCTGTCACGAACTTCTTCAACTTCATGGACGGCGCCGACGGACTTGCCGGCGGCCAGGCACTGCTCACGTTCGGGGCTCTGGCGCTCGTGGCATGGCCCGACGCGGAAGCGGCCGTTGCGCTATTGATCGTCGTGGCGACGGCGGTGTTCCTGACGAGGAACTGGTCGCCGGCGCGGATATTCCTGGGTGACGTCGGCAGCGGGGGGCTCGGGTTCCTGTTGGCGGCGCTCCCGTTCGCCGTCGCGGACGGATCGACCAGAGGGGCGGTCGTGGTGCTCGTGGCGACCAGCCTCGCGCTGTTTCTCGTCGATCCCCTGATTACCCTGGTCCGGCGGTTCGTACGAGGGGCGCGCATCACCGAGTCGCACCGGGAGCATGTCTACCAGCGGCTGATTGCTGCGGGCAAACCGCATGCCCCGGTCGTCGCGGGTATGCTGCTGGCGGCCGCATCGTTGACGCTCGTGGGTATATGGGCGTACAACCGACCCGACCGCATGTGGCTGAGCCTCGCGTGGGCTGCCGTCGTGTGCGTTGCGGAGTGGGTGATTGCGGCGCTCAGAGATCGCGTGGTGAGCAGGTGAGCAGTATGTTCACCATCGCACGTAAGGCCGGCGACACGACGACTCTGTACGCGTCTGTACGCGATGTGCGCTCGAAAGGAGAGCAGACCTGAGTGAGACGACGTCCGCCCGCCTTCACCGGCTGACCGTCGGCAGCGCGACGACTGTTGCGGTCGGCGCCTTCCTGCTGCCTTTCGCGACGGCCCTCGGACACGCCGACCTCCCGCTCTGGTTCAAGGTCGGCCTCGTCGCCCTGCTCGCCGCTGCTGCCGCTGTTCCCGGGCCGGCGCTGGCGATTCTCATTCTGCTGTTGCCCGTGGCCGCGTGGTGCGACGCCGTGTCGCCCGGCGCGCCGCTGGCTGCCGCCTTCACCGACGGCCCCCTGTTCGCGTTCGTCGCGGGCGCCGCGCTGCGGCTGGCCTGGGCGTCGTCCGGCAAATCGCCGTCGCGGCTTGCGGCGCCGGCGGTGATTCTGGCCGCGGCGGTCCTTACCTCGACCGTCGTCGAGCTGCACCAGCTGCAGCGCGTGTCGCCCCGCGACCCGATCCTGCCCGAGCTCTGGCAGTATCTGGCGACCGATTACTGGACCGCACCGTCCGCCTATCCGGTCCTGAATCTCGCCTTCCGCTGGCTTGCCTGGCTCGGACTCGCGATCTGCGCCGAACGGATCGTCGCCGACAGTCCAGTCCGCGAGCGCCTCGCAGGTGCCTGGCTGGGTGCCGGTGTCGTGGCGGCGATTCTGACCGGCACGCACACGATAGCCATTCTGCTCCGATCTGCCGAGCCGTCTGCCGTGCTCGTCCACCTCCTGAGCGAAGCACGGATCTCGGTGCTTCAGCCCGACGTGAATGCGGCCGGATCGCATTTCGCGCTCTTCCTGCTGCCGGCGGTCGTGCTTGCGCTGAGGGGCGCCGGCCGCTCGCGGCTGTGGCCAACCATCGTCGTCGCGCTCGTCGGCCTGGCCTTTCTCGCCGCGAGGTCGCGGGCGGCGATCGGTGCCGTCATTCTCGTCGCTGTGGTGGCGTGGGTGGTCCGGCAGGCTGCGTCCGGGGGGCTCCGTCGCGCACTGCTCGTTGCGATTCCCGTCGCACTCGTGTTGCTCGCGGCTGTGTTCGTCATGACAGGCCGATCGAACGTGCCGGCCAGTACGGCGCTGCAGTACCGCCACGAGATGACCGTGGTGGCGCTCAGGGCAATCGAGCGGTATCCGATGTTCGGCGTCGGGCTCGGCGACTACGCGAGGACCACGCGGCGGCTGTACGACGACGGTGTGCCGCTGCTCCAACGGGCGGCGCCGGATGGCGAGAACGCCCACAACAATTTGCTGCAGATTGCGGTGGAACTGGGCCTGCCCGCGGCGGCAGCGTTCCTGTGGCTCGTCCTGCCGGCCGCGGCCATCGGGCTCGGCCGGCGGCAGGTGTCTGCCGAGTGCCTCGGGATGTCGCTCGGCCTGGCGGCCTTCCTCGCGAGCGCGCTGCTCGGACACCCGCTCCTCGTGCCGCAGGTCGGCGTGGCCCTGTTCCTGGCGCTGGGGCTGACGGCCGGTCTCGACCCCGCGCGGCAGCGGTCCGGCCTGGCGCGGGATCTGGGCCTCGTCGGGGTGGTCTTTTACCTGACTTCGCTCGTGTGGCGGCTGGCGTGACGGATGCCGCCCGGGGCCCGGCGGCGGTGAGCGCATGCCGGCCCGTGCCCGGAACCGTGCGTGAGAGCCGCGCCGCGACATAGAATGGGGCGTTTCAGAGTTCCAACTGCTGACAGCCGGCGCCTGCCGGCAGGACAATCGAACATGCTGCGATTCGCATTCGTGAGAAGTGCCGCGCTGGTGTTGAGCCTGACGGTCCTCGGCGTGTCCGGGGCCGCTGCCCAGAGCACCACCTTCGAGCCGAGGGTCGGTCAGGCCGGCAAGGATGTCGTCTGGGTGCCCACGCCCGATCCGCTCGTCGAGACGATGCTCGACATTGCCGGCGTCACCGCCGACGACGTGGTGATGGACCTGGGCTCGGGCGACGGCAAGACGGTGATTGCCGCGGCCCGGCGCGGTGCCCGCGCGATCGGCGTCGAGTTCAATCCGGACATGGTGCGACTCTCGCGCGAGCGCGCCCGCGAGGCCGGTGTCACGGCGCGGACGACCTTCATCGAGGGCGACCTCTTCGAGGCCGACCTCTCGCAGGCCACCGTCATCACGATGTTCCTGCTGCCCGACATCAACCTGAAGCTCCGCCCGAAGATTCTCGAGCTGAAGCCGGGCACGCGCATCGTGTCGAACTCGTTCACGATGGGCGACTGGGAGGAGGATCGGTCGGAGCGCGTCACCGAGAACTGCACGAGCTGGTGCACCGCGCTCCTGTGGATCGTGCCGGCCCGTGTCGACGGTGAGTGGGTGCTCGACGGTCAGCCGCTGGTGTTCGAGCAGACGTTCCAGATGATCTCGGGACGTCTCGGCAACACCCCGATTCAGGGACGCCTGAACGGCGCCGAGATCACCTTCACGGCCGGCGACCGTACGTTCACGGGCACGGTCGACGGCTCGTCGATTCGCGGCGCCATCACGGGTGGCTCCGGCGGCTCGTTCGTCGCGACGCGCGCCTCGTCCTGACGCGTCTACCCGTCGACTCGCGGCACCCGAGATCCCGGTGGTTCCGGGTGCCGCGCTATCGCATCACGCCGATACCGGCCGGGCCACCGCTGACCGGGACGCTTCCCGCCGGCGTGAGTGTGCTGCCGTCGAACGTGAACACCTGAATCTCTCGCTCGGTCATGCACTGTGCGAGCACGGCCCGGTCGCTGCTCCACGCCACACCCTGACACCAGCGGCCGATCCGCGCCTCGGTCACCGGGCGCAGCGTCGTGCCGTCGAGTGCGTAGATGCGCAGCCGGCCGAAGTCGTTGTAGATGGCGCTCGAGGGCGGCGCGTTCGTGCCGTTCATCACCGTGACAGCGACGTATCGGTTGTCGGGCGACAGCGCCACCGCTTCCGGCACCACGCCGACCGTGACGTAGTCGACGGTCCGCGGCGGGTCGAGCCGGAGGTCGATGACGGCCACGGTGTCGACGCTGCCCGTCGATCCGCTGCCGACGTTGGCGACGATCGCCCGGCTGCCATCGGCCGTGATCTCCATCCCGTACGGCTTGAGACCTGCCACGATGTCCTGGCCGCCGTAGCTGACCGTGCGGCCGTCCACCTCGAGCACCGACACCAGGTGGTCGTCGTTGCGCGTGACGAGCGCACGCCGGCCGTCCGGCGTGAACGCCACATGGCTCGGCGCCGACTGTGAGGCCTTCAGGTCGACCTTGCCGGCCTCCGTGATCGTCCGTCCGTCGACGTGAAACACCGACACGGTGCCTTCGCCGCGATTCGCGACGAGCAGCAGATCGCCGCCGGGGCTGAACGACGCGCCCGAGGCCATACGCCCGGCGCGCAGTGTCGTGACGACGACGGGCGGGCGGCTGCCGATGTCGATGATCGTCACCCGATCGTCGTCGGTCGTCTTCGTGGGATCCGACGGATCGAGCCGGACGGCCGATGCGACTGCCACGAGCGAACCGCCGGGATGGACCGCGACGTTCTGCGGCGGGCCGATGACCGAGCTGGGGACCTCGAGCTCGGCCACGACGCGCGGGGGCGTCACACTGGCGTCGAGGATGGTGACCGTGTCGGGGGCGGGCGGAGACGGCACGACGTTGACGCCGTCCCTGAGGACCGCCTTGCCGTCGTTGGCCGAGACGACGAGCTGCGCGCCGGCCGGCGACGCGCACACGAGTGCCAGGAAGCAGGCGGCTGCGGCCGCGGGAAGTCTGCTGGACATGGCCCGCGATTGTACGACGCCCGCGCGTCCGCATTACCATGACGCGATGCCGATTCCCGTTCTCGTCACCGATGCCGAGTACCGCCGCGCCGAGGACCTGTTCCGCGAGGTCGAGGACTTCGACTGCGCGGTCGCACCGTCCGACGAAGCCGGGCTGGCGGCAGCCATCCGCGCCGCCGGTGTCCGTCACGTCATCGTCGGCCACCAGAAATACGAAGGGCCGCTCTACGACGCGCTGCCGCGCGGCGGGGTGATCGCCCGCTTCGGCGTCGGCCACGACGGTGTGGACAAGAACAAGGCGACCGAGCGGGGGCTCATCTGCACGAATGCGCCGGGCGTCCTCGACCAGTCGGTGGCGGAGTTCACGGTGCTCATGCTTGGTGCCGCCTCGCGGCACCTTGCGGCGATGGATGCGGATCTACGCGCCGGCCGGTGGCAGCCCCGCACCGGTGTCGAGCTGGCCGGGCGGACGCTCGCCATTCTCGGACTCGGTCGCATCGGCCGCGCCGTGGCGCGCATCGCGTCGCGCGGATTCGACATGCGTGTCGTGGGGCTCGTGCGCCGCGAGATGGCACCGCCGCCCGACGTGGATGTCGTCACGACCGACTACGAGACGGCCGTGCGTGACGCCGACTTCGTCAGCCTGCACGTGCCGAGCTCGCCCGAGACGCATCACTACATGTCGGCCGCGCGCTTTGCGGCCATGCCGCGCCACGCCTGGTTCATCAACACGGCCCGCGGCGCCGTCGTCGACGAGGCGGCGCTCTACGACGCGCTGGCCGAGGGGCGCATCGCCGGCGCGGCGCTCGACGTGTTCGACCGCGAGCCGTACGTTCCCGTCGACCCTGAGCGCGACTTGAGGAAGCTGCCGAACGTCCTGCTCACGCCGCACGTCGGCAGCGCGACACCACAGGCGAATCGCGCGATGGGATCGCGCGCGCTCCAGAACATCCGCCTCGCCGTCGAGGGGCGTTACGCCGAGATGGACGTTCTCAATCCCGACGTGCTCGAGAGACTCGGCGTGTCGGGCCGGTGACAGGCGGCGCCTAACGCGCGGCTCGTGCGCGGCTGGCGTCCGATGCGTGCAGGGCGGCGCGCAGTACGCCCAGATACTCGGCCGCCTGTGCCGGCCGATCGTACTGGACGACGGCCCGTCGGGCGTTCTCTGACTGTCGATGGAGCCGGTCGGGATCGGCGGCGAGGCGCTTGACGGCGTCGACCAGCGCCGGGGCATCGCCCGGCGGAATCACCGTGCCGATGTCGTGGCGCCTGACGAGCGCGGCGGCTTCTCCTTCCGGGGCGGCGAGCAGGACGGGCACGCCGCAGGCCATGGCCTCGAAGATCTTCGACGGCACGACCGTCGAGAACGTGGGATGGTCCTTGAGGCTGACGAGCGCGAGATTGACCGATGCCCAGGCCTCGGTGATTCGATGCCGCGGATAGGGACCGCCGAAGTGCACGTTGGTCAGGCCCCTGTTTCGGGCCGCTGTCTCGAGGCCGGCTCTCGCGGCACCGGTTCCGACCAGGTGGAATTCGATCGTTGAATCCGACAGATGCGCGGCCGCTTCGAGCACGACGTCGAGGCCGTGCGCAAGGCCAATCGTGCCGATGTAGCCGACCACGAACCGGCCTGTCCGCCGGTGCGGGGTGTAGGCCTCGGCAACGTCGCGGAAGCGGTCGACGTCGACGCCGTTGGTGATGACGGCGACCTTCTCTTCTTCCGCCCAGCCCGCGTCGACGACGGCCTGCTTCATGCGGGAGGTCTGGACGATCACTCTGGCGGCGCGCCGGCACAGGAACGCTTCGAGCCGTTCAACGGCGCCGAGCAGGCGGCGGGCACGGACGGCTCCGACGGCGTGGATCGATGCTGAGCCGAGGTCTCCGACTTCGAGGACGAACGGGATCCTGCGCGCGAGGCCGGTCAGGCACGCGCTCGCGGCGGCGAAGAGCGTCGGAGAGGTGGCGACGACGACGTCCGGGCGGGCGAGGCGGAGGGCAGCCAGCAGGGCGCCCGGCATGAAGCTGGCCTGGTCGAGCGTGCGTCGGATCCGGCCGCGGTTGGGATGCACGAACGACTTGACGCGTACGACGTGGACGTTGTCGCGCACTTCCTCCTGGCGCCAGCGATTGCGGTAGTCCGGGTGAATCCGGCCTTCGGGGAAGTTCGGGACGGTGGTGATGACGGTGACGTCGTGACCCTGGCCGGCCCAGAGGCGGGCCCGCTCGAACACCCGCGACGCGGCGGCGTTCGTTTCCGGAGGGAAGTATTCGGTGAGGAACAGAACCCGCAGCGTTCCTGGGCCTCGATCCGAGACTGTTGGACTCTGCATCCGTGATGACTTGCCTCAGACAACACACGGGAGTGTGTGCGCCGGTCGGGAGCGGTTCGGTTGTGTGCACGCTTCCGGCAAGTTCCGCGTTGACAAGGCTGCAAGACCAACAGTGTTCATCCGTCGTCTACCCCCCCAGTGACAGATGCTTCAGAATAGGTCCAGGCCGATGGTCGGGCCAAGGGTGGGCCTATCCGTTCGTCTGCAAAGGGAATGTGCAGATGTCGCGGCCAAGTCTTACGAGGTTCTTAGGTTGACGAGCAAGTCCCGTGACTTGCTCCTTCCTCGCTCCCGTCGCAGACAGCACAAGCTGGCGCTCCTCAATGTCGCACGGGTTTGGTGGACGTCGTCAGACATCCTCGTGCACGGTCAGGCTCGCGTAGAGGTTGAGGAATGCCGCTTCCTGCGTTTCCCATGACAGGTCCCGTCGCGCCGCGAGCGCGTTCTGCCGGTACTGCTCCCGGAGGTGTTCACCGGTCGTGAGCCGCCGCAGGGCCGCCGCGATGGACGACCGGTCGGCTGGGTCGACCAGCTCGCCG
>JGI25327J35509_1002860_pt1 | contig 11444 bp, 10 predicted proteins | sample HigsolmetaAR202D_FD_35509 | JGI IMG/M metagenome (IMG submission 35509)
CCCGCCGCCCGTTCTGGAAGAAACCCTCCTGACGGTTTTCGCTCATGAACGGGGCGTACCGGGTCGATGCTCCGGTACGCCCCGTTCACGGCCGTCCGGATGAGGAGTCACCCGTGACCTCGCCGCCTGCGGCTCCGCCCTCGAGCAGAACCGCGTCGCGTATTCGTCCCGCCCCGAAGAGGAAAAGGCCGCCGCCCATCCGGACGGGGGACGGCTCGCCGAACCCGACGCGGTGCCGACGCAGGAGGTGACTGGTTCCTGGTGATGGCCGTTCGAAGCCCGGGCCGCCGTTCGCCCCCGGTATGGACGGTGCCGGGTGTTGAGCTCTCGTGGCGTGCGTCCTGCCGGCCGGTGCCGGAGCACCGGTGGTGACCGCCGAACCTCTCCATGCGGCCTTGAGCGCCGAAGGCGAGTCCTCGATGGTGCTCGCCGCCGGGGCGTCTTGGGTACGGTCCCGCCCCCGAGGCGCCCACATGCCGCCTGCGGAAACGAGACGCCGAAAGAAACTACCGTCCGGATGCCTGCCCACGCATAAAAAATCACCGGACGGATCCGGCTTTCGAGGGCGTTGCGCCGCGCCGCGGGGACGTCATTGTCCCCCGCCCGCGGCAGGGTTCACGAACACCGGGTAGATGCGGCCATGCAGCCCCTTCTCGTCCGTTGATGCACCTCCAGTGGAGGGTCAGGGGGTCACCTGCACCTTGAGAGCTCCCTCATGCGCTGCCGAAGGTGGTCTTCAAAACCGTCACGAGTGTCGGTGTGCCACCGGTAGACGATCTTCTGCTTGTTGACACCGCCTAGAAAACGCTTTACCGCTTCCTGGGGGTGGGGCAGCAACCCACCTCCCAGGTAGACGGCACCGGCCAATTCCGTGCGTTCGCCCTGCTGCCCCTTGACGAACCGGCCCGCCCGAAGGCCGGTCTCCTCGTCCCATACCAGGGCCTCGGGCGACTTACCCGGACGCTTCAGGACGATGGTGGCGTCCCTGGGATCCCGCGGATCCTGCCAGGCGGCCAGGATGCGGATGTCCCGGCCGGCGAGCGCATCCATCAGCGCGGCGATGTAGGGCGCACTGCTGTTCACAAACGGGTCAGGATGGCATTTGAGTTCGGGCTTGCCGGGCATGACGAAAACCCCTTTCTTCGGACACCGATGCCATCGTGCCCGAAAAAGGATTGTTCGTCCACTTCAAATGCGTCATATGACACATTCTTGTCGGCTGCGCCCGATACTCAGCCCTCCCTGCCGTTAACTTCTGTGACTACTGTGACCTATGTTTCTGATGCGCCTCTTCTTGAATATTCGGCAGGTTTCATTCCAGACAGGGGAGTTCGGGAAGGGCACATGCGCCCCGGCCGGCACCTGGGGCCGGGGCGCACCGCCACCCCTTCTTCACGCCGGGCGAATCCCGCCGCCCATCGAGACGGGGACGGCCGAGCCGTCGCGCTTCATGACGAACACTCCGGCCGTGCGACGGGCCTGGCCGAACCGGATCCCGTCCACGGTGGGGGTCAGCACGTCCTTCCGGCTGACGATGGCGAAGTGCACCAGGTAGATCAGGTACCCCAAGAAGAGCGCGCAAGCGATCAGGCTGACTGCAGCGGCGATGATCATGGGTGGCTCCTCCGTCGCGCTTCCTCCCCCGCGGGGGGTCGAGACCTGAGTACACAGGTCAGATGGTCCTCATTGTCGACTTAGTCGGCACTGTCCAGACATGTCTGGCAACGTGCTGGCTGGCATCCCTTGACCCGCCTCACCTGGTAGTCTGATGCTGCTCGAGGAGATCATCGGATTCATACCAACCTTTCGACTGAGATGTTAGTACCCACTTGTAGAACCTTAAACACGATTGAGGAAGGTTCTAACGATATGTCCGTTTGGATAGATCGGACGCAAAGCTCGTCCCGAGCATGGGTACGTATGTCACGTTAGGTACCGGAGAGGAGACAGCGATGGCCGCACCCCGCTTCCGGCAGATCGCCGAAGAGCTGATCCGCCGGATCGACCAGGGCGAGTTCCCCGAGGGGAAGCAGCTGCCCACCGAGGTCGAGCTCATGAACGAGTACAACGCCTCGCGCAACACCATCCGGGACGCGGTCAAGCTGCTCATCGGGCGCGGGCTGGTGTACACCTCGCCGGGCCGCGGCACGTTCGTCCTCAAGGCGGTCGAGCCCTTCGCGCTCACCTTGACCTCGGTGAACAGGGAGACCAGCGAGAGCGAGGCCTACCGTTTCGAAGCCAAGCTGCAGGGGCGCAAGGCCGAGGTCAGCGACCCCAGGGTGGAGATCCAGAAGGCCGACAAGCTGGTGGCCTGGGCGCTGGGCATCAACGAGGGGGACCGGGTGGTGATCCGCCACCAGGAGCGCCGCATCGACGGCCGCCCCTGGTCCCTGCAGACCTCCTGGTACCCGATGGCCTTCGTGACCAAAGGCGCGGAACGCCTGATCGACGCCGAGGACATCGTCGAGGGCGTGGTCACCTATCTGCGGGAGAAGCTGGGCATCGAGCAGGTGGGCTACCGAGACAAGATCACCGCCAGGGTGCCCAACGCCTACGAGGCGTCCTTCTTCAATCTCCCGGACGGCGGCAGCACGGTGATCGTGCACGACCGCATCGCCTACGGTCAGGACGGCAAGCCCATTCGGCTGACCAACACGATTTATCCCGCCGACCGGAACGAGCTGTACATCGAGGTCGGAGAGGTACCGCCGCTGCACTTCTCGAAGAGGGGCGGTGCGACGGGGAACGACGAGGGGGATGCAGCCCGAGCCGACGGGGCCCGTCCGTGATGGGCGGGACATGCTCCGGCTGTGCCGTGGGGTGGTGACTCTCGACTGAACGGAGACGTTCGAGGCCGCCCTCGGGGACGGGAATGGTTCGAGGGCGTATCGGTTTCCCTCTCGCGCAGCGACCTTCGCCATTTGGGCCTCGCTGATCCGTTTCCGCCCTGATGGGCTCCGTTAGATCCTGGTCACGTCGGCGAGACGGTGGCCGGTGCCCTCTCGCCGCCGGGCGGTGCGCTGGTGGGAGGCCTGGGCCGGGTGGGTTTTCGGGTGCAGTGAGGACCAGGGCCGAAAGGAGGTCCAGGCCGGCAGCGGCCCCTCGTACCAGGTGACCTCCAGGGGACGGCACATCTCCAGCCGGTACCGGTTCCCCGAGCGCTGGATCACCTGCTCGTAGAAGTGGTGGGAGACGATGAACCCCACCTCCGCGGCCGACTCCAGGCAGGCCGCCACGAATTCGTCGGCGTCGGCGAGCGCGGCGGTCTCCTCGACGGTGCGGCCGTGGGGTTCCACCTGTCCGAAGGGCATGTCGAAGCTCACGCTGCCCATGTGGACGGCCGTGCGCAGGTACAGCCGAGCCGCCTCGCTGTGCAGTTCGTTGTAGTCGCTCACCTCGGCCAGCAGTGCGTCCATCAGGGGCTTCGCCAGGCACTCGTACCGCGTCTGCAGGGGCGGCACCACGATGCGGGCGTTCCCCCGCGGGGAGGTCAGGCACGAATCCCAGGCGATGCCCGCGTTCTCGAACGCGTTCCGCATGATCTGCGCCAGGGCACCGCGCACATGTGTGGTCACGCGGTCGTCGGACGGTTCCGGGAGGGTGGGGCTCACCATCACGACCGGGTGAGGCCGCGTTTCGGACGCGGGCCAGTGGACGGCGGCCGGCCGTTGCGCCTGCATGGCTCGTTCTCCCTGGTCGCCCCAGAGCACGTGGGGCCGGAACCCGTCGGAGGACCCGGACGGGGCCGGTCGGCTCGACCGGTAGTGGAGCCTGCTCTGATAGCCACTCATGGGGGTGAGCTCTTCGGTANGCTGCGAGCCTATGAAACTACTCACTGGTCACATCCCCTCCGTTACCTATCAAGGGTGTAGCCACCAACCAAGTGGGCAAAACCTGACCAGAGGAACTAGTTTCCTTATTGGATCTCATACCTCTGATGGGAATGAGAGTTGATCATGGCGGACGCCCTGCCCAAGTACCTCCAGATCGCCAAAGACCTGCAACGGCAGATCGAGGAAGGCACGCTCAAGGCCGGTGACCGGCTGCCCACCGAAAGCGAACTGGCGGCCAGGTGGAAGGTCTCCACGAGCACGGTCAAAGACGCCCTCAGCGAGCTGCGCAAAAGCGGCCGGGTCCAGACCCGCCCCCGGGAGGGCACCTTCGTGCTGCCCCGCCGCAGACCGCTGACCATCACCCTCAACGACCGGGAACTGGACATGCCGCAGGTGCCGGCCGAATCCCGGATGGGCGGCGGGGAGGGCCGGGCGTTCCGGCAGGAGGCCGAACGCCAGGGCTTTCAGGCCACCTGGGACCTGCCGGAGGTCACCGTCGGCCCGGCCGAGCCCTGGCAGCTGGAGGCCTTCGGGCTCCCCCCGGACCAGCGGGTGCAGATCGTGCAGCGCAAGCAGCGGCGCTTCATCGACGGGGAGCCCAACTCCCTGCAGTACTCCTACTTCACCCTGGAACTGGCCCTCAAAGCTCCCCTGCTGCTGAACGGGGAGGACATCGAGCAAGGGCATGTGGCCTACCTGGCCGAGCTCGGTTTCGTGCAGGTCGGCTACCTGGATGAGTTCGACGCCCGGCCCCCGCACCGCGATGAGGCGGAGTTCTTCGGTCTCTCCCGCGACAGCCTGGCCGTGATCGAGCACTCCCGCACCGCCTACGACCAGGACGGCAAGCCCTTCCGGCTGACCGTCACGGTCTACCGGCCGCGCAGCAACAAGATCCGCTTTTACGCCGGCAAGGTGCCCCCATCCGTACTGGAAGGCTCATGAAGGCCGGAAGCCCGGACAGCCGGCCGAGGATGCAGGACGCGGCGGCGGAGGCATGAGGAATCCCAGGTGAGAGGGGTATGCACCCCGACGGGCCGCTCCTGAGGTCCACGGCCTCGTCAAACCTTGATACGAAGATCGCGAATGCCCTTGCGCCGCGACGGTCGGCGGTGCAGGCTTCGTCCCAATAGCAACACCAACAACACAAGGAACAATTGATGCATAGATCAGGTAAGTCGCAGGGATACCCCGCCCCTCACCCGGACCCGAAGGTGGACGCCTTCCGTCCGTACATCGAAAAGGCCGTCACCGCGCTGAAGGAGGCGGGCCTCACCGTCATCGAGAGCTGGATGGACCCCTGCGACCCGATCGACGCGACGATCAGGCTCGGCGGATGGGCCCTGGTCTGGGACGAGTGGGACGGCTGGCGGCTGGGCGTCTTCGTCTCCGGCCGGCAGGGCGTGCGGACCGTGCTCCACGATACGGTCCGGTTCGAGGGCGGGCCGCGGCTTGCAGTGGTTGAATTGGCGCAGCGGGTCCGCGACTTCACCAGGGGGTCGGTGGAGCAGATCACTGGGGCTGCTCTGGCGGAGGCCGCCGTCCGGTAGGGCCCGATGACGTCGGGAGCCTGAAGAGAGGAGCTCGCGCCATGCCCGGCTGGGACCGACTCCAGTGCCATCCTGATCCCTTCGTGAACCGCAGTGCGCCCTATACCACCGCGCTGATGGATGCGCTCGCCGGTCGGGACGTCCGCATCTTGGCCGCCTGGCAGGATCCGCAGGACCCCAGGGACGCCACCATCGTTCTGCGGCGGTCGGTCGGGTTGCCCGAGGCCCTGGTATGGGACGAGGAGACGGGCCTGCGAGCGGGTCGGTTCGTCAAGGGCCGACAGGGTGAGCGCACCGAACTGGCCGATGCCGTCTACCTGGGAGGCGGGCTGCTGCCCGACCCGCAGGAGGCGGTGCGGCGTTTCCTGGCCGGTGCCGGCGGGCCGAGGGTCGTCTACCGGCGGCACACCGACACTCGTGACGGCTTTGAGGACTACCTCCGGGCGCGCGTAAGGGAGATCTACGGACTGGACCTGTGATCCCCTGGCTGGTTGCCCGAGGCGCATCGACGAACGCGAGAGTCCGCAGGGCCGCTTACGTCCGCTGTCCACAGGGACCGCCTGCGGGCGGAAATGACGACTGTCCTGGCCGGTGCGCCGTCCGGATCCGCCCAGACGGGGATGAAGTCTTCCTCTCCAGGACACAGGGGAGCCTGCGACGCGGTTCCGCCTGACGATAGAGCCATGTGCGCCCAGACGGCCACGGACGAGGGCGTACCGGAGCGTTGACCCGGTACGCCCTCAGAATTTTCCCCACCTGCCGCCTCCGCGCGATCAGGCAGGTGCGCCGCGGTCAGGGAGGATGCCGTGACCTGGGACGATGCAATGCCGGATGCTCCTGGGACTCCATTCCCGGCGCTTTGAAGGCCCATGGTGAAAAGACTCGTTCACAGGCGGAAGCCGTCAGGAGGGTTTCTTCCAGAACGGGCGGCGGGGTGGCTTCGGGGTGGCGGTGTGCTCGTCGAGGAAGGCGGTCAGTTCCCCGACGGCGAGGGTCCACAGCTCGTCCAGGCGGGACTGCTGGGCGGGGTCGTCGGCGGCCTGCAGGGCGTCGGCCAGGGCGGTCAGGCGGTCGGCGGGCAGGCCGTCGGAGCGGGCGTGCTGGGCGAGGCCGAGCAGCCTGGTGCGCAGGTCGGACAGGTGGCGGCGGCGCTCGGGGCGGGCGGCGGCGGCCAGCTCTTGCAGGCGGTTCAGCTCCTGCCGGACCAGGGCGGGGACGGGCGACGGGCGGGGCGCGGACGGGGCCGCAGCGGACGGGCTGGGGGCGGGTCCGCGGGGGCGCCGCAGCCGGGGCGGCAGGCCCCTCGGCGGTGTGGCGAGGGGAGCGGGACCGGCGGGAGGCGGGGGGAGCGGGCCGGCAGGGGCGGCCATGGGCATGGCGGGCATCGCGTGCGAGGAGGCCGCGGCCACGGGCGGGGCCGGGAGCGGCCAGCCGGCGGGTGACTCGACGGGCTGCACGACCCGGTGGGCGGGGCCGCCGGCGACGGCCCGGTCGTCGATGGCGACGAAGGCGGTGAAGCGGCACAGCACGCCGAAGCGCAGCGAGGTCTCCACGATCTGCTGCTCCAGGTCGCGCCCGCCGGTGACGGCGTAGCGGTCCTCCAGATCCCGCAGGTGGGCGCGGGCCCAGACGGAGGTGGCGGCGCCGGCCTCGGTGCGGGAGACGACGGCCCGGCACTGCCAGGGGGCGCCTTCGCCGGTCGCGGCGCGGACGGTCAGGGAGCAGTCGTCGGCGGCGCGCAGGTAGCGGCCCGCCACCACCAGGGGGACGCCGGGGAAGACGGCGCCCGGCCGGGGCGGGGTGAGCGTGCCGGGCTCGACGCGCACCCCGGACCATTCCAGGGACAGGCCGGTCAGCAGCGGGGCGTTGATGCGGTGGTGGATGTGCTCCATCGCCTCATCCAGCCGGTCTTCGGACTCCACCAGTTCCAGCCGCCCCTGCCCGGCGGTGGCGAGCCGTCCCAGGAAACCGGCGTTGACCGCCTGGTCGATGCCGACCGCGTGGATCCGCAGGCCGTTCAGGAAGGGGTCGATGAGGGCCAGGAGCTGGTCCTCGTTCCCCACCTGCCCGTCGGTGATCAGCACCAGCACCCGGTCGCGGCCCGCGTCGTCCAGCAGGGCGGCGCCCTCCCGGAGCGGGGCCGCCAGTTCGGTGCCGCCGCGCGCCTGCAGCCCGGCCAGGTGCTCCACGGCGCGGAACCGGTTGCGGTCGGTGGCCGGGCTGAGCCCGCCGTCCAGCCCGGCGGGCCGCTCGACCATGTCGTCGAACGACAGCACCGCGAAGCGGTCCCGTCCGGTCAGGGTGTCCACGATGCGGGCCGCGGCGTGGCGGGCCGCCACCATCTTCCAGCCGTGCATGCTGCCCGAGCGGTCCAGCAGGATGACCACATCGCGCGGGCGGGGCGCGCACTGCTCGGACGGCGGCAGCACGGTGAGGGTGAACGTCCCGGATTCGCCTTCGGCGTCGGGGGTCAGCGTCACTGAGGCGGCGGCCTGCTCCGGGCGGCCGTAGGCCAGACGCAGCACGAAGTCGCGGTCGAGCCGTTCCCCGGGCTGCAGCCGCACCGTGGTGCGCCCGGAGCCGCGGGTGTCGGCGGCCACCACGTGCAGGCTGGAGCGGATCTCCCCGAGCGGGAACCCGGCGGGGTCGATGTCCGCTTCCAGGGACAGCCGCACCGGATCGGGAAAGCCGGGCAGCAGGACGGGCGGGCTGATGCGGGAGGCGTCCGGCACCGCGTCGGTGTCGGCGGCGATCCCGTCCCCGGCCCGCTCGTCCGGCAGTGCGGTGCCGGGGATGTAGCGGGGCGCCACGACGAGCGGGAAACGGAAGGTGGCGGCGCCGTCCTCATACGGCAGCGGCTGGTCGAGGGTCAGGCGGACGGTGACGCGCTCGCCGGGCGGGATGTTGCCGACCTGCATGGTGAACACATCCGGCCGGTCCTCTTCGGCGAGCGCGGCGCGGTGCCCGGCGGCGACGGCCTCCTGGTAGTCGGCCCTGGCCCGGCCGCGTTCCTTGAGCGCGGCCTCCACGGTGCCGTCGGCGGTCTCCATCCGCATGCGGGTGACGGCGGCGCGGTCCGGCAGCGGGAAGATGTAGACGGCCTCCAGCGGAACGTCGAAGGGGTTGCGGAAGCCCTGGCTCAGCTCGACGCGTCCGTTCAGCCCGGTGATGGCGGCGCGGACGTCGACGGTCTCCAAGGGGAGGTTGCCCCGCTCGGTGGCCAGCGCGCCCAGGCCCGCGCCGGGCAGCGGTGCCGCCTGCTCGGGCAGCGGTGTGATGCGGACGGTCATGGGTGCCTCCCATCGGGGTCGGAGGGTGAGGCGGGGTCGTCGGGGCGGCACAGTCCCCGGCGGCGGAGCTCGCGCAGCAGCGGCTCGGCCGCCCGGCCGATGGCCGCCAGGTCCGCCGGGCCGAGCTCGGCGGTCTCCAGCAGCAGCGTCACTCCCGGGGCGAGCCGGACGGCGGGCATGGCGACCGGCTGTGCCGCCGGGGCGTTCGGCGCCTGCTGCGGCGCGGCGGCGGCCTGTGTCCAGAACCGTCGTCCGGGGGCGGGCTTGCGGGGTGTGGGGGCGTCCGGCGGGGAGGGCAGGCGGGCGATCTCGCGGAGGGCGGCGTTAGGGGCGCCGGCCAGCTCGGCCTGGATCTCGGCGATGCTGCGGCCCGCGGCCTGCAGNCGTTTGACGGCGACCAGCTGCAGCAGGTGCCGCTCGCCGTACAGGGCGGTGCGTCCGCGCCTGCCGGAGGGCGGGTCCACCAGGCCGATCGTGGTGTACCAGCGGATCAGGCGCTCGTTGGGCAGGTCGCGGACCCGGCGGTTGACCCGTGCCGGTTCCTCGCCGAGCGCGGCGGCGGCCGCGGCGGCCAGCTCGGTGATCGTCCAGCAGGGGTCCATGCCACNATNGTGACACTGTAATAATGACAGTGTCAATGTCGATTCACGGCGGCGCGTCCTCGCCACCCGCCGGAAGTCCTTGAACGATCACCGTCCCGGCATCACGCTGACCTGTAGGGACGGCAGGACAGAGGGAGGCGCGGCAGTGCCCGATGGCAGGACGGGAGACCACCTCTCCCGGGCCGGAGCCTCGGCCTGGGCACGCTACCGCCGCCTTGCGGACGAGTACCGGCAGCAGCGGATCCTCCTCCGGCTGGTGCTGGCGGGCTCGGCGGCGGTGGTCGCGCTGGGCCTGGCGGGTCGGCAGGCCGCGCTGGGCGCGGCCGTGCTGACCGCGCTGGCGCATGCGCTGCACTGCCGCTACCGGCCGGGGCCCGGGTCCGCCACCGACTGGCGGCGCGGCGCCCTGGCCGAACGCCGGACCGGGCGGCGGCTGGCCCGGCTGGGACGGGGGCACCGGGTGCTGCACGACCGGGCGCTGCCCGAGCTGCCCGGCACCAACCTGGACCACCTGGTCATCGGGCGCACCGGGGTGCACGCGGTCATCGACCGGCACTGGCGGCCGGGCACCCGGCTGTGGGCCGANCGGTACCGGATCTGGGCGGGCCGGCGCCCGATAACGGCGCTGTCGGCCACCGTGGCGCAGATCGCCGACACGGTCGCCGAACTGCTGAGCGCCGAACTCGGCGAGGAGATCCCGGTGTCGCCGATCGTGGCGGTGCACGGGGCGCGCCTGCCGCGCGGCGGGCTGGAGCACCGGGGCGTGGTCTTCCAGCGCTCCTCCCGGCTGCCGCGTTTCATCCGGGAATGCCCGCATATCTTCACCGGCGCCGAGGTCGCGGCCATCACGGCGGCGGCGGAAAGGATGTTCCCGTCGATGCTGGACGTACTCTCGCACCGGGCGCGAAGTCTGTCCTGAAGACGTGGGATATTTTCCGTATATTGCTTTTGTTGGTCTTTTGTGGCGTTTTGTTTCTTTGGGTGGGGACTGTGCGGCCGGGCGGCCTCCTCGCCCGGGACGGCATGAAAGCCGGCGCCGTCAGGGCTTTCCGGCCCCATGGCCTCGGGGTGCATGCCGGAGAGCGCCGGCGGTCCGGGCGCCTGAGTGAGTGGGGATCGAGGAGAACTTTCGCCACGTGATCCCGGGGGTGGCGGCGCAGGGCTCCGGAGCCTGTCTCCCCAGGTCGTCGCGTCGTCCGTGGCCGGGGCCTGCTCGGCACGTGGTCTTGAGCGTCGGGGCTCGAAGGCGCCCGGTGCCGCGACGCCTCGGGGCACGCGTCGTCCCTGGCTGCACTTCATCTCGACCCGTGGAGCCGGTGTGCTGAAAAGGTTCGCTGCGAGGGCGTCGTCCCGATATGAAAGGCGGCGCACGGGGTGCGTACCGTCTGAGTCCGGACGAGGACCTTGGCCGCCGAGGAACACACGACGACGGTCATATTCGGCGAATCCGGTGAAAATGAAAGAGTCCGGCGAAATAGACTTTTGTGATGTCCTGAGGAAAGGGCAGGTCAAACCATTCGAACCTGCTGTGTCAATCTATTCGACTGACGCATGAAAAGAGGTCAGAACCCCTATCTTCGGGGTGCATGAATGACCGTTCCCTGGTCGAGGCCCTGCGCTCGGGCGCCCCGGAGGCGCCCGGTGCGCTTTACGACTCCTACGGCCGGCGCCTGTACGAATACTGCTGGTTCCGGCTCGGTGACCACGAGGCCGCCCAGGCGGCGCTGTGCGACGCCTTCATCGTGGCCGAGGCGCACATTCGCCGGCTCCAGTCGCCCGACCGGCTCGGAGCGTGGCTGTATGCGCTGGTCAGGCGGGAATGCACGCGCCTGGCGGCCGAGGGCGCGGCCGGGGACGGGCCCGCTCCCCCCTTCCCCGGCAANGATCGCGGCGGGCGGGGCGAGACGGACCAGCGGATCATCGCCTGGCGGGCCGTGTGGGGCATGCCCCTGCTCAGCCGGGAGGTCCTCGAACTGCAGACGCTGCACCGGCTGCCGATGCCCGAGCTGGCCTCCGTGCTCGGCCTGCCCGACCAGGACGTCCGGGCATTGCTCGCCCGCGCCGCCGCCGACCTGGAAGAGTCGCTCGCCGCCGAGCTGCTGGCCGCCCACGGGCCGCAGGAATGCCCCGAGCCGGCCGCGATCGTGCGGGAACGGCGGGACGGGCGGGGCG
>JGI25327J35509_1002865_pt1 | contig 11420 bp, 8 predicted proteins | sample HigsolmetaAR202D_FD_35509 | JGI IMG/M metagenome (IMG submission 35509)
TGATCCCGCGGATGACGCACCAGCCGCTGTCTGTCGGACCAGCCGACATCTGCGATACGCCCTACAACCTCTGGTCGCGCGGCGGCGCGCCGGGCATGGGGTATCAGACGATCCCCCAGGCCATCGATCGCGTCATTGAGCATGTCCTGCAAGCCGCCGGGCCGACGTACACGCATCTGTACCTGCCGGAGATCGACACGATCTGCCATCGGCTGGGCGTGACGCACGAAAGCGTCGTGCCGCTGGTGGAGGAGATCGATGCGCAGATCGAGCGGCTGTACCACGCCGTCGGCGATCGCGCGCGGATCGTCGTCTGCGCCGATCACGGCTTGATCGATGTCCCGCCAGCCGATCAGACGCTGCTGCTGGACGGCGATCCGCTGCTGGATCTGCTGGAGGTGCCGCCATCGGGCGATGCACGCCTGCCGATCTTCCACGTGCGCGAGGGAGGGCATGAGGCGTTTATCAGCCTGTTCAACGAGCGCTTCGGCGACGGCATGTTGCTGCTGCGAACCGACCATGCCGAAGCCATGGAACTGTTCGGCCCCGGCCCGCTGTCGCCGCTGGCGCGCAGGCGATTCGGCGACTACATCGCCGTCACCTACCGTGCGACGACGCTCGCTTACCACCCGCGCGACAAGCCCATCCGCCACCTGTACCTCGGCGTCCACGCAGGCATGAGCCCGCAGGAGATGGCGATTCCGTTGGTGATCGCGTGATGGGAGGGAGACGGGGAGACTGAGAGACGGAGAGACGGAGAGACGAAGTGACGACGGACGAAGTGAGGTTCGCGCATCCGTCCATCGCCGCCTGCTGCCTGCCGCCCGCTGCCTGCTGAATCCCCGGCATTCCCTTTGCATCCCGACAGATGACGTCGCCTGTGACCAAGGCCAGCACCATGCCCATTCTCACAGACATCACGCCCATCGACCCCGGCCGTGCGACACGCGACTTTTACGTGCGCGCGCTGACGATCCTCGATGAGGCCGCTATTCCCTATGTCGTCGGCGGCGGGTATGCCATGGCTGCCTACACCGGCATCCAACAGCGGACCAAGGATCTGGACCTGTTCCTCAAGCCGTCGGATCACCGCCGGGCGTTGGATGCGCTCGCGCAGGCTGGGTATCGCACGGAATATTTCTACCCCTTCTGGATCGCCAAAGCCCTCGAGGGCGAAGCCTTCATCGACATCATCTACAACTCAGCCAACGGCATCTGCGAGGTGGATGACCTGTGGCTGGCGCACGCGCACCCGATCGAGGTGCATGGCTATCGCACGCGGTTGTGCCCGGCTGAGGAGCAGCTGTGGAGCAAGGCGTTTGTGCAGGATCGCGACCGCTTCGACGGAGCCGACATCGCGCACCTGATCTTGCGGCAGGGGCGCGGGTTCGACTGGCAGCGGCTGGTCAATCGCTTCCTCGACCATGAGCCGGTGCTGCTGGCGCACCTGCTGATGTTCGACTACATCTACCCGTCGCAGCGCGACTGCATCCCCGACTGGGTGATGGAACATCTGCATCTCCGCTCACCGCGCCGCCCCACGGCCCAGAAGATCTGCCGCGGCACGAATGTCTGCCAGCGGGGGTTCCTGGTCGACATCTACGAATGGGGCTACAGGGACGCGCGCCTTCAACCGATCGGCAAACTGACGCCCGAGCAACGTGCACAGTTGCCGAAGGAGTGATGAACGGCGCCGCGAAGGCGCGAAGGTCGCGAAGGGGATTAGCGCAAAGATCTCAAAGATTGCAGAGATCGCAAAGAGTTGAGCTGCTTGTTGCACGCGGCATGTGGTGCGCCGACATCCACCGATGGCTGGCAACTCACAACTCACAACTCACAACTGGCAACTGGCAACTGGCAACTGGCAACTATCTCACCACAGCCACTTCCTCCCTCACCGCATCCACAATCCGCCTCAACTGCTCCACCGTCATCGCCAGCGGCGGCATGAGGACGATCGTGTCGGCCAGCGGACGGAGGATGACGCCGTGGCGGCGGATGCGGGCGCAAACCTCTGCGCCCAGGCGGCGGCGCGGATCGAAGGGCTTTTTGCTGGCCTTGTCCTCGACCAGCTCGATGCCGACCATCAGGCCCTTCTGGCGGATGTCGCCGACGTGCGGCAGATCGGCCAGCGGCTTGAGCATCTCCGACAGCGCCTGCGCCTTCTGCTGGACCTGTGCGATCAGGTTGTTTTTCTCGAACAGCTCCAACGACGCGATAGCGGCTGCGCACGCCAGCGGATTGCCGGTGTAGGTGTGGCCGTGATAGAAGGTCTTGCCTTCCCACGGCTCGCCGAGGAAGGCTTCGAAGATCTTCTCTGTCGCGAATGTCGCCGCCAGCGGCAGGTAGCCGCCGGTGATCCCCTTGGCGGCGCACATCAGATCGGGCTCGACGCCTTCATGCTCGACGGCGAACATTCGGCCGGTCCGGCCGAAGCCGGTCGCGACCTCGTCGCAGATCAGCAGCACGTTGTACTTTGTGCACAGCTCGCGCACGCGGCGCAGGTAGCCTTCCGGCTGAACGATCATGCCGGCTGCCCCCTGCACGATCGGCTCGACGCAGACAGCCGCGATCGTGTTGTGATGGGCCTGCAGAATCCGCTCCATCTGCTCCAGGCAGAAGTCGCGGACGTTGTCAGCCGTCGCCCCTTCTGGCGGGCGATAGGCAAACGGCGTGGGCGCGAAATGCACCTTGAACAGCAGCGGAAAGTAGGGCTTGTGGAAGGCCGTTGTCCGTCCGACCGACATCGCGCCGGTCGTGTCGCCGTGATACGCCTCCGCCAGGCCGATGAACTCGGTCTTCTGCGGTTGGCCGATGTTGTGCCAGTACTGCACAGCCAGTTTGAAGGCGATCTCGGTCGATGTCGCGCCGGCATCGCTGTAGAAGACGCGCGTCAGGTTCTTCGGCACGATGCGCATCAGCCGCTCAGCCAGCACGATCGCCGGCTCGCTGGCCAGGCCCAGCATCGTCGAATGCGCCACGCGATCGAGCTGGCGCCGGACGGCGTCGTCGATTTCGGGCACGCGATGCCCGTGGACGTTGCACCACAGGCTCGAGACGCCGTCCAGATAGCGCTTGCCGTCGGAGTCGATCAGCTCCATCCCCTCGGCTGCCACAATCACCAGCGGCTCATCGGCCAGCCAGAGTTTCATGTGCGTGAACGGATGCCACAGATGACGCTTGTCCCATTCACGAAGTTGCTGTGTCGTGTACTGAGGCATGGTATTGCTGATGCGTGGTGATTGGTGATTGATGCGTGACGCAGGGCGTAGTGATCAGTGATTAATGCGTAACAGCAACCGCGACGGCTGAGCTCCATGCACCATGCATCATTCATCATGACTCTCCGCCTCTCCGAGTCTCCGTGGTTCCAACCCGATGCGCGACGGCCCGTCACTACCGGCCGAAGAACGTCACACGGATATAGAAGTACAGCAGTGAAATGAGGCTGACGATGACGCTGGCCCACAGCGTGATCTTCAGGATGCGGATGCGGTTGGCGATCTCCTTGTCGCGCCACTCCGCCAGCCGGCGGTCGATCTCATCCAGCTTGCGGTCGATGCGGGCTTCGATCTCGTCCAGCTTTTGGTTGAGGTAGGTGTCCGCCGATCGCTTGATCCGCCCGGCGATCCCGCCGATCAGGCCGGAATCCTCGATCTCTTCCTTGATCGTCCCGGGGCGCGGCGGCGGAGGCGCAGCCGCCGGTGACGACCCCGGCTGGGGCGGCAGGAACTGGTAATCGCTGTCGCCGCTGTCTTCGCCGATCATGTTCGACACGATCGATCCGATCAGCGCCCGCCGCTTGCGGTTGAGGCGCGAGAAGAACCCCTCTTGCTTGCGCAGCCGGCGGATGAGCGTCGGCACGTCGTCGCCGGGATCCACGCGCACCCCGCGCAGCATCGCCAGCGCGATCAAGCCGCGCTGGCTTAGTCCTTCGAAGCGCATCGAGCGGATGCGCGTGATCTCTTGGGCCAGGTATTCCTTGGAGACGTTGACCGGCACCGGCCGGCGGCCCCACTTGACCACGTCGAGCATGGCTTCGCGATCCATCGACGCGATCATTTGCCGCCGCTCGTGCACGGCCGCGACCAGATGCTGCAATGTCTTGTAGCGCGTGGGGTCGAGGCCCAGTTCCTCAGCCAGCGTTTCCAGCTCGTCGCGGGGCAGCTCCTGAAGCTGGCGCGCGGGCATGGCGCCGGCTGTCGTCATCTGGGCGACACCCGTCCCCTGTCCCCCGGGCAACATCTTTCGCTGATCGTCAGCCATGCAGGACCCGATCCAAGTCACCGATGATCGAATGTGCCCGCCAGACCAGCAGGAACACCACGCACAGCAGCACGCATACCAGCAGATCTCCCCAGAAGCTCGTGAACCGCAACCGCAACCCGTGAACGATCACGTACCGCCGGACCAGCGAAATATACCGGTCCTCTCCCGCCAGCCAGACATACCACTCATACAGCGACTGAAACGTGATGATCGAGGCGTAGATCGTCACGATCGTCGCCAGCAGATAGCGGAAGAAGTTGAACAGATCGATGTCGGGCATGGGGGTCAGTCGGCAGTCGGCGGTCTGCAGTCGGCAGTCGGCAGTGTACTGCCTACTGCCCACTGCCTGCTTCGCTGCAGACTGCTGACTGCAGACTGCAGACTACTCCTCTTCCACATACCCCTCCGGCTTGTCGCCGAACAGGGCGGATCCGACGCGGACCATTGTGCTGCCTTCGGCAATGGCCAGTTCCAGGTCCTCGCTCATGCCCATACTCAGGTATCGGAAGTTATTGCCCCCGATCTTATGCCACTTCATCTCCTCGAACAGCTCGCGCGTCCGGGCGAAGCAGGACTGAATCTGAGCCGGTGTGCCGTTGAGCGGGCCCATGGCCATCAGGCCGACAATCGCAAGATTCGGCATGGAGTCGATCTGCTCCGCCAGATGCACCGCCGCCCCGACGGCTACGCCATGCTTCTGCGGCTCCTGCGAGGCATTGACCTGCAGGAGCACGGGCTGGCGTTTGCCGAGCTTGCCGGCCTGGGTGTCGAGCTCCTCAGCCAGGCGCAGGCTGTCGACGCTCTGGATGAGGCTGGCCAGCGGCAGGACCTGTTTGACTTTGTTCCGCTGGAGGTGGCCGATCATGTGCCACCGCAGCTTGGCGGGGACGGTGTCATCCCCATGCTGATGCCGGCGGGCGAAGAACTCATTGATCTGCGGCGCCCGCTGCGCAAGCGCCTGCACGCGGTTCTCGCCCAAGTCGGCGATGCCGAGCTGGACGATCTCGCGCACCTGCTCGGGCGCGGCGTACTTGGTGACGGCGACCAGCGTGACCTCCTCGGGCTCGCGCTTGGCTTTGGCGCACGCGTTGGCAATGCGCTCGCGGATGCGTTCGAGATTGTCAGCCAGTGGGGATCGCTTGGCCACCTGCAGATTCCTCCATCCTTGAGAAACCAATGTCAAAACAGGCATTATACGCGACAGCCGTCGCGGCGACAGGGCTGAGGCGTGTCCGGTTTGGCAGGGTCAGAACCGGATTATGGAACTCACGGGAACTGATCCACCCCCGCGGGCGTCCAAGGGACTGCCACGCGGCGCTGTTGCGCTGCCATTCCCCCTTGCCGGAGGCCCCCCATGAAGCCTTTCCATTCCCTGCTGATCGCCAGCCTGCTTGCGTTCGTGCCGCTGGGCATGGCCCAGCAGATCGCGACAGTCAAAGCCGGACAGTACACCCTCTCCGGGCCGTACGCGCACGACAATCTCACAATTTTTCTGATCCACGGCGCCGATCCCCTGCCCGGCCGCGATTACGTCATCCTTGATGAGGCCATCGCAGCCGGCACAGCCATTGTCCATGAGACCAGCAACGTCAATGAGCTGGCCGTGGAGAATCTCTCCCAGACGCACGACCTGTACATCCCGGCTGGGACGATCGTCAAAGGTGGCAAGCAGGATCGGACGATCGCGCAGGACCTGATCGTCCGCCCAGGTAGCGGGCGCGTCTCGATCGACGCGTTCTGCGTCGAGCAGGGCCGATGGCGCGCCCGTGGCCAGGAGCGCGCAACCGCCTTCAACGCGGCTAAGCAGGCCCTGGCCGGAAAGGATCTGAAGCTGGCGGCTCGCTATCACGGCGATCAGGGCCACGTATGGCAGGAAGTTGCCGTCGCCCAGGATAAGCTCGCCGTGAGTACCGAAGCCGAAGTGCGCGCGGCTGAGTCGCAGACCAGCCTTCAGCTCACGCTGGAGAACGAAGCCGTCGTGAAGGCGATCGACGGCTACATCCAGAAGCTCTCGCCGATCGTCGAGCAGAAGGAAGATGTGATCGGCTATGCGTTTGCGATCAATGGCGAGGTGAACAGCGCCGAGGTCTTCGCCAGCAATGCGCTGTTCAAAAAGCTGTGGCCGACGCTGCTGAACAGCTCAGCCGTCGAGGCCATCGCAGAAGCCGCCAAACCGGCTGACGGGCAGGTCACAGCCGATGACATCCGCGCCTGCATCGACGCGGCGGAATCCGCCGAGCCAGGCAAGTCACAAGCCGCGAACGATCGCACAGAGTCGCTGACCCGCGACGGCGAGAAGGCCGTCCTCTTCGAAACGCGCGATTCCTCAGCCGACGGCTATGTGCGAAGAAGCTACTACGCGAAGTAGACAAGCAACGTGGCGCGGGCGCTTCCGCCAGGGGTCATCCTGAGCGCAGCGAAGGATCTCAACCGTTCCCAACGCAGAGATCCTTCGCTTCGCTCAGGATGACATTCTGCATGGGCAAAGCACCCATGCCGCGTTAGACGCCCAGCACCTTCGCCATCGCTTCGCCGATGGTCGCGGGGCTTTCAGCCACGGTGATGCCGGCAGCCGTCAGGGCGTTGATCTTCGACTCCGCCGTGCCTTCGCCGCCGGAGATGATCGCGCCGGCATGGCCCATGCGCTTGCCCGGAGGCGCCGTGCGGCCGGCGATGAACGCGACGACAGGCTTGTTCACATGCTGCTTGATGTACGCAGCCGCGGTTTCCTCGTCGGTTCCGCCGATCTCGCCGATCAGGATGATCGCATCGGTCTGCGGATCGTTGTTGAACATCTCCAGCAGCTCGATGTAGTTCAGCCCCTTGACCGGGTCGCCGCCGATGCCGACAGCCGTCGTCTGCCCGATCCCGCGGCTGGCGCACTGCCAGACGGCTTCGTACGTCAGCGTGCCCGAGCGCGAGATGATCCCCACGCTCTTGCCGCTCTTTGCGTCCTTCGGCGGCAGGTGGATGTAACCCGGCATGATGCCGATCTTGCACTCACCCGGCGTGATCACGCCCGGGCAGTTTGGACCGATGAGCACCGAATTGGGCCGATCCTTGAGAAACGCCTTGACCTTCACCATGTCCAGCACCGGGATGCCCTCGGTGATGGCCACGATCACCCGGATGCCGGCGTCGGCGGCTTCCATGATGGCGTCAGCCGCGAACGGCGGCGGCACGAAGATCATGGTGGCATCGGCGCCGGTGGCTTCGACCGCCTGACGGACGGTGTCGAAGATGGGCAGCCCGTTAGCGTCCTTCTGCCCGCCCTTGCCGGGGGTGACGCCGCCGACCATTTTCGTCCCATAATCCAGGCACTGCTTCGTGTGGAATGCCCCGGCAGATCCGGTGATGCCCTGGCAGATGACCTTCGTGCTGCTGTTGACCAGAATGCTCATCGAGTCGTTTCTCCAGTGGGGGAAATCGCAAAGTTCGACAGAGTAAATCGCATCGCCCGCATGGGCAAGGCGCAGCCCCGCATCCCCGTACCAACACTGGCCCGCGCGCCTCGCACGGGCACCCCAGCTCCATCCTGCGATCGCCATCGCCCCTCCCCTTTACCGCGCCATCTCCGGGCCTCCGCGGCAAACGCCAATGACATGTTCTTGCCGAAGGCCGATAAACCCCGAATCAGCCTCCTCATCCTGCCGATGCACTCACTGCCGTCGTGACGCGGACATCCCGCGCGCACAGCCGGTAAATCCAAAAACATGCTGCTCCGAAATTCGCAAGACTTCGCCGTACACAACGACGACGCAATGACCGCCTCGCCGCCGGCGGACACGGTCAGCCACGTCTCCAGCCGCCCCATGCGCTGGACCGTGGCCCTGCTGATGGTTACCGCCGTCATCGGAGCGAGCCTGCGCCTCTGGAATCTCGACGCCCGCCCGCTGTGGGTCGATGAAGCCGAGTCGTCCATCAACGCCCTGACCATCCTCCAGCATGGCGTGCCGACGGACCGCTATCTCGGCTTGCCCATCCACGAGAACGTGCTGATCCAGCCGTGGCCCGAAGGAACGCCCGGATCGGAAGAATACGAGTTCCGCGACAGCAGCTACTCCAGCCGGGGGCTGGCGGTCTATCACGGTTGGCTGCCGCTCTACTCCGTCGCCTTCGCGCACTGGCTTTGCGGAATCCAGCCCGACGAGCCGAGCGATTCGCTGCAGATCCGCCATGACGATGACGAAATCACGCGCCGCACGATCGTGCCGCGCCTGCCAGCCGTCTTCTTCGGCGTGATGACGATCATCCTCGTCTTCTTCGCCGTGCGCGACCTGTACGGCGAAGACGCGGCATGGGCAGCCGTCGTCGTGGCATTGTGTGCCGAGTGGTTCGTCGCCAGCAGCCGCGAGGCGCGCTACTACGCCGCGACGATCTTCTTCGGCATCGCCGCCTGCTGGCTGATCTGGCGCTGCCTGCGCGACGGCGGATGGCGCGATTTCGTGCTGGCTGCGCTGGCGTTTGCGGCGCTGTTCCACACGCACATTCTCACATGCATCATCTTCGCCGGTGCGTTCATGATCCTGCTGCCCGGCATGCGCCGCCATCGGCAGCTCATTGCAAAGCTGGCCGTCTTCGGCGTGATCACAATGTCAGCCAGCGTCCCCTGGATCGTGCTGACGGGCTTCATGGAGCAATCCAACATCCTGCCGCGCGCCGGATCGCTGCTGAAGCTGCCCGATGATCTGCTGCCGTATCTGCGACAGCGGGTGCACTGGCTGGGCGGTGCCGCGCTGATGGTGGGCTGGATGACAGCCGCCTGGCTGCTGCGCAACCGCCTGCCGCGGCGCTTCACTGCCCCGATCCTCGATCGCGCCGGTGTGCTGCTGTACCTGGTCGCCTGCGTGACGCTGGGCTACCTGGCGTTCCTCGTGCTGATCCCGGCAGCGAGCTTCTTCTATCCGCGGATGAACCTCGCGCTGCTGGGCCCCAGCCTGATGCTGGGCGCGATTCTCGCAGCCGCGATGGCGCGCACGATCGCGCCGCGCCATGCGCGCATCCTTGCCCCTGTGATGCTCTTTGCAGCCGTGCTGGGCGCTGGGCGCATCAATACTTCGCCATGGAACCCGTTCGTCTTCTCCCGCGCCAACCTCGAGATCATCGCCGCGCTGCGGGAGATGGAGATAAAGCCCGGCACGCGCCTGTATTCCACGATGAACCAGCAGCTTGTGCTGCAGTACTACACGGGCCTGCCGTTCCAGAGCGTCATGCCGATCCGCCGTTCGTTCCTCGACAACTACGACGGCGAGATCCTGCTGGTCGAAGCAACGCCGCGCTACGAGCCGCTGTGGCCCGATGCCGTCCAGCGCATCGCGGCTGAGCATGGCGTCGAGCTGTCAGCCGAGGAGGCGCAATGGTGGGCCGGACAGCTCAGTCAGTTGCGCACGCGCCGCGAAGTGGAAAACGAAGCCGCCGTGATCCGCACGCCGCCCCCACCCGATGCCCCCTTCGTCGAAGCCTGCGTCGAGGAGCAGTGGCGCCACACGCAGGCGGAGCTCAACAGCTACCGACAGACGCTGCGCATCGGCGGCTTGATGTGCCGCGACACGACCGTCACCAACTATCGGGACTGGTGGCAGGCGTGGTTCTACCGCTTCAGCGGCGGCGAATCGCGCGCCGGCGCACAGGCCAACTACGCCAGCCGCATCCGCAATGCCGAAGCCTGGATCCTGCCCTACGCGGTGATCTACCGCTCGCCCCCGCCGTCGGCTTCGGGCGTGGCACACCTTCGATGAGATCATCCTGAGCGAAGCGAAGGATCTCCGCACCAGGATGCTTGAGATTCTTCGCCGCGCTCAGAACGACGCTCTCAGGTGGGCCTATGCCTGCGGCGCATCGGGTACTGCACCGGCTTCGACGGGGCGTTGCGGAGCAACGGCGCGCTCATCGGGCGTGGGGCTGGACAAATGCAGCAGCACCTGCCCGGGCCGCGGTGTGGGCGCGTTGGCTTTGGTGAAAACGGTCAGCTCGCTGCCTTCGGAGATCAGGAACATCGGCAGCATGTCGTTGCCGTAGTGCCGGCGAACGACATCGTAGTTGAACTCGCGCGTCAGCGGCGTGCGGCGCATTTGCGCGCCGTTCTCGAGACGCGCCAGGAGCTGCGCATAGGTGATGCCTTCGCCGAAGAGCACCCGGCCGCGGATCTCCTCGGTGGCTTTGGGGTTTTCCTCGTCCTGTCGGCTGGAGGCGAGCTGATACACGTTGCTGCGCCCGAACCATCGCGCCCAGTGCACGGCTGCGAGCGTGTTCACGTCGTCGTTGGGCGTCAACGCCAGCAGTCGGCCGATGCCGGAGATCTCGATCCGCTCTCGCACCGCCTGCGCGAGGATGCTGGCATACATCGCCGGCAGGCCGGCGAGGCGCGCCGCCTGGACGTTGGAGTAGTTGAGGTCGACCAGGAGGACTTCAAATCCCTCCTGCTTGAGGCAGGCGCCGATCGCCCGGGCCACGGGATTGGCGCCGGCGATCAGGAAGCCATGGGCGCCCGGCTTGGCCAGGCCAAGCACGCGCGCCGCCATGCGCGCCGTCAGGCCGTAGAACGTCACCGTGCCGATGATCACGGCGATGGTCAGCGGCAGCAGCATGGTCGCGCCCTCGACCCCGGCCCGCGTCAGCCGCAGTGCAAACAGCGATGCCACCGCCGCCGCCACGATCCCGCGCGGCGCCATCCAGCAGAGGAACACCCGCTCGCGCCAGTTCAACGACGAGCCGATCGTCGACAGCAGCACCGACGCCGGCCGAACGACCAGAATCAGCAGGATGATAAACGCCAGGCTTGCCCAGCCGAGCTCCGTGAGCTGTTCCACGCGGATCCGCGCCGACAGCACGATAAAGAGCACCGCCACCAGCAGGCCGGTGAGCTGTTCCTTGAACTCGGCGATGTGCGCGATCGATACCGACCGCTGATTGGCCAGGATCACGCCCATGACCACCACCGTCAGCAGGCCGGACTCGCTCTGCAGCAGGTTGGAGACGGTCGCCGCGGCGATCACCATCATCAGCATGACCGAGTTGTGCAGCGTGTCGGGCAGGAACATGCGGCGCATCAGGAAGATCATCAGCAGCGCGCACACGCTGCCGACGATCGTGCCGACCAGCACCGTGTACAGCACGCCCGTCGCCACCACCGACGCCCGCTCGGTCAGGGC
>JGI25327J35509_1002869_pt1 | contig 11392 bp, 9 predicted proteins | sample HigsolmetaAR202D_FD_35509 | JGI IMG/M metagenome (IMG submission 35509)
ACGCCAGATCGGCAGATGGAAATCTCGACGGTCAGTGTGCCTCGCCTGTCATATCAAACTGTTAAGAAAACGGGGCAGGCGCTTGGCTTTGGACAGCTCCCCGGACCAGTCCCGCTGAGGCCGCGACGTCACCGATCTCGCGATTACGGCATATNGTCGGTATTGCTGCACGACAGANGCATNNGGGGGAGCAGCTTGCCCGAACTTCCCGAAGTCGAAACCGTCCGACGTGGACTGGAGCCTGTGCTGGTGGGAGGACGCATTGCGCGCGTCGAGCAACGNCGCTCCGACCTTCGCTTCCCCTTCCCTGAACATTTCGCAGAGCGTCTTGAGAACAAGACGGTTTCGTCGCTCGGCCGTCGCGCCAAATACCTGCTGGCGCGCCTGTCGAGCGGCGAGGCGCTCGTGATGCATCTCGGCATGAGCGGCCGGTTTACCATCACACTACCGCATCAGGGCAAGCCGCGACAGATCGGAGAATACACCTACGACACAGGAGCCGATCCGGCCCACGACCACGTCGTGTTCACGATGGAGGACGGCACGACGATCACTTACAACGACCCGCGGCGGTTTGGATGCATGCTGCTGATCCCCGAGGAGGACCTCGATAATCATCCGTTGTTCGCCGGGTTAGGCGTCGAGCCTCTGGGTAACGAGCTCACGGCGGATTATCTGGCCGCCAAGGCTCGCGGCCGCAAAGCTGATATCAAAGCCTTCCTTATGGACCAGCGCATCGTCGCGGGGCTCGGCAACATCTACGTCTGCGAAGCGCTTTACCGGGCTGGCATAAGCCCCAAGCGGTCTGCGAATTGCCTTGCTAACGCCTCGGGAAAGCCGATGCCGCGCGCCGAGCGGCTCGTGTCAGCGATCCGGTCGGTGCTGCAGGATGCCATCGACGCCGGCGGCTCGACGCTGCGCGACTACCGGCAAGCAGATGGCACCATTGGTGCCTTCCAGCACACGTTCTCGGTCTACGGCCGCGAAGGGGAGCCTTGCCTCACGCCGGGCTGCCGGGGCATTGTGCAACGCATCGTGCAGGGAGGGCGTTCGACCTTCTATTGCAGCAAATGCCAGCGATAACAGGCCCTTTCTTTCATATTCGAGGCAGAACCGACCGATGGCTTACCAGAACATTCTCGTCGAGACCCGCGGAAAGGTTGGTCTTATCACGCTCAATCGCCCGCAGGCCCTCAACGCTCTCAACAGTGCGCTGATCGCCGAGCTCAACCAGGTTCTCGATGCCTGGGAGGCCGACGACGGAATTGGCTGCATCGTCATCACCGGTTCGGAAAAAGCGTTCGCCGCCGGCGCTGACATCAAGGAGATGCAGTCGAAGACCTACATGGAGGTCTACAAGGAGGATTTCATCGGCTCGTGGGATCGTGTCGCCCGCTGCCGCAAACCCGTGATCGCCGCGGTAGCTGGCTTCGCGCTTGGCGGCGGCTGCGAGCTCGCGATGATGTGCGACTTCATCATCGCCGCGGACACGGCCAAGTTCGGCCAACCTGAAATCAAACTTGGCGTAATGCCCGGCGCCGGCGGAACGCAACGGCTGGCCCGCTTCGTTGGCAAGGCGAAGGCCATGGACCTCTGCCTTACCGGTCGCATGATGGACGCCGCGGAGGCTGAGCGTTGCGGCCTGGTTAGCCGTGTCGTGCCCGCGGCCGACCTCATCGAGGAAGCGGTGAAGGCGGCTTCGACAATCGCGGAAATGTCGCTGCCAGCCGTGATGATGACCAAGGAAAGCATCAATCGCGCGTTCGAGACGACGCTTTCCGAAGGCATTCGCTTCGAGCGCCGCGTCTTCCACGCGATGTTTGCCACCGAGGATCAGAAGGAAGGCATGGCCGCGTTCGTCGAGAAGCGAAAGCCGAACTTCAAGAACCGCTGAGCTCCGTGGTCAGCAGCGCGAGAGCTTGCGCTGCGTGATAACCGCCATCGCAGAAAGCAGTGCGATGGCAATTCCACCGGCCAGAAAGATCTGGCTGGCGGCCCAGTCGGAGCGGAACGACATGAGCTTTCCGGTGGCGAGAAGATAAATCACGCCGCCCGCTGCCCCGACACCCTGGAAGACCGTCAGCTGCAGCCCGCGCCACAAGAGCATCTGCTGGGTCGCGGGCTGTCCTGTGCGGGCGATGAGCGTCCCGAAAACCCAAGTGAACAGCGCGATCAGGGCCATTCCTGACCCGTATTGCCAATCGTGCTGCCACCGCAAGCCGCCGAGAGTGTAGACGCCCGCCATGGCTGCGGCGCCCCACGCCCAGACAAGCGCCATCAACTTCGCGTTCCGCTGAGCTGCGACCGGAGCGGCCTCGGGCGTGATGCGGCTTGCTTCAAGCCGCCAGAGCGGTTGATTGAGGCCCAAGCCAATTGCCACNGCCAGCGCAGCGAATGCGCCAGCGCCCAATCCAGTCACCATGGCCTGTTCGCGGCCAGCCCCGACAATCATGACCACTACGCTGGCGAACAGAGCCAGCACCAGCCAGGGCAGCACCCTTTGCAGCGACATTATCGTGTTCCGTTCAGTTGGCGCAGTGGATACCTAAAAGAGCGCGATCAACCGCGCGCAAATCATGCGTGCTTGTTGTGCCGCAGCGCATACGCGCTGATCAGGGCGATGCCGAGCGCCCCGAAGAAGAAGACATTGTTCGCAGCCCAATCGGTGAAGCGCAACGTCAGGAAGCGCACCATCTTCCCATCGATGATGAGCCCCACCATCGTGATCACCATACCGGCGAGCTGCACCATGGCAAGGTAGCGCGCGAGCTTCAGCATCGTCTCGTCTTCCTTACCGGCGAGTGCATCCTTCTTGAGCGTGCTCGCAAAGTAGAAGGACAACCCCGCGGCCACCGCGAACGCCAGCACGAAGTGCCACCATTCCTTCCAGATGAGCACACCGGTCCCGTAAATGGCGACGAGGGCCAGCATGCCCCAAGCCCAGATGACGCCCATGTACCAGGCGTTGCTGCTGGCGATTTCCGAGGCGGAGGCGGCCTTTGCCAGAAGAGCGCGGCATTGACGAATAGCAACACCCGCCATGAAGAGCGCCGTGGCTGCTGAAATGGCCGCGTGGACGTAGGCCATCCGCACGTCTTCGGCACGCGCATCGGCAGTGACGACGAGCAAGATCAGGCTTAGCGCAGCGGCAATCAGCGGTGCGACTGTCGACACGTATTCCTCCTTTGTTGGTCGGCACTGAGCCTCAGAGACGGTAGTACTCCCGGTACCAGGCGACGAACCGCTCCACGCCCACCTCGATCGGCGTATTTGGTCTGAAGCCGACATCCTGAGCGAGATGGTCGATATTTGCCGCCGTGCGAGGAACATCGCCCGGCTGCGGCGGCAGATAGGTCTTGGCGGCGGTGCGCCCGAGCACGCGCTCAAGGCAAGCAATGAGATCCATCAACTCGACCGGGTTGTTGTTGCCAATGTTGTAGAGGCGATAGGGTGCGGATGAGGTCGCCGGATCAGGATCGTCGCCGCTCCAGTTGGGATCGGGCTGTGCCGGCCGATCGAGCGTCCGCACGACCCCTTCGACGACGTCGTCGATGTATGTGAAATCGCGCGCGTGGTTGCCGTTGTTGTAGATCTCGATGGGCTCGCCTGCCAGGATCGCCCGAGTGAACTTGAACAGTGCCATGTCCGGGCGGCCCCAAGGGCCATAAACGGTGAAGAACCGCAAGCCCGTCACCGGTAGCCGGTAGAGGTGCGCGTAGGTGTGCGCCATCAGCTCGCAGGACTTTTTGGTGGCGGCGTAGAGACTTAAAGGGTGATCGACGTTGTCCTCCACCGAGAACGGCATCTTGGTGTTCGCGCCATAGACAGAACTGGTCGAGGCGAACACGAGGTGCTCGATCCCATGCGCCCGGCAGCCCTCCAGGACGTGAAGAGTACCGACGACATTCGAGTCCACGTAGGCGTGCGGATTTTCGAGCGAGTAGCGTACGCCAGCCTGGGCCGCCAGATGAACGACTCGCTCTGGGTGATGCTCGGCGAAAACCTTGGCGACGGCCGCGCGGTCGGCTAGATCCACGCGGGCGAACTCAAATCTTGAATGGCGACGCAATCTGTCCAGGCGGGCCTCCTTGAGGCGAACGTCATAGTAATCGCTGAGGTTGTCTAGGCCGACGACACTATCGCCTCTCGCGAGAAGCGCTTCAGCCGTGTGGTATCCGATGAAACCGGCCGCACCGGTGACAAGTACGCGCATCGCGCCTTCCTGATCGCGTTTTCGATAGGGGGGTGCCTGCGTGGCCCTTACCGCTTGAGGAGCAGGTCGGAGACTATAGAGGGCCAGCTCGGGGTTGGCGACAGATCAAAGAAATCGCCGCAAGGGCCTGTGCACCGTTGACCCTAGCTTTACACAGCGTTATAGCCTGCTGGAACTTCCGCCCGGAACCGCCTGGTCCCGGGCGGTTTGGTATATGCTTTCGCCAACGGCCGGCAACAGAACGCGGCCCAACCGAATGACCGGCCTTGGCGCTCAGTAAAAGCAAAGGGATCGAAACTTATGCCGAATACGAGCTCGGCCAAGAAGGCCGTACGCAAGATCGCCCGCCGCACTGCGGTCAATAAGGCGCGCCGCTCCCGCATGAAGACAGCGGTGCGCAAGGTGGAGGAAGCGATCGCTTCCGGCCAGAAGGAGCTGGCCTTTCAAGCGCTGAAAGCGGCGGAACCCATCATCATGCGTACGGCTCAGAAAGGTGTGATTCATAAGAACACCGCGAGCCGCAAGATCTCACGTCTCGTCGCGCGCGTGCGGGCTCTGCCCGGTTAGAGCCGAGTTTCATCTTCTTGGCTGTGCGATGTGACGGTTTCGCAACAGCCAGGCTGCGGCCACAAGAGAATGAGTCTTGCGAAGACTCGCCGGGAACTGCCTCAAAAATCGGCATTTCTTGAGATTGCAGGGACCCGTGGCGACTAAGCTGTAGTCTGCATAACGGGGTCGAGTTTCAAATGAAAACAGCGTTCAGCGGCGCTCCCGCCGGAGCGCCGTTTTTGTTTCCGACCTGCTTTCTGCCGCAGCGGATTCCTCGCGTAGACTCAATGAGGTTCTCCACTGTTCTTCTCGCTTCACACCCATTTTTCCAAAGCCCTGGGGATAGCCGGAGGATGGCGGCGTTAACATCGGCGGATGTCTGAGCGATCTTGTCTCCCGGGTAAACGTGTGGTTAATACGGGGCTACGTTCTGGTGGCAAATGGACGGTAGAAAAATTGTTTCAAAGTACTGAGTATTAGCTGTTCCGTTTCGGAGTAAGTCTTCCAAGTACGGTGCACAAGTTTTCGTGCCCGGTTTCTTCCTGTCTGCCTGCGTAACTTCGGGCAATATCTGAGTTGTGCGTTGCGTCTTCGCCCGTGTCTTCAGCAAATCTGCTGAATAACTGGGCGCGGGTGAGCGTTGCGTGCTTGAGTGGAGGGTACTGTGGGTTCAGGGCAAACCATCCACATTGTGGATGTTGACGTCCAAGAGGTCTGGAAACGGCTGAAGGAGGATCCGGCGTCGGTCCTCATCGATGTGCGTACCAGTGCGGAATGGTCGTACGTCGGATTGCCGGATCTGTCGTCCATCGGAAAACAGCCGATCCTGGTCGAATGGCAGACCTTTCCCGGGAATGAGGTGAACCCGCGGTTTGTCGAGAGCCTGACAGGCATACTTGATGCGGCCGGTGTAGATAAGCAGGCGGAGCTTTTCTTCATCTGCCGATCTGGATCACGCAGCCGGAGAGCTGCGCAAGCCATGGCCGAGGCAGGCTACCTAGCCTGCCGCAGTGTAGCGGACGGCTTCGAAGGACCGATCGATTCTAACCGCCATCGCGGCCAATTAGCCGGCTGGAAAGCTGCCGGCTTGCCTTGGGCGCAGACTTAGCGCGCCAACGATTTCAAGAAGCGTCGGCGGGTCGACCGTAGGCGGCGGTCATCGCACGGCGCCACAACTAGAGGGTCAAACAAAGCAGCGGGTGTAACTCATGAACAGTCTGGAATCCTCGAGACCTGCCGCGCATGTCGTGGGCAACAGGGGCGAGACGCAGGGTCGATCCGAGGCCCAGCCCTCCGTTCGCTCCGAAGGCCCCGCAACCGCTTCGCAGGAGGTGCGCGGGCAGAAGGTTCGGAAGATGCTCCGTGCCCAGCTTGGTGACGATGTCTACACCAGCTGGTTCCAATCGATGGAGTTCGAGCATTTCGACGGCAAGACCGTCCGCGTGAGCGTTCCCGTCAAGTTCCTCAAGAACTGGATCCAGTCGCACTATTCTGAAGCACTGCTCAAGTGCTGTGCAGCTGAATTCGAGGGCGTCGAAAACGTTGAGGTTGTCCTTCGTCAACCGAGCCCCGTTCGTACAGTGACGTCCGAATCTGCATCGACATCGGACAATCGTTCGACCGCCGCACCTCAAGTTGCTCCGGCTACGGATTGGCCTCCGCGCCCGCCCGCTACACCGGCGGTTCGCACGCAGGTCGGCGGTTTCGAAGGTTCGCCGCTCGATCCACGGTACACCTTCGAAAGCTTCGCTGTCGGACCATCGAACCGGATGGCGCATGCAGGCGCAACGCAGGTTGCGGAAACGGTTCTCAGCGATTGCCGCGGCTTCAACCCGCTGTTCATCCACTCAGCAGTCGGTCTCGGCAAAACACACTTGTTGCACGCAATTGCGTGGTCGGTTCGCCGGCGCTTCCCGCAGGCTCAGGTGCTCTATCTCACGGCGGAGAGGTTCCGGTATCAGTTCGTCGAAGCGCTGAAGAGCCAGGATCCCCTCTCCTTCAAGGAAAAGTTCCGCTCGATCCATATGCTGCTGATCGACGACCTCGAGTTCCTGCATGGACAACAGACCGAGCAGGAGTTCGACCACATCATCAACTCGCTGCTGGACGGCGGCCGGCAGGTGGTGGTGGCCTCGGCACGGGCGCCCAACCACATCGAGAAGCTCAACGAAAGGATGCGTTCGCGCCTGATGCGCGGTCTGGTCACCGAAATCGGTCCGCCCGATGCGGAGCTGCGGCTGCGCATTCTCGAAAAGCGGGTTCAGGAGAAGCAGCAGTTCGACCCGTCGTTCGAGATCCCGCGGGACATTCTCCAGCTCCTGGCCGACCGGCTGCATGAGAGCGGTCGCGAGCTCGAAGGCGCCGTTACGCGGTTGCACGCGACGTGGCAGTACATGCGCACGCCGATCACCGTGGACATCGCGGAGACGGTCATCCGGGATCTCGTGCAAGGCGCGGAGCCGCGGCGGATCAAGATCGAGGATATCCTCAAGGTCGTCTCGCGCCACTTCGGCGTGTCCAAGGGCGACATCCTCTCCCAGCGCCGCCATCGCTCGGTCGTATGGCCGCGGCAGGTGGGGATGTATCTCGCCAAGCAGCTCACGTCACGCTCGCTGCCTGAAATCGGTCGTCGCTTCGGCAACCGCGACCACACGACCGTGCTGCACGCCATCCGCAAGATCGAGGGCGAACTTGGCGGCAATCCCCGTCTGCGCGACGAGATCGACGAGTTGAAAAAGATGCTCAACGCCTGACCGGCGTTAGAACTGAAGGTGAAGCGGAACCCTCCGCTTCACCTGTGAAGTGTCTCCTCGTCAGAATGCGGCGCACCAAGCCCTTGCCAAGGGCTGGAACTCTGGTCAAGTTGCTGCTACGCGCCGAATCCGTCCAAGATTGGTCAGTGGGTATCGCACCAATCGAGGTTGCGATTTGGTGTTCTTGTCCCCATCAAAGGGGCCTGTTCCGACACACTCCCGAAAGGCTCTTGCCATGCGGCTAGTGATCGAAAGAAGCGAGCTCCTCCGGGCGCTGGGCCACGTCACCAGCGTTGTCGAGCGGCGCACGACCATTCCGATCCTGTCGAACGTCTTGCTGCGAGCCATAGGGAGTGCGCTCGAGTTCAAAGCGACCGATCTCGAACGTGAGGTCGTCGAGCAGGCGCCTGCCGAGATCATGACCCCCGGTGCCGTGACAGTGCCCGCGCACATGCTGCACGATATCGTGCGCAAGCTGCCCGATGGCGCAGAAGTTGAGATGGTGCGGGACCCCGAGCGTGACAGGTTGACTTTGACGGCCGGTCAGGCGCGCTTTGCTCTGCAAACGCTGCCCGCCGAGGATTTCCCGGATCTCGCTGTCGGCGAGATGAGCCACGAGTTCACCGTTGCGGCCGCGGACCTCAAGAAGCTGCTCGACAAGACGCGCTTTGCGATCTCGACCGAGGAAACTCGGTACTACCTTAACGGCATCTACCTGCACACGGCGACGGGCGACGGGCCAACATTGCGGGCTGTTGCCACGGACGGTCACCGGCTCGCCCAGGTCGAAATTCCGCGCCCCGACGGCGCGGACGGCATGCCGGGCGTGATCATCCCGCGCAAGACTGTTCACGAGTTGCACAGATTGCTGGAGGATACGGACGCCGAGGTCAAAGTCGGCGTTTCCACGACCAAGGTGCGCTTCGAAATCGGCACCGTCACCGTCACCTCGAAGCTCATCGACGGAACGTTTCCCGACTACGTGCGCGTTATCCCACAGAACAACGACAAGGTGCTGGGCGTCTCGAACGCACAGTTTAAGAGCGCCGTGGATCGAGTTTCGACCATCGCCAGCGAGCGTGGCCGCGCAGTGAAACTCAATTTGGCCGACAACCGAATGATCCTGTCGGTCAGCAACCCGGAAGGCGGCAGCGCTACGGAAGAGCTCAGTGTGAGCTACACGTCTTCGCCGCTCGAAATCGGCTTCAACGCACGCTATCTGCTCGACATCGCAGACCAGCTCGACAGCGACAACGCCGTCTTCAAGCTGGCTGACCCTGGCTCCCCGACACTCATCCGCGACGCCGAGGACGACAGCGCTCTCTACGTGCTGATGCCGATGCGCGTTTGAGCCGTCTCTCGCGCGCTGGCTTCGGCAAGGAGCAGAAGTTGCAAGGCGGAGCTGACGCCCATGGCGCGAGGGACGAGTTCAACGCTAACCCCGCTACGCCTCGGCGGTCGATCTGGGTCGAACGCCTAACGCTCACCAATTTCCGGAACTACGCCTCAGCTCATCTCGAGCTTTCGCGTGAGCCGATTGTACTGCTTGGACCCAACGGCGCCGGCAAGACGAACCTCCTCGAGGCTGTGTCCTTGCTAGCTCCGGGGCAAGGGCTTCGCCGCGCCCCTTTCGCGCAATTGGCGCGGATTGGAGGCTTGGGGGATTGGGCTGTGGCGGCCCGCGTGCACACACCCCGCGGAGCGGTCGACATCGGAACGGGCCGATTGGCAAGCCAGGATTCGTCAGAGAACGGTCGGAGCGGACGAATTGTCCGCATCGATGGTATCACTCAATCAGGCTCCGGCGCGCTCGCCGATTGGGTGGAAATGGTCTGGCTGACGCCGGCAATGGACGGACTGTTCACGGGGCCAGCAGCGGATCGCAGGGCCTTTCTTGACCGACTGACCCTCTGTTTCGATCCCGGTTACCGAACGCGCGCTGGGCAATTCGAGCGGGCGATGCGCCAGCGTAACCGCCTGCTCCAGGACGGCGTGACCGATCCTGCCCTCTTCGCGGGGCTTGAGCGGATTATGGCGGAAACGGGAGTTGCCACCGCTGCTGCCCGTGCGCAGGCCGCCGCGGCTTTGGAGGCCACGATCACCGCGCGACGCGAGCGGGAGCCCGATTCCCCCTTCCCTTGGTCGCGGATAGCCCTTGAGGGCTGGATCGAAGAGCGTTTGGCACACTCTCCGGCCATCGAGGTCGAGGATGCTTACTGTGCCGCGCTGCGAGCTGGCCGCGAGCAGGATCGGGCGGCTGGACGCACCCTGATCGGTCCGCATCGCACCGATATGCTCGTGGAACATGGGCCAAAAGGCATGCCAGCGCATGTCTGCTCGACTGGAGAGCAGAAGGCGCTGCTCATCGGGCTCGTCCTGGCGCACGCCGAGTTGCTGGCGGGCCGGCGCGATGGCGCTGCACCGATCCTTCTGCTCGACGAAATCGCCGCTCACCTCGACCCAATTCGTCGAACGGCGCTCTTCGAAGAGATCCTGCGTCTGGGCCCCCAGGCCTGGATGACGGGCACTGATCGCCACGCATTTTCAGCCCTCGAAGGCCGGGCAAGGTTTCTTCAGGTTGAAGATGGCCGAGTCAGCACGCTCGAGTAATGGCACGCATGCGTGTGCTCCGCTGACGCAGTTTTGCCAAGAGGCTGAAAATCCTTGAAAAATTCCCATCTGTCCCCATCTTTTTAGTGCACGATTCCGGCCCAAACTCGCCCGATCCGTGCTATAAGAAATCATCTCATTCCAGTTTCCCTCAGGATCTGCCTTCGATGAGTGCTCAGCCGGCCAGGAAACAAAACGGCGCCGAACATTACGGCGCGGAAAACATTAAGGTTTTGCGTGGCTTGGATGCCGTCCGCAAACGCCCTGGCATGTACATCGGCGATACGGACGATGGCTCCGGCCTCCACCACATGGTCTATGAGGTGGTCGACAACTCCATCGACGAGGCGCTGGCCGGCTTTGCGACGGAAGTTCAGGTCATTCTGAATGCTGACGGATCGTGCACTGTCATCGACAATGGCCGCGGCATTCCCGTTGATATTCATCCCGAAGAGGGGGTTTCGGCCGCTGAGGTCGTGATGACCCAGCTTCACGCCGGCGGCAAGTTCGGTTCCGGCGGGGATGAGAATCCGTACAAGGTTTCAGGCGGTCTGCACGGCGTCGGTGTTTCGGTCGTCAACGCCCTGTCCTCGTGGCTTGAGCTCACCATTTGGCGAGACGGAAAAGAGCACTTTGTCCGCTTCGTGAACGGCGTGGCGGAGGCTCCGCTGCGCGTCGTCGGCGATGCGGAGGGCCGCCGCGGCACCAAGGTCACCTTCCTGCCGAGCCCCGATACCTTCAAGGGCGTAACGGAATTCAGCTATGAAACGCTGGAGCACCGGCTCCGTGAGCTTGCGTTTCTGAATTCCGGCGTACGCGTCGTCCTCATCGATGAGCGGCACGCTGATCGTAAGCAGGAGGTAATGCAGTACGAGGGCGGTCTCGGCGCGTTCGTGCGTTACCTCGATCGTGCCAAGCACCCGCTCATCGAAGATCCCATCATGATTTCCGCCGAGCGTGATGGGATCGCCGTCGAAGCCGCGCTTTGGTGGAACGACAGCTACCACGAGAACATGCTCTGCTTCACCAACAACATCCCGCAGCGGGATGGTGGCACACACCTCGCCGGCTTTCGTGCTGCGCTGACGCGCGTCATCAATAAGTACGCGGAAGAGACAGGAATTGCGAAGAAGGAGCGGGTTTCACTGACCGGTGATGATGCCCGCGAGGGCCTTACCTGCGTGCTTTCCGTCAAGGTTCCCGATCCCAAGTTTTCAAGCCAGACCAAGGACAAGCTCGTCTCCTCCGAAGTGAAGCCGATCGTAGA
>JGI25327J35509_1002877_pt1 | contig 11357 bp, 9 predicted proteins | sample HigsolmetaAR202D_FD_35509 | JGI IMG/M metagenome (IMG submission 35509)
AACGAATGTGCGGTATACTTCCACTCAATGCGGTCAGGCATCACGCGATAGAAGGAGCATAGCCTCAGCGCGGCCTGATGCGGCTCTTTAACAACCGAGTGTTGGCGGTTGGGCAGAGAAAGCGTTCTGCCCGTAAAACACCCGACGTAGCTAAGGGAGAACACTCATTTGCTGGCCCGGACGGGGCCGTCAGGGCAGAACGTGGAGCGTTGGCTCGTGCGTGCCCTGAGAAGCTTCCCGCTTGAGCGGGGAGAGTCGTCACTTTATACGCCGTTCTTGCGGCCAAGGTTATGAAGAAGCGCCCGTACGGGCGCTTCTTCATTATTGTTCGCGCGTTGTAACCCGGTTTACGCGTTCGGCATCGCGCTCGGATGCACTTGAATGATCGCGCCCCACGGCTGGTAATGGCTTACGAACACATCCCGGCGCAGTTCGTTGCCGTTGTTATCGACAATAACGCGCGTCACGCGCACGTCCTTACCCTCGGCAGCCCAGTCCACCTGCAGCGACTGGCCGGGTTGCAGGTTCGGGTTCGGCTCGTAGACCGTCGGCGCGGGGGGCCGCACGTTCTCGATCACCGGCCCTTCCTTGATCACGCGGCGGCCGGGATTGGTGCTGTAAAAACGGAACTGTATCGCGTCGTTACCGGGGTAAACAGACGTTTCGATCAGCAGGTGGTAAGGCGTGTCGTTCAGGAAGCGGAAATCGAGATCGGGCGTGTAGATGGCCGCGTCCATGCCGGGGCCTTCACCCGCGTTGTAGTAACTGACCTGATAGCCGTGCGCGTAGCGTTCAAGAATGGGGAAGCCGGCGTAAAACGCAGCCTGAAAGGCCGTCGTGCTTACCTGACACACGCCGCCACCTACACCGTCGATGGTGCGCCCGCCGACGATCACCTTGCCTTCGACAAACCCGGCCTCCGGCGTGATGTCGCCTATCCATTCATTGAACGAGAATTCTTCTCCTGGCGGGATGATGATGCCGTTGAACCGGCTGGCCGCCTGAGCGATGTTATCGCGGCGCGGCTGCGTCGAACCGCTGTAATAGGTCGTTGCCTGGCTCACCAGTTCGGTAATGCCGAGTTCCGCCGCCGTNACGCCGTCGTGGAAACGCGGGAGTTCATAGTCGAACGCCATCTCGGCGGTGCGTTCGCCCTCCAGAAAGACTGCCGCCTCCATNCGCGCCAGAGTCTGGGGGATGTTCAGCGCCCGCCCCGGTACGGACGGCTGGATCACCTGAAGCTGGCGCAGCTCAGGATTGAAGCTGAAACGCGCATCCTGAGGCGCGCGCAGCAGGCCCGGAGCCAGCGTCTCGAGGAAGCCGCTGAAAACGTTCATATCGAGGCTGATGTCATAGGCGTAACCGCCTTCGGGATGGGCCACCAGTTCCGGCTTGAGGATCTGCGCGATCTGCGACTGGCTGGCCGTCCACGGCCCCAACGCCTGCCCGCTTTCGTCACGGGCGATCAGCGTCACCGGGCTGGAAAGCGCGATCTGCGCCTTGCGCGCCGCCCGTTCGGCATCGACGATGCGCGGCGGTGTTTCCCGGATCACCAGCGGCACTTCGGCCCCGCTGTCCAGCGAACGAATGATGTTTTCCAGACCCTCAAGCGTCGCCAGAATATCGACCGTGCGGCCGGTCTGGCTTGGCGTCCACGAAACATTCGTGCCTTCGATGGTCAGCGTGGCATCACGCGGCGCGCGGTTGATCTGCTCGGCAATCGTCATCAGCTTTTCGACGGCCACGTTCTGGTCGTACTGCACGACCGGCGCGACGTTGTAGCCGTTCAGCCAGACGAGCGCCTGATCAACCAGATCGTAGGCGAGGTTGCCTGAATGCCCGGCGGCGAACGCTTCGGCGACGGTCAGCTCCGCGTCGAAGCGCACGCCCAACTCTCCGGCGGTGAATTGCCAGAAATCAGGGCCATCGCTGAAGGTGAAAACCGCGTCCTCGTCATAGGTAAAGGCGGCCTCAAGCGCCGCCCGCGCTTCATCCGGCGTCATGCCCGCCAGACTGACGCCCAGCGCCGACACACCGGGAACGATTCGCGCGTGGAAACGAAGCTGAAACAGGCCGATCAGAGTCGCCAGAATAAGGGCGAGTAGCAATATACCGGAAGTCACGAGGATCGGCAGGCGAATAAGCCACGGGTTTATACCCGGCCTGTAATCCTGTCCTGTCGAAGTAATCGTCGCCATCTGGCTCCAGCCTCGAAGTTCGCTCTATGAAATTGCCTGTGCTGCTTATTCTATCACGGTCGAGGCGCGGCGCGGTCGCCACGCCCTCAATCATAGGCCAGCCACCGGCAAGCCGCCCATCGCGCTGCCGGCAGTTGCCGGTTTCATGATCGCTTTTGAAGTGCGGAGAATCTGGCCGGGAGCGCCGGCGCGCTCAGGAGTCGTCAATACCGGAAGTTTCGTAAACCGGAAATTCGAGCGGCTCCGGCAGCCAGTCCAGCGGCAGCGGCTCCAACGGTTCGCCGTTAACGCTGAGATTCTCGAACACCATCGGCAGCACTTCACGAATCCGGCTCACATGCTCGTCCGACGTGCTGATATTGCAGATGATGAGCTTGTCCGCCGCCGGAACCTTGACCGCCAGCACCAGCACACGGTTGCCCGCGGCGTCGCTTAGAAGATAGTACGCGCCGTCCTGATCGCCGATCTTCACCGGCACGGTGCGACTGACGCTCGAATTGCCCACCAGCGAAGGCATTTTGGTGACGTGATTGAGCACTTCCCAGGCGATATTCTCATCGTGATTGAGTTCGCCGATCTCCATCTTGTCCATCGCCGGCACGAAGACGTAAACCAGCATGTCGTTGGATGTCCCGGCAGCGTAAAAGTCGGCATGCTGAGCCAGCAGAATGCCGTAATCATTGGCAATCGACTGCCAGCCGGCAGGCGTGCGCANGCTTAACCGCACTCCCTCGGCTTCGACATGCGACCATTCTTCAGGCGTTGGACTTGGAGTCGGTAGCGCGGAAGTTGGAGTTGGTGAAATTGCGCCACCGAGCGCTTGGCACGCAGCCAGGCCAAGCAGCATGANAATGAAAATCGACCTCTTCATCTGTTTCAACGACGACGGCCCGCATTGGACCCGCAGTGCGCCTCAAGTATGCATCCAGACACATAGTAACATCAGGCTCTCGCACGAGGCGCAAATGCTAAACTGTTTCTCATACGCTCGACGGCGTATTCATTTCCACCTAACGGAACAGGCGCTGGCGCAACATGCCGCCCAGCCACGCCAGTTCCTCTATGCGTAATACCGTCGCCGCGCCGAGGAAAACAACCACGCTGACACCGCCGGCCAGCAGCACAACCGCCAACTCGTGCGCCAGACTGGCCGAAGGGAACAGACGCAGCAATTCCCCGGTCACGAAATGCGCGACCACGCCCATGATGAGCGCGGCCAGGCCGGTTTTGACAAACGTCAGCAGCAGGCGCTGCCTGCCCAGCCCGCCGACACGGCGGTTAAGCAGAAACGCCGACAGCGACGCATGGACGACGTGCTTGGCGCTGTCGGCCACCATGAGGCTGAACAGGCCAATGCCCGGCAGCAGCAGAATGGCAACGACCATATACACCAGCAAGCTGACGAGGCCGACCAGCGCGGGCGTCAGCGTGTCCTGGCGGGCATAAAAAGCGTACACCAGCAGCAGATCGAGCGCGGCAAAGGGCAGGCCGATCAGATACAGCCGCAACGCCTGCACGGTCATCACGGTATCGTGCGCCAGAAACATGCCATGCTCGAACAGCAGCGTCACGATCGGCGTCGCCAGCACAAACAGGCCAACTGTAGCCGGCAGGATCAGCGTCGCCGCCAGCCGCAGGCCGAGGCCGAGCGTATCCTTGAACGGGCGGTTGCCGTCGGTCGAAATCGCCGCCACCTGCCGCGAGAGGGTCGGCAGAATGGCGATGCTGATCGCGGTCGCCACCAGCCCGTGCGGAAACTGGATCAGCGTGGTCGCGTAGGTCATGTGGCCGATGCTGCGCTCGCCCGTCTGCCCGGCCAGTGTGTAGCTGAAAGGGCGAATGATGAGCGTATCCATCACCAGCGAAAACATGACCGGCGCGTACAGCTTCGCAATTTGTCGAATGGCCGGATGGTTCCAATGCCGGGTGAAACGCAGCCGCGCGTCTTTCATGCCGGGAAACTGCAAGACGAGCTGGACCAGCGAACCGACGAGCCAGCCGGCGGCGGCCACGGTGATACCATGCGCGGGGCGCACCATGCTCCACTCGACGGACAGGCCGTTGAGAACCGGCGACAGCACCGGCGGCGGGGCGAACAGCACCATCACCAGCACGATACTGGCGTTGAAAGCCGCGCCCGCGAAGGCCGGCCACGTGAACACCCGCAGCGCGTAGAGCGTGCCGCTGAGCACGGCGAACAGGCTCATGAACAGCAGCGCCGGAGCGGTCAGCCGCAGCAGGTCGGCGGCAAGCGCCTGAGTCTGCGGGTCGAAGCCCGCGCCGCCGGCCACCAGTACCACCTGAGGGGCGAACATTTCCAGCGCCAGCACCAGCACGGCCAGCGCCGCCGTGACCAGACTGAACAGGACCGAAACAAGCTGCCAAAGAGCCTTCTGGCCATCGCGCGTGACGATCTCGCTGAGCACGGGGATGATNGCGCTGTTGACATGGCCGCCGATGAGCAGGTCGTAGAACGCCAGCGGCACGGCAGTCGCCACGCGTAGCGCGCCGACCGCGCCGGACGCGCCAAAGAGGTTGGACAGCACGATTTCACGCGCAAGGCCGAGCACGCGGCTGGCGATATTGCCCAGCGCCAGCACGCCCGTCGCGCGCGCTACACCGGCATTGGTTTCTGCCTGCGCGGCCACGGTGGCCAGTTCGGCAGCATCTTCGCCCGGCGTTCCGACGCGGGCCGTTTTGAGTTCCGTTTGAGCCAAACCGATTCNCCCTCATTGACTGTTGCGCCCGGAAGCGCACGCGCTAAGCATAGCATAGTTGNCTTGCAGGCGGCACGGTGCGTTGCGCCGCCCCACAGCGACGGCGGTCGGCTATAATGGCGGGGACGTTTTTCCCTGCGAGCGAGGGTAGTGAATGGCAACAGACCTCACCGAGCGGCTGATGCCGCTGCTTAACTTCACGCTGGATGATCTCGAAACCAATCGCGGCGGGCGGCTGAGCGCGCGCCAGATCGACCGGCTGCGGCGGCTCCGGCGGCGGTCGATCTGGATTGGCATCGGCATCATCCTGAGTGTCAGCTTCGTCGCCGCGCTCGCGCTTTATTTCGGCCAGCGCAATGCCGCGCCGATCCTGACTTTTATCGGCGTCGCCATCACCGTCTGTAACGCGGCCATCGCCGGCGTGCTGCTGCGGAACTGGCTGCGCCTGAGCGCGGATATCGACAGCGGCGAGGTGCTGGTGCGCGCCGGCACACTGCGCCATACCGTACGCGTCACCGGGCGGGTTGCAAACTACATCGTCACGCTCGACGACGAGGAGTTTAGCGTGGCAAAACCGGTGTTTCTGGCGATGAAANATGGCGGGCGCTATCGCTTCTACCGGACGTCCGCCGCGCGAATCCTGCTCGCCGCCGAGGCGCTGTGACGGTTTTACTNCCTTCCTCTGATTGTTTTCTCCACAGAGAGTGTGCCCGTAATGCCGCCTGCTAGCCGTCCACCCAGCCAAGCCCGATGCGACCGCGATCCTGATCGACGCTCAGGATTTCGACTTCCAGCACATCGCCAACCGCCAGCGTCACGCCGCGCGGGATCTGGCTGCGGTGTAGCAGGCCGTCCTGCTTGACGCCGATATCGAGAAACGCGCCGAAATCGACCACGTTACGCACCGTACCGCTCAGGCGCATACCGGTTCGCAGGTCGTCCATCGACAGCACGTCCGAGCGCAGCAGCGGAGCCGGNGCTTCCTCGCGCGGGTCACGCCCCGGTCGCGCCAGTTGTTCAAAAATGTCGNCCAGNGTAGGCACGCCGGTCCCCANTTCAGCCGCCAGTTGTTCCAGCGGCTGGGCCGCGCGCAGGGCCGCCAGCGCCCGCTCTCGCTGTNCGGGCGGCGACGATGCCTGAATGCCGGCTTTCTTCAGGACTGCCTCGGCAATCGGGTAGCTTTCCGGGTGGATGGCACTGGCGTCGAGCGGATTGTCGCCGCCTCGCACGCGCAGGAAGCCCGCCGCCTGCTCGAACGCCTTTGGCCCCAGCGTCGGGACTTTCAGCAACGCCTTGCGATTTTTGAACGCGCCCTTTTCATCCCGATAGGCGACGATTTTCTCGGCCAGTTTCGGCCCGATTCCGGCGACGTGTTCCAGCAGCGCCGGAGACGCCGTATTGACATCGACGCCGACGTAATTGACCACCGATTCGACGACCGCGTCCAACGCTGCGCTCAGCGCCTTCTGATCAACGTCGTGCTGGTACAGGCCAACGCCGATGGACTTCGGGTCGATCTTCACCAGTTCGGCCAGCGGGTCGAGCGCCCGCCGCGCAATCGAAACCGCGCCGCGCAGCGATACATCGAGATCGGGCAACTCCTGCCGGGCCAGCGGGCTGGCGCTGTAGACGCTGGCCCCGGCCTCGTTGACGAGCAGATAAACCACGCCGTCCAGCCTGCGCGTCAGCTCGGCGACAAGCTGTTCCGTCTCGCGCGAGGCCGTGCCGTTGCCGATGCTGATGAGCGTCACCCGGTGGCGCGTCACCAGCGCCGCCAGCGTGCGCAGCGCTTCCGCCCACTGACTTTGCGGCTTGTGCGGGTAAATCGTCGCGGTATCCAGCACCTTGCCGGTCGGGTCGATCACGGCGATCTTGCAGCCTGTGCGGTAACCCGGATCAATGCCGAGCACGACATGGCCCGCCAGCGGCGGTTGCAGCAGCAGGCCGCGCAGGTTGGTCGCAAACACGTTGATGGCATGCTGTTCCGCCAGTTCGGTCAGCGTGCGGCGCACGTCGCGCTCGATGGCCGGCAGCAGCAACCGGGCCGCCGCGTCGTCGATGGCAGCGCGCAGGTGAGGCGCGAACGGCGAGCGCGGCTCAACGCGAAAGCGGGCCTCAACGGGTTCGCGCCAGTCCCGCTCGGCAATCTCGACCCGCAGGCGCAGCACCTTTTCCGCTTCACCGCGGTTCAGCGCCAGCGCCTGATACGGCTTGAGCCGGTCGACGCGCATCTGGAAGTCGTAATAAAGCTCGAAGACGCCACGTTCGTCCTGCGCGTCCTTGATCTTTTCCGAGACGATGAGGCCAAAGCGCAGGGCCTTGTCGCGTACCCGGCGGCGCACGTCGGCGTCGTCGCTGATCGTCTCCGCCACGATGTCGCGCGCGCCCGCCAGCGCGTCGTCGGGCGTTGGCACATCGTCCCCCAGATACGCGGATGCTATCTGTTCGGCGCTTTCGCGCGGGCGGGCCTGCTGCAAAATCAGGTCGGCCAGCGGCTGCAAGCCCCGCTCCCGCGCTATGCCGGCCCGCGTCCGGCGCTTCGGTTTGAACGGCTGGTACAGGTCTTCAAGTTCGGTCAGCGTTTCGGCGGCTTCCAGCTTTTGTTGCAGCTCCGGCGTGAGCTTGCCCTGCTCCGCAATCGACGCCACGATGGCATCGCGCCGGTCATCCACGGCGCGCAGCCGTTCGAGCAGGCTGGCCAACTGGCGGAGCTGCTCCTCGTCAAGACTGCGGGTAGCTTCCTTGCGATAGCGGGCGATGAAGGGGATGGTATTGCCGGAGTCCAGAAGTGAAATCGCCGCGCCAACCTGCTCCGGTTGCAGGTTTAGCTGGCGGGCGATGCGAAGATCATATTGCCGGTCGGTCATGGGCGCGCAAGTTCCGCTCTTTTCGGGACAAACGCGCCCATTGTACGAATGCGATTGGGGAAAGCAAAGATTTAGCGCGGTTTATTCGATGGTGACGATGGCGAGATCGCATAACATCGGCGTGAGTACGGCNTCATCCCAACTCGCCGGCAGCACCAATGACTGCCCCGGCTGCAGCAGATAGTCCTGCCGGTTGACCGTCACCCACAGCGTCCCCGCCAGCACACGCACGGTCTGCGCCTGAGACTTGAGGATCAGCACGTCGTTTTGATCGAGGTACACGCTGCCGTTCGCGCCATTGTCCACCCGCTCAACGACCGGCAGTTCGAGTGTCATTGCATCTACGCACATGGCATCACGCTCCCACTGCACCGCGTTCTCTCCCAATCTACGCAAGTCGGAGCGCGGTTGTCACCACCCGTCCGGGTGGTTCCGGCAGCGGTTGGCTGCTCGAAGAAATGGTTCGCAGGATGGTCACTACAAATTCGCAGCCGGATTCGCTAGAGTCGGTTGCCGTAAAACGTAGGCATTTTGCCTCCCAACGAGTGATACAGGCAGGCCGATTATGAAACTGACGATCATTGGCGGCGGCAGCGTGCGTTCGCCCCGCCTGATTCCCTCGCTCGCCCGCCGCGCGGCGCGGCTGAATCTGAGCGAACTGTGGCTCATGGACACCGACGCCGAAAAACTGGAACTCATCGGCAAGCTGTGCCAAGCGCTGGCGGAACAACATGGCGCGACCTTCCCCATCAAGCTAACGACCGATGCGCGCGAAGCCATCAGCGGCGCGTCACACGTCATCACCAGCATTCGCCCCGGCAAGGAAAAAAGCCGGGTGATTGACGAGCGGATCGCCTTTGAACATGGCGTGCTTGGGCAGGAGACGACCGGCGCGGGCGGCTTCGCGATGGCCATGCGCAGCCTGCCGGCAATTCTCGGCTATGCCCGGCTGATCGAGGAAGTCGGCGCGCCGGGTGCATGGCTGTATAACTTCACCAATCCCGCCGGGCTGGTGGCGCAGGGCCTGCATGACGCCGGCATCCGCCGTGTCATCGGCATTTGCGACAGCGCCAACGGCGCGCAGCACGCCGTCAGCCGTTATCTTGGCGTGCCGCTGAATCGCGTGCGGCACAAGGTTTACGGACTGAACCATCTGTCATGGACGAGCAGCGTGCAGATCGATCCCGACGAAAACGGCGGCGAGGAAGTGCTGCCGGGGCTGTTGCGCGACGAAAAATTCATCCAGTCGACGCATATGTCGATGTTCGCGCCCGGCCTGCGCGCGTGGCAGGGAACCTTCCTCAACGAGTACCTGCACTACTACTATCACCGTGACGAAGCGCTGGCCGCGCTGATGGCCAAGCCGGAAACGCGCGGCGAAGAAGTCATGCGGCTGACGCAGGAACTGCTGGAAGCGCTGCGCCACGCGCCGGACACGCAAACCGCGCTCGAAACCTACCACACCATCATGAGCCGCCGCAGTGCGACTTACATGGCCCACGCCCGGAGCAAGACCGAGCACGTCGCCGCCCCGCCGAGCGTCGAAGAAGAGGAAGAGGGCTATGCCGGTGTGGCGCTGGGCTGCGTCGAGGCGATTGAAAGCAATACGCCGCACTTCACCGGGCTGAACGTGCCCAACAACGGCGCGATTGACGGCATGCGCGATGACGACGTGGTCGAGGTAAGCTGCTGGATCGACGCTTCCGGCGTGCGCCCGATGAAAATCGGCGAGATTCCCGAACACCAGTACCTGCTGATGCGCGACATCAAGAAGTACGAACGGCTGGCATCGCAGGCCATCCTGAACCGTTCGCGCGATCTGGCGACGCAGGCGCTGACCGTTCACCCGCTGATCGGTTCGTGGCCGCTAGCGGAGAAACTGGTCAACGCCTTCATCGAAGCCCATGCTGACTACGTAGGCGAGTGGAACTGACCCGACCGGGCATTGACTTTGTGACATGCGAGGAGCCAGCGCCGGACTGGCTCCTTCTATTTTCCGCAAACGCGGGTTACCACAGATCTCGCAACGCCGCCCGCGCCGCGTGATAACCGCACATGCCGTGTACCGCGCCGCCCGGCGGCGTCGATGACGAGCAGAGGTAGATGCCTTTGGCGGGCGTCTTGTACGGGTTAAGCCGGATCGTCGGGCGCGTGAACAACTGGCCGATGTCCTGCACGCCGCCATTGATGTCGCCACCAATGTAGTTCGGGTTGTAAGCCTGAATGTCCTCGGTCGTCATGGCGTGCGTTTCGATAATCAGATCGCGGAAGCCCGGAGCAAAGCGCTCGACTTGCCGGATAATCGCTTCGGTCATGTCGACGGTCGAGCCATGCGCCACATGACAGTAGGCCCAGCCCGTGTGCCTGCCCTCCGGCGCGCGCGTCGGGTCGAACAGGCTTTGCTGCGCGATCAGCGTGAAAGGCCTGTCCTGTGGCTTGCCCTGCCACGTCAGCCGTTCGGACAGCGCGATTTCCTCAANCGTCGCGCCGAGATGCACCGTCCCGGCGCGCCGGCATTCCGGCGCTTTCCACGGGATCGGCCCGGCCAGCGCCCAGTCGAGCTTGAAGACGCCGGGGCCATAGCGATACTTCTCCAGCCGCGAACGATAACCCGCCGGCAGGCGGTCGCCGGCGATTTGTACAAGCTGCTTCGGCGTTACGTCGAACAGCACAACGCGCGCCGGCGGCAGATCGTCCAGCGACCGCACGTACATGCCGGTCGTGATCTTGCCGCCCAGCGTTTCCAGATACGCCGCCATGGCGTTGACGATGCTCTGCGAACCGCCTTTCGGAATGGGCCAGCCAACCGCATGTCCGAGAATGCCCAGCACCAGACCGAACGACGACGACACCATGCGATCGAGGCTCAGGAAGGAATGCGCCGCCATGCCCGCAAACAGCGCTTTTGCGCGCGGCCCTTTGAACAGCCGGTTGGCCAGCCAGGTCGCGGGTGGAAGCGCGACCAGACCGAAACGGGCCAGAAGAAAGGGGTGGCGCGGCGNCAGCGGCAGCGGGCCGAGAATATCGGCCAGCAGATCATCATAGCGCCGCACGAACGGCCACATCAGGTCGCTGTAGGGCTTTGCGTCGCCCGGATCGAGCGACTCGCCCGTCAGGGTGATGGATTGGTGCAGGAAGGCGGCAGTGCCGTCGTCGAACGGATGCGCCAGCGGCAGTTCCGGCTGAATCCATTCAAGTCCGAAATCGGCCAGCGGCAGCGACTTGAAAAAGGGCGACGCCACGCCCATCGGGTGAATGGCGGAACAGACATCGTGCAGGTAGCCGGGCAGCGTCAATTCTTTCGTGCGCGAGCCGCCGCCAATCGTATCTTTCGCTTCGCACACCAGCACGCTCTTGCCCGCGCGCGCCAGTTCAATCGCCGCCGCCAGCCCGTTCGGGCCGGCCCCTACCACGATCGCATCGTAGTCCGCCATGTAATATCCTGTTCCCTGTTGTTGAATATGCCGCTACGTCACGCACCGCGCGACAGACGAGCCGTGTATTTGATCTGCCGTGTCGCCGGCCCCGCGAGGTTCAGCGGCGTCGCACCTGCCTGCACGCCTTCCTGAAAAACC
>JGI25327J35509_1002889_pt1 | contig 11321 bp, 13 predicted proteins | sample HigsolmetaAR202D_FD_35509 | JGI IMG/M metagenome (IMG submission 35509)
GCGCCGTTTCCGACCCACAAAACGGCGAGATCGCCCGCCGCCGATTTACACGCGTGTGATTCTCTCCTGGTGGGCCTGTACCATCCCCCTAGATGCAGACCCACTGGTTCGCCCAGGACGAAGACCTGGAGGTCGGGGGGTGGGTAGGGCCAGACGCCGACGCCCCCACGGATTCCCCGCTCTTCGAAGGCCTCAACCCTGCCCAGCGCGAGGCGGTCGCCGCCACCGAAGGCCCGCTCCTCGTGGTCGCCGGGGCGGGGTCGGGCAAGACGCGTGTCCTCACCCATCGCATCGCCCATCTGATCCGTGACCGGCGGGTGCCCCCGGAGCAGATCCTCGCCATCACGTTCACCAACAAGGCCGCCAACGAGATGAAAGAGCGCGTCGCCCAGCTCGTCGGGGGGCTGCGGCGCTCGATGTGGGTCTCCACCTTCCACTCCGCCTGCGTGCGCATCCTCCGGGCGGAAGGGCATCGCCTGGGCTACCGGAGCGGCTTCTCCATCTACGACGAGGCCGACTCGGTCCGCCTCCTCACCCAGGTCATCAAGGACCTCGACCTCGACACCAAGCGGTTCCCGCCGAAAGGCGTCAAGGCGACCATCTCCAACGCCAAGAACGAGCTGATCGACTTCGAGACCTTCGCCTCCCGGGGCGACGGCTTCTACCACGAGCAGGTCGCCGACATCTACCGCCTCTACCAGCAGCGGCTCCTGGAGGCGTCGGCGATGGACTTCGACGACCTGCTGATGGTCACGGTCGAGCTGCTGGCTGCCTTCGACGACGTCGCCGAGCAATACCAGAACCGGTTCCGCTACGTCCACGTCGACGAGTACCAGGACACCAACCACGCCCAGTACGTGCTGGTGAAGCAACTCGTGGCGTCCCACCGCAACCTGTGTGTCGTCGGGGACGCCGACCAGTCGATCTACGGGTGGCGGGGCGCCGACATCCGCAACATCCGCAACTTCGAGCAGGACTTCCCCGAGGCCCGGGTCGTGGTCCTCGACCAGAACTACCGCTCGACCGAGACGATCCTCAAGGCCGCCAACGCCGTCATCGCCAACAACACGGGCCGCACCCCCAAGAACCTGTGGTCCGACAAAGGCGAAGGCCAGCCCATCGTCCGCTACGAAGCCGAGGACGAGCACGACGAAGCCGGATTCGTCGCCGACCAGATCGACGCCCTCATCGACGAGGGCTACAACCCCTCCGACATCGCCGTCTTCTACCGCACCAACGCCCAATCCCGGGTGGTGGAAGACGTCTTCGTCCGCCGCGGCATCCCCTACACGGTCGTCGGGTCGGTGAAGTTCTACGAGCGCAAGGAGATCAAGGACGCCCTCGCCTACCTCCGCACCCTGGTGAACCCGGCCGACCAGGTGGCGGTGAAGCGCATCATCAACGAGCCGAAACGGGGGATCGGCAGCACCACCATCGCCCACGTCGACCGGTTCGCCGACGCCAACCGCATCCCGTTCCTGGATGCCCTGCGCCGCGCCGACGAGATAGGTGCCCTAAACAGCCGGGCGAAGGCCAGCCTCGCCGAGTTCGTGGCTCTGATCGACCACCTCGGCCAGACCCTCGACGAAGGGGGCGTGCCCGCCGCCGTCGACGCCGTCCTCAACGACACCGGCTATCTCGCTGCCCTGGAGGCGGAGCGCACCATCGAGGCGATGGGCCGGGTCGAGAACCTGAAGGAGCTCCGTTCGGTGGCGGCCGAGTTCGTCGAGTCCAACGAGGGCGCGGTGATCGGCGACGAGCCATGGGACGAGATGCCGCCTCGCCGCCAGCTCGAGGTGTTCCTCGAGACGACCGCGCTGGTCGCCGACGTCGACGAGTGGGAGGAAGGCGGGGGAGCGGTCACCCTGATGACACTCCACACCGCCAAAGGCCTCGAGTTCCCCGTGGTCTTCATGATCGGGATGGAAGAGGGGGTGTTCCCCCACATGCGCACCCTCGGCGAGCCCCACGAGCTCGAAGAGGAGCGCCGGCTCGCCTACGTCGGGATCACCCGGGCCCAGGAGCGGCTGTTCTTCACCTCCGCCGCCAGCCGCATGCTGTATGGCGGCACCAACTACAACCGCCGCTCGCGGTTCCTCGACGAGGTGCCCGACGAGCTGATGCAGCGGGCCTCGAAGCGCCGCCGCCAGCCACGCTCCGAGCAGGTCACCGGGCCGCGCACCACCGTGGGCCCCGACGAGATCGCCGCCGGCGACCGGGTCCGCCACGACAAGTGGGGGCTGGGCACGGTCCGCGAGGTGAGCGGCAGCGGCGACCGGGCAGAGGCAGAGGTCGTCTTCGACGTCGGCGGCAAGAAACGGCTGCTCCTGGCGTGGGCGCCGCTCCAGAAGGTGTGACCCCCGCCGAGATGGCCTGACCGCCCGTGGCTCCGATCCCCCGCATCGCCGCCCGAGTGATCCTCATCGGCCCAGGAGCCCGGACCCTCCTCTTCCGGGGCGGGGACCCCCACCGGCCCCACGACGGAACCTGGTGGTTCACGCCGGGAGGCGCCCTGGAACCCGACGAGACCTCCGAGGAGGCGGCCCGGAGGGAGTTGTGGGAGGAGACCGGTCAGTCGAACGTGGAGTGGGGAGGCCTCGTCGCCGAGCGGGAAGCCGTGTTCGACTTCCTCGGGGCAACCTACCGCTCGATCGAGCGCTACTACGTCGCCCACACCGCCGACCTGTCGGTGCGTCCCGCCGGTCTCACCGAAATAGAGGTGGAGTCCGTGGAGGAGCACCGGTGGATGGACGCCACCGACCTGCGCCGCCTGGCCGAGCCGGTGTACCCGGCGGAGCTGCCGACGGTCCTCCCCAGGCTCGCCGCCCGCGATTATCCGGCAGACCCGTGGTCGTGGAAAGGATGACAGGGACATGAACGACGAGCGCCCGGCGCTGGGCTCCGTGGAGGGACGGGTGCTGGGGGTGCTGATCGAAAAGCAGATGACCACCCCCGACAACTACCCGCTGACCCTCTCCGCCGTGGTCGCCGGCTGCAACCAGGCCACCAACCGCAACCCGGTGATGTCGCTCGACGAACGCGAAGTCGAGCAAGCGCTGGTCCGGCTCCACGACGCCGGGCTCGCCACGCCGGTCCGCCGGCAGGGAGACAGGGTCACCAAGTACCGGCACAAGGCCGCAGAGTTCTTCGAGGTCGGCCCTCCGGAACAGGCGATCCTCGCCGTGCTGCTCCTGCGCGGCCCACAGACGGCGGCGGAGCTGCGCTCACGCACCGAGCGGTACGTGACGTTCTCCTCTGCCGAAGAGGTTGAGACGACCATCGACGCGCTGTGCCAGGCCGGTCTGGCCGTCCGNCTTCCCCGCAGCCCCGGCCAGAGCCAGCGCCGCATCGCCCAGACCCTCGTGGACGGGGACGCCCCGGCCGCCCCCGCCGAGGCGGTGGCCCCCGCCGCGTCCCTGGAGGCGCGGGTCGCCGAATTGGAGCGGCGGCTCGAGGCTCTCCTCGATAGGTTGGGGGTCGACGACATCTGAAACCATGCAGCTCGCCCCCAACCTCCACCGCATCGGCTCCGACCACGTCAACGTCTACCTGGTCGCCGACGACACCGGCGTCACGGTCATCGACGCCGGGATCTCGGGGCTGTGGCAGGAGTTCCTGGCCGAGCTGCTCGCCATGAAACGCACCCTGGACGAGGTGCGCGCCGTCCTCCTCACCCACGGCGACACCGACCACATCGGCTTCGCCGAGCGCCTCCGCCGCGATCACGGCGTCCCGGTCTACGTCCACCGCGGTGACGCCGCCCGCGCCCGGGGAGAGGAGAAGACGAGCCCGTCGTGGGGCGAGGTGAAGGTGGTCCCCCTGCTCCGTTTCCTCACCTATGCGGGCCTGCGCGGCGGCCTGCGCACCCGTCACCTGACCGAGGTCCGCGAGCTCGAGGGAGGAGAGGAGCTCGACCTCCCCGGCCGCCCCCGGGTCGTGCCGATGCCGGGGCACTCGCCCGGAAGCGTCGCCTACTACGTGCCGGCGGTCGAGGCGGTGTTCGTCGGCGACGCCCTCACCACGAAGAACGTCCTCACCGGCGTGCCGGGGCCCCAGCCGGCGCCGTTCACCGACGACCCCGCGCTGGCGATCGAGTCACTGCGCAACATCGAGGGCCTCGACGCCGTATGGGTGCTCCCCGGCCACGGCCCGCCCTGGAGCGGCGGCGTCGCCGAGGCGGTGCGACGCATCCGGGAGGTGGCGGCGGCTCAGGGAACGTAGCGCCGCGCCGCTTCCAGCCAGGCCGGTTCGGCGTCCGGCCACCGATCCGTGGCGGCGAGGACTTCTGCCGCCGGGGATCCGGCCAGGGACCGCCCTGCGCCGGGCACCTGGACGGCGGCAGCTCCCAGCGCGGCGGCGAGCACCGCCGCCACCGGCGTGTCCAGCCCCCACGAGTGGGAGGCCACCAGCCCGGCGATGAACGAGTCCCCGGCACCCGTGGTGTCCTCCACCGGCACCGACGGCGGGGTGAGACGGAACACATCGCCTGCCCGGCGGATCTCCACCGACCGGTCGCCGTCAGTGACCGCGACCACCTCGCAGCGCGCCGCCAGCGCTGCCGCGTCGCGGCCGATCGGGTCGAGGGAGCGGCGGCCCACCGTGAGGACGGTGACCCCGTCGAAGGCGGGGACCAGCTGCGGGCCGAGGGCCCGTGCCACCCCCGACGGGACGTCCATCGATATCGGGACGCCTTCTCGTCTCGCCTGCTCGAGGATGGCGAGGGCGGCCTTCCGCTGGTCTCCTTCGAGCAGGGCGTAGGCGGAGACGTGGAGCCATTCGCCCTGGTGGGCCCAGGTCCCGCCGAAGGAGCGGTTGGCGCCGCGCAGGCCGATCATCGTCCGCTCCCCGTCGGGGTCGATGACCACCACGTTCATGCCCGTGATGTCGGCGGGGGTGCGGGCCACCCACTCGGTGCCGACTCCCGCCGCGGCGAGCTCGGCCAGGGCCCGTGACCCGAACTCGTCGTCACCGACCTGGGCCAGCATGGTCGGGCGCAGGCCGAGCCGGGCGAGGACCACGGCCGTGTTCACCGCCGAGCCGCCGAGGCGGATGAGGGCATTCTCGGCGAACGACTCCTCACCTCGGGCCGGGAACCGGTCCACATCCACCAGCAGGTCGATGTCGATGTCACCCAGACAGGCGATCGTGGTCATCGTTCGGGACGCTACCCGGCCGCCATACCCTTCCTGTCATGCTGGTTCAGATCTACACGGCCCAGAGCCCCGAGGAGGCCGAGGCTCTGGCCGCTCTCGGCGTCGACCACGTCGGTGTCACCATCTCGGAGCGGGGATTGCCCGGGGAGGTCGACCTGGACACCGGAAAGGAGATCGTCGAGCGCCTCCGCGGCAAGGCGAAGAGCGTCGCTCTCACGGTGGAGACCGACATGATCGCCATCCAGGCCTTCGTCGCCGCCGTCCGTCCCGACATCCTCCACCTGTGTGGCGACACGGTCGCCTTCCCCCCTGCCGCGGTGGCCGACCTGCGTGCCTGGATGCGCCGACGCGACATCTTCTCCGAGATCATGCAGGCGATCCCGATCACCGGAGCCGAGGCCGTCGGCGAGGCGCGGAGGTTCGCCCATCACGTCGATTGGCTGATCCTCGACTCGGTCACCGACGAGGTCGAAGGCATCGGTGCCGCCGGCAAGACCCACGACTGGACGATCAGCCGGGCGATCGTGGAACAGAGCCCGGTGCCGGTCGTGCTCGCCGGAGGGCTCGGGCCCGACAACGTCGCCGAGGCGATCCGAACCGTGCGGCCCGCCGGGGTCGACTCCCTGACCCGCACCAATCGGCCGCTGCCCGACGGTGGCTTCGAAAAGGACCTGGACGCGGTGCGACGCTTCATCGAAGCGGCTCGTCAGGCGGAGAGATGAGCCAAGACGTCGCTCACCAGAGCTTCTGGATCGGCGCCGGTGCCTTCCTGCCAGGCCGAAGCGTACGACTCGGCGTCGACGGACAAGGAGCGCAGATGCGCATCGATGTCGGCGGCGACGTCGAGGGGCGGAGAATCGCTTTCGCGGATCCGCCTGGCGGCGGCGACGAGCCGGACGGCGTCTTCGTCGTCCACGTGGAGCGCCAGCACCGAGAGATTCTCGGCCATCCCCCGTGGATCGGGGACCGAGGAAGCCAACGACCAGCCCTTCTCGACTGCTTCGAGCGAGGCCTGGATTCTCCCGCGGCGGAAATGGAGCAGCGCCTGCTCGGCGAAACCCCTTACCGCGCAACGAACATCACGGTGCTCATCAGGACGGGGATGGCCTTCGAATAGTGCTCCTCGGCTGACTCGAGATCGTTGCGGCGCAGCGCGACCCGTCCCAAGGATCGAATCGCTTCGGCTTCCTCGTGTCGGTTGGCCAGCCGCCGGGCGAGCTGCCGCGCCTCGACCGCGAAGCTCTCGGCGCCATCGATGTCTCCCTCCAGCAGGGCGACCGAGGTCAGAAAACGGGTCGCCGCGAGGTAGAGATGCATGTCGCCCAGGGCCCGCAGGAGGCTCCGCGCTCTGGCGGCGTCGGATCTCCCGTTGGGGACCAGGTCACTCCGGCGGAGCAAGGCCAGTGCTTGCCACCAGCGGTCGCCGCTCCTCTCGAAGAAGGTGATCGCCTCCGAGAGGAGGCCGGCGGCGGTCGCGATGTCCGAGTGCAGTGTCACCCACGCCAGCATCACCTGGGCGCGGTGGAATCCGGCGTCATCCCCCAGCCGGCGCGCCTTCTCCATCGCCTGTTGTGCCTCGGCAGCGACGAGCGGAGCATCGTGGGATACGGCGAGCCAACCGGCCATCGTCGCCGCCCGAACGGCCAGCCCCGACTCGACACCCTCCACCAGGCCGAAGACCTTGCGTGCCCAGTCCACACCCTCCCAGCGCCGCCCGGCGTACTCCCAGAACGCGCGACCGAGACGAACAGCTCCAATGCCAGATCTGGCTCGTTGGCCACCGACCATTCGAACGCCGCCTGCAGGTCCTCGACCTCCGCCTGGATGAGGCCGATCCATTCCTGCTGTGCTCGTCCCCGAAGGTGGCTCGCCGCCTCGGCGGTGAGATCGACGAAGTAGGCGGCATGCTCCGCCGACAGATCCACGGTGCCACGCTCACGAGCGAACGCACGAATGGGCTCGAGAAGGCGGTACCGGCGGCCCCGCCCCAGATCGACAGGGGTGACGAGGGAATGGTCGACGAGCCGGCTCAGGCCCTCTGCTACGAGGCGCTCGTCCAACTCCCCGCCGGTGCAGATCGACTGGGCGGCGGGGAGCGTGAACGAGCCGGCGAAGATGCTCAGCCGGGTGAACAGGAGCCGGTCGGGCGGCTCGAGCAGCCGATAGCTCCAGTAGATGGCGCCGTCGAGGGTGGCATGCCGAGAGTCGGGTCGCGGAGCGGCGAGAACGTCGACGCCGGTTTCGAGTTGGTTCAGCAAGTCGACGAGATCGAAGGTCCTGGTCCGCGACTCCGCCAGCTCGAGGGCGAGCGGGATCCCGTCGAGACGCCTCACCACATCCCCGATGGTCGCCAGTTGGTCGTCCGGGTGGAAGCCGGGCGAGGCGGCTGCCGCTCGGTCGGTGAACAGTCGGATCGCCGGGTTTCGGCCGACGTCGCCGTCTGTCGAGGGCAACGGGAGTGGGTCGACCGCAAAGACGACCTCGCCGCTCACTCCGAGAGGAACACGACTCGTGGCGAGAATCGTCACGTCTTCGGCCGCGGAGACGACCCGCTGAGCCATGGCCGAGACGGCCTGCTGCACGTGCTCACAGTTGTCGAGAACGAGCAGGCATTGCTGCTGGCGCAGGGCTTCGATGAGGGCAGCGGTCGGGTCAGCGCCTGGCGCCGCGGCTCCTCCCACACGGCGAGCGTGTGGAGCGGCACGAGATCGGGGTTGCTGAGGCCGGCCAGTTCGACCATCCAGGCTCCGTCCCGGAATCGGTCTATCGACGATGCCGCCGCCTCGATCGCCAGCCGAGTCTTCCCGATTCCGGGCGGCCCCAACAGCGTGATCGGGTGATCGCTCTCGATCAAGCGGTGGAGGTCCGCGATCTCGGCCTCACGGCCGTGGAAGGAGTCACGGCGGACCGGTAGGTTGTGACGGGGGCGCCGCAGGCTCAGACCGGCAGCCAATGCCGCGAGTTGGCGTCGGTTCTCCGCTCCGAGTTTGGTGAGCAGCGCCGACACGTGGCTCTCCACCGTGCGCACCGAGATGTAGAGGCGGTCGGCGATCTCGCGGTTGGTGAGGCGGTCTCCCAGAAGGGCCAAGACCTCCTGTTCGCGTCCCGTGAGCGGTGGGAGTCCCCCGACGGGCCCGGATCGGAGATCCGTGGTTTCCACGGATGACATCTTCGCCGTCGATGGCGGATGCTGCCAGTGAGTCGAGTCGAAGGAGGAACCGATGCGGACCGTCGCCGAGATGGTCGCCGAAGCGAAGTCCCGGGTGAGGAGCTTGAGCCCCAGCGAGGTGGCTGCCGCCCGCGACGGCGGAACCCTGCTCGTCGACCTGCGGGAGCCGGAGGAACGGGCGGCGAAGGGCACCATCGCCGGAGCAGTGTTCGCTCCGCGAGGAATGCTCGAGTTCTGGGCAGATCCCTCGAGCCCATATCACCGCCCCGAGTTCGACCCAGAGGCACCTCTCATCCTGTACTGCGCGTCGGGCGGCCGTTCGGCTCTGGCGGCGACGTTGTTGGAAGAGATGGGTTACCGCCAGGTCGCCCACCTCGAGGGCGGGCTGGCCCATTGGGTCGAAGAAGGCATGCCGGTCGAGGTCGAGGACGCGTCGTGAACCGACGCGTCCTCGATCACGCCTGCGACGTCTTCTCGACTTCCTCTTCCACGCTGGCGACGAGCTCGTTCCAGGAGTCGACGAACTTCTCGACCCCCTCGCGCTCGAGCACCTCCATCACGTCGTCGTAGTCGACGCCGACCGCACCCATCCGCTCTATGGTCTCCTCGGCCTGGGCGATCTCCTCGGGGCCGAAGGCGACCGGCTCGGGCCCGTGGTCCTGGTAGGCGTCGATGGTCTCGAGCGGCATCGTGTTGACCGTGTGAGGGGCCACCAGCTCGTCGACGTACAGGGTGTCCCTGTACTCGGGGTTCTTCGTCGACGTCGAAGCCCACAGCGGCCGCTGGATGCGTGCTCCCGAGGCCACGAGCTTGCGCCACCGCTCCCCGGTGAACGTGTCGAGGAAGGCCCGGTAGGCGAGGCGGGCATTGGCGACCGCGGTCTCGCCGCGCAGCGCCAACGCCTCGTCGGTGCCGATCTCCTCCAGGCGGCGGTCCACTTCAGTGTCCATGCGGGACACGAAGAACGACGCGACCGAGGCGACCCGGGAGGGGTCTCCGCCCTGGGAGATGTACTCCTCGATGCCGTCGAGGTAGGCCTGCATGACCTGGCGGTAACGCTCCAGCGAGAAGATCAGAGTCACGTTGATGGAGATGCCCTCGGCGATGAGGCGGCGGATCGCCGGAAGCCCTTCGATCGTCGCCGGGACTTTCACCAGCAGGTTGGGGCGGTCGATCCGCTTCACCCACTCCCGGGCCTCGGCGACGGTGCCTTCGGTGTCGTGGGCCAGCGTCGGTGTCACCTCGACGGACACGAACCCGTCCCGGCCGTCGGTGCTGTCGTACACACCGCGGAGGGCGTCACAAGCGCGCTGGATGTCGCTCGCCATCAGCTGAGCGATGATCTCGGCGGTGGCGGCGCCGCGGGCCGCCATGTCCCGCACCTCTTCGTCGTAGTCCCCGGTGCCGACGATGGCCTTGGCGAAGATCGACGGGTTGGAGGTGACCCCGGTGACGGCGTCCTCTTCGATGCGCCGGGACAGCTCACCGCTGTCCAGCATCCGGCGGGATATCTGATCGGACCAGGGGGAGACGCCGGCCAGACGGAGGCGGTGGAGGTTGGAAAGGCTCATACGTCAACCCTACCCGGCTGCGGGGCCCGGCCCGGAGGNAAACCCGCCACCGATGTCCCTGACTTCGGGCAAGATGGGTGGCGTGAGTGGGGCTCACATCCTCCACGCCGACCTGGATGCGTTCTACGCCTCGGTCGAGCAGCTCCTCGACCCGTCGCTGCGCGGGATTCCCATGGCGGTCGGGGCGGGGGTGATCCTCGCCGCCAGCTACGAGGCGCGCGCCTTCGGCGTGCGGTCGGCGATGCCCACCAGCCAAGCCCGCCGCCTCTGCCCGCAGCTGCGGATCGTCCCCGGCAGCTTCGAGCGCTACCTGGACTACTCCGACCGGGTGATGGAGATCTTCGAGCGCTTCACCCCCGACATCGAGCAGATCTCCGTCGACGAGGCGTTCCTCGACGTGCGCGGCTCCGAGCACCTGTTCGGCCCGGCACCCGAGATCGCCCGGGAGATCCGGAGGCTGGTGCGGGAGGAGATCGGCCTCCCCGTCTCGATCGGGGTGGCGACCACCAAGCACCTCGCCAAGGTCGCCTCCCAGGTGGCCAAACCCGACGGCCTGGTCCACGTGGAGGCGGGAACCGAAGCCGAGTTCCTCGCCCCGCTCCCCATCGAGGTGCTGTGGGGTGTCGGCCCCAAGACCGCCAAGAAGCTCCACGACGCCGGGGTCGCCACCGTCGGCGACCTGGCCTCGACGCCGATCGAGTCGCTCGTCGCCTGGCTGGGGCAGGGCCAGGCCCACCATCTGTGGGCGCTCTCCCACAACCAGGACCCCCGGCCGGTGCGACGACGGGCCCGCGCCAAGTCGGTGGGATCCCAGCAGGCCCTCGGCCGGGGGCTCACCGACCTCGGCGAGCTGGACCGGGTGGTGCTGTCCCTGGCCGAGCGGATAGGACGCCGCCTGCGAGCCAAGAACCGAAAGGGCCGCACNATCCATGTGAGGGTCAGGTTCCCCGGCGGCCGCATCGTCACCCGGGCCCACACCCTCGACACGGCCACGGCCGCCACCGACGCCATCGACCGGGTCGCCCGCCGTCTGCTGCGTCAGGCGATCGACGATCCCGCCGAGCCGATCACGCTGGTCGGCATCTCGGTGTCGCAGCTGACCGACGACACCGCCCAGCAGCTCGAGCTGTGGCTCGACGAAGGGGCGGTGGAGCGCACCGGGAGCGCCGCCGCCGAAGCCGCCGCCGCCGTGGACCGCCAGGTCGACGAGATCCGCCGCCGGTTCGGCAAGGGAGCCGTCACTCGCGCCGCATTGCTGGGACGCGAGGACCGCGACGCACCCGAGGAATTCCGCCGCCTCGCCGAAAAGGACTGATCTACCTTCCCTACGTGGCTCACCGGCTTGAGCACCTCGAACCCGCCGAGCGGGAATGCCTCGACCGCTATCTGGTGACCCTGCGGGAGCGGCTCGGAGCGAAGCTCCGCCGG
>JGI25327J35509_1002900_pt1 | contig 11280 bp, 8 predicted proteins | sample HigsolmetaAR202D_FD_35509 | JGI IMG/M metagenome (IMG submission 35509)
GGCTTGTCTGAGAGATCGCTGGCAAGATCGGTCAATAGCCAGCGGGTCTTGCTGAGGGTGCTGGCCGCGCGTCCTTCGCTTTCGATTTTGGCCAAGTATTTGCTGGCGACCACGCCAAAGGTGTTGGCATTTTCGCTTTCCGATGCCAACGCCGCCGCCTTCTTGGCGGCGGCTGGGTCCTGGCCTTGTGCCAATAACGCCTTCGCTTCGGCACGCTTCTGGCGCGCCAAAGCGAGGCCGATAGTTGGGTATTGACCGAGAGCGAGTTGCTTCTGTTTGCCGCCGTAGCGATACGCCAAACGCCATAACTTGCCCCCTGATGGGGTCACAAGCAGGTGAAGGCCGCCGCCGTCGGAAACCTTGTAGGGCTTCGGCTTCGGCTTGGCGTTGCGAATGGCAATGTCAGACAGGGGCAAGGTTGGCACCTATGAGGTGTTGGCACGTCATTGATGCCAACAAAAATGCCAACATTTCTTGCGGATGCCAACAGGCTGAGATGGACGCCTGCGGATCATTCGGTGCTTGAAACCCGTGATTTTCAAGGGTTTCTGCATCGTATAGCACCTACACGTACAGAGTGTTGGTGCCCAGGAGAGGACCGATATAAGCTATATAACGCATTGAAATATAACGGCATTGCCTGCGCTCATGGCGCAAAATGCCAACAAAAGCGCCAACATCATGCGGGCGGTGCCCCCTTTACGTCTCCACCAGTCCGTGCTCTTGGGGTGCGGCAACACGCCGCACCAGCGCAGTTGGAGAGCGCGCTGTGGGCCCGTGCTCCACGGGGCCGTCGGCGAAAGCGCTTGCGCGTCAAGAGCATAATCAATTGTACAGATACAATACAAATCACGCTGTTGTAAGAATACAACTCCACACTACGGAATGCAGGTACAATCATACCGCCGCGTTTCGAATATAGGCGCGCTTGCCCGAATAGTAGCGTATTGCATCGACGTTTTAATTGTGCAAAATAACAGACTGCAGGGCCGGAGATGGCCTAGCGCAGGTTTGCAAAATTCGGATTTGGCAATAATGCCGAGCGAGTGTGCAGCCTGCGCCGCTACTCGCTCGGAATGGGGCGAGTAAATGACGAACTCAACAAGCACAAAGCAGACTTTCGACGACGCGCTCCTGAGTATCGGGTCGGACGAACTGCGGTCCATTCTGCCGGTCGGGCGCACAACTCTTTACAAACTCCTGAGCGAAGGGGCTTTGCCCTCCGTCAAGATTGGTCGCCGCCGGTTTCTTCGCGCCGGAGATGTGAAGATTTTCACCGCCGCCCGGGTCGAGGGAGGCGCGCGATGATCCAGGCAAAAAGAAAGGGCGGCCCGAAGCCGCCCTCTCATGTAATCGCTGCGCGGATTGCAGAAGCCATGGCCCGGCGTTCTGTCAATCCTGCGCTAAAATGCGGTACAGCGATCAATACAGCAGTTTTTCTTCATTGGCAACATCTTCAGGCGGGAGGCGCGAATGCTTCCCGCTGAGGCCGCCCCGTCACTTGGCAACCTGAAGCTGTACGAGAGCCGCCCCCGCCGCCTTCGCGGCGGGGCCTGGACGCTGCCCGGCCAGCGCCTCGCTGAGCTCGAATTGCTCATCAACGCCCGGTTCGGCCCGCGTGGCGTCGACACCGACGATTGGCGCGTCATCGCCGCTGTCGGTCTCAACCACTTAGTCGCGCATGTTCGCCTGTTGCCCGTGCGGGAGGATCGGCCATCGGAAGCTGAGTTGTGCAGGAGCTGGCTTGCCCGATTTTGCCCGTGCGTTGACCAAGCCGCTGCCGATGAACTGATTGCGAAGGTTGTCGCGCGACCCCGCAAGTTCCGGGCAAGCAAACTCGGAACGCTGCTTGCGCTGACGGCGGACGAACGGAAAGCGCTCGGCATAAGAACAATCCGCGATTGCGACCGCACGCCCGCAGAGCGGCGTGCGGCGAAGCTGGAGACGGATAGGCGGCGGAAAGAGCGGGAGCGGCGGGAGCGAGGCTGCCTGACGCGAGAGGAATACATCGCGCGGTCTGATGCTGAACTCGCCCGTCAACTCGGATGCCGACGGGAAACGATCTACCGCCACCGGAAGGCGGGAACGCTTGATGCGTTCCTGGCGCGCCGTCGAACGTCACAGGTTGTTCCTGGTCATGACGAAAGTCGGAACTCCGAAGGAGTTCCTCCTATGAGGGACGCACCTGTGACATTTGCCGATCAGGCCCGCTCCCGCCACCCCAATCCCCCCGCCATCCCGTCTGAAGTCGCCATCGCCGCCCGTCAGTGCGCGGGTCGCGTTGCTGCCATTTCTCGCCCCGTGAGAAGCCTTGCAGCCGCCCTGCGGGCGCTGGGGCGCGCTGCCGCTGCCATTCAGGAGGAGCGCAATGCAGCCTGAGAAGCGACAGAAACGTGGATCGGCAGGCGGCAGGGCCGCCGCTGCCGCACGTCGCCGCCAGCTGGCCCGCGTTCTCGATGCGTTCGGCACCGAGCCCACGTGCGCATGGGAACTGGCCAAGAGGTTGAGCATCCCGAACCTGTGGGTCTTGGCCCGCGAGCTGGAGCGGCTGGGCCACCTTCTGGACCTTGGAGACACCCGGTTTGTTCGGTGCACGCGGTGGGGTCGGGAGACCGGCCCCGAGTTTTGCGTCCTGTACGGCGGCCGGAGCTCGCCGCCGCCGGCCGCCGCCGCGCTTGGCCTAGAGGACGCCTGATGGCCCTTCACTCGCGCGCGCGAGGCCAAGGTGGCCCCCCCCTCCAACGGGTCCTCCGCTGGCTCCGAAGCCGAGCGGGAGCGCGGCCCCCCGCGCTTCGGGTGTTTTTCGGGTTTTTGAAATCGCGTTTCCATTTCACAAACGAGGCTGTGAAATATGAGCAGTGTCGAGTTGCCTGAGGTCATCCACCCCGACGCTCTGGCCAAGCTGGCGGGGGTAACCGGGAGGCGCGTTAGGCAGGTTCTGAGCGCTGCTGGCGTCCGGCCTGTCAGCCGGGGGTGTGTCGAGCTGGAGCCCGCCTTTCGCGCGCTTCTGGACGCTGCGCGCGGCGACAAGGCCGCAACGCCGGAGGCTAAGGCGCGGGCCGAGTTGGCCAAGGCGCGCGCCGCTGAGGTCGAGCTTCGTCTGGCGGAAAGGTCGAAGGCCCTGATCGCTCTAGCGGACGCGGAGGAGGCTCTTGAGCGGCTCGTGGGGGTCGTGAACGCCGAGCTTGCCGGTCTGTCCGCCAGCGTGACGCGCGACATGAGCATGCGGCGCCGGGTCGATGAAGCCACGCTGGCGATGCGCGCCCGCATCGCCCGGCGGCTTCGCGCCGAAGCAGAGCGCATCCGCAAAGAGGGTGAGGCATGACCGCGGAACTGGAAACGGCGCTTGCCGAGCTGCGGCGTCGGGGGCGCGAGCAGCTGGCGAGCCTGCTGAGGCGCGCCGCCGACAAGCTGGAGGAGCCGCTGGCATTCCCCGCCGAGCCGGAGGGCGAAACCGATGGCGACTGAAGCATTCCACCTTCGCGCGTGCGGGACGGATTGCCTGTGCGCCGCGCGCCCGGTGCTGGAGCCCGCCACGCTTCCCGGCCACATCCCGGCCCTGCCGGGTCCCGTGGTGGAGGTCGTCCACATGGAGCCGCCGCGGCGCGATCCGGCGAAGGCCGCCCATGAGGCTGCGCACTGCGTCGCCGCCCATGCGCTGGGCATGGCGGTAAGGCAGGTCAGAATTGATGTGATGCCGCTCGCATCCATTCAGTACGAGGGCGCGGCACCTGCCGCTTGCGCGTCCGTATCAATGGCCGGCCCGCATGGTGAGCGCTGGAGCAAGCGCCAGATGTTCAGGCCCTTTGACGCTGACGTGCGGGAGTTGATCCGGGCCGTGAAGGATGCGCGTTTCGGGGCTTGCGATGATTGCCGCGTGATCATGGCCCTTGTCCGTGAGCTGGGCGCGGCTGCGCCTGATGCCGAGTATCTGCGGCGCTATCGGGAAATCGAAGCCGCAACAATCGAGATGATCCAGACGCCGCGCGTTTGGCGCGCGGTATCTGATCTTGCTGAACAGCTGATGATCCGTGGCGAGATTACTGGAGATGATGCGCATGATATTATGGAGCGTCATCTTCCCCACGGTTCGCTCAACTTTTGAATTGGAAGTCTGCAATGCTTGAAATCTTCAAGAAACTGCGCGGCAACGCCAATCCCACTGCCGCCGAACTGCGCAAGGCGCTGGAGCAAATCGACGTTGCTTCGCTGGAAGGCGAAGTGCAGGCCGCAGAAGCGGCCCGCAGGGCCGCCCTCGTTGGTGGCGACGAAAAGGGATTGGCCGCCGCTGAAAAGGCGCTACACGCGGCCCGGATCGCACTTGAGCGCGCATCCATTGCGCGGGATGAGTTGGCCGCCCGCGTCTCTGCTGCCGAGGCCGCCGAGGCCGTTGCCGCGCTGGATCGCGAGCGCGCTGAGGTGGAGGCCTTCGCCGCCGAAACGGCGGCGGCAATCGCGAAGCGGTGGCCGGCGCTCCAGCGCGAGATGGTCGAACTCCTTGCGCGGCTTAGCGCCGCCGAGGCCCGTGTTCAGGCGCTGAACGAGCGGCTTGTCGATGCTGGTCGCTCTGATCTGGTGGCCGCCGTTGAATTTGGCCGCGCGAGGCCCCGGCCCGAGGTAATCTGGGAGGGTGGAATTGCGCTCGCAGCAACCGTCGTTCTACCTCCCATTCCCGAGTGGGACGTGCCCGGCCATGGGGAGGTCAGAGCGCTCCCGGCCTTCTGGAGCAAGCCTGCAACGGCTGGCGACTACATACGTGAGCATGACCGGCCAAAGCCGCTGGTCCTCTGAGGGCTGACAACGGCTCCGCTGCCGCCAGAGAGCGATTGCGGCGCGGTGGTGATCCCGCTGCGCCCCAAGGAATAGGGGGGCTGGTCTCCAAGGCTGTCCCGGCCCCATGCTGCGCCCCCCAAGTCACGGCGGCATGGAAAGGGACGTTCACCGCGACGATACGCGGGAGGGGCTTGGTTCGGCCCCGTCTCCTGCCGGCCCGCCCATCGTGGCGGGCTTTCTCTTGCCGACGCCAAGGCCGCCGCGAAGGAATGCCGCCAGAATGGCCAGAAATGACCGCTGGCTGGCGTTGTCGTCATTCGGCTAGGGGTATAGCCGGGCGTCGTTTGCGGCCGCTGGTGGGGCGCTATGCCGTTTTTCGGAGGAAGGGCACGACTGAGCCGCCCCGTAGTTCGTCCATGTAGTTTGCCCACCATTGCATCATGCGCACCCGCTCATCCCAGTGGTCGCCGCGCGCATAGGCGCGGCGCACCTCGTTTGCCTCCACATGGGCCAACTGGCGTTCGATGGCGTCTGGGTGCCACATCCGACTTTCATTGGCGAGGGTGGAGAATGTGGCGCGGAAACCGTGACTGGTCATCTGATCCGGCCCGAAGCCGAGGCGGCGCAGCGCCACGTTCATCGTGTTCTCCGATAGCGGCTTATCCCGCCCGGTGATGGCCGGAAAGACCAGACTATCAGGCCCCCGATAGGTCAGCGGGCGCAGCGCATGGAGCACTTCCGCCGCCTGCCGCGATAGCGGGGTGCGATGGGGACGGCGCATCTTCGCCCGCTCCGCTGGCACAGTCCAAACGGCGTTCTCCAGATCAATCTCGCTCCATGTGGCCGCCCGAACTTCACCAGGGCGCAGAGCCAAGAGCGCCGTAAGTTTTAAAGCCGCAACAGTGGTCGGTTGCCCGCGGTCCCATGTCCAGATGGCTTGTAGCAACTTGGCGAACGTCCTGGCGTCGGTGATGGCGGCCCGATGCCTCACCTTCGGCGTTGTGAGAGCGTCCTTCAGATCGGTAGTGGGGTCTCGATCCGCGAGGCCACATGCAACCGCGTAGCGGAACACCCGGCCAATTGCGCTGCGCAGCCGGCGGGCGCTTTCATGGTGGCCCGCTTTCTCCACATTGCGCAGGACCGTCAGAACGTCGATGGCTGTTAATGCCGCGATCGGCTTGTCTGAGAGATCGCTGGCAAGATCGGTCAATAGCCAGCGGGTCTTGCTGAGGGTGCTGGCCGCGCGTCCTTCGCTTTCGATTTTGGCCAAGTATTTGCTGGCGACCACGCCAAAGGTGTTGGCATTTTCGCTTTCCGATGCCAACGCCGCCGCCTTCTTGGCGGCGGCTGGGTCCTGGCCTTGTGCCAATAACGCCTTCGCTTCGGCACGCTTCTGGCGCGCCAAAGCGAGGCCGATAGTTGGGTATTGACCGAGAGCGAGTTGCTTCTGTTTGCCGCCGTAGCGATACGCCAAACGCCATAACTTGCCCCCTGATGGGGTCACAAGCAGGTGAAGGCCGCCGCCGTCGGAAACCTTGTAGGGCTTCGGCTTCGGCTTGGCGTTGCGAATGGCAATGTCAGACAGGGGCAAGGTTGGCACCTATGAGGTGTTGGCACGTCATTGATGCCAACAAAAATGCCAACATTTCTTGCGGATGCCAACAGGCTGAGATGGACGCCTGCGGATCATTCGGTGCTTGAAACCCGTGATTTTCAAGGGTTTCTGCATCGTATAGCACCTACACGTACAGAGTGTTGGTGCCCAGGAGAGGACCGATATAAGCTATATAACGCATTGAAATATAACGGCATTGCCTGCGCTCATGGCGCAAAATGCCAACAAAAGCGCCAACATCATGCGGGCGGTGCCCCCTTTACGTCTCCACCAGTCCGTGCTCTTGGGGTGCGGCAACACGCCGCACCAGCGCAGTTGGAGAGCGCGCTGTGGGCCCGTGCTCCACGGGGCCGTCGGCGAAAGCGCTTGCGCGTCAAGAGCATAATCAATTGTACAGATACAATACAAATCACGCTGTTGTAAGAATACAACTCCACACTACGGAATGCAGGTACAATCATACCGCCGCGTTTCGAATATAGGCGCGCTTGCCCGAATAGTAGCGTATTGCATCGACGTTTTAATTGTGCAAAATAACAGACTGCAGGGCCGGAGATGGCCTAGCGCAGGTTTGCAAAATTCGGATTTGGCAATAATGCCGAGCGAGTGTGCAGCCTGCGCCGCTACTCGCTCGGAATGGGGCGAGTAAATGACGAACTCAACAAGCACAAAGCAGACTTTCGACGACGCGCTCCTGAGTATCGGGTCGGACGAACTGCGGTCCATTCTGCCGGTCGGGCGCACAACTCTTTACAAACTCCTGAGCGAAGGGGCTTTGCCCTCCGTCAAGATTGGTCGCCGCCGGTTTCTTCGCGCCGGAGATGTGAAGATTTTCACCGCCGCCCGGGTCGAGGGAGGCGCGCGATGATCCAGGCAAAAAGAAAGGGCGGCCCGAAGCCGCCCTCTCATGTAATCGCTGCGCGGATTGCAGAAGCCATGGCCCGGCGTTCTGTCAATCCTGCGCTAAAATGCGGTACAGCGATCAATACAGCAGTTTTTCTTCATTGGCAACATCTTCAGGCGGGAGGCGCGAATGCTTCCCGCTGAGGCCGCCCCGTCACTTGGCAACCTGAAGCTGTACGAGAGCCGCCCCCGCCGCCTTCGCGGCGGGGCCTGGACGCTGCCCGGCCAGCGCCTCGCTGAGCTCGAATTGCTCATCAACGCCCGGTTCGGCCCGCGTGGCGTCGACACCGACGATTGGCGCGTCATCGCCGCTGTCGGTCTCAACCACTTAGTCGCGCATGTTCGCCTGTTGCCCGTGCGGGAGGATCGGCCATCGGAAGCTGAGTTGTGCAGGAGCTGGCTTGCCCGATTTTGCCCGTGCGTTGACCAAGCCGCTGCCGATGAACTGATTGCGAAGGTTGTCGCGCGACCCCGCAAGTTCCGGGCAAGCAAACTCGGAACGCTGCTTGCGCTGACGGCGGACGAACGGAAAGCGCTCGGCATAAGAACAATCCGCGATTGCGACCGCACGCCCGCAGAGCGGCGTGCGGCGAAGCTGGAGACGGATAGGCGGCGGAAAGAGCGGGAGCGGCGGGAGCGAGGCTGCCTGACGCGAGAGGAATACATCGCGCGGTCTGATGCTGAACTCGCCCGTCAACTCGGATGCCGACGGGAAACGATCTACCGCCACCGGAAGGCGGGAACGCTTGATGCGTTCCTGGCGCGCCGTCGAACGTCACAGGTTGTTCCTGGTCATGACGAAAGTCGGAACTCCGAAGGAGTTCCTCCTATGAGGGACGCACCTGTGACATTTGCCGATCAGGCCCGCTCCCGCCACCCCAATCCCCCCGCCATCCCGTCTGAAGTCGCCATCGCCGCCCGTCAGTGCGCGGGTCGCGTTGCTGCCATTTCTCGCCCCGTGAGAAGCCTTGCAGCCGCCCTGCGGGCGCTGGGGCGCGCTGCCGCTGCCATTCAGGAGGAGCGCAATGCAGCCTGAGAAGCGACAGAAACGTGGATCGGCAGGCGGCAGGGCCGCCGCTGCCGCACGTCGCCGCCAGCTGGCCCGCGTTCTCGATGCGTTCGGCACCGAGCCCACGTGCGCATGGGAACTGGCCAAGAGGTTGAGCATCCCGAACCTGTGGGTCTTGGCCCGCGAGCTGGAGCGGCTGGGCCACCTTCTGGACCTTGGAGACACCCGGTTTGTTCGGTGCACGCGGTGGGGTCGGGAGACCGGCCCCGAGTTTTGCGTCCTGTACGGCGGCCGGAGCTCGCCGCCGCCGGCCGCCGCCGCGCTTGGCCTAGAGGACGCCTGATGGCCCTTCACTCGCGCGCGCGAGGCCAAGGTGGCCCCCCCCTCCAACGGGTCCTCCGCTGGCTCCGAAGCCGAGCGGGAGCGCGGCCCCCCGCGCTTCGGGTGTTTTTCGGGTTTTTGAAATCGCGTTTCCATTTCACAAACGAGGCTGTGAAATATGAGCAGTGTCGAGTTGCCTGAGGTCATCCACCCCGACGCTCTGGCCAAGCTGGCGGGGGTAACCGGGAGGCGCGTTAGGCAGGTTCTGAGCGCTGCTGGCGTCCGGCCTGTCAGCCGGGGGTGTGTCGAGCTGGAGCCCGCCTTTCGCGCGCTTCTGGACGCTGCGCGCGGCGACAAGGCCGCAACGCCGGAGGCTAAGGCGCGGGCCGAGTTGGCCAAGGCGCGCGCCGCTGAGGTCGAGCTTCGTCTGGCGGAAAGGTCGAAGGCCCTGATCGCTCTAGCGGACGCGGAGGAGGCTCTTGAGCGGCTCGTGGGGGTCGTGAACGCCGAGCTTGCCGGTCTGTCCGCCAGCGTGACGCGCGACATGAGCATGCGGCGCCGGGTCGATGAAGCCACGCTGGCGATGCGCGCCCGCATCGCCCGGCGGCTTCGCGCCGAAGCAGAGCGCATCCGCAAAGAGGGTGAGGCATGACCGCGGAACTGGAAACGGCGCTTGCCGAGCTGCGGCGTCGGGGGCGCGAGCAGCTGGCGAGCCTGCTGAGGCGCGCCGCCGACAAGCTGGAGGAGCCGCTGGCATTCCCCGCCGAGCCGGAGGGCGAAACCGATGGCGACTGAAGCATTCCACCTTCGCGCGTGCGGGACGGATTGCCTGTGCGCCGCGCGCCCGGTGCTGGAGCCCGCCACGCTTCCCGGCCACATCCCGGCCCTGCCGGGTCCCGTGGTGGAGGTCGTCCACATGGAGCCGCCGCGGCGCGATCCGGCGAAGGCCGCCCATGAGGCTGCGCACTGCGTCGCCGCCCATGCGCTGGGCATGGCGGTAAGGCAGGTCAGAATTGATGTGATGCCGCTCGCATCCATTCAGTACGAGGGCGCGGCACCTGCCGCTTGCGCGTCCGTATCAATGGCCGGCCCGCATGGTGAGCGCTGGAGCAAGCGCCAGATGTTCAGGCCCTTTGACGCTGACGTGCGGGAGTTGATCCGGGCCGTGAAGGATGCGCGTTTCGGGGCTTGCGATGATTGCCGCGTGATCATGGCCCTTGTCCGTGAGCTGGGCGCGGCTGCGCCTGATGCCGAGTATCTGCGGCGCTATCGGGAAATCGAAGCCGCAACAATCGAGATGATCCAGACGCCGCGCGTTTGGCGCGCGGTATCTGATCTTGCTGAACAGCTGATGATCCGTGGCGAGATTACTGGAGATGATGCGCATGATATTATGGAGCGTCATCTTCCCCACGGTTCGCTCAACTTTTGAATTGGAAGTCTGCAATGCTTGAAATCTTCAAGAAACTGCGCGGCAACGCCAATCCCACTGCCGCCGAACTGCGCAAGGCGCTGGAGCAAATCGACGTTGCTTCGCTGGAAGGCGAAGTGCAGGCCGCAGAAGCGGCCCGCAGGGCCGCCCTCGTTGGTGGCGACGAAAAGGGATTGGCCGCCGCTGAAAAGGCGCTACACGCGGCCCGGATCGCACTTGAGCGCGCATCCATTGCGCGGGATGAGTTGGCCGCCCGCGTCTCTGCTGCCGAGGCCGCCGAGGCCGTTGCCGCGCTGGATCGCGAGCGCGCTGAGGTGGAGGCCTTCGCCGCCGAAACGGCGGCGGCAATCGCGAAGCGGTGGCCGGCGCTCCAGCGCGAGATGGTCGAACTCCTTGCGCGGCTTAGCGCCGCCGAGGCCCGTGTTCAGGCGCTGAACGAGCGGCTTGTCGATGCTGGTCGCTCTGATCTGGTGGCCGCCGTTGAATTTGGCCGCGCGAGGCCCCGGCCCGAGGTAATCTGGGAGGGTGGAATTGCGCTCGCAGCAACCGTCGTTCTACCTCCCATTCCCGAGTGGGACGTGCCCGGCCATGGGGAGGTCAGAGCGCTCCCGGCCTTCTGGAGCAAGCCTGCAACGGCTGGCGACTACATACGTGAGCATGACCGGCCAAAGCCGCTGGTCCTCTGAGGGCTGACAACGGCTCCGCTGCCGCCAGAGAGCGATTGCGGCGCGGTGGTGATCCCGCTGCGCCCCAAGGAATAGGGGGGCTGGTCTCCAAGGCTGTCCCGGCCCCATGCTGCGCCCCCCAAGTCACGGCGGCATGGAAAGGGACGTTCACCGCGACGATACGCGGGAGGGGCTTGGTTCGGCCCCGTCTCCTGCCGGCCCGCCCATCGTGGCGGGCTTTCTCTTGCCGACGCCAAGGCCGCCGCGAAGGAATGCCGCCAGAATGGCCAGAAATGACCGCTGGCTGGCGTTGTCGTCATTCGGCTAGGGGTATAGCCGGGCGTCGTTTGCGGCCGCTGGTGGGGCGCTATGCCGTTTTTCGGAGGAAGGGCACGACTGAGCCGCCCCGTAGTTCGTCCATGTAGTTTGCCCACCATTGCATCATGCGCACCCGCTCATCCCAGTGGTCGCCGCGCGCATAGGCGCGGCGCACCTCGTTTGCCTCCACATGGGCCAACTGGCGTTCGATGGCGTCTGGGTGCCACATCCGACTTTCATTGGC
>JGI25327J35509_1002917_pt1 | contig 11213 bp, 8 predicted proteins | sample HigsolmetaAR202D_FD_35509 | JGI IMG/M metagenome (IMG submission 35509)
CCCACGCGGCGACCGAATCTCGCCAGCGGGGCGAACGCCGCGAATGCCAGCAAGGGAAGGCTGTTCAGAAGCCCTACGGAAGTGCCGGACAGACCCGTCGCCTTCTGAATACTGCCGACCAGCGGACCCACCGCGGTGAGCGCAGGCCGCAGATTCGCGGCGAGCAGCAGGAAGGCCAGAAAGGGCAGAAAGTTCTTTCGCACGGGTGCTCTTGTGTATGAAAGCCGATCGCAGGCCGCGGTCAGGTCCGCGTGCCGCTTCCGGCAGGACCTTCGGGCAGCGCGAGAGGATACCGGTTCTGCGGTAGAGAAATCCGCTTCCTCAGGAGGCTCCGCGCCAGAACCCGAGGACTTCGTCGAGGAACTNCCGATCGGATTCGTAGTCGGGTGAAGCTGCCCGACATTCGACGAACTCGAGCACCACTCGGCGCTCAGCTTCGCTGAACTGCGCGAACCTGTTCCTTTCGCCGACGTCGAGATCCCCGGACGGCGCCAGGTTGCAGTTCATCACCGCTTCCGCGCTCGACTCCGGTGTCGTGAGACAGNNCTCGATGAATCGTGGCAGGTAGTAGCGGAATGCCTTGGGGCTGAGGAGCGGCAGGGAATCTCCGAGCCGGAGCATCTCGTCGTCGGGCACGTCTCGAGCCGCGTAACGCGACAGCCGCGCGGCGACCTCGTCGCACTCACAGCAGCGATGCGGCGTGCTCTCGTCGCGATCGCGCCGCGGCGCCTCGGCGAAAGCCCGGTAAAGGCGGTCGATGTAGTCGGCGACGTCCACTTCACTGCGGGGCCGGGCGATCACACGGCGGCATCTCCACATGTGTTATGTGTTCGAGCGCGACGAGGATCCCGGCGCCGAAGATGACGGCCCTTTCACGATACTAGCAGGAGAGAAGCGCCTCATGCGGGTACCGATTCCAGCATCATGACCACGGCGGTCGAGCGTTGAGACTGATCCCGATGCGGGCTGAAACCGGGATTGATCAGGTTGTACTCATGGTCGATTGAAAGTCGTACAACCGGAGAGCTTCCTACTGCGGCGCGTTGTTTTCGCGGTGCATGGCCGCTGCCGATCGGAAGCACGGGCCGCACCTGCAGCGAGAATGTCTTATTGCTGTCGCAACGCACGGTGTAAGCTTCCGGGTGCCAGCGTACCGGCCCACAACATGCACGTGGCTCACAGAAGGGGCAAAGGGAGCTTGCATCTCAACGCTTGCGGCGTGTAAGAGCAGGCGCTGTCATCTCTGCCGGTCTTGCGAACCCTCATGGAAGAGCTGCTGCGCATACTCGAGCAGCCTCGGTACTTCCTGCCGCTCTTCGTAGCATGGTGGCTCGTCATCTGCGCCTTGCTGGCTTATCTCAGCGGCTGGGCCGACCTCGCGAAGAGATACCGAGCGGAAGACCGGACACCGCTGGTCTGGCGAGTGATACCGTTTCGTATCCGGCTCGATCGGGCGCGGCTTGCGTAAGGTTCGCTATGGTGCCTGCTTGTCCGTGGTCCTGAGCGACGAAAGAATCTGCCTGTCGTTCATGTTCCCTTTCGGATTCGGGAACCCGCCACTGTTCCTGCCACGGCAGGACGTTGCCGCGATCACCCCTGAGCAAACGCGGCTCGAGAGTCGAGCCGTCATCACGCTGAAGGATCAGTGGGTGACAGTATCACTCCACGGAAAAGTCGGGGATGCACTGTTCGCAAGATATGCACATGAACGGGCGTTCCGTTCCACCCACGCCAAGTGATCTCAACGACGCGAACGACATGATCAGTGCGCGCCTGCCTTCGAGAAAAGGTTCAGCACGGCGACACCGCTCATGATCGGACCGATTTCCACCTTTGCCCGAGTACCGGGCTTCTGGCCGTAGTGAATTCAGCCGATCGCCGTTATCAGCGCGATTTCGAGACCCGGTCGGGCGGCATGGGCGATCCCGACAGAGGCGGTTCCCACGACAATGAATCTGGCGTGCGCTGCCGGGCATGGGGCGCGCTTGCATAGCAAACGCCGCGGTGATGACGATACTCGTGAAGGGCTCCCGATTCCGGTACGTGGCGTCCCGCGGCTTGTAAATGCAGCAGCCGCTGCAATTGAGGGTACAACGGCACAGTACCTCGACGGGGCGGACAGCGCCGTTACAGGAGTGTGGCGCAGCGAGCGTGCTCGACGTAGAGACGATCCGAAGGCAGTGACAGGTTCCAGACCTGGGATCGCGAGCAGCTTCAGTAGCTGAACATAGCGCACTCCGCACAGCTGCAGGGCAAGCGCCACCACCCTTCGACCTGCTCGTCCGCGAGGATTCCCGGACTGTTGATGATGCCGGGCTGGTACCGGCCCGGCGGACCGACTCCGGAGACGGAACGACGTTGTTGCCGCAGTTCACTTGTCGAAAGGTCATTCCCCTCTGCACCGGATCGGCGATGAGCACTGACCAGCGTTCGCGGTGGGAGATCAGACACCGACAGCTGGGGGCATCCGCTTCTCGGGCGAGAGACAGGCGACGTCAGTCGCCTGAGCGGCGACAGGCCTTCAATGTGGCGGGCAAGCGATAGGCGCCCTTGCTGCGACAGGCACTGGCTCGAGCGGTCCCCGGAGTTCCGTGTTTCGCGGATTACTGCGCAGGAAACCCCTACCGCATCCGGCAAGAGAAAGCCGGCACCCAGGGTGCCGGCTCAGCGGGGTTGGGGCGATCAATGAAACGGGAGTCAGGCGAAACGCGAAGGACGATAAGGCGCCAGGATGTCCACCGGAACGCCGTCGAGGAGCTCCTGCGCAGCGAACCGCGCAAGCACCGGAGCCAGCGTGACGGCGCTGTGCGTGACGGTGACATAGACATTGCGGAAGTCGCCTGCAAAGCCAACCACCGGAAAGCCGTCCGCGGGCAGGACGCGCGTGCCGGAGATGACCTTCGCGACTCTGGCGTTGCTGAGCTGCGGGAAGAAGCGCGCAGCGTTCTCGAGGATCCGCTGACCCTGCTCCTCGAGCGGGCTGCCCGCATCGGAGCCCTGATATGCGCCGCTGCTCACGAAGTGCCCGTCGGGATCCTGCTTGATGGTGATGCCCGGTCCGAACACCACGCGCTCGAGCAGCCCGGGCTGCCGGTCGGTGTGGATGAGGATGCCCTTCGATGACTTGAGCGGCAGTTTCACGCCGATGGACCTGGCGAGCGCCTCGCTGCCATGCCCTGCAGCGAGCACTACCGCATCGGCCTCGATCTCGCCTTCTGTGGTCTTGACGGCGCGCACACGATTCCCGCTGACGTCGAATCCGGTGACTTCCACTGGGAAGCGCACCGTGGCGCCGAGTTTCTTGGCCTGATCGAGCAGGGCTTCGACGGTGGCGACGGGATCCAGAGCGCCTTCCTGCTCATACAGCACGGCACCGGCCACGGGACCGGTAACGGCCTTCGGCAGCAGGGCGCGCAGCGTGACCTCGTCGATGCGTCGGCCGCTGTAGCCCCACTCCTGCACGCGGCGGAGTGTTGCGAAGATCTCCTCCGCTTGGCCTGATTCGGACCGCCACTGAATGGCACCGTTGAGACGGACCGGCAGGGCGCCCTGCAGCTCGATCTGCAGCCGGTGCCAGCCCGCCACGCCCAGAGCGTTGAGCACGTGATAGGGGCGATCATCGGCCTTGGTCGACGCGTTGAGATACGCGAACGATTCGCCGGTGACACCGCTGGCCGGCGCGCTCTTCTCGAGGACCGTCACCTGCACGCCCCGCCTGGCGAGGGTGTATGCCAGAGTGGCGCCAAGGATACCGCCGCCGATCACGACCACGTGGTTGAGAGAGGGCGCCGCAAAGCCCGGACGGACGAAGGCCGCGGTCGTGGCCGTAGCGCCGAAGAGGCGCAGAAAGTCTCTTCTATCGATGCTCATGCTCTGACTCACTTGCTCGCAAAGATCCGCGCCTGCGGTGTGAACCGCAGGCGCGGGCTCTTATCCGAGATTAGCTCCCAGCCCTCGGGCCCGCAGCGCTCTCGACGCCGCTTCAGGTGTATCGCGACAGCCGGTAGGGCGCGAGCACGTCGATCTCGACGCCTTCGAGGAGCTCCTGGGTAGCGAGTTGCGCAATGACCGGCGCCAGCGTGACACCACTGTGCGAGAAGGTGAGATACACGTTCTTGTAGTTCCCGGCGTACCCGATGATCGGGAAGCCGTCCCCGGGGGAACCGGGATAGACGCGCAGCCCCTCGATGACGCGCAGGATCTTCGCGTCCCGGAGCTGGGGGAAGAACTGCGCGGCATGCTGCAGGATCTGCCGGCTCCGCTCGCTGAGCGGCGTCGACGCGTCCATGTCGAGGCGGCGGCCGCTGATGACCACGCGTCCGTCGACTTCCTGCTTGAGGGTCACGCCCGGCGCGAAAGCGATGCGCTCCAGCAGCGGCGGCTGCGGCTCGAGGTGGATGAGCGTCATCGGCGAGGTCCTGTACGGCACGTGCACGCCCAGAGCGTCGCCCAACGCTCCGCTGCCGATGCCGGCGGCGATCACGACGGCATCCGCCTTGATCTCACCCTCGCTGGTCTTGACGGCGCGGACTCGATCCCCGGCGACGTCGAATCCGGTGACTTCCACCGGGAAGCGCACCGTGGCGCCGAGCTTCTTCGCCTGCGCGATCAGCGCTTCGGAAGTCGCGAGCGGGTCGAGCGAACCTTCGTGCTCGTACAGCACCGCGCTCGTGACGGGGCCCGGAACGACGTTCGGCAGCAACGCGCACAGCGTGGCCTCGTCGATCTGGCGGGCGGCCGACCCCCACTCCTGGCAGCGACGCAGAGTGTCGAGGAGCTCCCGAGCTTCGTCGGCTTCGGAGCGCCAGTGAACGGCGCCACCGAGACGCACCGGCAGCGCACCGTTCAGCTCGATCTGCAGNCGGTGCCAGCCNGCCACGCCCAGGGCGTTGAACAGGTGGTAGGTGCGATCCTCCGTCTTCGTCGAGGCGTTGAGATAGGCGAACGACTGGCTGGTGGTGCCGAGCCCCGGCCCCTTCCTGTCGAGGACCGTCACCTGCGCACCGCGCTTGGCGAGGTAGTAGGCGACGGTGGAGCCGATGATGCCGGCTCCGACCACCACGACATGATTGGGAGAAGACGCCGCGAAGCCCGGACGGACGTGGGCCGCGGTCAGCGCCGTTGCANCCAGCAGNCGCAGGAAGTCTCTTCTGTCGATCATCTGTGTGACCTCACTTGGCGGCGAGAGCCTGGGCCTGCTCCCAGACCCGCAGGAAGTTGCCGCCCCAGAGCTTTGCGATGTCCTCCTGCGNGTAGCCGCGGCGCAGGAGCTCGGCAGTCACGTTGAGCGACTCGCCCACGTCGTTCCAGCCGATGACACCACCGCCATGGTTGAAGTCCGAGGAGATGCCGACGTGGTCGATGCCGATCTTCTTCACGACGTAGTCGATCTGATCGACGTACTCNGAAAGGCTGGCNCGGTACGCCGGATCGCCGGTCACGACGTGAATCTCGTCGTAATAGGCGGCGAANTCCTCGGGCGAGAGTACCTTCACGCCTTCCTCCGTGAGCGGCTGGGCGGCGGCGATGTTCTCCTCGGTCGGCACGCCGTACTTGCGACGGACCTCGTTCGCCTTCTCCTTGGCCTCAGGCGGCAGCGGACGCACCCAGGAGCTGTAGGCATTGATGGCGACGACGCCGCCCTTGTTCTTGATGGCCTCGAGCTGCTCGTCGCTCAGGTTGCGCGGATGGTCGATGATGGCGCGGGCGTTGGAGTGCGTGGCGATGACCGGCGCACGCGAGAGTTCCAGCACCTGGGCGAGCGCCTCACCNGAGATCTGCGAGACGTCGATCAGGATGCCGAGNTCGTTGAGCTTCGCGACGGCCTNCTTGCCGAGCTCCGAGAGTCCGCCGTGCTCGGCCAGCTTCTGGCCGAGCAGCAGGTTTGGGCGCGAGGAATCGGCGAGATCATTGTGATTGGCGTGCGTGAAGCCGAAGATGCGCACGCCCTTCTCGTACCACGCGTCGATCTGCGAGAGATCGGTGCCGATCGGGTAGCCGTTCAGGATGCTCAGCACGATCGCGAACCGGCCCTCGGACTGAATGCGCTTCAGATCCTCCGGCGAGTACGCGATGGCCACTCGGTCGGGATGATTCTCGGCAATGGACGTGAGGATCTCGTACTTCTGCTCGATCTTCCTGCGGGCTTCCTCCACGCCTTCGGGCGTTCTCGGCCCCTGCGGAACGAACAGCGCCACATTGGCGCCCTTGATGATTCCCCGCTCGGCCTTCGGCAGATCGAACTGCGTCGGTCCGTCCATGGTCACTTCCCGGCCTTCGCTGCCGTAATCGAAGGGAATGTCGAGATGCTGATCGATGGTGACGATCTGATTGTGAATCGCCGCCGCTTCCTTCAGGTAGTCACGCTCCTTCGGCTGATTGCAGGCCGCGACGGGAAGGATGAATGCCGCGGCGAGCGCAGCTCTCGCGAGCAGTTTCGAGGGGCGTAGACGTGTTTCGTGGAGTTGCATGGATGGGGATCTCTGATTCCGTGAGCTGGAATTACTTCTGCGGACGGGTGAACTGACGGGCCACGAGCTTCCAGCCCTCGTCGGTCTTGAGCCAGGCGTCGACGCCGCGCAGGAGCGCCTGGACCTGGTTGCCGTTCTGGGAGACGTGGAAGGTGATGCTCGCCGTTACGAGCACGATGTCGCCGTACTGCCGCATCGTGACGCCGTCGATCTCGATGGCGGAGAAGGTCCGGCCGGGCATCAGATTGTCGGCGATCTGCTCGGCCTTGTTGAGGATCCGGCCGTCGCCGTGACCGTAGGTCAGCTCGTCGTGATAGACACGCTCCAGTGCCGCACGGTCACCGGCGATCACCGCCTGCATCCACGCCTCGTATGCCTGCAGCACCTCGGCGCGCACCTCGGGGAAGACGTTCTCGGGCACGTCCGGCACGGCATGCGAACCGCCGTGTTCGGCCGCAGCCGCCACCGAGGTGGCGGCTGCGAAAGCCAGCGCGAGGGTCGCAACGAGAGGCTTGAAGGAACCGTTCTTCATTGTCTTGTACTCCGGGGGTTCTCAGAACGTGAAGTTGAGGCGCGCATACCACACGGTACCGGCGGCACCTTCCGGCGACAGGCCGGAGTACAGGGCCACGATCGGGTTGCGGTTGGCCGGGATCACCTGATCCGGCCGGCTGTTGAAGAGGTTCTTCACGCCGAGGGTACCCTTGATCGAGTCCGTGAAACGGTAGCTGGCATTCAGGTTCACGACCACCTGGGAGCTGAAGAGCTGGTCCAGCGCCGGATTGGTCGAGTGAAAGGTCGCGTAGGTGCCGTAGCGCACGGCGCTCACGCCGCCCACGAACGCGCCCTGCGCATAGTCCGCCGCCACGCGCACGAAGGACGAGGGCTGGGAGCGCTCGATGATGCCGGCCGACTCGCGACCGATCAGCACCAGACCGCTGCCCTCCAGTATGGACGGCACCGGCTTGACATGCGTGATCTCGGTCTCGCTGCGGTTGTAACCGAGGCTCAGATCGAGCTTGCCGCCGTTATCGAAGCGGAAGCCGTAACGCGCTGTCAGGTCGATGCCGCGCGTACGGGTATCCGCAGCGTTCGTGAAGAACTGCAGACCGGAGAAGGTCGGGAAGCCGGCGTCAGTCAGCGCCTGCTCCACGATCGGTCCGCGCAGCACTTCGGAGAGCACGATGCGGTCGTCGATGTCGATGTGGTAGACATCGACCGTCACCGAGCCGCTATCGCCGATCACCCACACGAAGCCGGTCGAGAAGTTGGTCGACTCTTCCGGCGTCAGGCTGGTGGCACCGAGGGCGCGCGCCAGCGGACTGTCCACCCGCGCGAGGCGGTTCGTGACGAGCTGACCATTGGCGATGTTCGGGAAAGTGCGCGAGTAGGCGGACTGCCCGAGCGAGGGTGCGCGGTAGCCGGTGCTCGCGCTCGCGCGCCAGGCGAGCGACGGTGTCAGCTCGTAACGCACCGCCACCTTGCCGTTGGTCGTCGTGCCGAAGTCAGAGTAGTCCTCGCTGCGCGCGGCCACCGCGATCTTGAAGCGGTCGGTGAGCCGGGTCTCGAGATCGATGTACACGCCGTACACGTCGCGGCTCAGACGGCCCGCGTCATCCGGCGAGAAGCCGCTGAAGCCCTGAGAGGCCGGCGTGGCCACATTGCCCGCGTTCGGGCCGTCGAGAATCGGCACACCGCCATTGGCCCAGGAGCCGTAGTCACCCTCGAACACCTCGTAGGACTCGTGACGGAAGTGCAGACCGGCCGAGACGTTGAGCGGATTGCGCAGCCAGAACACCTGGCTCGGCCGGACCCAGTCGAGGTTCAGGCTGGTCTGGACGTTCAGCAGGTCGCCGGTGTCGAAGACCGTGGGGCTGTCGAGGCCCATGCTGACGTTGTTCGTGTTGGAAACGACGCTCTCGACCCGGTTACGTCCGTAGGTCGCGCTGAGATCGAAGCTGCCCCAGGTCTCCGAGCCGAAGCGCACGCCGCCGGTGGCGGACAGATCGCGGGACTGCACGTTCAGCCACGGCTGGAAGCCATCCGGATGGATGGCACGCACGGTCTGATCGGAGCTCGGCTGACGCAGATTGCCGAAGCCATCGTCCTCGCGATAGCCGATGGTGGCGAAGCCGTAGAGCGTCGCGGAGCCCACGGTGCTCTCGGCGTTGACGAGCAGGTTGTAGCGCTCCGACGCACCGGTGCCGTAGAACCAGTTGCGGTACGGATACGAGTCCTCGCGCGGATCGCCGGGGAAGTACATCTGTCGATTGTCGGTCGTCGACAGGCGCGTCGGATCCACGTCCCAGGCGTCGAAGGCGATGGTGAGGAAGCCGTCGCCCGGGAGGCTCAGGCCGAGACTGCCCTCGAGACCCAGAGTGTCACCGTCACCCTTGGCGTTGCGGGAGAACTGCGCAGCGAGGTCACTGCCGCTCGCACGCTCCTTGAGCACGATGTTGACCACGCCGGCGATGGCGTCGGAGCCATACTGCGCCGAGGCGCCGTCGAGCAGTACCTCGACGCGCTCGATGGCGCTCATCGGAATGCTGTTGAGATCGACGGTCTGCGCGCCCTTGGCAACGCTGTTCGACGCATTGAGCTGCGCCGTGGCGTGACGGCGCTTGCCGTTGATGAGCACGAGCGTCTGGTCCGTCGCAAGCCCGCGCAGCGCCACGCCCTTCACGAAGTTGGCGGCGGTGGAGGTCGGCGCGGAGGTCGGGAAGTTGAACGAGGGCACCACGGTCAGCATCGCCTCGCTCAGGGTCAGCGCACCCGTCTCGAGAAGCTCCCGGCCGCTCACGACCTGAATGGGAGCGGCGCTGTTGAGGACGGTCGCTTCGCCCGTGCGCGACCCGATGATCGCGATGGTGTCCAGGGCCTGGGTGTCCTCGGCCTGCTCCTGCGCTACGGCCGTCATGGCACCCACGCACTGCACGGTCAGCATGGCAGTGGCTGACAGGACGGTCTTGGATACAGAAGTAGTGCTCTTCATTGGCTTGACTCGATCTTTACTGTTGCATGGACGCCGCACGGCCACACGCGGACATCCTGCCCCCGGGGGGCCGCACAGCGGCCAGAAAAACGGCTTGATTCGTCCGTGGATATGGCGCCAGAAGCGCGCTTCGACTGATGATTCCGGCGGGAAACCCGGCCGGGGAGGGGTACTTCAGATCTGCGCGGACATCGGGCGGTGTGGTTTTCCGTTGGCGCCCATGATGTTATTGAGCAAAGGCCGCACTCCGCCAAATCACTTGGCTATGACGAACTCGCATCCGGGCATGTCACCATCCTGTAACCGCTCCGGGGCCCCGAGGATGAGCACCACGGCCGGGCGCGCTCGTGTCGCGTTCACAACACTGGCGGTCCTTTCTCTGGCGGCGCTCCCCGGCGGACCACTCTCCGCTGCGAGCTTTGACTGCGCGACGGCCGCCCCTCCCCGTGGAAACCCTCATCTGCCGGAACGCGAGCTTTCCGCCCTCGACGAGTACCTCGATCGCTACTACCGCGCGGCACTCAGGGCCCTTGCGCGTGGCGAGTCATGCCTGCGGGCGGATCGTGGACGAGATCGAGGGCGGCGATGGCTTCGTGCTGCGTGATGGGCAGGGGCAGAGCCATCTGCTCCGTCCCCTGATGTTTCTCGAGCCGGAAGATGTGGAGCTGCTGGGCGCGGCTGCCCGGGACAGCGAGCCCCTGGTGCTCGTGCGCGGCGCCATCGAGACCGACGACACCTCGTCCGGTTTCGACGTCAGCCGCTGCATCTTCATATACCGCCTGCCTCAGACTCCTTCCGTTCCGGTCTCCACGCTATGCAGCATGCGCTACCCAATGCTGCTACCAAGCAGTTCGGCCGACGAAGAGGCTTTGGATCGTCTCACCACCGCAGGAATCGTCCGTTCCCGCAACCACCTTACGTAAGGCTAGATGTAATCACAGGATTCTGCGGGCGCAGCCGAGAGGAATCTTTCACCTGAGGTGATACCGTTGCTGCACCGCCACCTCAGTCTTCAGAGGTTCAATGTGCGTTGCGGTTACTCCGTGGTCGAGTGGAGGACTATACCGAACGCTCGTCTCGCGCCTCATCGGTCGTGCGGTGCGCTTCGTTCCCGATTGAATGCTCCAGACATCGCTTCGCAGCCATCGTCGATGATCGCTCCGTGGTACATCACGATTCGGGACGCCGGGCCACTGGCTTGTGTGGTTACGCCGTCGGGGTAGCGAATGCGCGCGCTTCGGTGGTCAGCCATGCCGCATTCGGCCACAGAGCTTGTTGATCCTTCTCGGACNAATCCCAACGCGGCACCCCGTANCGCGCGGCGAGTGGCGACGAAAGGTAGTCAGNTGGCTACCAAAGGTAGCTCCTCANATCTCTTTACGTATCGGNCTTGACGTCACCAATCTGCCGTAGCTGCGCTCTGAGCCGTAGCAGATGGACGATTCCGGTCTCGGTTACCCCCCGGCTGGTGGGCGATTCCGCTCGCAGCAATTGATTCCATGCGGGTGGAGCGATCGTGGGCGAAAAGTAGCGTCTAAGCGCTGAGCGATCGAGCTTTATCCCTCCCTTGGGAAAGCTCTATTGTCTGAGCAGCGAACGTGGAAAGACTATTTGTCTTTTCTCGCATGGAACGCAGTGGTAGGCGGCGCGAGAGTTGCCTCAGCCTGCCTCGGAGCCTGCTCGATAGCTCCAAGGTCGAGCGTTTTGGTCGTGCGCCGTGAGTTTATCCCTCGGTTCGGAACGACTATTTG
>JGI25327J35509_1002923_pt1 | contig 11194 bp, 9 predicted proteins | sample HigsolmetaAR202D_FD_35509 | JGI IMG/M metagenome (IMG submission 35509)
TTTTTTCAGGAGACGGCCGAGGGGGCCGGGCCGCGGTGCGGCGGCAGCCGTTCGGCGCCGGTGTAGACGTTCATCGAGGAGCCGCGCAGGAAGCCGACCAGGGTCAGGCCCTGTTCCCGCGCCAGGTCCACGGCCAGGGAGGACGGCGCCGAGACCGCCGCCAGCAGCGGGATGCCCGCCATGACCGCCTTTTGCACCAGCTCGAAGGAGGCCCGGCCGCTGACCATGAGGATCGTGCCGCGCAGCGGCAGCCGCCCCGCGCGCAGCGCATGGCCGATGACCTTGTCGACGGCGTTGTGGCGTCCCACGTCCTCGCGCAGGCACAGCAGCTCGCCGTCGGGGGCGAACAGGCCGGCGGCGTGCAGGCCGCCGGTCTTGTCGAACACCCGCTGGGCGGCGCGCAGCCGCTCCGGCAGCAGGGCCAGGGTCCGGCAGGACACCCGCAGGTCGTCTACGGTCAGGTCCCACGGCGCGGTGGTGCGCACCGCCTCCAGGCCGGCCTTGCCGCACAGGCCGCAGGAGGAGGTGGTGTAGAAGTTGCGTTCCAGCGAGGTCTCCGGCAGCGGCACGCCGGGCGCCAACGCCACGTCGACGACGTTGTAGGTGTTGGCGCCGTCGGCGGTGGCGCCCGCGCAGTAGCGGATGCCGGCGATGTCCTCTGCCGCGCGGACGACTCCCTCTGCCACCAGGAACCCGGCGGCCAGGTCGAAGTCGTCCCCGGGAGTGCGCATGGTCACCGTCAGCGCCCGGCCGCCGACGCGGATCTCCATGGGCTCCTCGACGGCCAGGGTGTCGGGGCGGTGGGAGCGCCGCTCGGCGCGGACGCGCAGCACCGGCCGCAGCGCGGTCACCCGGCCCATGCCGCGCTCCGCTCCCCCGCCGGCTCCAGCCGGACCACGACGGCCTTGGAGGTGGGNGTGTTGCTGTGCTCGGCCACGCTGTCCAGGGGGACCAGGACGTTGGTCTCCGGGTAGTAGGCGGCGGCCGAGCCGCGCGGGGTCGGGTAGGGCACCGCGGTGAAGGCCGGGGCGCGGCGTTCGCCGCCGTCCTCCCACACGCTCACCAGATCGACCGTGCTTCCCTCGGCGATTCCCAGTTCGGCCAGGTCGGCGGGGTTGACCAGCACGACGCGGCGGGAGCCGCGGATGCCGCGGTAGCGGTCGTGGGAGGTGTAGGGGACGGTGTTCCACTGGTCGTGGGAACGCAGCGTCTGCAGGATCAGGTGCCCCTTGGGCGCCTTCAGCATCGTGAAGGCGTTGCAGGTGAAGACGGCCTTGCCGCTGGGGGTGCGGAAGGTGCGGCTGTTGACGGGGTTGGGCAGCCGGAACCCGCCGGGCTCGCGGACCCGGGCGTTGAAGTCTTCAAAACCGGGGATGACGCGGGCGATCCGGTCGCGGATGGTGTCGTAGTCGGCCTCGAACTCCTCCCACGGCAGGTCCGGCCGGTCGCCCAGGGTGAGGCGGGCCAGGCGGCTGATGATGGAGACCTCGCTGAGCAGCGTGCCGGAGGGGGGTTGCAGCCGTCCCCGGGAGGCGTGCACCTGGCTCATGGAGTCCTCGACCGTCACGAACTGGTCGCCGCAGGCCTGCACGTCCCGGTCGGTGCGGCCCAGCGTGGGCAGGATCAGCGCGGTCCGGCCGCAGACGGTGTGGGAGCGGTTGAGCTTGGTGGAGATCTGCACGGTCAGCCGGCAGGACCGCAGCGCCCGCTCGGTGACGCGGCTGTCGGGGGTGGCCCGCACGAAGTTGCCGCCCACCCCTATGAAGATCTTGGCGCGGCCGTCGCGCATCGCGCGGATGGCGTTGACGGTGTCCAGGCCGGGCTCGGCGGGCGGGGTGAAGCCGAACTCCCGCTCCAGCGCCTCCAGCAGCCATTTCGGCGGCTTCTCCCAGATGCCCATGGTGCGGTCGCCCTGGACGTTGCTGTGCCCGCGCACCGGGCACACCCCGGCGCCGGGACGGCCGATGTTGCCGCGCAGCAGCAGGAAGTTGACGATCTCCCGGATGGTGGGCACCCCGTGCCGGTGCTGGGTCAGCCCCATCGCCCAGCACACGATGATCCGCTCGCCGGCCAGCACCCGGGCGTGCACGTCCTCGATCTGCTCGCGGCTCAGGCCGGTGGCCTCCAGCACCTGCGGCCAGGTGACCCGCCGGACGTGCGCGGCGAATTCTTCGAACCCGGTGGTGTGGGCGTCGATGAACTCCCGGTCCAGCACCGTGCCGGGGCTTTCCTCCTCGGCCCGCAGCAGCAGCATGTTGAGCGCCTGGAACAGCGCCAGGTCGCCGCCGGGCCTGATCTGCAGGAACACATCGGCGATGCGGGTGCCGCGCCCGACGATCCCGCGCACCTTCTGGGGGTGTTTGAAGCGTTTGAGGCCCGCCTCCGGCAGCGGGTTGACCGCGATCACCTGGCCGCCGCGGCGTTTGGTCTCCTCCAGCGTCGCCAGCATCCGCGGGTGGTTGGTGCCCGGGTTCTGCCCGACGACGAAGACCAGGTCGGCCCGGTGGAAGTCCTCCAGCCCGACGCTGCCCTTGCCGACGCCCAGCGTCTCGGTGAGGGCGCAGCCGCTGGACTCATGGCACATGTCGGAGCAGTCCGGCAGGTTGTTGGTGCCGAAGGCGCGGGCGAACAGCTGCAGCAGGAAAGCCGCCTCGTTGCTCAGCCGGCCGGAGGTGTAGAAGATCGCCTGGTTGGGGTCGCCCAGGGTGCGCAGCTCATCGGCCACCAACTGCAGCGCCTCGTCCCAGCCGATCGGCTCGTAGTGGTCGGAGCCGGGGCGTTTGATCATCGGTTCGGTGAGCCGGCCCTGCTGGTTGAGCCACTGGTCGGACTTGCCGTCCAGCTCCGAGACGGGGTGGCGGCGGAAGAAGTCCGCACCCACCCGGCGCGAGGTCGCCTCGTCGGTGATGTGCTTGACGCCGTTTTCGCAGTACTCGTTCTTGTGCCGGCGCGGCCCTTCGGGCCAGGCGCATCCCGGGCAGTCCAGCCCTTGGGCCTGGTTGGCGTTCAGCAGCGTCAGAGCCGTCCGCCGCACCGAGGTCTGGCCCAGGGAGTACTCCAGGGCGTGGACGACGCCGGGGAGCCCGGCCGCCCAGTCCTTGGGGGCACTGACCGAAAGCCGTTCCCGGTCCTGCTCTTCGTTCTTGCTCACCGGTCTCTCCCGTCGCGTCCACGGTCGCGGCCCGCCGCGGTGGAGGCCGCCCCTCCTCCACCGGCCGCCCAGGCCGCCCTTTGCCCCTGCTCGACCCGGCGATTCCACTCCCGCTCGGTGGCCTGCCGGCCGCCTTCATCCTGACCCGGCCGGAGATGGAAACCTGTTTTTTAGGGATTCCCCACTCGATGAGCGGCAACCGCCGCGGCTCTTTGANGAAGCCCGCCTCGCCGTGCACGAACGCCTGGGGTGTCTCCGGTGGAGGCTGTGCTTCGGCGANGGNCCGGGGAAGCGGACGGNGTCTCCTTCCCCGGGCCGGGAGATCCACGGGCCTGCCAGGTGCTCTCTCGCTGGGGCAGACGATGCCGGTGGTCGGCTCGTGCCCGTTCGGCGTCCCAGTGGCACAGGGAACCTGAGAGAGAAGCCGTGACAGGTTCCCTCTTCCAGGAGGGCTGTGGCGTGCCAGCGGTTATCGCATTGGCCGGCGCGTTCGCCACGGGATTCATGAGGGGTCTTTCCCGTCGAAGACGTCCACGACGTACTCGGCGATCGCCATGGACGAGGTCGCCGCCGGCGAGGGCGCGTTGCGCACCGTGGTGATCGGGCCGAGCCGGTTGATGCGGAAGTCCTCGACCAGGGAGCCGTCCCGGTCCAGGGCCTGGGCGCGCACGCCCGCAGGTCCCCGCACGACGTCCTTGGGGCCGATCGCGGGCACATACCGCTGCGCCGCCCGCATNTAGGCCCGCTTGGAAAGAGAGCCGTACATTTCCTTGACACCGGTGACCCAGTGGCGGCGCGCCATGCGCCAAAAACCCGGCCACGCGGCGATCTCCCGCAGGTCCTCAAAGGAGACGTTCGAGCGGCGGTAGCCCTCACGGGCCATGGCGAGGACGGCGTTCGGGCCGACGTCCACGACGCCGTTGACCCGCCGCGTGAAATGCACGCCGAGGAAGGGGTAGCGGGGGTCGGGCACGGGGTAGATGAGCCCGCGGATCAGGTCTTTCTTCTCGTCGGAGACGATCATGTACTCGCCCCGGAACGGGACGATCTGCGGCTCGCGCTCGTCCCCGGCCAGCGCGGCGACCCTGTCGGTGTGGATGCCGGCGCAGACGATCAGCCGGTCCACTCGCACGGACCGTTCCAGCGAGCCGACCTCCAGCTTCCCGCCGGCCTCGGTGATGCGGGTGACGGGGAAGGACAGCCGCACCTCTCCCCCGGCCGCCGCGATGTCCTCGGCGAAGGACTCGGCGATGCGCACGAAGTCGGTGATCGCGGTCCGGGGCGAGTGCAGTGCGGCCAGTCCCCGGGCGTGCGGCTCGATCTCCTTGATCCCCGCGGGGCCGAGGCGCTGCAGCCCGGGCACGGCGTTGGTGTCGGCGCGCTCGTAAAGCGCGTTCATCCGGGTGACGTCTTCGGGGGTGACCGCGACGACGAGCTTGCCGACCTCCTCATACGGCAGGCCGCGCTCGGTGCAGTACTCGCGCAGCATCTCCTTGCCCCGGGTGCACAGCCTGGCTTTGAGGCTGCCCGGCTTGTAGTAGATGCCCGCGTGCACGACGCCGGAGTTGTGGCCCGTCTGGTGGGCGGACACACGGTCCTCCTTCTCCATGACGACGACCCGCGTGCCGGGCCTGCGCCGGGTGATCTCCCGGCCGATCGCCAGGCCGATGATCCCGGCCCCGACGATGCCGATGACCTCGTCAGCCATACCGCGTTCCCGTTCTGTCGATTGCCCTCGAAGGGGGTTCCTCCGGCTTCAGTAGTGAATCGTGATGGTCTTGACGCGCGTGCAGAAGCGGAGGGCTTGTGAGCCCTGTCCCTTGAACGCCGATCCGGAGTCGCGGATCCCCCGAAGGATGGTGCGTGTTCCGGCCGGAGGCGGGGGCGTTGACCGCCGCCTGGCCGCACTCGGCTTCTTCGGTGAAGCGGTGGGCGGCCGACAGGTCCCGGGTGGAGATCGCCGCGGACGGAGCCGCCGGCCGCCGCGGTGGCCTGCGTCGGGTCATCGACGGGAAACACCACCGGCACCGGGCCGAACACTTCGTGCCGCCGGATGTCCATGTCCGCGGTGGCGCCGGTCAGGGTCGCGGGGCTGACGCAGCAGCCATTGGCCAGGGCCGCATCCTGCGGCGTCCCCTCGCCGAGCCCGGCCCGGGCGCCCTGCTCGACGGCCTGCCCGGTGGCGCGGCGTTCTGGGACGAGCCCCACACCGGCATGCAACAGAGCCGGTCTCCGTCCAAGTCGAACCGGCGGTCCCCAATTCGTGGATCTCCGACCTTGATGGGGTGCATGCCGGCCATCAGGTAGGGCGCCTCCTCACAGCCCGGCCAGGCCGGTGACACCGGCGATCTCCCCTTCGGTAAGGGAGATCTGCAGTTCTCGCTGCGTCCCGCCGCCGCGGATGTGCGTCCTGGTGGCGATGGACCGCCGGACGGTCTGTTGGGAACCCGCTCGTTCTCAGGGGACGCGGGGTGAATCCCTCTGGAAAACAACTACCGCAGGCCGGATATGCCAATCCAACCTGCGGTCTGCCGTACCCCCGAGCGGATTCGAACCGCCGTTACCGCCTTGAGAGGGCGGCGTCCTAGGCCACTAGACGACGGGGGCCTGCCTTGTTTTCGCCTTTGCGGTTTCCCGCTCGGGCCGGGTCCAGCTTACCGGACCTTTTCCCATTACTCGAATCGGTTCTTCAGATCCGTTCGGGGTCTGGGAGCGGGTCTGCCGGCCGGGGCCGGGTGACCCAGCTGGGGTACCAGGACTCGAACCTAGACTAACTGAACCAGAATCAGTCGTGCTGCCAATTACACCATACCCCAGTGGCGTATCGGGACTCCGGGAGTCCCGCTCGCGCATGGATGAGCTTACCGGACTCTGGGAGCGGCTACCAAAACGATTGCCGCCCGGCGGGGNGAGAATCCGGGGAAAGCCGCCCGCCGTCCCGTCGCGCCGGCGGGGACGGGCCGGTGCGGGGCGTCCCGCCGGCGGCAGGACGCCGGCCGCGAAAGCCGTCAGTCGCGGGCGGCGACGCGGTTGGTGAGGGTGCCGATCGACTCGATGGTCACCGACACCTCGTCCCCGATCTCCAGCGGCCCCACCCCGGCCGGGGTGCCGGTCAAGATGATGTCGCCGGGCAGCAGGGTCATCACCTGGCTGACGTACTCGATCAGCGCGGGCACATCGTGCATCAGCTGCGAGGTGCGCGCCGACTGGNGGACCTCCCCGTTGACGGTGGTGGTGATGGCCAGGTCGGACGGGTCGGCCCGGGTCTCGATCCAGGGGCCGAGCGGGCAGAAGGTGTCAAAGCCCTTGGCCCGCGTCCACTGTCCGTCGCGCTGCTGCAGATCGCGGGCGGTGACGTCGTTGGCGCAGGTGTAGCCGAGGATCACCTCCGGGACCCGGGAGGCCGGCACCTCCCGGCACATCCGGCCGATCACCACGGCCAGCTCCCCTTCGTAGTCCACCCGCTGGGTGAGCTTTTGCGGGTAGGCGATGGCCTCGCCGGGACCGATCACGGCGGTGGACGGCTTGGAGAAGATCACCGGTTCGACCGGCGGCTCACTGCCCATCTCCCGGGCGTGCTCGGCGTAGTTCTTGCCGATCGCCACCACCTTGCTGGGCAGGATCGGCGCCAGCAGCCGCACCTTCTCAAGCGGGAACCGAGCCCCGGTGAACCGTATCTCCCCGAACGGATGAGCGGCGATGGCGGCGACGGTGTCGCCTTCGACCACGCCGAAGGCCACCTCGTCACCGATGGAGAACCTTGCGATACGCAACCTGTCGCCCCGTAGTTCAAAGCGCGGACATCAACACTGGGAAGCCTAGTCATCTGTTCTGACGGGCTTTCGCTCAGTGCCGCGCATCTTCCGTCGCCCGGCCTCCGCCATGGGAGCTCACCGAAGCCCTTTCACCGGTGCCGCGGGGCCTTGCGGCCGCTTTCACTCCAGGCCGCACTCGCGGTCGTTGAAGCGGCATTTCCTCGGCTCGACCGGGCTGCCGGCGGCGCCGAAGCGGACCTCCCAGGTGCCGCCCGGCGGGATCTGCGGAGCGCCGTCCAGGCTGCGGATCTGCACGCGGTCGCCGCCGCGCACCAGCTCACCGCCCCAGACGTGCTTGACGTCGGCGCCGGGCGTCTCGAAGGTGATCGTCCACTCCCGCATGGGCTCGGCACCGTGGTTGGTGATGATCAGCAGTCCCTCGTAGTAGCCGGGATCGTGCTGGACGAGCTGGTAGGTCAGCCCTTTGCCGCGCAGCACCGGGCCGATGGGGTCGCGAGGCGGCGGCGTGGGGTCGGCCGGCGCCCGCCCGGGGGCCGGCGCGCCGTCCTGCGGTGACGCCCCGGGCGCCGGGGCGTCCTGCGCCGGTGCGGGGACGCCGGAGCCGCCCGCTCCCGGTGGCGTCTCCCCCGCCGGCGCGCCGGTCCCTCCGGACCCGTCCTCACCGGGCGCGCTGGAGGCGCCGCCGGCCGGGGGCTTGGCGGTGGTCGCCTCGCCGTCCTTCCCGCCGCGCATCAGGGTGAGCGCCGACACCCCGGCGACCACGGCGAAGAGCAGCACCAGGGCCGCCGCCACGGCCAGCGGTGCCCGTGAGCCGCGCCGGCCGCCCGCGGGCGGCCGCTGCGCGCCGGGGGTGTTCACCGGCCTCGCCGAGGCGACGGGGCGGTCGGGAAGCGGAAGCACGGCGGGGGCCGTATCGGTCGCCGGGGCCTGCGCGTCCGGCGCGGGGGAAGCCTGTTCATGGGAGGCGATGGGCGGCGGCAACNGCCGGGCACCGGTGGAATCCGGTGCATCCGGCTGCGGNTCCGGGCGGGAGGCGTCCGCGCGGTCGGGCACGGTGGCACCGGGAGGCACGGCCGCCGCGGCGAGCGGGCTGAGTGAGGCCGTGGCGGCCGGTTCCGCGGGCCGTTCCGAGGGCTGGGGCGCAGCCGCCTCCCGGCGGGCGTCCTCGCTGCCGAACAGCTCGGTCCACTCTCCCTGTCCGGCCTCCGCATTGCGTTCCCCGGAATCGCCGGGGAGGTCATGGCGCGCAGGCGCCCAGGGGTCCTGCGGATCCCGCACCGTCGCATCCGGCGCGGCGCCGCCGGCCCGCGGGCCGGGCGGGTCTGCGAGGGTCTGCTCCGCCTCGTCCCGGCCATCGGGGAGCCCGTGGTCGGCCACGGTGTCCTCGGCCTGGCCGGGATGTCCGGCCGGCGGCTTGCCGGGCAGCGGGATCTCCACGGTCGTCTCGTGGTCGGGCGGGACGTAGCCCGGTTCGTCGGTGCTCAACTCCGTCACCTTCCACACGGCCCTGCACGTTCGACCAATCCGACGACGGCCGCGCCCGACGGGTTCGTCCCACTCAATGATCAATCCCCGGCCAACGCCCGATTCGTCCCTGGGTAGGGTCGATTCCGACTGCATGGAAGGAGATCACGATGTCGGTCGTGAAGATCAACGTGCTGACCGTCAGCGAGGAGATGCGCAGCGAGCTGGAGCGCCGGTTCAGCGGCCGGGCGGGGCTGGTGGAGTCGGCCGACGGCTTTGAGCACTTCGAGCTGCTGCGGCCGGTGGACGGGACCGACCGTTACTTGGTGTACACGCGTTGGCGCAGCGAGGAAGATTTCAAGAAGTGGACCGAGAGCCAGGCGTTCCAGCGGGGGCACGCCGAGGCCGCCAAGGACGCCGAGGCCGCGGGGCACGGCCACGGCCACGGGCACGGCGGCCCTGCGGCCTCGAACGCGGAACTGTGGAGCTTTGAGGTCATCCAGAGCGCCGAGCCCAAGCCCAAGGAGGGCTGAGCCGCACCCCGACGCAGCCGCCCAAGGGAAAGGCCGCGGATCCGGATCAGTCCGTGGCCACCAGGTCCCGGTACTCGGGGTGCCGCCTGATGTAGCCCTTGATGAACGGGCACAAAGGCACCACCCGCACGCCCTTGGAGCGCAACTCGTCCAGGACGCCGCGGGCCAGGGCGCTGCCGACGCCCTGGCCCTCATACTCCTCGGCCACCTCGGTATGGATGAGGGCGACCGCGCCGCCGCGCGGCTGATACCGGACGAACCCGGCGAGGCGGCCGGCTATGTGGATCTCGTAGCGGCTCGCGGCGGGGTTGTCACTGACCCGTGTGCTCATACGGGTGTCAGTGCCCGGCGGCGGCCTTTCATTCCCCGGTGCGGCCGGCGGTGTCGGCTTCGTAGCCGGCCCGCAGCAGCCCGTAGGTGACCGCGTCCTCCATGGCCTGCCAGGACGCGGCGATCACGTTCTGGTCCACGCCGACGGTGCTCCAGGTGGCCTCGCCGTCGCTGGTCTCCTGCAGCACCCGCGTCACCGCGCCGGTGCCGCGGCCGCCCAGCTCCAGGATGCGGACCTTGTAGTCGGTCAGCTCCATGCGGGCCAGCTCGGGGAACAGCCGCTCCAGGGCGGTGCGCAGCGCCCGGTCCAGGGCGTTGACCGGGCCGTTGCCCTCGCCGGTGCACACGATGCGCTCGCCCTTGGCGTGCAGCTTGACGGTGGCCTCGCTGATCACCTCGCCGTCGGGGCGCTGCTCGACGATCACCCGCCAGGACTCCACGTCGAAGTGCCGGGTGCGCTCGCCGTTCAGCTCCTCCCGCAGCAGCAGCTCGAAGGAGGCGTCGGCGGCCTCGAAGGTGTAGCCCTGGGCCTCCAGGTCCTTGACCTTGTCAACGACTTTGCGGGCCTTCTCCCCCGACAGGTCATAGCCCAGCTCACGGCCCTTGAGCTCCACCGAGGCGCGCCCGGCCATGCTGGAGACCAGCATCCGCATGTCGTTGCCGACCTGGGCCGGGTCGATGTGCTGGTAGAGGTCGGGGTCGACCTTGACGGCCGAGGCGTGCAGCCCGGCCTTGTGCGCGAACGCCGACACGCCCACATACGGCTGCTGCGGGCTGGGCGCCACGTTGGTGACCTCGGAGATGGCGTGCGCGATGCGGGTCATCTCCGCCAGCTGCTCGTCGGTCACCAGCCGCATGCCCCGCTTGAGCTGCAGGTTCCCGATGACGGTGAAGAGGTTGGCGTTGCCGCTGCGCTCACCGTAGCCGTTGGCGCAGCCCTGGATGTGGGTGGCGCCGGCCTTGACGGCGGCCAGGGTGTTGGCGACCGCGCAGCCGGAGTCGTCGTGGCAGTGGATGCCCACCCGGGCCCCGGCGCCGACCACCTCGTGCACCACCTCGGCCAGCTCATCGGGCAGCATCCCGCCGTTGGTGTCGCAGAGCGCGACCACGTCCGCGCCGGCCTCGGCGGCGGTCAGCACGACCTCCATCGCATAGGCCCGGTTGGCCTTGAACCCGTCGAAGAAGTGCTCGGCGTCCACGAAGACGCGCCGGCCCTCCGCCCGCAGGTGGGAGACCGTGTCGCGGATCATCGCGAGGTTCTCCTCCAGCGTGGTGCGGAGGGCCAGCTCCACGTGCCGGTCGTGGCTTTTGGCCACCAGCGTCACCACCGGCGCCTCCGATTCGCGCAGGGCGGCCACCAGGGGGTCGTCGGCGGCCTTCAGGCCGGGCCGGCGGGTCGCGCCGAACGCGGCCAGCTGCGCGTTCTTCAGGTTCAGCTCGGTGCGGGCGCGCCGGAAGAACTCGGTGTCCTTGGGGTTGGCACCGGGCCAGCCGCCTTCGATGAAGCCGACGCCCAGCTCGTCGAGGTGGCGCGCGACCGCCAGCTTGTCGGCCACAGAGAGGTTCAGGCCCTCCTGCTGAGCGCCGTCTCGCAAAGTGGTGTCGTAGACGTGGAACCCGTCGCCGTACATCAAGCTTCCCTTCGCGGTTGCCCGCGCGCAGGTCCGGTGCCCGGAAAAGCAAAAAACCTCTCACGGACGTGAGAGGTCTGCGCGCCGGCGGTGTCCTGTCAGATGCCGACGCGCCGGCCAATAATGATCAGGCCCTGGCGCATAACGGAACCCTGTCTACCACAGCCTTAACGCGGCCGTCACATCCNTCTCATCTATCGAGACGGCCCGGCCGCCGGACCACACCATGGCGGCCGTCCCTGCCGAAAGCACATCACCGCAGGTGAAGCGGGGTGAACTGGGCGGGTGAAGGGTGCGCTTTCGCCTGCC
>JGI25327J35509_1002947_pt1 | contig 11147 bp, 12 predicted proteins | sample HigsolmetaAR202D_FD_35509 | JGI IMG/M metagenome (IMG submission 35509)
CGCATTTCCGACAATTGTCGGGCGGCGGAGGGGGCGGGGCGATCGAGGTCTGGGCCGGCGACCTGCCCGCCGCGTGCCGGGTTTGAATTTGACAGCCAGCANAAAGGTTGATATCAACCTTTTCATCAAGAGCGCCGTGCGCGGGCAGGGACGAACTGTCCGCCGCCCGAAGCGCCTCGCGGCAAGACCCGCACTCCCGTCCCTTCCGGAGGACAGCCATGAGTGGAATGTGTCCCGTCATCCATTTCGAGATGCCCTACGACGACCGTGATCGGATGGCGGCGTTCTATCGCTCGGTCTTCAACTGGCGGACGGAGATGCTGGGCTCCGATATGGGCCATTACGTGCTCGCCTCGACGACGGAAAGCGATGCCGAAGGGTGCATGCCGCGCGAGCCGGGCAGGATCAACGGTGGCTTCTACGGGCGCAACCCCCAATGGCCGGCGCAGCATCCGTCCGTCGTGATCGGTGTCGAGGACATCCGCGCCGCCATGCGACGGGTGGCGGCGGCGGGCGGCGAGGTGCTCGGCGAGCCGATGCCGATCCCCGGCGTGGGGCAGTACGTGTCCTTCCTCGACACGGAAGGCAACCGCGTCAGCATGCTCCAGCCTGTGCCCCGGCCCGGCCAGCCGGCGTAAACGGCGCGAACCCCTCATCGACCACCCACCACTGGAGCCACGCATGGCCAGGGCAATCTTCGTCAACATGGCCGTCGCCGACCTGAAGCGCTCGATGCGCTTCTTCGAGGCGATCGGNTACTCCTTCGACAAGCGCTTCACCAACGACGAGGCGGCGGCGCTCGTTATCTCCGACACCATCTTCGCCATGCTGCACACGCCGGACAGCCTGCGCCGCTTCACCAAGAAGGACATCGCCGACGCCCGGCGCACGACAGAGGTGCTGCTGGCGCTGCAGCTCGACAGTCGTGAGGCGGTCAACGCCATGATGGACAAGGTGCTCGCGGCTGGTGGCAGGGAGGCGCGCGAGCCGTCCGACCACGGCTTCATGTTCGAGCGCAGCTTTGAGGATCCGGATGGCCACATCTGGGAGGTATTCTGGATGGACCCGTCGGCGGTGCCTGCCTGAGGAGGAAGCGATGACCCATCATCCGCCGATCGTTCCTTGCCTGTGGTTCGACAACGAGGGCGAGGAGGCCGTGGCACTCTACACCTCCCTCTTCCCGGATTCCGCGAAGGGCGGTGTCCTGCGCTTCGGCAAGGCCGGCCAGGAGGTGCACGGCAGGTCCGAGGGCTCGGTGATGTCGGTCGAGTTCCGCCTCGCCGGGCGCAGTTTCACGGCGCTCAACGGCGGTCCGCTCTTCAAGTTCACGCCGGCTGCATCGCTCTTCGTCCACTGCGGCTCCGAGGCCGATGTCGACAGGCTCTGGAACCGGCTCGTCGCGGACGGCGAGGTGCTGATGCCGCTCGACCGCTACGAGTGGAGCGACCGCTACGGCTGGCTCAGTGACCGTTACGGCCTGTCCTGGCAGATCATGCTCGACCGCGAGCCGCGCGAGGGCATTGAAATCGCGCCGTCGCTGCTGTTCACCGGGGACGTGGCCGGAAAGGCCGAGGCGGCCATGCATACCTACATGGACATCTTTCCTGCCTCGGCGATCGTGGACATGCACCGCTACGGTCCCGGCGAGCAAGACCACAAGGGCTATGTCAAATACGCGCGCTTCACACTGGCCGGCCGCAGCTTCAGCATCATGGACAGTAGCGTGGCGCACGGCTTCGGCTTCACGGAGGCCTTCTCCTTCCAGGTACTGTGCGACAGCCAGAGCGAGATCGACCGGTACTGGGAGGCGCTCCGGGCGGGCGGCGACCCTGCGGCCCAGCAATGCGGCTGGCTGAAGGACCGCTTCGGCGTGAGCTGGCAGATCGTGCCGTCCGTGCTGTCGAGGCTGCTCGCCGGACCCGATCGCGCGGCCGCCGACAGGGTGATGAACGCCCTCCTTGAGATGGGAAAGCTCGACATCGCGGCCCTCGAAACCGCCCATGCCGGTCGGCCTGCGGCCTGACCGGGCAGATCCCTAGGCCAGCGAGGAAAGGAGCGTCACATGACGGCGGCGACGGCGACTGCACGGCCTCCGGGCTGGTACTGGTGGGTATCGGGTCTCGCGTTTCTGTGGATGGCCGTCGGCATTGCGACCTGGACGCTCGATCTGATGACCGACGAGACGACGGCGGCCGGGCTGAGCGAGGCCCAGCGCCAGCTCTATGCGGTGCGGCCTGATTGGGTGTTCGCCGCCTATGGCGTTGCCGTCGCCAGCGGCCTCGCCGGGGCGCTCGGGCTCCTGCTGCGCAGGGGCTGGGCCGTGGCGGCCATGGTCCTGTCCCTCGCCGCCGCCGTCCTGCATTTCGGCTACATCTTCCTCGTTCTCGATGCGATAGGGCTTCTCGGCCTCGGGGCGGTGCCGTTTCCCCTCTTCATCCTGACGGCGGGCGTCTTCCTCGTCTGGTTCTCGGCCGGGGCGCGGCGGCGCGGCTGGATCGGCTGATCCCCACACAGGCGCCGGCGAGACGCACGGCTGTCCCTCAGGCCCTTCCATCGTGCATAGTGTCGGCGATTCCCGGCGGCTGGCTGTGCCGCCGGCCTGCACGACGGGAGGAGAGGGGATGATCGAGACACGCGCCGCAGTGGCCTGGGAGGCCGGCAAGCCGCTCACCATCGAGACGATCAAGATCGAGGGGCCGAAGGCGGGCGAGGTGCTGGTCGAGGTGATGGCGACCGGCGTCTGCCACACCGATGCCTACACGCTGTCGGGGCTTGACCCCGAGGGCAAGTTCCCCGCCATNCTCGGCCACGAGGGGGCCGGCATCGTGCGCGAGGTGGGCGCCGGCGTCACGACGCTCAAGCCGGGCGATCANGTCATCCCGCTCTACACGCCGGAGTGCCGCAACTGCAAATCNTGCCTNTCNCGGCGCACGAACCTGTGTACGGCGATCCGTGCCACCCAGGGCCAGGGCCTGATGCCGGACGGGACGAGCCGCTTTCGCTGCGACGACACGACCATCTTCCACTACATGGGCTGCTCGACCTTCTCCAACTTCACCGTGCTGCCCGAAATCGCGCTCGCCAAGGTCCGCGAGGACGCGCCCTTCGACAAGATCTGCTACATCGGCTGCGGCGTGACCACGGGCATCGGTGCCGTCATCTACACGGCCAAAGTGTGGCCCGGCGCCAATGTCGCCGTCTTCGGCCTCGGCGGCATCGGCCTCAACGTCATTCAGGGCGCGCGCATGGTCGGCGCCGACAGGATCATCGGCATCGATATCAACCCGGCCAAGGAGGCCATGGCGCGCAAGTTCGGCATGACCGACTTCATCAACCCGAAGGAGATCGGCGCAGACAAGGTGGTGCAGGCGATCATCGACCTCACCGGCGGCGGCGCGGACTTCTCCTTCGACGCCACCGGCAATGTCGATGTGATGCGCCAGGCGCTCGAGTGCTGCCACCGTGGCTGGGGCGAGTCGATCATCATCGGCGTCGCCGAGGCGGGCAAGGAAATCTCGACGCGCCCCTTCCAGCTCGTCACCGGCCGTGTGTGGCGGGGCACGGCCTTCGGCGGTGCCCGCGGGCGCACGGACGTGCCGAAGATCGTCGACTGGTACATGGAGGGGAAGATCAACATCGACGATCTCATCACCCACACCATGCCGCTGGAGGAGATCAACACCGCCTTCGACCTGATGCACGAGGGCAAGTCGATCCGTTCCGTCGTCATCTACTGACGAGGCTGCCATGACCTTCGAGATCGTCAGCCGCTCGCGCGCCTTCGGCGGTTCGCAGCTCGTCTGCCGCCATGACTCGCGCGAGACGGGCACCCCGATGCGCTTTGCCGCCTTCGTGCCGCCGCAGGCCGAGGGCGGGGTGAAGGTGCCCGTCGTGTGGTTCCTCTCGGGCCTCACCTGCACGGAGGAGAACTTCACGGTAAAGGCCGGCGCACAGCGCGTCGCCGCCGAGCTCGGCCTCATGCTCGTCGCGCCGGACACGAGCCCGCGCGGCGAGGGCGTGCCCGACGATCCCGAAGGCGCCTACGACTTCGGTCTTGGCGCCGGCTTCTATGTCGATGCCACCGAAGAGCCGTGGGCGAAGAACTACCGCATGCGCAGCTACGTCGAGACGGAGCTGCCCGCGCTCGTTGCCCGGGAGCTGCCGGCGGACATGGACCGGCAGGGCATCACCGGCCATTCCATGGGCGGGCACGGGGCGCTCACCATCGCCCTGCGCGCTCCCGGACGGTTCAGGGCCGTGTCCGCCTTCGCGCCCATCGTCTCGCCCATGAACTGCCCGTGGGGCGAGAAGGCGCTCTCAGGCTATCTTGGCCCGGACCGCTCGGCCTGGCGCCGCTACGATGCCTGCGCGCTCATCGAGGACGGGGCGCGACTGCCGGAGATCCTCGTGGACCAGGGCACGGCGGACACCTTCCTTGAGAGGGAGCTGAAGCCACACCTGCTCGAGGANGCCTGCCGAAGGGCCGGCATTGCGCTCACCCTGCGGCGGCAGGAGGGTTACGACCACTCCTACTTCTTCATCGCCACCTTCATCGAGGATCACCTGCGCTGGCACGCCGAGCGGCTCGGCTGAACCGCCGGTCCGCGTGGGGCGGCCTCCGGGCAGGGCAGGGGGGCGGAGAGCGCAGGCTTCCCGCCTTTGACTCTGGCTGTAAACGTTGATATCAACATAATGAGGCAGCGGGGCCGCGCCCGGGACCGCCTGGCCCGGACAATCACCACAATCCGGAGGAGACGATGGACAAGGCAGAACCGACGCAGGAACACCGTTGGCTCGAGCAGCTCGTCGGCGAGTGGGTGGTGCAGAACGAGACGCCGGCGCCCGGCCAGGAGGGGGCGGGGGCCTGGACCGAGACCGTGCGCTCGCTCGACGGTATCTGGTTCATCAGCGAAGGCAGCGGGGACATGCCCGGTTGCGGCCCTGTCAGGACCATGCTCACGCTCGGCTATGATCCGCACAAGAAGCGCTACGTCGGCACCTGGGTCGGCTCGATGATGACCTATCTGTGGGTCTACGAGGGCACGCTCGACGAATCCGGCAAGGTGCTGACCCTCGACTGCACCGGTCCCGACTTCGAGCGGCCCGGCGAGACCGCGCACTATCAGGACATCGTCACCATCATCGACAGGGACAACCGCAAGTTCACAGGCCGGGTGCAGAAGCCCGACGGCTCGTGGAGCGAGATGATGACCGCCCACTACCGTCGCAAGTCCTGAACGCCGCAGCATCGTTCCGCAGGTATCCCTGGAGGGCGCCCCGCATGGCGGGGCGCCCTTCGTCATTGGAAAGAAGTCTGCGTCGCCCACCGTATTCCATTGATTTCAAGAACATGGTTCAGTAGATATGGCGCGGGGTAGCCGAAAGCCATCTCCCGCAACAGTTTAAAGNCATTCTAAACTGACGAGGGCGAGTTATTCGCCCCGTCATGACCGGAGATGTTGTCTCATCGGCAAGTATAATCCAGCCATATTCCGCTCGGCGACGATGGCATGACGGGCCGGAACTGGACAGCAACGGGGATCTGCACGTGAACATGATGGAACGGCTGGCCGTGGAGGCCGTGGCGACGACAGGACGGGCCAAGCGCCTCAAGGCCCACACGCACGAGGTCCACGAGGCGCTGGACAGGCGCATCATGGCGGGAGATCCCTTTGCCGACCGGGCGCGGTATTGCCGCTTCCTCGCCGTGCANCACGCTTTCCACCGTGACATCGACGCGCTCTATTCCAACCCGGCGCTCGATGCTCTCCTGCCCGATCTCGCCGGCCGGCGGCGCCTGCCCCAGATCGAGCAGGACATCATCGACCTCGGCGGCACCGTGCCCGAGCTCGGGACGGCGCCGCTTTTCGGGCGCGAGGCGGACGTGCCGACGGCGCTCGGCTGGCTCTATGTCGCAGAAGGGTCCAACCTTGGCGCGGCCTTCCTCCTCAAGGCGGCGGCCGCGCTTGGCCTTTCGGAGGCGTTCGGCGCGCGCCATCTCGCCGGCCATCCCGAAGGGCGCGGCCTCCACTGGCGCACGTTTACCGCTGCGCTCGACGCTGTCACGCTGACCGATGCTGAGGAGGAGCGCGTGATTGCGGGCGCCGAGGCGGCCTTCCGGCGCGTGCATGACCTTGTCGAGGTGCATTTCGCCTGAANGCATCCCGTTGCGCAGGCCNCCCGGCACCGGTTCCGTCCCGGTGCCGGCAGGGCCCTGCGGGCGCCAGCGAGGGCNGGGATCTACGCCACCGCCTCGGCGTTCTCCGCCGCCCGCTGCGCCGCTACCTGCTCGATGCTCTGCCGGATGCCGGGGTGCCTCTCAAGGAAGCCCTGGAAGGCGCGCACGTCGAGGCGCAGCAGGAAGCAGTAGCTGATGGCATGCACGTCCGACTGGCGCGGCAGGCCGTGGAGCAGAGCCATCTCGCCCACCACGTCGCCGCGCCCGAGGCGCACCTTCCGTCCGTCCGGCAGGCTCACCTCGAGCGCGCCGGAGGCGATGAAATAGACGGCATCGCCCGGTGCGCCGCGGCGGATGATCTGTTCGCCGGGGATGACGAACAGCGGCTGTAGCAGCTTNGTCACTTCCGTCAGCTGCTCGCCCGTGAGGTCGGCAAAGAGCGGCAGCTCGCTGACCAGTTCGCGCGCCGTGACGGCGAGGTCGAGGCGGCGCTGGCGGTCCGCCTCCTTGCGGTCGGCATCGACCGAGCGGCGCAGGTTGTCGTAGAGTTCCGGCCCGATGAGGCCGTCCTCGAAGAGGATGGTGTATTCCAGCTCCTCCTGCCGCAGCGCGATCTTGCGCAGCAGCCGGCGCTCCAGCGATTCCGCATAGAGCGGATATTGCAGCCGCAGCGCGTCGAGGCCGGTATCGACCGCCTCCTGCCGCCGGTGGACGATCTCGTGCAGCACCTCGCCGACGCGCATCCCGAGGATGGGCACGATCTTGCTGTCGATGAACGGATCGAGCTCCTCGAGGATCGTGCGTACGACGAAGAGCAGCTCGAAGCGCCGCGCCAGCAGCCGCTCCAGCGGACCGCTGGCGTGCAGGCGGCGGTGGAGGAACTGCGCGAGGCCGAATTTCCAGCCGAAGGCGAGCGTCTGCTTCGCGGCGCGCTGGTATTCCTGCCAGCCGCCCGTGCGGGCACGGTCGAGCAGCGTCTCCGCATGGGCGAGCAGCGTGGGCAACAGCGCGGTCGACACCGTGCGGGCGCGCATGCGCTCGATGATGAGCTCGCGCTCGCGCCCGGCGAGCGTCAGCAGCCCCAGTGACAGGCGCTCCTTGTCCGTCAGTTCTCGGCCCTGCCCGGCACTCGCGGCCTCGTCGATTCGCTCGGCATAGCGCCGGGCCTCGGCAAGGGCGGTGGCGGAGGAGACCTTGTAGAGCTCGGCGGCGTTGGCCACGGCCTCGCGCACGTTCTCCAGCGCGACGGCGAGCACCTGCCCGCGCATCGCCGCGTCGCGCGGGGACAGCAGGTTGAGGCCGAGGGAGGAGATCACCCAACGCATCGTCGTGCCCTGGATGAGCAGGGTGAAGAGGACGAAGCCGGTGGCGAGGATGGCGACGAAGCGTTGGATGTCGTCGGGAATGGTGTCGTGCTCCGTCACCGACAGTGCGAGCGCCAGCGTCACGGCGCCGCGCAGGCCGCCCCACAGGATGACGACGCGGTAGGGGATACTGATCTGCGGCGAGAGCCTGAGCAGGCTCAGCAACGGCAGCAGCAGGAAGAGGATAAGCCCCCGCGCAAGGAGAGCGGCCACCGCGACCACGAGGATCAGGAAGAAGTCGAACAGCGACAGGCTGGCCAGCAGTCTCGGCACCAGGATGGCGGCGAGCACGAAGACGAGCGAACTCGCCCAGAAGGCGACCTGGTCCCAGAAGCCGGTCAGATAGCTCCATCCGTCGGGCGAGGCGCGCGAGGGGCCGAGCAGGCTCATCGTCATGCCCGCGACAACGACAGCGATCACGCCCGAGACGCCGAGCAGCTGCTCGCAGGCGATGAAGACGAGATAGGCGAGGGCAAAGCTGATTGACACGGCGGCCGAGCGCGCATCCGGCAGCCGGCCGATGAGCCATGCCGCCGCGCGCGCGGCCAGATACCCGACGAGCGCGCCCCCGCACAGCGTCCAGAGGAAGGAGAGGGCCGTATCGCCGAAACCCGGTGTCTCGCCCGCCACGAAGATGGCGAGGAACATCGAGAACAGCGTGATGGCCGCCGCGTCGTTGAGCAGGCTCTCGCCCTCGACGAGGCGTCCGAGGCGCGCCGGCGCGCCGATGTCGCGGAAGATGCCGACGACCGCGACCGGATCTGTCGTGGCGACGATGGCGCCGACAAGCAGGCACAGCAGCAGCGGCTGGCCGGCGAAGGGCAGCAGCGCAAAGCCGATGACGACGGTCGCCACGATGACCGCCACGACGGCGAGCACGAAGATCGGCACCCAGTCGGGGATCATCTGCCTGACGTCGAGCGTCAACGCCGTCTGGAAGACGAGGGTCGGCAGGAAGACGTAGAGGAAGACCGTCGAGCCGATGGGAAAGTCCAGGATAGCCCGGGCCACATCGTCGAAGGCGTCCGTCAGGTCCGTATGCAGCAGGAAGGAGGCCCCGGCCGCGATGAGCATGCCGATGGCGGCGAGCAGGACGCTGAACGGCAGCCTGAGCAGCCCCGCCAGCGGCTGGGCCAGGCTGATGACGAGGAGCAGGACACCAATGACCGCCAGAATGACCGATAACGCCAAGCTGTTCAGCTCCCTGCTGCCTGTCGTGTGGCCTTTCTAAAGCAGAGGCGACGGCGCGGTCGAGAGCACAGCTGCGGAAAATGCCGCTGCAAGGGCCGCGCGCCTCAGGCGTCGGCGATGGTGAAGAGCTCGGCGTGACCGTCGAAACCGCGCAGCGCATGGTGGCCGACGGAGACGATGCCGTCGCGGAGCGGCTCGGGCGTCGAGGCAAGGAAGGCGGAGGAGAGCAGCGCGTTGCGTCCGAGCAGCCGGCATGTCGCCGAGATGCGGCTTGCCATGTTGACCGCCGGACCGATGACGGTGAAGTCGAGACGGTCCTGGCTGCCGATGTTGCCGAAGAAGACATCGCCGAGGTGAAGCCCGACATAGGCGCCCGTGATGGGCAGGCCAGCAGCCGTGCGCCTGTCGTTAAGCTCCGCGATGCGCCGGCGCAGCAGCGCTTCCGCGGCAAGCGCGGCGCGGCAGGCCTCGCCCGGCTGCTCCGCGGGGAAGATCGCGAGAATGCCGTCGCCCATCAGCTTCAGAACATCGCCGCCCGCCTCGTGGATGGCGGAGATGGTCGCGTCCGCGTAGTCGTTGAGAAAGGGGATGATCTGGTCGGGCGCGACAGTGTTGGTGATCTGCGTGAAGCTGCGCAGGTCGCTGTACCACAGCACCGAGCGCACCTGGTCGGCCACGCCGCGCATGATGCGGCCCGCGAGCACACGGCGGCCGGCATTGCGCCCGAGATAGGTCGCGACGAGTGTGTCTGTGATGCGCAGCAGCGAGGAGCACTTCACGGCGAGGGCGAGCTGTGGCACGAGCCCGCACAGCAGCGCGGCCTCCTCGTCCGAGAAGCCCTCGGGCGCATCGCTCGCCCAGGAGGAATAGACGCAGTCCATCTCTCCGAGCGAACCCGCGTCGGCAAAGCGGTTGATGCAGGCGACATAATCCGTATGGCCCTGCCCGCGCAGCTCCACGAGCACGGGAAAATCCGCCGCGTCGCCCCTCGTGAAGTTGCGGCGCAGGGTCGTGGTGCCGGTCTCCAGCATGTGGAAGAAGGGGCTGCGGCGCCAGCTCGCCTCCGCGTCGGCGTTGCCGGCGAGCCGGCCATACTCGATCATTTCGCGCTGTTCGTCGCGCCACCACGGGAACACGCGGCCTTCGTGGACGGGGTGCAGCGTGTCCATGATCACGGTAGCGCGTGTGAGCGGCAGGCCGGCGGCGGCAAGCCGCTGGCAGAAGCCGCGCACAAGGTCCGGTTCGGAAGTTCCGACGAGACCCGCCTCGGTCACCCAGGCGGCGACGTCGCTGAAGCGTCGATCGGTCACGGGCAAGATCCTGCTGATGGGGCGGCAGCGGACGCCGCCGGGCTCCCGTCCCCTTGTCCCTTCTACCTTCCGGGTGTGGCAGCTCCTAGGCCCGCGGGCGCGGCGGGCGATCACAATTGGTCGCGCAGGACGGCTGAGGCCGGCATTGCACATGGTCGGCACGTGATATAAGCCTGTCGCGCAGCATCGATGTCGATCGTCCGTCGCGGCCCGTGCCGGACCGGCAGGGTGGCAAGGCACGAAAGCGAGGCGGGCATGGCCGACGACAACGACGAGTATGTCTATGACGAGACGACCGGCGAATGGCGCCCGGCGGCAGAGCTGGCCGCGGAGCGGGCTGCCGCGTCCGTGGCGCGCGACAGTGCCGGCAACGTCCTCGCCGATGGGGATTCCGTGATCCTCATCAAGGATCTCAAGGTCAAGGGCGCCAACCAGACCCTGAAGCAGGGCACCGTCATCAAGTCGATCCGCCTCACCGACAATGTCGAGGAGATCGACTGCCGCTACGAGGGCATCAAGGGTCTTGTGCTGCGCACCGAGTTCGTCCGCAAGCGCGGCTGAGCGGCGGGGCCGGACGCCCGTCCGGCCTTGCGCAAAATCCCGGTTGGCCCCGGCGACGGGCTCCAATACCGTGAAGGTGCCCGCTGCCGCCGGCAGCGGCCCAGTTCAGGGTGCGGGGCCGCATGAACTTCGAAATCTCCCCGAGGATAGAGGACTATCGCGCGCGCATCGCTGAATTCGTGGCACGCGAGATCCTGCCGCTCGAGGATGATCCGGATGCATTCGACGCGCACGGCAACATCGCGCTCGACAGGCTCGGGCCCCTTCGCGAGAAGGCAAGGGCGGCCGGGCTCTGGTGCCTGCAGCTCAAGGAGGAGACGGGCGGCGCCGGGCTCGGCAAGGTGGGCATGGCTGTCTGCTATGAGGAGATGAGCCGCTCCATCTTCGGGCCCGTGGTCTTCAATGCGGCACCGCCGGACGACGGCAACATGATGCTGCTCGAGGCCGTGGAACGCCGGAGCAGAAGGCGCGGTGGCTCGCCCCCATCGTCGCCGGCGAGGTCCGCTCCGCCTTCGCCATGACCGAGCCTCACCCAGGCAGCGG
>JGI25327J35509_1002948_pt1 | contig 11142 bp, 10 predicted proteins | sample HigsolmetaAR202D_FD_35509 | JGI IMG/M metagenome (IMG submission 35509)
AGAACCAAAGGCATCCTCACCGTAAGTCGATTCAGGACGTCCCTCTCCCTGCCGCCACTTTCCCCAAGCTCACCGCAACTTCCCGCTCCCGACGCCGTCTATCCGGTGTACAATCAGCCGACGAGAGGACGCGCCATGCCCAGACTCGACCAGCATGTAGCCGCTGTTCGGACCAAGCTGACCCTCAGCCGGTTCCTCCATGCCCTGGCATGGGCGGCACTGGCTGTGGCTGGGCTGTCGCTGGTGGGCGTCCTGGTCTGGTACCTGACCCAGCTCGCACCACCGCGTCCGATGTGGTGGATCGGCGGAGCCGCGGCTGTCGCCGTCATCGGATCGCTGATCTGGGCGATCGTCCACCGCCCCACGCCCCATGACGCAGCCGTCGCGATCGACCTCGAGCTGGGGCTGAAGGAGAAGTTCAGCACCGCCCTCTACGCCCGCAATCAGACCGACCCCTTCGCCCAGGCGGCTGTCCGCGACGCCGAGCAGACGGCTGAGAACGTCTCCCTGCACAAGCGGTTCCCGCTCCGCTGGCCCCAGCGGCCGATCCTCGGCACGGTGGCCATCGCCATCCTCGCCTTCACGCTCTCCCAACTGCTGACGCCGTTGGACCTGTTGGGCAAGAAGGCCGCAGCCGAAAAGCAACTCGCGGAGGCTCAGCAGGCTGAGCAGGTCAAGCAGGTCCTGCGCGACGCCCTCGCTCAGGTCCGCTCGATCGCCCGCGGCATCGACGACAACGACCAGATCCGCCAGGCGGAGCGAGAACTCCAGGAGCTGCTGGCCAATCCCCCCAAGGACCTCGCCCGCGCCAATCGCAGTGCTCTCAAGGCCCTGCAGGACACCCAGCAAGCCATCAAGCAGCAGATCGAGCAGTCCCAGGCCTTTGCCAAGGCTGAGCAGGATCGTCGCCTGTTCCAGGGGATGGTCCCGCCCTCCGACCAGGCCGGCCCCGTCGCCGACGCCCGCCGCGCCATGGCCAAGGGCGATTTCGCCGAAGCCATCGAGAAGCTCGAAGAGCTCGCCCAAAACTTCGACAAGCTCGACCAGCAGCAGCAACAGCAGATGGCGCAGCAGATGCAGCAGATGGCCCAGGCCCTGCAGCAGATGGCGCAGAATCCCCAGATGCAGCAGCAGGTCCAGCAGATGCTGCAACAGGCGGGCGCTACTCAGCAACAGGCCCAGCAGATGCAGCAGCTCATGCAGCAAGCCGCCATGGGTAACCAGCAGGCGGCTCAGCAGCTCCAGCAGATGACCCAGCAGCTCATGCAGCAGGTCGCCGCCAATCAGGGCCTCACCCAGCAGCAGGTCCAGCAGATGCAGCAGATGATCCAGCAGGCGGTCCAACAGGGCCAGGCAGCTGCCAATACCCAGCAGCAGGCTGCCCAGATGGCCCAAGCCGCGCAGCAGATGGCTCAGGCCATGCAGCAGGCCGGCCAGGGTCAGCAGATGGCCCAAGCCGCGCAGCAGATGCAGCAGCAACTGCAAGCCATGCAGGCTGCCCAGAACGACCTCCAGCAGATCCGCGCCGCCCAGCAGGCTGCCCAGCAAGCCGCCCAACAGGCGGCTGCCGCCTATAACAACGCCGGCCAGGGTCAGCAGGGCCAAGGCCAGGGTCAGGGTCAGCAAGGCCAACAGGGTCAGCAGGGCCAGGGGTGGGCTGCCGGCGATCCGCAGGAAGGAGGCATGGGCGGTGCCGGCCAGGGTCAGGGCGGCTCAGGCCAGCGCGCCCAGGCGCCCCACACCATCAAGCAGGAGCACGCCCCCAGCCAGAACCAGGAAAACGGCCAGCTCCTGGCCAGCTTCCTGGTCAAGGATCCCCAAGGCATCACTGGCGAATCCAAACAGCAACTCAAGGAGATCGTCGCCGCGGCTGAATCCCAAGCCACCGACGAAGTCGAAACCGAACGCGTCTCCCGCCAGTCCCGCCAGGCGGTGAAGAACTACTTCGGCTCACTCCAGCAAGACGCCGAGTAACTTCTGGACGGTGTTATTCACCACGGAGACACGGAGCCACGGAGTTGTACTCGCGTGCGTCCCGTGCATTCCGCTGACACCCCTATCGCGCGGGTTTGCACGTGCGGGACACACGGGCCACGAAGCGCTCACCTCACGCCTCCATCACCAATTAGCCGTCTCCGCGTCTCCATGTCTTCGTGCCTCCGTGGTTAGAGCTGCTTCGCAAAGCTCTCGTAGCCACCGCGATCAGTGTTACAAACCGTCACACGGCTGGTCGCGCTGCATCAGGCGCATTAGACTCTCAGCCATGCGATCGATCACCCTTCTGGCGGGCCTCCTGGGGCTGGTTTTTCTTGTTGGTTGCAAGCCGGGCGATGACGCCTCCCCCTCCGCAGGGCGCGTCGTCCTCTACACGGCTGTCGATCGGCCCTACGTCGAGCCGATCATCGCTGAGTTCGAGAAGCAGACCGGCATCAAGGTCGACCTCCAGACCGATGCCGAAGCCGCCAAGACCACGGGCCTGGTCAATCGTCTCATCGCCGAAAAGGACAATCCCCAAGCCGACGTGTGGTGGAGCAACGAGATCTTCCACAGCTCCAACCTCGCCCGTGCCGGCCTGCTGGCGCCCTATCAGCCGGCTACCGCTTCCGAGATCGATGTCCGCTGGCGCCGCGACGACAACCTCTTTACGCCCGTCGCCCTGCGCGCCCGCGTGATCGTTCTCAACGCCAATCCCGCCAATGCCGAGCTGCTGGGGAATATCAAGAGCCTGCAGGATCTGGCGGACCCGCGCCTCAAGGGCAAGATCGCCATCGCCCTGCCCAAATTCGGCACGACCGGCGGGCATGTGGCCAGCCTCTATCAGGTCTGGGGCGAGCAGCAGGCGGATGAGTTCTTCAAGCGCCTGCACGACAACGGCATCACCATCCTTGGCGGCAACATGACCGTCGTCGATTACGTCGCAGCCGGGCAGATGCTGGCCGGCTTTACCGACAACGACGACGTCGCCCATGCCCTATCGCAGGACAAGCCTGTGCGCATGGTTGTCCCCGACCAGGGCGACGGCGAGCTCGGCACGCTCCTGATCCCGACGACCGTCGGCCTCGTCAAAGGCGCCCCGAACGAGGCGAACGCAAAGAAGCTGATCGATTACCTGACGTCCAAGGCCGTCGAGCAGAGCCTGATCGACATGCAATTCGCCCTCTTCTCCGTTCGTACGAGCACGGATGAGGTCCAGTCCATCAACGTCGATTACGACCAGGCGGCTGCCAACATGCACGACCACGTCGAGCGCAGCATCCGCCTGCTGCGCGGCGAGTGATCCGCCACATGGTCTCATGCGAAGCCGCGAAGCATGTAGGGGCGGATGGCAATCCGCCCCCGTCCTGCGCAAGAACCTGTAGGGCAGGCTATTGCCTGCCATCTGCGGCTTGGAGCCTCTCCGATTGAAGTTTCTTTGGATCCAGGCGTTTGGAGCTTGGAGCTTCTCCCTCAACGGTTACACTGCGCACCATGAACCGATTCCTGATCGCACTCAGCAGTACCGCAATGCTCCTGGTCGCTGTGGTCGCGCACGGACAGGCTGTGGATCACACCGCCTGGACGGAGATCCTCGCCAAACACGTCCATGACGACGGCGTCGACTATCTGGCCATCGCGCGAGAAGAAGCCGCCAAGCTCGACGCCTATCTCGATCGTCTGGCTCGGACCGACCCATTGGCGCTGGAGCGCGACGAGCGGCTGGCGCTGTACCTGAACCTCTACAACGCCACGATGATCGATGCCGTCCTCGACCGCTACACCGACGGCTACAGCGTCTCGCACAACAATTTCGCCATCTTCGACCTGCCGCTGGTGCGCGTGGGCGGGCGGACGATCACGCTCAATCATCTGGAAAACCAGATCATCCGCCCTGAGTTCAAGGAACCGCGCATCCACGCCGCTCTCGTCTGCGCGGCTCGCTCCTGCCCACCCCTGCGGCGCGAAGCTTACGTCGGCCAGAAGCTCGATGAGCAGCTCGACGACCAGATGCGCAAGTGGCTGGCCGATCCGAAGCTCAACCAGATCCCCAAGGGGGACGGCGCCCTGCGGCTGTCGGAGATCTTCAAATGGTATGCCGAGGATTTCGGCGGTTTGGAGAAGATCGCCGGCTACATCAACGCCTATCATGAGGCTGACACAGCCGGCCGGGCCGTCGAGTTCATCCCCTATGACTGGACCTTGAACGACCGCCCCCGCTGAGGCAGTGCATCGTGGCATGGGCGCCTCGCCCGCGCATCTTGTTCCTCGAACAATCACGGGCGAGGCGCCCGTACGACAAAATCGCAACAATGACATCCACAGTCGTACCCCTCACCATCAACGGCACAGGCAGTTTCGATGCCGATGTCGAATCCGCACAGGGCCAGCCCCTGCGCGGCCTTTCCATCGGCACGGTCCAGGTCAACATCACCCTCCGCTGCAACCTGGCGTGTCATCACTGCCATGTCGAATCCTCGCCCAAGCGCGAGGAGGAGATGACCTGGGAGACGATGGAGCACGTTCTGTCAGCCGCCGATCGCGCCGGCGCCGCCACGATCGACATCACCGGCGGCGCGCCGGAGATGCATCCGCGCTTTCGCGACTTCGTCATTGCCGCCCGCCAGCAAGGCAAGGATGTCATGGTTCGCACGAACCTGACGATCCTCCTTCAGCCAGGGTACGAGGATCTGCCTGAGTTTTTCCGCGACCACCGCGTGCACCTGGTCGCGTCGCTGCCGTGCTATCTGGAGAAGAACGTCGACAGGCAGCGCGGCCGCGGCGTGTATCACGACAGCATCGAAGCCATCCGCCGGCTGAATGGGGTTGGCTATGGTATTGAGGCCCATCTGCCGCTGGATCTGGTGTACAACCCGCTCGGCCCGAGCCTGCCGCCGATGCAATCGGCTTTGGAGGGGGATTACAAGCGCGAGCTGGCGGCGCGATTTGGTATCCAGTTCACGCGTCTGATCTGCATCACCAACATGCCCATCGGCCGGTTCCTGCATGAGCTGCAGCGGGACGGCCGGGCCGAGCAGTACATGCAGGTGCTGAAAAACGCCTTCAACCCCGCGACGCTGGATGGGTTGATGTGCCGCCACCAGCTTCACGTCGGCCACGACGGGCGGCTTTACGATTGCGATTTCAACTACGCGCTGGCGATGCCCGTCGACCGTCGCACCTGCGGCCACATCGCCGACTTCGACCCCCAGCGGTTTTTGTCTCGTCGCATCACCACCGCCGACCACTGCTACGGCTGCACAGCCGGCCACGGCTCAAGCTGCGGCGGCGCGGTGGTTTAGCTGAAACCACAGATAGACACGGGTGAACATGGAGGCATGTGGTGCGGCTCCTCAGTCGCAGGAACCGCTTCAGCGGACCCCTTACGTGGTGCTCGACCGGGAGAGGACGCCTTCGTATTCGTGGCGGGCAGATAGTCCGTCCTGCTGACCACGGAGCACGAATGAACCTCCGTGTTCATCTGTGGTTCCAATCTCAACTCCCCGACCCCGACTGGAAGTAGACCTCCTCATACGGCTGAACAACCACAAAACCGTCGCCGTGGAAGGCCATCTGCAGGCTTTCGCCTGAGCCGCGGCCGAAGAAGGTCTTCAGCGACACGTCCGTGCGGAAATCGGGCGAGAGATTGCCGCTCCAGGCGATCGTGGCGTTGGGATCGGTGTAGACCGGCTGCTGCGGCGTGACGCGCAGCGTCAGCGGATCGTAGTGCGTGGTGATGGCCACCATGCCCGTGCCCTCGAAGCGGATGTTGAACAGCCCGCCGCTGAGCATGGCTGCGACCTTCCGCATCATCGTGATGTTGAATCGCAGGCTCGGCTCGAACGCCAGCGCATCGTTGCCGTTGACGTAGATCGACTCGTTGTTGAGGTGCAGCACGGTGATCTTCTTGCCCATGTCGGCCAGGTACAGCTTGCCCTGCCCCTCTGCTTTGGTCAGGCGGGCGCCCTCGCCCGTCAGCGCCTTCTTGAGGAATGTGCCGATGCCGTGCTCGAGAATCCCCTCGCGCGTGAACTTGATGTTGCCCAGATAGGCCACCATCGAACCGGTCTTCGTCCAGATCATGCCGTTGAGGTTGACCTCAAGCGTGCGATCCCCCTCGAGCTCAAACAGCCCCTGATTGAGATCCTGCTGTGCGGTCCGCTGAACGAAATCCGCCAGTGAATACCGGCTCATCGGGTCTCCTTCCTTTCCCAGTTGGCCATTGGTGGATTGCCGTTGGCAGTCAGAACGTCTGAACACCAGGCACAAGACACCCGCGCGTCGATCTGTGACTCCCCCATCTGCCTGCCCTAAGATACCCTCCGGATGATGCGGGGCAAAAAGGATCCAGACTGGGCACAGCTTGTCGAAGGCTGGAAACAGACGCAAAACGACATGCGTCAGCGGATGATCGTCCAGCCGCTCGAACCTCTGCCGCGATTTGTCGCAGGCGCGGACGTCGCTTTCTCAGCCGACAAGCAGACCGTCTTCGCAGCCGCCGTCGTCTACGATCGTGAAACGCAAACCATCGTCGACATCGCTCGCGCCGCCGTCCCGGCTGAAGTGCCGTACATCCCGGGATTTCTCAGCTTTCGCGAAGGTCCCGCCCTGTTTCAGGCGATCAGCCGGTTGAAGCATCCCTTCGGTGCGATCTGCTGCGACGGCCAGGGGTATGCCCATCCGCGCCGCTGCGGGCTGGCGTGTCATATCGCCATCACGCTCGATATCCCCGGAATCGGCGTCGGCAAGAGCCGGCTGGTTGGCACGTTCGACGACCCGCCCCCGCAAGCCGGTGCTGCGACGCCGCTGATGGATGGCGATGAGCAGATTGGCCTGGTCCTCCGCACACGCGACAACACGCGTCCGCTGTTCGTCAGCATCGGCCATCGCGTCGATCTCGAATCGGCCCGCGCACTCGTCCTCAGCTGCTGCACCAAATACCGCATCCCCGAACCCACACGCCAAGCCGACATAGAAGTCACCCGCCTGAAGCGCCAGCGCGCTCGGTAGAACGGCGACCGCGATGACGCGAAGAGCGCGAAGGGGAAGCGCAAAGATCGCAGAGAGCTCAAAGATCCCCAAGGTTTGCCTTTTTGAGCCGTGGCAAGGGCGTCCCGCACGTGCAATCTGGGGCTGGACGCTGCACAGGCGAGTGCGCCCATGCAACCCCACAAGCCAGGACCGATGCGAAACATCCCCCCCCACACACAAGCAGCTCCAAGGGTGGATCCCACAGTAAATACTTTAATTGCAATCTTTGAGCCCTTTGCGAACTTTGCGCTTCTCGTTCACGCCACCTTCGCGCCTTAGCGGCTCCTTTTGTTCCCCTCCAAGAGAGGCTTACCGGGGTTCCTCATATGTCTCGGGATCGTCGCTGCCGCCTGTGGGGCGGAACATGGCTGTGCCCTTGGGGAACTGCGTGACGTAGAAGACGAAGGCCACGAGGGCGGGGATGATGTTGGGGGTGAACGATCGCGCGTACCACACGCCCGCCAGGCTGAGCAAGCCGCCGATCTCGAGGATCGTCCACACCGTCACCGCCCCAAGCAGATAGCGATTTGGCGGCACCGGCTGGCTGTCGTAATAGCGGTGGAACATGCGGCTTCGGAAGAAGAACCCTGCCGGGATGCCGATGGCCAGGTACGCCATGTTGATCAGGAACCAGGTGCTCCCCATCGTCGGCCGGGTCGGCTGATGGCCGAAGTTCAGGGCGTAGACCACGCCGATAAACACAAACGCCGGCAGGAACAGCAAGCCAAACCAGATCCACCAGGCATACCGTAGCGCCGCACCGGGCGTCAGACCGACGGGTTTCTCAACTGGATGCGGAACACTCGTCACAGGTCACCTCCTGACTCTGAAGGTCCCCATGCAAAGTCTATTCCGCCAGGGTCGGGCAGGGACAGGTGGAAAATGGCGACCCAGGGCGCGGTGCTCCGCACCGCCGCAAACCGGGGTTGTGATTTTGGTACTTGTTACTGGTTACTTGTGTACGCCTGATCTCCTGATCTGTCGTCCCCTCCGTCGCTTCGTCGCTCCGTCGCCCCGTTAAACTCCGTCTCCTCCCCCAGCCGTCTGTGCCTCCGGGATCTTGCAAATCCGGCCTCCGTGCCTATTATGATCGGTCTGCCGTTCGGCACGGGCAGGTAGCTCAGTTGGTAGAGCAATGGACTGAAAATCCATGTGTCGCCGGTTCGATCCCGGCCCTGCCCAGTTCTCCCCTTTTTGCTGTGACTGGTTTGACTGGTGCCACCCGCCAAGCTCGCGTGACCATTGTCGGGGGCGGTCTGGCGGGTATGGCGGCAGCCGCGGTGCTGAGCGATGCCGGCGTGGACGTCACGCTCGTCGAGCGTCGGCCACGCCTCGGGGGACGGGCCACCAGTTTCGACGACCCTGCCACCGGCCTGCTGCTGGACAACTGCCAGCATGTCCTGCTCGGCTGCTGCACGCGCCTGCTGAGCCTGTACAAGCGGATGGGCGTCGAGCCGGCGATCGAGCGGTTCGAGCGAATCATGTTCGCCGACGCCGCCGGCCGACGGGCATCGCTGGCGGCTGGGCCTTTGCCCAGCCCGCTTCACCTGGCCGGGGCGATGCTGCGCTTCAGCCTGCTGACGCTCGCCGAGAAGCTCGACATCGCCCGCGCGATGGCAGCCATGAAGCTCGCCGGCGAGACAGGCGCCCTGTCAGCCGGCCGAATCCCCTTCTCGCAGTGGCTTATCGACCATCAACAATCGCCATCGACGATCGCCCGCTTCTGGGATGTGATCGTCGTCAGCGCCCTCAACGCGCGCTGCGACCAAGCCAGCGCCCGCTACGGGATGCAGGTCTTCCAGGAGGCTTTTCTCGGCGATCGACAGGGGTACGTGCTGGGCGTGCCGCGCGTACCGCTGGCGGAGCTGTATGAGAAGGCGGTTGCGCGACGTGTGATCACAAACACGCGCGTCACAGAGCTGCAGGTCGACCACGACCGTGCCGCCATCATGCTCGCTGACGGCCAGCGGATTGACGGCGATGCGGTGATCGTGGCAACGGCGCCGGATTCAGCCAGGCGGTTGCTGTCCCCCCTGCCGCCGATGGCGGGGACGATCGAGAAGCTGTCGCAGCTGCGGTATCACACAATCCTGGGGGTGCATCTGTTCTTTGACCGACCGGTGATGGCCGAGCCGCACCTGGCGCTGATCGGGACAGAGCTGCAGTGGCTTTTCCGCAAGGATTCCGAGGGGCGGCACGTGCACGGGGTGATCTCAGCCGCACAGGAACAGACCGATGAGGGATCGGCCCAACTGGAGCAGCGGCTGGTCGGCGAGGTGCGCCGGCTGCTGCCGGAAGCCGAGAATGCACGGCTGACGAGCATCCGCGTCGTCCGCGAAAAACGGGCGACGTTCGTGCCGTCGCCGGGGGTGGACGATCTGCGGCCACAACAGGCGACCGCCATGCGGCGGCTGTTCCTGGCTGGCGACTACACACAAACCGGCTGGCCTGCCACAATGGAGGGAGCGGTTCGCAGCGGTGAGATGGCGGCTGAGGCTGTGCTGAAGGCGCTGTAGCGGCGGCGCGTGGCAGGAGACGGGAGCCGCCAAGAAGGAAACAGCGCAAAGATCGCAGAGAAAGCAAAGATACCAAAGGCGGGAGAGTGCGGTCTCCGCGCGAATCGTTGTTTATTCTACCTTGGTATCTTTGGGATCTTTGCGCTCACGCCGCTTCGCGCCACCTTCGCGCTATTCGCGTCTTCGCGGCTCCCTCTTGACCTCCCTACTTCCGAGCAGCCTTGCGGCGACGGAGTTCGGCATCGATGAACAGGTCGAGCTCGCCGCGGTCGAGGACGCTTTCCACGTTGCTGGTTTCGACGTTTGTGCGGTGATCCTTCACGCGGCGGTCGTCCAGCACGTAGCTGCGGATCTGGTTGCCCCAGGCGATCGAGCCCTTCTCGCCATACATCTTCTTCAGCTCTTCGTCGCGCTTGGCTTGCTCGAGCATCTCCAGGCGACCGATGAGCATGGCCATGGCCAGCCGGCGGTTCTGCTGCTGGGAGCGTTCAACCGAGCAGGTCACCTGGATGCCCGTCGGCAGGTGCGTGATGCGGACGGCGGAGGCGACCTTGTTGACGTTCTGCCCACCCGGGCCGGCTGAGCGCGTGAAGGCGACGACCTCGATGTCCTTCTCGGGGATCTCGATGCCGGTGTCTTCCTCCTCGAAGTCGGGGACGACATCGACGCTGGCGAAGCTGGTCTGCCGCTTGCCCTGGGCGTTGAACGGCGACGGCCGCACCAGGCGATGCACGCCGGCTTCTGCGCGCATGTAGCCGAAGGCGTACTCGCCCTTGACCAGAAGCGTCACGTTCTTGATACCGGCTTGCTCGCCCTCCTGCCGGTCGACCTCGCTGACATCCCAACCGCGATTCTCGAAGAAGTACAGGTACATGCGCAGCAGCATCTCCGCCCAGTCCTGGGCCTCGGTGCCGCCGGCGCCGGCATGGATTTGCACGAAGCAGTTGCGCGGATCGTTTGGGCCGTCGAGAAGGGCTTGGAGCTCGACGCGCTCGCCCTTCTTCTCGAGCTCGGCCAGGGTCTGGTCGGCTTCTTCGAGCATCTGCTGATCGCCGGCTTCGCTGCCCAGCTCGTACATGGCGCGGACGTCGTCGATCTGCGCCAGGAGGTTTTCGACCGGCTCGACCTGGGCTTTGACGATCTTGAGCTCGGAGACGATCTTTTGCGCCAACTCCTGGTTATCCCAGAAGTTAGGTTGGCCCATCTTCGCTTCGAGTTCGGCGAGTTTCTTCTTCTTTTCGGGCAGGTCAAAGAGAGTCCCGGATCGTCAAAATCCGGGCCGAAAGGTCCTCAATGGCCTGTGGCAGGTTCTCGTGAATCATGGGGCGGTGACTGTAGATGCAAACGCGAAAGGACGCAACCCGCGCCCCCCCGTCCAGCTACGTCCCCCTGCCGGGAGGGGTCAGACATTTTTTTGGATGTTGCAATCTGTTGCATCCGCCCCGGCGGCAGGGACGCCGTCCGCGCGCGGAGGATGCGCTGTCGGAAATACCATACCCCACGCCGGGGTGCGTGTCAAGTATATGTTAGGATATTTTCTGTGGCCCCTCGTGTGAGAAAGGCGCGGTGCTGCGCACCGCCGCANAATGGGTGGGATTTTGTTATTTGTTACTTGTTACTT
>JGI25327J35509_1002980_pt1 | contig 11033 bp, 15 predicted proteins | sample HigsolmetaAR202D_FD_35509 | JGI IMG/M metagenome (IMG submission 35509)
GATCAAATTATACTGATTCAGTAAACCAACGCTAAGCGACGGCGTTCCAGCTCCGGCAGCTTATCGCAAGCTTCATCGCCTTATCGTAAACAATTCGTTACCGGCGGAATGCACGACTTGCTACCTATGTTCATCTCCGTGTCAGGCGTCGCGGCTCAATCCTTTTTCATCCAGTTCGCGCAGATAGTCCTGCCACAGCTTCTCGCGCTCGAGCCCGAGCCGTGCCAGATAGCTCCAGCTGTACAGCCCCGTTGCATGACCGTCATCGAATACTATGCGCACGGCGTAATTGCCGACGGGTTCGATCTCGGAGAGCGTGACATTCCGCTTGCCCGCGACCGTCACACGCTGCTCGGGCGAGTGACCCTGCACTTCCGCCGAGGGCGACAGCACGCGCAGCATCTCGGCGCTGATCTGCATCGGCTCCTCATCGGGGAAGCTGACGGTGAGAAGCTTCCGGTCCTTCGAGACCCGCAATTCGCTTGGTGGTTTCATGCTTTTCCTCCGCCCTTGACCTACGCTAGCCGGCGGCCGATGGAAAGCGCTGATCTCGGCCGTTGCCGTTCGCGATGGACAGGTGGTAGGNTATGGGCTTGACGGAATGCNGCNCGGAGCCGACATGCTTCGAGCNTGGGNTGCGCGACAAAGGATAGGAAATGACCGCCAGCATGATCGATCCCTTCGGCCGCGCGATCACCTANCTGCGGGTGTCGGTAACGGACCGCTGCGATTTCCGTTGCGTCTACTGCATGGCCGAGGACATGCACTTCCTGCCCAAGAAAGATCTCCTAAGCCTGGAGGAACTCGACCGCCTCTGCTCGGTCTTCATTGAAAAGGGCGTGCGGCGTCTGCGGCTCACCGGCGGCGAGCCGCTGGTGCGCAAGAACATCATGCATCTGGTACACCAGCTTTCGCGGCATCTGGAAAACGGCAGCCTCGACGAGCTGACGCTCACGACGAACGGTTCACAACTCGAACGTTTCGCCCCCGAACTGGCGGATTGCGGCGTGCGCCGGGTGAACGTCTCGCTCGACACGCTTGACGCGGAAAAGTTCCGGGCGATCACCCGCTGGGGCATTCTGGACAAGGTGATGCGTGGCATCGACGCCGCGCAGGCAGCCGGTCTTAAGATCAAGATCAACACCGTGGCGCTCAGGGGCTTCAACGAGGATGAAATCCCTGAGATGATGCTGTGGGCNCATNACCGCGGCATGGACATGACGGTGATCGAGACCATGCCGATGGGAGAGGTCGATGTCGACCGGACTGACCAGTATCTGCCGCTTTCCGAACTGAGGGCGCGGCTGGAGCGCCGCTTCACGCTCACCGACATCCCCTACAAGACCGGAGGTCCCGCCCGCTATGTGGAAGTCGCCGAGACCGGCGGGCGCCTGGGCTTCATCACGCCGCTCACCCACAATTTCTGCGAAAGCTGCAATCGTGTTCGCGTCACCTGCACGGGAACGCTCTACATGTGCCTGGGACAGGAGGATGCGGCCGATCTGCGCACGCCCCTCCGCACCTCCGAAGGCAACGAACTGCTCTCGCAGGCCATTGACGAGGCGATCTCCCGCAAGCCCAAGGGGCACGATTTCGTCATCGACCGGCGCACGCGCCGCCCCGCTGTCTCCCGCCACATGAGTGTGACGGGCGGCTGACAAGCATTTTCCCCTGATCTGGCCCGATTGCCTTGCGGTCGCGCGGACCGTAAGGCTGGCTTACGAAATCCAGCAACGGAATCGAAGTGGCTCTCTCTCCCAATCTGCGCGGCGCGCTGTTCATGTCGATCGCCATGGCCGGCTTTACGATCAATGACACGCTGATGAAGTCCGTTTCGGCCTCCATGAACATGGGGCAGGCGATGCTCCTGCGCGGCATCTTTGCCACGGCGCTCCTGCTTCTTCTGGCCGCACGTGAGAACGTTCCCATGCGCCCCGGAATGCTCATGCAAAAGCATGTCCTGATCCGNACTGTGGGTGANGTGGGTGCGACCGTCACCTTCCTGCTGGCGCTTTTCCAGCTTCCCCTCGCCATTGTTACCGCCGTGCTGCAGGCGCTGCCTCTGGGCGTCACGCTGGGCGCGGCGCTGATCTTTTCCGAGCCTGTCGGGTGGCGCCGCTGGGGCGCAATCATCGCCGGCTTCCTCGGCATCCTCATTATCGTGCGTCCCGGTTTCGAGGGCTTCAGCGCCTGGTCGCTATGCGCACTCGCCTCCGTGGTCTTTTGTGTCATACGGGATCTGGCGACTCGCCGCATACCGCGCGCGGTTCCAACCTCCCTTGTCTCGACCGCAACATCGGTGTCCGTCACGCTCTGCGGTGCGCTGCTGGTGCAGCCATTCGGCGGTTGGACACCGGTCACCCTGTCGGACACCGCGCCCCTCGCCGCTGGCGCAATTGCACTCGTCTTCGGATATCAGTTCATCATCGCCGCCATGCGCGAAGGCGACATCTCCTTCATAGCACCGTTCCGATACACCGGGCTGCTCTGGGCAATCATTCTGGGCTACATCGTCTTCGGCGACGTGCCCGACGCGGCCATGCTCGTCGGCGGGGCGGTTGTCGTCGCCTCAGGCCTCTATGCGCTCTANCGCGAGCAGGTGGTGGGCAAGAAACGGCCGATCACCGAAAGCACNGGCCCGGGGATGGCACCGGATGGCACATGAGGAGAAGCGCTGTCCCCGCATTCCGCAAACAGGCATAAGACAGGACATGACGGCCGTTCGCCCCTTCGACAACACGACACCGCCCCATATCGTCACGCTGGTGATGGCAGCCGCGACAGCNGCTCTCGCCAGCAACCTGTTTCTGCCCTCGCTGCCNGGCATGGCCGACTATTTCGATGCGGATTACGCCATCGTTCAACTCACCGTATCNGGCTATCTGGCCGCTACGGCGGTGCTGCAGCTTGGCATAGGCCCCGCCTCTGACCGCTTCGGACGCAGGCCCGTCATGCTTGCGAGCTTTGCCGTCTTCACCCTCGCGACGCTCGCTGCCGCGTTTGCGCCAACCATAGAGGTTCTGCTTGCCTTCCGCGTGCTGCAGGCATTCGCAGCCTCCGGCATGGTGCTGTCGCGCGCTATCGTGCGCGACACGGTCGAAACGAACGAGGCGGCCAGCCGCATCGGCTATATCACCATGGGAATGACCCTGGCNCCGATGATCGGGCCATTCGTAGGCGGCTTGCTCGATGAGCTTTACGGCTGGCAGGCAACGTTCCACCTGCTGTTTGCCTTCGGCATCCTGTCCTTCCTCGTGGTCTATTTCGACCTTGGCGAGACGAACGCTCACCGGTCGTCCAGCATCGCCGCGCAGTTCCGGAACTATCCCGAACTCCTCAAATCGCGCCGCTTTTGGGGATATACGGCCACGGCGAGCTTCAACGCCGGTGCCTTCTTTGCCTTTCTAGGCGGCGGACCCTATGTCGCCACGGAGCTTCTCGGCCTGTCGCCCTCGGCCTACGGAATGTATTTCGCCTGCTGCTCGCTGGGCTATGCCATCGGCAANTTCCTGACCGGCCGCTATTCGAAGGCGATGGGGATCAACCGGATGATGCTGACCGGAACCCTCATCTGCGTTGTAGGCATGGTGTTGTCTGCCCTCCTGTTCTGGGTGGGCTTCTACCATCCTCTTTCGCTGTTCGGACCCACGATCGTGCTCGGCCTCGGCAACGGCATGACCCTGCCGACCGCGACCACAGGCATGGTCAGCGTCCGTCCCCATCTGGCGGGATCGGCTTCTGGCCTCGGTGGCGCCCTTCAGATCGGCGGAGGCGCGGCGCTGTCGGTGCTCGGCGGCGCACTGCTGACACCCCAGTCGGGNCCCTACCCGCTTATCTTCGTGATGCTGACATCTTCCCTTTGNGCCACNGTGGCCGCGCTTTATGTCATACATGTCGCACGCAAGGCGGGTGAGATTTAGACCTTCTATGGTGAGACCATGAGCGGGATCGCAGGCGTCATCCTGGCCGGAGGCCGATCGGCACGCATGGGCGGCGGTGACAAGTTCCTGCGCCCCCTCGCCGGCAAGCCGCTGCTTGCCCATGTGATCGAACACTTGCGCCCTCAGGTGGATGCACTGGCGATCAATGCCAATACCGATCCTGCCCGTCTCGAACGCTTCGGCCTTCCCGTCATCCCCGATACACTGACAGGAATGGGGCCGCTCGGCGGTGTGCTGGCAGCATTGCGCTGGGCACAGGATCTGCCGCGCGGATACACTCATGTGGCGACGGTTGCCTGCGACACGCCCTTCTTTCCCCGCGATCTGGTGACCAAACTGAGGGCTGCCGCCGATGCGTCCGGAAGCATTGTTCAGGCGCTCTCCAGCGGCCGGGTTCATCCCACCTTCGCGCTCTGGCCGGTCTCGCTCGCCGGTAAGCTGGAAGCCTTCCTTCAAAACCAAGGCGCGGCGTCCATGCGGGCCTTTGCGGGCGAGCATCACCCGGCGGTAGCCGTCGATTTCGCGCCCGAGGCTGGGCAGGATCCCTTTTTCAACATCAACACGCCCACCGATCTGAAGGCGGCCGAGCAGATGGCGGGGAAAGCACCAAGATGAAGATTTTCGGCGTCACCGGCTGGAAGAACTCCGGCAAGACAACGCTCATGGAGCGCCTCGTGGCCACGTTCGCTGACAGCGGATATCGCGTTGCCACGGTCAAGCATGCCCATCATAGCTTCGATGTGGACCAGCCTGGCTCGGACTCCTTCCGCCATCGCGCAGCGGGTGCTTTCGAAACGGTCGTGGTTTCATCCCGGCGTTGGGCGCTCATGCACGAGCTACGCGAGGGTGAGGACGAGCCGGCTCTGTCTGAAATCCTCGCAAAGCTGTCGCCTTGTGACCTCGTCCTTGTGGAGGGCTTCAAGAACGAACCCCATCCCAAGATCGAGTGCCGCCGTCTGGAGGCCAGAGACCGGACCCCGCTCGCAGGCACGGTGACCGGTATCGTCGCCGTCGCGAGTGATCATCCGGTGACCGATTCGCTTCCCGCTTTCGACCTGGACGATACGGAGGCGATCGCGAGCTTCATTGCGGCATATCTCCATCTGAAATCCACGCTCTAAGCTACCTTTATGGTTGCAATTTTATCGCCAGGAATGGGAATATCGTTCCAGGCCCTCGCACCTGAGTGGAAAGTGCCGGGGCGAAAACGTGACAGAGAGGAACATTGATGCGTACCACACGGCGTTTGGCGTTGTTTTCGGCGGCTTTTCTCGCCCTTGCGGCGGGCGCGGCACACGCCCAGGACGGAACCAAGATCCGGATCGGCACCGAGGGCGCCTATCCGCCCTTCAACTACACCACCGCCGACGGCCAGCTCGCCGGCTTCGACATCGACATCGCCCGCGCACTGTGCGAGGAGATGAAGGCGGAGTGCGAGTTCGTTACCCAGGATTGGGATGGCATGATCCCAGCTCTGCAGGCCGGCAAGTTCGATGCCATCATCGCCTCCATGTCGATCACGCCCGAACGGCTGGAGCAGGTCGATTTCACGGACAAGTACTACAACACGCCGCCGGCAGTTGTGGTGCCCAAGGATTCCGACATCCAGGGCGTCACCCCGGAGGACCTTGCCGGCAAGACCATCGGCGCGCAGGGTTCCACCACCCACGCGAACTATGCCGAACTCACCTATACGGAAAGCGAAGTCCGGCTTTACCCGACGGCCGAGGAATATCAGCTCGACATGGGCAATGGCCGGCTCGACGCCGTGGTTGATGACATCATCGTCCTCCAGGAGTGGCTGAACACGGAAGAAGGCGCCTGCTGCCGCGTGGCCGGAACGATCACACCGGTCGAGGAGATTCATGGCCCCGGCGTCGGCATTGCCATCCGCAAGGGCGAGGATGAGCTGCGCGAGCGCTTCAATGCCGCGATCAAGGCCCTTCGCGAGAACGGCAAATACAAGGAGATCAACGACAAGTATTTCGATTTCGACGCCTATGGCGAATAAACGACATCGAATGTCACAATCGTTCTGCGGCGGGAGAAATCCCGCCGCATTCCATAGCTGAACCGCCCGATTGCCGGACCCTGACGCGATGGAAAGCGTCCTGACCATATTGAGCTTCGGTCCCGAGGGCTGGGGTGACGACATCGCCACAGGCATGATGGTCACCGTCAGCCTGGCGCTTGCCACCCTCCCTTTCGGGCTCGTGGCCGGCTATGCGATTGCCCGCGGCAAGCTGCTTGGCGATCCGTACCTGCGCGCCGCGGCCGATATCTACACCACCATCTTCCGCGGCCTGCCGGAGCTCTTGACGCTTTTCCTCGTCTATTACGGCGCGGGAATTGCCGTCCGGCAGGTGATGCGCCTTGCGGGTGCAGACACCGCCATCGAAATCAATGCCTTCGTGGCCGGCATGATCGCGCTCGGGGCGGTTTTCTCCGCCTATGCGAGCGAGGTTTTCGTCTCGGCCTTCAAGGCCATCCCGCGCGGCCAGTATGAAGGCGCATACGCCATCGGCCTTTCTCACCGCCGCACCATGCGTCTCGTCATCTGGCCGCAGCTTATCCGGCTGGCGCTGCCGGGGCTTTCCAATCTGTGGATGATCCTGCTCAAGGATACGGCGCTCGTCTCCGTCATCGGGCTTGCCGACATTCTTCGCCAGACAAGCATTGCGGCGCGCGTCACCAGAGAGGCGTTCCTGTTCTTCTTGGTCGCCTGCCTGCTCTATCTGNTCCTCGCGCTCCTTTCCTCGATCGTCCTGTCAGCGATCGAGCGCCGCGTGACAATCGAGGGGGCGCGGCAATGAGCCTTTCTACAAGCGCCGAGAGCGCCCGCGAGCTTCCGCCGCCAGAACTCGTCCGCCGATGGACGCGCGCGCGCGTCGCCGGAATCGCCCTTCTGGTGCTGTGGGGGCTCGTCGGCCTGGGCATCGTGCTGTTTCTAGTCACGTCCTGGAATCCGGATCTCTTCTGGCGCTACGTCCCGCGCTATCTTTCGGGCCTCTGGGTGACGATCCAGCTTGTGGCCATCTCCATGGTTGCGGGGGCGCTGCTTTCAATACCGGTCGCCATCGGCCGCAACTCGAAAAACAGGATCGCCTCCGGGCTTGCCTATGCCTTCGTCTACGCCTTTCGCGGCACACCCCTGATTGCGCAAACCTTTCTGGTCTATTACGGGCTGGGCTCCTTCCGTCCCCAGCTCGAGGCTGTGGGCCTGTGGTGGTTCTTCCGCGAGGCTTGGTACTGTGCTCTCTTCGCATTCACGCTGAACACCGCCGCCTACCAGGCCGAAATCCTGCGCGGGGCAGTCGCGAGCGTGGGGCGCGGCCAGTGGGAGGCGGCAGCAGCTCTCGGTCTCTCCCGCCTGACGACGCTGCGCAAGATCATCCTCCCGCAGGCGTTTCTGGTGGCGCTGCGCCCCTACGGCAATGAGCTGATTCTGCTGATTAAGGGTTCGGCCATCGTCGCCATCATCACGGTCTACGACCTTATGGGCGAGACGCGGCGCGCTTATGCCGGCACCTTCGATTTCCAGACCTACATCTGGGCAGCACTGATCTATCTCGGCATGGTCGAGATACTGAGGATCGCGATCGAGCGCATCGAACGCCGGTTGACTCGGCATCTCGGCCGTTGAACGCTGAACCCCAAACCAGGAGGAAGAGCCATATGGCACAGGTTGCATTCATCGGACTTGGCGTGATGGGCTACCCCATGGCGGGGCATCTAAAGAACCGGGGCGGCCACGAGGTTACCGTCTACAACCGCACGGCCGCCAAGGCAGAGAAATGGGCGGCGGAATATGGCGGCGCGACAGCGCCCACCCCTGCGGAGGCCGCGAGCGGAAAGGACTTTGTTTTTTCGTGCGTGGGCAATGACGATGACCTGCGCTCCGTCACGCTCGGTCCCGACGGCGCCTTCCAGACCATGAAGGCCGGTTCCATCTTCATCGACAACACCACCGCCTCGGCGGAGATAGCGCGTGAACTTGCGGCGGAAGCGGAAAAGCGCGGCTTTGGCTTCATCGACGCGCCGGTTTCCGGCGGTCAGGCGGGAGCGGAGAACGGCGTACTCTCGGTGATGTGCGGTGGCGATCCGGCGACCTTCGAGCGGGCGAAACCGGTGATCGAGGCGTTCGGGCGGACCATTGGCCTGATGGGACCCGCAGGCGCGGGCCAGCTTACCAAGATGGTCAACCAGATCTGCATTGCCGGCCTGGTCCAGGGCCTCGCGGAAGGCATCCACTTCGCCAAGAAGGCGGGCCTCGACATCGAGAAGGTTATCTCGGTCATTTCGAAGGGCGCGGCCGGCTCCTGGCAGATGGAAAACCGCTACAAGACCATGAACGAAGGCAGGTACGATTTCGGATTTGCCGTCGACTGGATGCGCAAGGACCTGGCCATCTGCCTCGCCGAGGCCAACCGCAACGGCGCCAAACTGCCGGTGACGGCCTTGGTCGACCAGTTCTACAAAGAAGTCCAGGCTATGGGTGGACGGCGCTGGGACACGTCCTCGCTGCTCGCGCGTCTCGAAAGATAGGGGAACGGAGAAAGGCCTTGGCGAATCTTCGCTTCGCGCCCGTGACGAAGCAGAGCTGGCCCGATTTCGAGACGCTGTTCGAGGACTCCGGCGGCCCGAAATATTGCTGGTGCATGGCCTGGCGCGACATGCCGAACCGCCAATCCGCCACCAACGCGGAGCGGAAACAGGCGATGAAGTCCTTTGTCGAGACGGGTACGCCGGTCGGCATTCTCGCCTATCTGGACGGCAAACCGGTCGCGTGGTGTTCCATTGCGCCGCGCGAAAGCCTGCGCCGGCTCGCTCCCTGGCAGGACGATGCCGAGCGAAATGTCTGGGCCATCGTCTGCTTCTTCATCAAGCGGACCCACCGCCGACAGGGCATTGCCTCCGCGCTGCTCGACGCGGCATTGGAATATGCTTTTGCCGAAGGCGCCAGCGCGGTCGAGGCCTCTCCTGTGGAGCCGGATTCTCCTAGCTACCGCTTCATGGGCTTCCGCGAGATGTACCTCCGGCGCGGCTTCCGCGAGCTTGGCATGGCGGGTTCACGCCGCCATGTCATGCGGCTGGACCGCGCTTAAGCTTATGCCGCCGCCGGGCTTGCCGGCTCCTTGTCGAGGACGAGGTAGTCGAGCGGAAGCTCGGTCGTGTATTTGATCTGCTCCATGGCGAAGGCCGAGGAGACGTCGCGGATTTCGATCTTCGAGATGAGCTTCTTGTAGAAGGCGTCGTAAGCGGCAATGTCCGGAACGACGACCCGTAGCAGATAATCGACCTCGCCGCTCATGCGGTAGAATTCCACCACTTCAGGGAATTCCTTGATGACCTCCGAGAAGCGGCGCAGCCATTCGTGGCTGTGGACGTTGGTGCGGATCGATACAAAGACGGTCACTCGCGCATTGACCTTGGCGGGATCAAGCAGCGCCACCCGCCGCTTGATCACCCCCTCTTCCTCAAGTTTCTGGATGCGCCGCCAGCAAGGGGTCGTCGAAAGCCCCACCCTCTTTGCGATATCGGCCACGGCGAGCGTGGCGTTCTCCTGCAAAAGGCGCAGTATCTTGCGGTCGAGACGATCCATCGAAAACTCCAGGAAATTTTTTCCAAGCGTGGTGCTTATGATGGCTCTATACAGGAAAAATTTTCTCACGCAAGTCGAAAAGGTTCTATGTGAGGCGAGCGCAGTTCCAGGAGAGTGGAGCCGGTTGTCAGCCGGAATTGCGCGACCTCAATAGCTTGGATCCTCCTGTGTTTGGACACACAGAAGGCATCCAGGTCATATCCGCGCCTGGATTTCCCGTTTAAGAACGGGCAGCAATTCCTTCTCAAACCACGGATTTTTCTTCAGCCACGCCGTGTTGCGCCAGGAGGGATGCGGCAGGGGCAGCACCAGTGGCTTCCTTTGAGAGGCGAAAAACGATCGCCACTGGAGCACGGTTTCCGTTACGCTCGCGCCGCGATTGCGGCCGAGATGCCAAGCTTGGGCATATTGTCCGACCGCCAACACCAGCTCGATCTGCGGCATCTCGGCCATCAGTCGGGCATACCAGATCGGCGCGCATTCGCGGCGGGGAGGCAGATCGCTGCCTTTGTCGTCATAGCCCGGAAAGCAGAAGCCCATCGGCACGATGGCGAATTTGTCTGGGTTGTAGAATTCCACACGGCTCACGCCCATCCAACCGCGCAGCCGGTCGCCAGAGCGGTCGTCGAAGGGCAACCCCGAGGCGTGGACCCTCGTTCCCGGCGCCTGGCCGGCAATGAGTATTCGGGCCGCCCTCGAGGCGACCACCACCGGGCGCGGCTCGTGCGGCAGCGGCTTGCCGCGCGGATTTTCGATGCAAATCCGGCAGGCACGGATCTCCCGGAGCAAGGTTTCGAGCGCGTCTTCCATGGAATTCATTCGCAAGGATTGCTTTTCAGGCCGAAGCACTTGGGCGCGCGGCCACTTCGTCATACCAGCGGCGCACATGGTCGAGGTCCTGCGGCAATTCAATATGCGCAGGCTTCATGAACTGCACCGCAACCAGACCGGTGATGTCCGCAATGGTAAAATGGTCTCCCGCGATGAACGGGCGTCCGGCCAGTCGCGATCGAGAAAGGCCAGAAATTCCAGAGCCTTGACCTTGTTTGCCTCGCCCCACTCGGGAATCTGCGGGACTTCCCACGTCTTCATGGCCGGGTGCAGATGGCGGAAAGCCGCAGCCACCGCCATGAAGAGGCCAAACTCCACGCGCCGCTGCCACATCTCCACACAGGCGGTGCTAAGGGCGCCGCGGCCGAAGAGCGCAGGCTCAGGATGAAGCGCCTCGAAGTACCGGCAGATGGCGACGCTTTCGGCGATCACCGTGCCGTCGTCAAGCTCGAGAACGGCAGCCGCTGCAGCGGATTGAGGCGGGTGATCGTTTCTCCGCGATGCTCCAGATTGCCCATATCCACCGGCACCAGAGGCACGCTCACTCCCTTCTCCGCAAGGAAAATGCGCACACGCCTCGGGTTCGGAGCCCGGCCGCCATCATAAAGCTTCATCGCCTATACCTTCCTCTTCGCTGCACAACGACATGGTTCGCAGCG